>CABEDN010000268.1_pt1 | contig 10387 bp, 6 predicted proteins | sample 3423051 | NCBI WGS metagenome assembly CABEDN01 (sample SAMEA5534330, study PRJEB31848) | metagenome | biome: tundra; feature: field; material: soil | place: USA | collected 2013-05 | depth 0.15 m
TCGCGCCGATCTGCTCCAGCATCGCGGGGACTTTGGATCGCGGCACGCAGACGTCCTCGGTGAGCACCGGCCCGAGCCGCTCAAGCGCCGGGTAAGCCAGCAGCCGGGCTTCGAACAACGCCTCCGCCTCGGTGTCGTCGGTCGACTGCTCCACCCACATCGCGCCCGCGCCAGCCATGGCCGCGGCGATCGCCTCCGCCTCAGCCGCGCCGGAGTCCCCGGGCGTGTCCACCCTGGCCAGCAGCAGCGCGGCGGCGTCCGTCCCGATGCCCAGGTGCTTCCAGTCCTCCACCGCCTGCAGGCAGAACCGGTCCAGCAGCTCGAGCACCGCCGGGGTCAGCCCGCGCCGGGTGATCTGCGCAATGGCCTGGCCGGAGGCCACCAGGTCGCCGAACGCCCCGACAATCGTGCGCGGCGTACCGGCCCGCGCGGGCCGCAGCCGCAGGGTCACCTCGGTCACCACGCCGAGGGTGCCCTCGGAACCGACGAAGAGCCCGACCATGTCCAGGCCGGCGACGCCCTTGGTGGTGCGCCGCCCCAAGCGCACCGCGTCACCGTAGGCGACGGGCCCGCCCACGACTGCGCGCAGGCCCAGCACGTAGTCGCGGGTGACGCCGTACTTCAGGCAGCACAGGCCGCCCGCGTTGGTGGCCACGTTGCCGCCGATCGTCGACCACGGGGCGCTGGCCGGGTCGGGCGGGTACCACAGGCCGTGTTCGGCGACGGCGGCCTTGACGTCGTTGTTGACTGCGCCCGGCTGCACCACGCAGATCAGGTTGTCCGGATCGATCTCCAGGACCTGGTTCATCCGCGACAGGTCAAGAACGACGCAGCCGCTGACCGCGTTGGCGCCGCCGGACAGACCGGTGCCCGCACCCCGCGCCACGATGGGAGCCCCGAGTTCGGCGCAGGTGCGGACGACGTGCTGCACCTCGGCTTCTGACCGGGCCCGCACCCCGGCGACCGCCTTGCCGGCCGGCGCCCATTCAGCTTGGTCGTGCGACATCGCCGCGAGCACGTCGGGATCGACCACGAGGCGATCGCCGGGAAGTCCCCGGCTCAGCGCCTCCACCAGCATCCCGGGCGCGGTCACGACAGTACCTGTCCGGCATCAAGGCCCAGGCGGTCCAGGACCGCGCTTTCTGGTGCGTCTGGATGGGCGCCTGCGTTCATCGTTCCCTCGACTGTATGGACAGGTTCCATGGAACCCTTGGTGGTAGCAGCCCGGGTAAACCACATACGCTTATCAGACTACTAAGGCTCGCAGCGCGCTAGCCTCGGCGGCGTTCGGGCGACGGCCGGGTGACAGTCGAAATACATCCTGTCACCATGCCCAGTCGTCCAGCACGGGCCGCGGTGTGCGTTCTCCGGGTGGAAGTCGAGTCGTGGGGCCTGGTCATCACGATGACCGTCAACCGCGATGTAGCCACCGCGACCGCCGAACCTGTGAGCCGATTCTCCGACGTCGCAGAGGCGGCGGCGGCTGTCGCCGCGTTCCTGGGGTCATTTGACCGAAAAAACAATCTTTTCTGGCCGAACGGGCCGTGGTAGATGCCCGGCGCCAGGCTCTCAGCCCTGGGCGCTTAAGGCTGGGCGCTTGCGCTTGGTCAGGACACCAGCCGGGCGAGCAGTCGGCGGAAGATGGCCGTCAGGTGGCGCGGCGGCCGGGGGATCTGGTTCGCTTCTGATCATGACATCACCCGCCGATGCTGATCCGGCCAGGCAAGCCAGGAGGCCGGCCTGGTTCTCCGCCGCTCTGGCCGCCGCGGTCCAGGACCGGCGCACTACCGTCGAGGGGACCGTAATCGCCTACCGGGCCTGGGGCAACCCGGCGGACCGGGGTATCGTGCTCGTGCACGGCGGTGCCGCCCATTCCCGCTGGTGGGACCACATCGGCCCGTTGCTCGCGAACGGCTGGCGGGTCGTGGCCCTGGATCTGTCCGGGCACGGCGACAGCGGCCGGCGGGACCGCTACACCCTCGATACGTGGGCCCGCGAGGTGCTCGCCGCCGCCGACGACGCCGGGATCGACACGCCGCCGACGGTGATCGGGCACAGCATGGGCGGCCTGGTCACGCTGCGGCTCGCCAGCCTGGTCGGGTCCCGTATCGCCGGAGCGGTCGCCATCGACTCACCCGTGCGGGACCTCACCCCCGAGGACCGCGCGGCCCGCCAGCGGCGAGCGTTCGGGCCGCTGCGCGTCTATCCGACCAGGCAGGCGGCGCAGGCCCGTTTTCACCCCGTCCCCGATCAGCCGGTGCTCGCCTATGTCGCGCAGCACGTGGCCGCCACTTCCATCCGCCCGGTCGCAGGAGGCTGGACGTGGAAGTTCGACCCCGGGATCTTCGCCCGTGAGCACTTCACACCCGAGCTGCTGACCCGGCTGGATTGCCGGGTCGCGCTCTTCCGGGCCGAACACGGCATCGTGACGCAGCAGCTGAGCGAGGTCATGTACGATCGGCTCGGCCGCGCCGCCCCCGTCGTCGAGATCCCGGTCGCGGGTCACCACGTCATGCTTGACCAGCCCATCGCCCTGGTCGCGGCGCTCCGTACCCTGCTGTCGGACTGGGACCACTCCAGGCCGGAAACGCCGCCGGCGGCCGGAATATAAAGGACATCGGGTGTGCGCCTGGCCGCGCTCAGGCGGTGATCCGGATTTCCAGCAGATAATCCAGGGCGGCCGCCGCATCCAGCGGGTTCGCCAGCGCCGCCCAGCGTGCACCCGCGAGGTCCGCGAGCTGCGCGGCTTGCTCGTGATCGTCCGCCGGGGCCAGGATGATCAGCTCCGGCAGGGTCCTGGCCACCTCCAGGGTGTCGTCGTCATCGGTACTGCGGCAGTCGGACAGCAAGATGACGACCCGGCGCCGGGCCCGGGCGTGCGCCAGCTGCTCGCCCGCGGCGGTCAGCGCGGCCGACAGCCCGGTGACCCCGTGCCCGCGGAGCCGCAGCAGCCGCTCGGCTACGACCGCGGGCACGATCTCGCTGGCCAGGGGCCGGATGAGGTCGACAGAGGCCGCGAAGGACAGGACGGCGTGCTCCTGCGGGGCACGCAGCGCGCACGCCGCGGCCACCGTCGCCGCGGCGGCCAGTCTCGTCCCGTTCATCGAGCCCGACCGGTCGACCACGACCGCGAAGGCCGTCTGCGCCCGCGCCCAGTGCACGGTGGTCAGGTCGTCGAGGGCTACCGGCCGGGCCTCCGAACGGGCCGCCGAGATGCCCTCGATGGAGGCGTCGATGTCCAGGTCACCGTCGACGGCGCCGCGCACGGGCCGCAGCCGGGAGATCCCGCGCATCGAGACGCGCCCGGCCCGGGCGCGCTCGAGCACGATGCTGGCGCCGAGCCGGATCGCGGCGGCGCGCAGGTGTTCGTCGGTCGCGTTGGTCATGGCGGCGAGCAGCTCGAACACCGCCGGGTCCCCGGCCAGGGCCTGGCTCATCGCCTGCTCGTCGAGAACACCGACCTCGGGGCTGATCTCGGCGAAGCGGGCGTGACGGGAAAGCTCGTGCCGCCCCACCGTCTTGCCCTCGGGTCGTCCCGACTTCGGGCGCGGCCGCTGGGGGCGCCCGCCGGCCGCCGAAGCGGCCGGCGGGCTCGTCATTCCCCCGGGCTGTCTTCGCCTCCCGGCGGCCCGTCCGCTGGCCTGGTGGCCCGAACGCGCCGGAATATCTCCTCGATAACCTGGTCGGCCGACCGCTGGCACGACTCATGCCGCCGCACCCGCCCGGACAAGGTGGTCAGGGCCGCGTCCAGGCCGACCTGCCAGTCGTCGGCGGGAACGACACGGATTTCGGCCAGCTCCGGGACCAGCCGGGCGTAGTCGATGGCGCCCCGCACCGAGGCCCCGGAACGGAGATCGGGATGCTCGCGGGTGGCGCGGGCGAGGTCTACCGCCTCGGTGACCAGGATCTGCTTGGCGTCCTCGGCGGCGAGCTGAACGATCTGGCGCTCGTGCTCGGCGTCCTGGTAACCGAGGGAAATCCGGCAGGTCCGGTCGTACAGCGCCATCGACAGCCGCGATGTCCCCACCGAGTCGTACGGGTTCATGGCGGCCACCAGCCGGAAACTGCCGTCCGCGATCACGCGCCCGAGCCGCGGCACGTTGATCTCGCCCTCGGACATGACGGTCAGCAGGACGTTGATCGTCTCCTCGGGAACCCGGTTGAGCTCCTCGACGTACAACAGCCCGCCGTCGCGCATGGCCCGCACCAGCGGCCCGTCGGAAAAGTTCTCCGGCCGGTACCCCTGTTCCAGCACGAGGGCCGGGTCGAAGGACCCGATCAGGCGGGCAGGCGTCAGCTCAGCGCTGCCCTCAACCAGCACGAACTCGGCATGCCTGGCCTGCGCGACCTGCCGTAGCAGAGTGGATTTACCCGTACCTGGCGGTCCTTCGAGCAGGATGTGGGCGCCAGACGCGAGCGCTGCTCGTACCAGCTCCAGTTCGCGCTGGCGCCCAACGACCTGTTTTGACCGCGGGTCGGTGCTCAAGGACCGGGGCGCCCGCGTCAGTGCTCGTGGACGATGACGCCGCGCACGTTCTTGCCCGCGAGGAGGTCGTCGTAGCCCTCATTGACCTCGTCCAGGGTGTACGTCCTGGTGATGATCTCGTCGAGCTTGAGATCGCCCGCCTGGTACAGCCCGAGGATCTTCGGGATGTCGGTGGTGGGGTTGCAGTCGCCGAACAGGCTGCCCTTCACCGTCTTGCGGAACAAGGTCATGACGGACCCTGACAGCTGGATGGTCGGCAGCTCCAGCTTGTTCAGCCCCGTCACCACGACGGTGCCACCCTTGCCGATCGCGTTGAACCCGGCGGCCACGACTTCGGACGTCATGAGGTCGACGGTGAGGATGGCCGAGTCGGCGCCCTGACCCCTGGTCATCTCGGTGATCGCTTCCTGCGCCTCTTCCGCGGTGGCGAACGCGTGGGTCGCGCCGAGCTCCATTGCCTTCTCGCGCTTGTTCTCCAGCGGGTCGATGGCGACGACGTTCTTGGCGCCGGCGTAGCGGGCACCCTGCACCGCATTGATGCCGATGCCGCCTACGCCGTAGATCGCGACGGTGTCGCCGGGGGCGACGTTCGCAGTGTTCACGGCGGATCCCCATCCGGTCGGCACCCCGCAGCCGACGAGCACGGCCTTGTCCAGGGGCAGGTCGTCGTCGACCTTGATAGCCGAGGTCTGGCTGATCACGCCATACTGGCTGAAGGTCCCGATCATGCACATCGCGCCGTACTGGCCGCGCGGCCCGGTAATCGGGAATCGCTCGCCGGGAAGGTAGCCCTCGAGGATGGTGGCGCCCATGTCGCAGATCGACTGACGGCCGGTGGCGCAGTAACGGCACACGCCGCAGTTCGGGATGAAGGAGCACACCACGTGATCGCCAGGAGCCACCCGGGTCACGCCCGGCCCGACCTCCTCGATGATCCCCGCACCTTCATGGCCGAGCACCATCGGCAGTCGCGCCGGGAGATCGCCGTGAGCGATGTGAACATCGGAGTGGCAGAGACCCGCATGGGTGTAACGGATGAGAACCTCGCCCTCCCGCGGCCCGTCCAGGTCGAGCTCCTCGATCTCGATGCGCTTGCCCGGCTCGTAGACGACAGCGGCCCTTGTCTTCATCGACACTCCTTCGGATTCGGCTGATAGTCCTCAGTCTGCCCCGAGCCTAGCCCGTTAAATGTTTAAATTCGGGACGGGTCCCGGCCGTGACCTGCCCGTTCCGCGCAGGTCGCCTCAGTGCTTTCGCTGGCGCGTTCTGCTGACCGGGTTCCGGCAGCGGTCCCTAGGGTCCCGCCTGTGGGTGCCTGATGTCATGCGGGGGCTCGTAGAACGTGGTGTCCCTGAGCTGCTCGTGGCAGGCCTCGCAGGACACCCACACGTGCCCCATGCCCCGGCCGAGTTCAGCCCTTTCCCGTGCCGCCGCGCAGATGCAGGGCTGCCAGCTGACCCTCGCCATGCCGGGCCATAGCTGATGACCGAACGGGCAGCACTCCGGCTTGTGTTCGAAAATAGACACTGACACATGATGATCATGTCATCAGGATCGCGCGACTAACCCCAGGGGCCCTTTTGCTCCGGCGTGCGGCCCGGCCGGTGCGGCCGGAACAGGCTCCCTGGCTCCGGGGCACCTTCCTGCTCCGGCGAGGTGTCGTCCTGGCGGTGCCGCCGGTCCGGCCGCGGATGCGCTCCTTCGGGCAACGGGCGGCCGATCCGGGCCATCAAGCTGGCCTCGTCGATCATCTCCGCCGCGGTCGGTGCCAGTGAGATCACGATCGTGAGGATGAACGCGACGCTGCTGATGCCGACGATGAGCGGCATCAGGAACGACACGGCGCCGACACCTCCCTGGACGTCCCCCGCCTGGCCGGGACCAGGGTAGACGCGCAGGGCCGCCATCCCGGTGTAGTGCATCCCGCTGACCGCCACGCCCATGATCATCGAGGCGGCAAGAGCCGACCAGGCGCTTTCCAGCCGGAGCGCCGCCCACAGGGCCGCGGTGCCGGCGATCACGGCGATAACCACCGACAGGGCAACGAGTTCAGGGTTGTACCTCAGCGTGTCCGGCGTCCGGATCGCCGCCATGCCCAGGTAGTGCATGCTGGCCACGCCGAATCCCACCACCAGGCCGCCGAGCATCAGCGGCCAGCCTCCCTTACCGCGGAGCCCGGCGATAAACAGTCCGACACCGACCACGATCAGCGCGATCAGCATGGAAAGAATGGTGACAGGCACGCTGTAGCTGATGACCTGGCCGGGGATGCTAAATCCGAGCATGGCGATAAAGTGCATGACCCAGATTCCCGTGGTGGCGATGGCCACCGTGGCCAGGATCAGCCACTGGGTCCTGGCCCTGCCCTGGCCGGCATACCCTCGGGCGGCACACCGGAGGCCGAGGAAACAGCCCACGCAGGACATCACGTAAGCGAGCGCGGGATTCAGGACCCCGAAGGAGAAGTTGTCGACATGAACCATAGTTACCCTCCACTTTGCGCACAGGAACGGTGTCTGCCGTTTCTTAAGCGCCGGCCCCTCTTTACGTTCTGCGGTGACCATTTCGAGCCGGCCAGGCGGCCTGCTGCAGGGCTGGCCGGGTCCTGGGCCACGCCACGGCAGGTCGCCGCCTGGGCTCATGGGCCGAAACGCGCAACCGCCGCAACCGCAGGCTGCTCCACACGACGAAGACCGAGGACAGCGTCATCGCGACCGAGGCCACCAGCGGGTTGAGCAAACCGAGGGCGGCGAGCGGGATGGCGGCCACGTTGTAACCGCAGGCCCAGGCCAGATTGCGGCGGATCGTCCGGAACGTGCCGCGCGCGAGCTTGATGGCGTCGGGAACGACGCCGAGATCGTCCCGCAGCAAGATCAGGTCCGCCGCGCAAATCGCCACGTCCGTTCCGGTTCCGACCGCTATTCCCAGCTGAGCGGCGGCCAGGGCCGGGGCGTCGTTAACCCCGTCACCGACCATGGCCACCCGCCGTCCCTGGGCCTGCAGGCCCTTGATGATGGCGGACTTACCGTCGGGCAGCGTTCCCGCGATGACCTCGTCGATGCCGACCGCGGCGGCCACCGCCTGGGCGGTGGCTTGGTTGTCTCCGGTCAGCAACACCGGATGCAGCCCGAGCCTGCGCAGTTCGGCCACGGCGCCCGCGGCGGATGGCCGGACAGTGTCACCGACCGCGAGCGCCCCCCGGACCTCGTCGTCCCAGCTGACCAGGACGGTGGTGCGGCCGGCCTGCTCCCAGGTCGCGCACTGATCGCTGAGCTCGGCCGGTATCGCCAGCCCGTGCTCGCGCATCAGGCGGGCGCGCCCGACCATCACCTGCGTGCCGCCCACCAGGCCTCGCGCGCCCAGGCCTGGCAGCGCCTGGAAGCTGTCGGCCTGCGGGAGCGATGCATGCACCGCCTGGGCCGCCGCCGTGATGGCCGCGGCCACGGCATGCTCTGACGCCTGCTCCACTGAGCCCGCGTAACGGAGAAGCTCGCTGGATTCCGTCCAGCCGCCGGCCAGCACCCCGGTGACGGCCATCTTGCCGGTGGTGACGGTACCGGTCTTGTCCAGCACCACGGTGTCGATCGACCGGCAGGACTCGATCGCCTGGAATCCCTTGATGAAGATCCCGAGCTGCGCGCCGCGGCCGCAGGCGACGGCGAGCGCCGCCGGGGTGGCGAGCCCGAGCGCGCACGGGCAGGCGATGATCAGGACGGCGAGGGCCGCGCTGAACGCATGTTCCAGCGGGCTCGAAGCCAGCAGCCACCCGGTCAAGGTGGCCAGCGCGAGCACCAGGACGACCGGGACGAACACGCCGGCGATCCGGTCCGCGAGCCGCTGGATGGCGGCCTTGTCGGCCTGCGCCTGCTCGACCAGCCTGATCAGGTGCGCGAGCTGTGTGTCCTGCCCCACCCGGACCGCGCGCAGCACCAGGCGGCCGGTCAGCACCACGGTCCCGCCGACCACGCTCTCGCCTACCGTGACGTCCGCGGGAAGCGACTCCCCCGTCATCATGCTGCCATCCACGGCCGACTCCCCGAACACCACCTCACCGTCGGCCGCGATCGTCTCCCCCGGCCGGACTACCAGCAGGTCGCCGGGCTGCAGCCCGGCGGCGCGCAGCTGGCGCTCTTTTCCGTCCGTCCCCAGGATGCAGACGGGCTTGGTGCCTGCCGCGGCGAGCTTGCGCATCGCCTCCCCCGCCGAGCGGCGGCCGCGGGCCTCGAAAAACCGCCCGGCCAGCAGGAACGTCGTCACCGCGGCGGCGACCTCCAGGTAGATGCCGCCGCCGGAGGCGTGGATCAGCTGGTACTGCGGGGACCCGGCGGTCCGCCGGTCAGGGCCGAACATGGCATACACCGACCAGCCGCAGGCCGAGATGACGCCGAGCGACACCAGCGTGTCCATCGAACACGCGCCGTGCCTGGCGTTTCTCACCGCTGCACGGTGTATCGGCCAGGCGGCCCACACCACCACCGGCGCGGTCAGGGCGATGAGCACCCACTGCCAGCCGGTGAAGCGGTAAGCCGGAAACAGCGACAGCATGATCGACAGGTCGCACAGCGGGATGAAGAAGATGAGCGCCACGGTCAGCCTGCGCTTCAGCGACCGCAGCTCCAGGTGGCCCGTCTCTTCGCCGTACGCCTGGCTTTCTCCGGGCCGCACGACTTCGGCGGAGTATCCCGCCCGGCCGACCGCCGCCACCAGGGCATGCGCGCCGACCCCCTCGGGGACGGTGACGCGGGCCCGGCGGGTGGCGTAATTGACCGTCGCCACGACGTGATCGATCCTGTTGAGCTTTTTCTCGATGCTGGCCGCACAAGACGCGCAGGTCATTCCCTCGATTAAGAGGGTGAACTCTTGCCGCCCCGGTATGCCGGGCCCGCCTGGTGGTACCGACGTCATGGTCGGCGCCTGCTGTGCCGAGTCCCCCATCTTGCCGGTCCTCCTTACTGAAAGTCATCGAGATGGCACCCGTAGTTAACATTGGTGCGTCTGTCAGGGTAGTCGTCTACGTCCGTTAGGACGCGCTGTTTCGGCATTTCCCTGGGAAGATGTCAGGCTGGCCGCGTTTGCTTGGTCCGGTCAGGTCGCGGCGATCCTGGCCCCCACCTCGTTGGCCACGGCCGCCAGCCCGCCCACCAGGCATCACCATGATCGCGATCGCCGCTGCCACCTGGACCTCACTGCGCCCGGCGGACGGCCTGCGCGAGCAGGGACCGGACGACCCGCCGGTGCCCGGGCGCGATCCTGGCCCAGACGGCGCGGACGACGACGTTCTGCTGCTGCACGAAGGTGGCGAACAGCAGTCCGCCCGGCTCGCGCTTGAACAGCAGTTCGCCCGGCAGCCCGACGCGCGAGCCCGCGCCGAGCAGGACGAAGTCCGGGGAGCTGCGCCGGATTTCCCAGCCGAGCACGCGGCGACCGGACCGGGGTGACCCGAGCTTGAGGCCGAGCCGACGCCACCCGCGCAGGAGCCTGCTCCGCACGATCGGGGGAGCGTCCTCCAGGACCGCCCGGGCCCACTGCTCACCCGTGCGGTCCCGGCCCGGGCCGGTGTCGACGAAAAACGCATCCTGGTAGTCGATCCGGGCGAGCGTGCTGAGCGCTCGCGCGGCCACCGGCAAGGCGGTCTGGCGCACCCGGCCCGCCGTGGTTCGCTCCCGCCACCTTCGCCCGATGTCACGCATCATCGGCGGGTAAACGATCAGGTGCCTGAGCGGCTTGATCGCGGCCAGGTAACCGGCGCCGAGCAGCCCGTTCGGCTTCACCAGCACGGCCATCTGGCCGCGGTAACGGCCCGTCCCGTCTGGGACCCAGCCGACGTGCAGCACCCCGTGCACCGTCCGGTTGGCGATCTCCGCAGCGAACTCGTCCTCAAGGAGGTACAGCGAGGTGAAG
>CABEDN010000273.1_pt1 | contig 10364 bp, 14 predicted proteins | sample 3423051 | NCBI WGS metagenome assembly CABEDN01 (sample SAMEA5534330, study PRJEB31848) | metagenome | biome: tundra; feature: field; material: soil | place: USA | collected 2013-05 | depth 0.15 m
CGCTGCCACCACCGCGGCGCGTGCGGTCGGCGCTGAGCCGCTGCGCCTTGATGTCACCGACGCCGGCAGCGTGGCCGATGCGGCGCGCCGGGTGGGCGAGCGGTACGGGCGGCTGGACGTGCTGGTCAACAATGCCGCGATCACCTACGACACATGGCAGCGGGCTGCCACCGCCGACCTGGACGTGGTCCGGGAAGCGGCGGAGACCAACCTGTACGGGCCTTGGCTGATGGTACGGGAATTCCTGCCGCTCCTCCGGGCCAGCGATCATCCCCGGATCGTCAACGTGTCCAGCGAGGCGGCGTCGCTCACCAGCATGGGCGGCGGCACCCCCGCCTACACGGCGTCGAAGACAGCCCTCAATGCGCTCACCCGGATGCTCGCGGCCGAGCTGAGCGGGGACAGGATCCTGGTCAACGCGGTCTGCCCGGGCTGGGTCGCCACCGACATGGGCGGCCGCGGAGGCCGCCCCGTCGCCGACGGGGCGGCCAGCGTGGTGTGGGCCGCGACACTGCCCGACTCCGGACCCACTGGCGGCTTCTTCCGCGACGGCCGGCCGCTCCCCTGGTTAGGCCGCTACACATCTCCACGATCAGGAAGGAGTCATCGATGTCAGGCACATACCTGGTGATCGGCGGCGCGGGCCGGACCGGGCGTCGCGTGGCGGATCTGCTGACCGGCCTGGGCATAACGTCGTTATCGCCAGCCGCCACCCTGGTCAGGCGCGGGCCGCACGCACCCGGACGTGGCCGGGATCATCCGGGCACGCGCCGGGGGTGAGCACGCGCTGCGGGGCAGCGGCGCCCCTTACACCACCGTCCGGCCGAGCTGGCTCACCGACCAGCCCGCTACCAGCGTACGGCGGGAACAGGGCGACACCGGCGACGGCCGGGTCAGCCGCGACACCGTAGTCGCTGCCGCGGTCGCCCGCGATGTTCAGCCAGGCCGCACGCGGCAAGAATTTCGAGCTCTACGACGATCCGTCCGGCCGCAGCATCGACTGGGCGACCGCCTTCGCGGGACTTGCTGCCGACGCCCCTACCGGCATCATGTCCGGCAGTCACTCGTCCGGCCACAGCCCCTCAGTACCGTCATGAGCCGCAGAATGCGCAGCCCCCACTCGCCCAGCTCTTCAGCACGCAGCCGGCTGGCGCGCCGGCCAGCGACGCATAATCCGATATCCGGCTGGCCGGAGCCGTAGCATTCTGGCCGGAAGCCACGCGCTGAACGAACCTCTGCTCCATCCCCCGCGACCTGTCAGCCTGTCGCGTGAAGACTGGCGGCACTCGTCTCCGGCCGGATGGGGGGTGTGCTCAGGTGTGTGCTGCGAGGCACGCGCCGATGCCGTCTGCCAGCTCGCGCAGCGGGTCGAGGGCAGCTGCGTCCACGTCGAGCGCGTAGAGCCGGGTCGTACCCACGCGTTGCACGCTGACCAGGCCGCTGCCGCGCAGGATCTTGAGGTGGTGCGAGATCGCCGGCTGGGACGGGTGCATCGCCGCCGCGATCGCGCCCACGCTCTGCGGGCGGCCCGCATCGAGCAGCAAGATCACGATCTGCTGGCGCCGCTCGATCTCCGGCGACCGAATCAGCAAGGAACACGCCCTGATCCTCACCAGCAGAAAAGCAGAGAGGATGACCGCCGCCGACGTGAACCGGCATACCCGCGGCCACTGGGGAATAGAGAACAAAAGCCATTATGTCCGCGACACCGTATTCCGGGAGGACAACAGCCTGGCATGGGCAGCAGAAGGCCCGCACGCCCTCGCCTCGCTCCGGAACCTCACACTGGGACTATTCCGCCTCAAAAACGCGAACTCCATTAAGGAAATCACAGAATGGATCTGCCGCGACCAGACGCGGGCACTCCAGTTCATGACTACTTAGCGCAACATAGGTCACAGATAGTGATCTTGAATTGGCCCTGCCTCGGAGACCTCCGCACGATCCACCGCGCGCTTAATCTCGGGGTCACCTACATCGACGTCGCGGAAATCTACGGGCCCTTCCTGAGGCGAGCGGCACCGCTAGGGGAGCGGGCGCGGGATCGGGCGGGAAACGCTCCCCCCGGTCGTGTCGTCCGGAGTGACATGAGGGCGTCGCGGTCAGTCCCGTTCGGGTGAAATCCGGGTTCAGGGTTCGGGGCGGCCAATGGCGACGTCTACGCCGGGCGAGTAGTGCACCAGCGGCTCGCCTTCGGGGGCGGGCAGGCCGGCCGTGGTGAGCAGGTGGTCTTCCAGGACCTGGGCTTGAGCGCGGTACAGGGGCCAGGGCTGGTGGCAGGCGCGGGCGGAGACCGGGCGGCTGCCGGTGACGCTGAACAGCATCCAGCGGGCGGTCAGGAAGTGCTCGAGTGCGGTGACGTCGGCGGGGGCGATCGGCGCGCCGATGCCGATACGGAGACGGCAGGCGGCCGGGCGCGGGCCGGGCCAGCGGCGGCGGGACAGGTAGGCGATCTGGTTGCCGCGTTCGCCAAGCCGCATCGACGACCAGAAGTACGGCAGGCGGTAGGGCGTGGCCCGCGCGGTGACGACCGCGCCTAGGCGGGACGCGTCGAGGGAGAAGAACCAGATGCCGGACCGCCCCGCGTGGTCGCGGACGTAGGTGCGCACATTCGTTTCGCAGAAGTTGGATACCCAGGGCACCCGCTGGCCGCCTGGCGTGGCCACACGCATGTAGAACGGCACCAGGCCAACCCAGGCCGCACCGTCGTACGTCTCGATATCCAGGCCGTCGGGCAGCAGTCGCTGCACGTCGGCGGCCTCGAACGGCCAGTGCAGGAACGTCAGCCGTTCCCACCGCTGCCGCATGACCGGCCGGTCAATGGTGAACGGGCAGGTGCCCGCGGCACCCAGGGTCTGCGTGGTCATGGCTTAAGTTTGCGGGGTCAGAAGTCCAGCGGGTGCAGCGGGATCACTCCGGTGCTGCGCAGAGCGACCGCCGGGAGCGGGAACCCGCTGGTGATGCGCTCGGCGGCAGTCTGGCCGGGCAGGTCCAGCATGAGCACCAGCGGCCCCGAGAACATGGAATTCGGGTAGATCAGACCATCCACGGTCAACGGGACGAGGCGGGTCGTCCACCTGATGACCGGTCGGCCGCGCTCACGGCGCGGCGGCCGCCCCGTGTGGTCGAGGTGCGGGAGGCCTCGACCAGACGGGCCGGGTGCCCGTTACGCGGCTTTTCGCCCATCGGGGGACTCGGCTGCCGGCTCGGCGAGGCCCAGCTTGGGACGTGCCCAGGCGGCGAAGCGGTTGATCGCGTCGTCTGCCTCGGGGGCGAGTCCCGCGGCCATCTGGAAGGAGTGCTGCTGGTCGGGGAACTCGTCGAGCTGGACGTCGATTCCGGACTGCTGGGCGTGCTTGGCGAGCATGCGGCTGTCGTCGAGAAGCAGCTCCTGATCACCCACATGGATGTAGATAGGACCGAAGCCGCTGAGATCGGCGTGCAGCGGCCCCGCCGCCGGGTCGCGAGGATCGTGGCCGTTGAGGAACCCGGCGGCCATGTCGGTGATCCACTGCTTGTTGAAGATCGCGTCCTTGCCCTCGTTGTAGTCCAGTGACTCGCCGGTCACCGCCAGGTCGATCCAGGGTGAGATCAGCATCGTTGCCGCCGGGAGCGGCAGGCCCTGGCCGCGCGCCCGCAGCTGGACGGTCATCGCCAGGTGACCGCCCGCCGAGTCTCCCGCGAACGCGATCCGTCCGGCCGGGATGCCCTGGTCAACCAGCCACTGGTAAGTGGTCAGGCCCTCGACGATCGGACGGGGGAAGACACCGCCCTCGGGCAGCAGGGTGTAGTCGATCACGAGCGCGCGGGCGCCGATCGCCTTCGCCAGGTGAGCGAACATCTTCCGGTGGGTGAACATCGACCCGCCGACGTACCCGCCGCCGTGGAAGCACAACAGGACCGGGCCATCCTGGGCGGTCCCGTGCGGCACCGCCCACAGCGCCGGAACCCGGCCGGCGTCGATCTCGAGATAGTCGACCCCGCCCGGCTCACCGGTCAGGACGTCCCACTGGGCGTTGCTCACCAGGTCGTCGGGCTGGGGAGCCACTATCGACTGCTGAACCGTCTCCCAGTAGCGGTTCACCCGCCGGGATTCCTTGCTCGCCATCTCGCGTCTTCCCTTCCGTGGTCATCGCTGTCATGTAGTCGTCGCGGCCCGATCCTCGATTTGGACAGCGGTCATCGTGTCCAAATCCGCCCGGCCGTGGCGTCGATCGGGTGAGAACCGATCCGTGACGGAGGGGATGACATGAGTTCTGAGCCAGAGCACGAGGCCGTGCTGACCGCATTCGAGACGATGTCGGACGCATGGGCCGTGCAGGACGCGGCGCGGTTCGCGGCCTGCTATGCCGACGACGCGACCGTGATCGGACCCGGAATCTACCTGCGGGGCAAGGATGACATCAGCGGCAGCATGGCCGCTGCCTTCGCCGGGCCGCTGAAGGACTCCATGCGGCCGCATTCCGCGCAGAGCGTTCGCTTCCTGTCCGGCGATACCGCGGTCGTCGTGACCAGGAGCGCCACCATATTCTCCGGCGAGGCGCAGGCTCCGCCTGAGCGGCAGCACCTGGTGACGTGGATCCTGACCCGCCGCGACGGCAGGTGGCTGGTTGAGGCCAATCACATCTGCCTGGCCAGCTGGGCGCCGGCCGATGCTTCCGGCCGCTCCGCCGGGTCTTAATTACCGGAGCGATGAGGCAGCGTAACTGGGGGGAGAATTGATGTCACGATACTTGGTGCTGCTGTACACGTCCGAGGGCGAGGAGGCGGTAGAGCGGCAGCGATGGGCCGAAATGCCGCTGTGGCAGGAACTGACCGAGGGGCTGCGTGAAGCTGGCCTGCTGGTGGCCAACGGCGCGCTGCACCGGACGGACACCGCGACAACCGTCCGGGTGCGCGACGGCGAGGTCGAGATGACCGACGGGCCGTTCGCCGTCACCAAGGAGGTGCTCGCGGGTTTCTACGTGCTGGACTGCGACGGCCTGGATGAAGCGCTGCGGCACGCCGCGCGGTTCCCGACCGCCCGGTACGGCTCGGTGGAAGTCCGCCCGATCATGGACCCGGGCGAGATCCCCGCATGACCGGTTCAGCTGAGGTGGACGCGATGGCGGTGCGCGTCTTCCGCGACGAGCGGGTGGCGGTGCTGGCGACCCTTATCCGGCAGGTAGGCGATTTCCAGCTGGCCGAAGACTCGATGCAAGACGCGTTCGAGTCCGCGCTCGCGACCTGGCCGCGGGACGGCATCCCGCGCAACCCGGGTGCCTGGATCAACGTCACCGCGCGGCGGCGGGCCATCGACCGGCTGCGCCGCAACCGTTCGGCGGCTGACCGGGCGGCCCGGCTCGCCGAACTCGCCCGCCTCGACGAGCAGGAGCACGCCACGACCAGCGAGGCAAGCATGATCACCGATGACCGGCTCCGGCTGATCTTCACCTGCGGCCACCCAGCGCTCGACCCGTCGGCGCGGGTCGCCCTGACGCTGCGCACGCTGGGCGGCCTGACCACCGCCGAAATCGCCCATGCGTTCCTGGTCGCCGGGCCGACGATGGGTAAGAGGATCGCCCGCGCCAAGCGCAAGATCGCCGACGCGCGCATCCGGTACCAGGTGCCGGCCGACGACGAGCTTCCCGGACGGCTGCGGGGCGTCCTGCGCGTCGTGTACCTCATCTTCAACGAGGGATATTCGGCCAGCACCGGCGAGCGGCTGACCCGCGGCGAGCTGTGCGGCGAGGCGATCCGGCTCGGACGGCTGCTCACCGAGCTGATGCCCGGCGAGGCCGAGGCGTGGGGACTGCTCTCGCTCATGCTGCTGCACGATGCCCGCCGGGCCGCCCGCACCGGCACGGACGGCTACGTGGCGCTCGGTGACCAGGACCGTTCGCTGTGGGATCACGCCCAGATCGCCGAAGGGCTGCGGGCACTGGGACAGGCGGTGCGGTTCCACCACCCCGGCCAGTATCAGCTGCAGGCCGCGATCACCGCCCTGCACATCCAGGCGGCCGACCCGGACGCCACCGACTGGGCGCAGATCGCCGGCCTGTACGCCGCCCTGGGCAGGCTCAGCCCGTCGCCCGTGGTCGAGGTCAACCTCGCGGCCTCGGTCGGGTTCGCCCAGGGGCCACAGGCCGGCCTGGAACTGCTCCGGCCGCTGCTGGTCGACCCCGCGCTCCAGCAGTACCAGCCGCTGCACGCCACTCACGCCGAACTGCTCAACCGCGTCGGCGACCAGCCGGCCGCGTCGCATGCTTACCAGAAGGCGATATCGCTCACCCAGAACGCCGTCGAGCGGGCCGAACTACGGCGGCGCCTCGCCGCCCTGACGAACCGGTGAGAGCCTCCTGCCTTACGGCCGATTGCCGGGCTTACGTCTGAACAGCTGATCCGGGCAGGGCCGCTGAGCTGGCCCAGCCCGACCTCAGCCGGATTAGCCTCTCCCCGGATGTGCCCGCCGGACCCGATCAGCGGCCGCTGCCGGCGGCCGCCGAGGCGGCGGACGTGAATGCCTGGCGGGTACGGGATTTTCCCCGCTATGCTGACCTCATGATTTCCCCGAATCGGGAAATTTTCCTCGAATGGGGGTTCAAGTCCCCCTCGGACACGAACCCATGGCGCATGTTCAGCCCCGGCTTAACGGTGGCCTCCACCAGTCGCTGGCCTGGCTGGTCAGGTTGTCCGCCTGATAACGCGATCTGCCGTCATGCGGCACCGTTATCAAGCGCGAACTCCGTCGTCAGGAGCCATGGGTTTTTTGGTGCAGACGCCCTCGGACACACCATCTGCACGTGGATGTCCGTTTCAGGGCATGGCGACAGGTCACCCTAGCCCAGATCTCCGCCAGGGCCGGGCGATCAGCCCGCTTATCTCCTCCTCCGTCGCTCGGCGGCCAGATCCCGGTAGGCATCTGCGCGGCCGAGGTCGTCGACGTGGTCCTCGCACGCCCCCGGCCAGGTGCTGCTTGCAGTCGCCGCACCAGCCGGGTGGCCAGCTGCTCGGCGATGCCGCCGCCCTCCGCCAGGCCCTGCCACTGGCCGACGGCCAGCCGGGTGACGGTGAGCACCAGGCCGTTCTTGTACGCCCTCCAGACGTTCCTGTCGCCCTGTACGCGATTCAGGCTGCTATGCTCCCCCACGGGCGCAATGGCTAGGCCCACTCAGTGGCTTTTATCTATGGCACCCGATTTCGTGCCTGCATATCCGCGAGAGTTCCATGCTGCGTCCTGCTCGCGCCGGAGCGGGGGTGACAAGCCGCGTGGTATCGACGACCGCGACGCCGAGACGGGGCTGGCCGCGTCCCCGCGGCGCGCGGCCGGGACAAGCGCTGAGCGACCGGCTGCCGGTCCCCTGGGCCTTTCCGCTGATCGTGTTCGCCATCACCTGGCTGCTGATCCTGGCCGCCTGGTATGGCTCAGCCGTCATCTACGGCCAAGGCCATCCGTGGACCTGGCACTTCCTGTTCAAGGACGCCGACTTTTACCTGGGCATCGCCGAGCACGGGTACCCGGTGACGCTGCGGTTCCCGTGGACAGGCAGCCCGGCGGACGGCCGGGCAGCGTTCTTCCCGCTCTTCCCATTGCTGATCCGCCTCACGAGCTATCTGACCGGGGGCGACTACCCGATCGCCGGACTGATCGTCAGCGTTCTCGCCGGGACCGCGTCCGCGGTCGGCGTCTGGGCCCTGGCCGCCCGGGTGCGCGACCGGCGGGTCGCTGACCGTGCCGTCGTCCTCTACTGCTTCTTCCCGGGCGCGATGACCTTCGGCATGCTCTACTCGGAGCCGCTCGCCGTCGCTCTCGGCGCGGCCGCCCTGCTCGCGCTCATCGAGCGGCGGTGGCTGCTGGCCGGGATCATCGGCGCGGCCGGCACCGCAGAGCGGCCGACCCTGATCGTCCTCACCGTGGTCTCTGGAGTTGCCGCCGCCCAGGCGATCTGGACCCGCCGTGAATGGCGCGCGCTGCTCGCCCCGGCCCTCACCCCGCTCGGCATGCTCGCGTTCTTCGGCTATCTCGGGCACCGCTACCACGACTATGCGTTCTGGTTCCGGGCCGAGAAGGCCGGCTGGAACCAGCACATCGACTGGGGGGTTCACACGCTCCGCATCGTGTTCTGGGCTGACCCGGGCACGTCCAAGTACAGGGTCTTCAACCTGGTGGTCATCATCATGTTCATCGCCGCCGTGGCCGGCATCGCCATGACGCTGGCGGCCCGGCTGCCGCTGCCGGTCACGCTGTTCGGCGTGCTCGTGGTGCTGATGTGCGTGATCGCCTACGGGCAGAGCACCAAGCCCCGCTTCGTCTGGTGCGGATTCACCCTCTTTATCGGCGCGGCCGCGAAATTGCCGAAGGCCATCTACTGGCCCGTGGTCGTTCTTTCCGCAGCCGGCCTCGTCTTCCTTATCGGGTGGTGGCCGTACCACCGGATCGGCCCTGCCCCCTGAGCGGGCGAGGGCCTGCACCGAGAAGCTGTCCCCGGTGCCCTCGAAGTCGGCTGCGGCCGGGTCGGGGTTGTCGCTGATCCCGGTGTTATTGTAGGCCACGCTGATCCAGCCAGGCCGGCTCACCTGATAGGGGTACTGCGGCGGCTTTGTCATACGGTTCTCAGCTCCCATTACCCGGCGGCTTGATCCGTGATCCAGCGGAAAGTCAGAATAATCGAGTCGAACAACTGCGCTAGGGGCCCGGCGAATTCTCCCGCCGGATCACCGTCGCCGGGCGTCGCGAATGTGACAATGAGCCACCTGACCTGGATCAACGGCTTCACCGCCTGGAGGGAACCCGTCAGGCTGTGCGCGGCGGCGTGGATCTTCTCCGCGTGCAAGCCGACTTCAGTGTCGTCGCTGGCGATCTTCCGCATCGCCGCGATCTGCCCGTAGATCGACGTTCATCCGGTGCAGCGCGGCGAGTATTGCGGCGGTGATGATCGCGGCTACTGCCGTGATGCTCGTGATCACGCGTGCTGTCTTCAGGATGAGGTCGCCGGGATCAGTCCGCGGAGGGAGCGCTAATTTCCCAGGAACCGACGGACTGACTGGGAGACTGCTCGCAGGAGCGTTGAGAGGGTGCGGCGGGAGGCCACGGGGCTGCTGTGCATCCAGCCGCCGGGCCGCGTCGGCGAGGTGCTCGGCGATCTCCGCCAGGTCCCAGCGGCGGCGGCCGAGCGGATCGGGTGTCAGCCACCTTGCCCGGCCGGTTCCTGGCCTACGCCGTGGGCGCCACCCCGATACCGCAGGCCGCGCACGCGGTCGGGCAGGCCGTCAGCGCGCTGCGCACCGCCCTGGCCCCCTGGACCACCGACCGTGACTACCCCGGCATCTCATCGGCGGCCACGACCCGATCCCGATTTGCCGGGAAGCGACATTCCCGCCCGATCCTCGGCTCAGGGGTCAGGCTGCGTACGGCGAGTAAACTCAGGGATGAACAACCCCCGTGATGGTGAGGAGTTCACATGACCGCACGCGCCGACGACATGGTTTCGATCCCGCGAGCGGAGCTGGACGCGCTCCGGGCTGAGAACCGGCGCTTGCGGCGTGAAGCCGGGGATGCTGAGGCGCTGAGGCGCATCCGGTCAGACTCCAGGGAAGGCCGTACCTTCACCCGCGATGAACTGGCGGAGGCGTGGGGAATTAGCGAGTGACCGGGTTCTTCGCTTCCCGGACAGGACCTGGGACGAGCTCGAAGGACTGCCGCAACCACTTCGAAACGCCGCTCACAGGGCGATTTTTCAGCTGTTCGAAGAACCAGTTCCGGTACTTGCGGACCCGTTTCCCGAAGTAGACCCGCTGCCAGGTGCCTACCGCCTCCATCTTCCGTCGGACGGTCTGACCATCTGGTACACGGTCACGGAGAATCCGGACGGGCAGGTCGTCATCGTCGTGCAGTACGTCAAGGCCGACACCTGAATGAGGTTCCCGCGGATGGATCCTGTCCAGAGATCTGCTCGCCCACCAGGATCGATGCCAGCACTGCGGCCAGACCAACCAGGTCCCGGCCGCGGCGGCGGGGACGCCCCGCTGCAGGAAATGCCATCAGCCGCGGATCGCCGATGCCGCCGAACTGGGCCGGCCAGCTGCGCACCGTGTCCATCGCGAAGGGATCGGTGTTCTGCCTGCCGCAGCACCTGGAGTCTTACGTAGCGGAGGTGTTCGGTCGGCTAGCCGCCGCGGACCGGCTGCGGGGCCTAGCCCGCGACCCGTTCATCACCGGTGGCGTACACCCGATCGAGATCGCCCGGACACGGCCTAACCAAGCGGAGCTGGCCGGCCGTAGACCGGCTCGACCTGGTGGACAGACCGGTCTATCAGGTCCAGCTCGATTGCGGGCGTCGGGATCCATGCCCGCCTGTCGCCGGGCGCCGCATGCTCCCCCGGGA
>CABEDN010000275.1_pt1 | contig 10272 bp, 10 predicted proteins | sample 3423051 | NCBI WGS metagenome assembly CABEDN01 (sample SAMEA5534330, study PRJEB31848) | metagenome | biome: tundra; feature: field; material: soil | place: USA | collected 2013-05 | depth 0.15 m
GGCGGTGACCGACGAGGCCATCGAGAAGATCAAGGCCATGATCACCTCCGGCGCGCTGCGCGCGGGCGACCGGCTGCCGCGCGAGGCCGATCTCGCGGCCGGCCTCGGGCTGTCGCGCAGCTCGCTGCGTGAGGCGGTCCGCGCCCTGTCCCTGGTCAACATCCTCGACGTGCGGCGCGGCGACGGCACCTATGTGACCAGCCTGGAGCCGCGGCTGCTGCTCGAGGCGCTGAGCTTCATCGTCGACTTCCACCGCGACGACACGCTGCTTGAGTTCCTCCGGGTGCGGCGCATCCTGGAGCCCGCCGCCACCGCGATGGCGGCGGAGCGGATCACCGAGGAGGACAGCGAAGGCCTGCGCGCTCTGCTCGACAGCATCGGCCCGGATCCGGCCGCCGAAGACCTGGTCGCCAACGACCTGGAGTTCCACCGGCGGATCGCGGCCTGTTCAGGGAACTCGGTGCTCTGCTCGCTGCTCGAGTCGATGTCCGGGCCGACGGCCCGGGCCCGGGTCTGGCGCGGGCTCACCCAGACCGGGGCCAGGACCCAGACCATGACCGAGCACCGGGCCATCCTCGGCGCGCTCGCCGCCCATCAGCCCGAGGTGGCCAGGTCCTGGTCGACGGTGCACATCGCCGGCGTCGAGCAGTGGCTGGCCTCGGTACCGTGAGCGGCATGGACACTGTTTCGGTCAGGGACCTGCCGGTCCAGGCGGTGATCGGCGTGCACGAGTGGGAACGCGACATCGAGCAGACCCTGCTCTTCGCCGTGGAGATGGCCGCCGGCGTGCGCAAGGCCGCTGCGAGCGACGACCTCGCGGACGCTGTGGACTACTCCGCGGTGGCGGAAACGATCGTCGCCGTGGTGCGCGCCGGCAAGTTCCGGCTCATCGAGACCGCGGCCGAGCGAGTCGCCGAGCGGCTGCTGGCCGACCACGGGCTGACCTGGCTCCGCCTTGAGGTCCGCAAGCCCATCGCCGATGGCTACACCGCCGCCGTCACCATCGAACGCACGCGCCAAATTCCATGACCACGAAGCCTTGTGCCCCCGATTCGGGGGTGCAAGCCTTCGTGATCACGTAGCGAGCCCGGTGTCGCGCCACGCCGGGCCGGACGGGTAGGCGTATTCGGCCAGCGACTCCGGCAGGATCTCGGTGGACGCCCCGGGCGTCTCCGGCGCGCGGTAACGGCCGCGGACGACCGTGGCGGGCGCCGCGAAATGCTCGTGCAGGTGGTCGATCCACTCGATCCGGCGCCCCTGCGTGGTGCCGGACAGCGCCGCGTAGTCGAACATCGACAGGTGCTGGACGATCTCGCAGAGCCCCACCCCGCCGGCGTGCGGGCAGACGGGCACGCCGAACTTGGCGGCCAGCAGCAGGTTGGCGAGGTTCTCGTTCACCCCCGCGACGCGGCAGGCGTCGATCTGCATGATGTCGATGCTGCCCGCCTGCAGCAGCTGCTTGAACATCACCCGGTTGGCGACATGCTCGCCGGTAGCGATCTTGACCGGCTGTACGGCGCGGCGGATCGCCGCGGTGCCGAGGATGTCGTCCGGGGCGGTCGGCTCCTCGACCCAGGCCGGCCGGAACGGCGCGAGCTGCCTGATCCAGGCGATGGCGGCCGGCACATCCCACACCTGGTTCGCGTCGACGGCGATGTCGATGCCGGAGCCCACCACCTCCCGCGCGATCGCGCATCTGCGCCTGTCGTCATCGAGCACCGCGCCGACCTTGATCTTCACCTGGGTGAAACCCTCGCCGACGGCTTCCGCGCACAGCGCCGCCAGCCGCTCGTCGGAATAGCCCAGCCAGCCCGGGGCGGTGGAGTAGGCCGGATACCCGTCGCGCCGCAGCGCGGCGATCCGTTCGGCCCGGCCCGCGGCGCCGCGCTCGAGCAGCGCGAGGGCCTCGTCCGGGGTGAGCGCGTCGGACAGGTAGCGGAAGTCGACCAGGTCGGTGATCTCCTGCGGGCTCAGCTCGGCGAGCAGCAGCCACAACGGCCGGCCGGCCCGGCGCGCGGCCAGGTCCCAGCACGCGTTGAGCACCGCGCCGGTGGCCATGTGCACCACGCCGGAGGCCGGCCCCAGCCAGTGCAGCGGGCTGTCGCGGACCAGCCGTCGGCCGAGCCCGCCGAGGTCGGCGAGCACCTCGTCCAGGTCCCGGCCGGCCAGGAACGGCTCAAGCAGGCGGATCGCGGCCAGCTGCACGTCGTTGCCGCGGCCGATGGTGAACGCGAAGCCGTGCCCGGACAGTGCCGGGTCCGGCGCGTCGGTCCTGATCACGACGTAAGCGGCGGAGTAGTCAGGGGCCGCGTTCATCGCGTCCGACCCGGCCAGCGTCCGCGAGGTGGGGAATCGCACGTCAAAGGTCTGGAAGCCCGTTATCTTGGTCATCCGGCGCTCCCGCGGGTCAGCTCGTCCTCGGCCGGGTCCGCAGGCCCTGCAGGCCGCCGTCCACGGCCAGCGCCGTGCCGGTGGTGGCGCTGGCGAGCGGGCTGGCCAGGTAGGCGATGGCAGCGGCGACCTCCGCCGCGGTGACCAGCCTGCCCAGCGGCTGGCGGGCGTTGAGCGCGGCCCGTTCGGCCGCCGGGTCGGACGCGGCGTCGAGCAGCCGGCCGACCCACGGGGTGTCCGCCGTACCAGGGTTCACGCAGTTCACCCTGATCCCCTCGGCGACGTGGTCGGCCGCCATGGCCAGCGTGAGCGAGTAGACGGCGCCCTTGCTCGCGCAGTACAGCGCGCGCTGTGGCAGGCCGACGGTGGCCGCGACCGAGCAGGTGTTGACGATGGCCGCCTGGCCGCGGTCGCGTACCGCCTGCCGGAGCAGCGGCAGGGCCGCCCGGGTGGTGCGCACGATGCCGAGGACATTCACGTCCAGGACCCGGTGCCACTCGTCGTCGTCGTTGTCCTCGACCGTGCCCGCCGCCCCGATCCCGGCGTTGTTCACCAGGATGTCCAGCTGGCCCAGCGACCGGCCAGCCTCGCTGACGGCGGCCCGGACCGCGGCGTCGTCGGTCAGGTCCGCGACGATCGGGTAGATGCCCGCACTGCCCGGAACCCCGGACTGGTCGGACGTGACCCGGTCCAGCGCGGCGACGCGGGCCCCGCGGGCGGCGAGCAAACGGGCGGTGGCCAGGCCGATGCCCGAGGCGCCGCCGGTGACCAGGGCCGTCAGCCCGGAGAATTCAGCTGCTTGTTCCGTCATAGGTCCGATGTATAACGCATGGCCGCCCGCCGGGTCCAGCGACGCCCGGCGCGGGGGCATCTTTCGCCGCGGGTCAGCCGAGGGCCTTACGCCGGTACAGCCGGACCGCGAGCGGAGCGAAGACCGCCAGCATCGCCGCCGACCAGCAGATGACGGCTAGCTCCGGGTGCTGCATCGGCCAGGCGTGAATGGAGGCCGCCGGGTTCGGGTTGCCGAACAAGTGCCGGCAGGCGGCGGCGAGGGCGGACATCGGGTTCCACTCCGCGACCGGCTGCAGCCAGCCGGGCATGCCCTGGGTGGGCACGAACGCGCTGGAGATGAACGTCAGCGGCAAGAAGATGAGGAACCCGGACTGCTGGGCCGCCTCCGGGCTGCGCAGCAGCATGCCCAGGCAGACCCCCGCCCAGGTGAAGGCGTAGCCGAACAGCAGGGCCAGCGCGAGCGCGGCGATCACGTCCTGGGCGTTGGTGTGTACCCGCCAGCCGATGGCCAGGCCGACGCAGACCACCACGGCCGCGGCGATCATCTGGGTGAGCAGCTCGGCGATCGTCCGCGCGGTCAGCACGGCCCACCGGGACATGGGCAGCGACCTGAACCTGTCGACCAGCCCGGTAGACATGTCGGTGACCAGCGCGACCGCGACTCCCGGTGCGGTCTGGGCCAGGCCCATCCCGAGCATCCCGCCGATCAGGTACTCGTGGTAGCTTCCGTGGCCCGGCAGCAGGATCGCGCCGCCGAACACGTAGGCGAACATCAAGATGAAGATGACCGGCTGGAAGGTGACGTCGGCGAGCGTTTCCGGCTCGCGCCTGATCCGCGCGAGGCTGCGCTTGGTCAGCACCCAGACGTCGGTGACGAAATGAGTGAACGAGCTTTGCCCGTAGGTGACGTCCCGCTCGGGTACCAGCTCCGCGGTGAGCGCGCTCACGCCGCCTCACTCCCTTCGGTCTCATCCTCGGCGCTGCGGCCGGCCTGGCCGGTGAGCGCGTGAAACACGTCGTCCAGTGACGCGCGCTGAATGGTCACGTCGTTGACCTGCACTCCGGCCGCGTCGAGCGCGCGTACCACGCGGGTCGTCAGCCCCTCGGCGGCCGCCACGGGCACGGACATCCTGAGCCCGTCCTCGGCTAGCTGGACGCTGCCCGTGGCGAACGGCTTGACCGCGATGACGGCCGCCTCGAGGTCGGAACCCGCGGCCAGGACGACGTTCAGCTGCTCGCCGCCCACCGACGCCTTCAGCTGGTCGGGCGTCCCCTCGGCGATGACCGTGCCGCCGTCGATCACCGCTACCCGGCGGGCCAGCTGGTCGGCCTCCTCCAGGTACTGCGTGGTGAGCAGCAGCGTGGTCCCCTCCGCCGCCAGCTCTCGCACGATGTCCCACATCATGGCGCGGGCGTTCGGGTCCAGGCCGGTGGTCGGCTCGTCAAGGAACAGCACCGACGGATAGCCGATCAGGCTGGCCGCCAGGTCCAGCCGCCGCCGCATGCCGCCCGAGTAGGTCTTGACCGCGCGGATGGCGGCTTCGGTGAGGTCGAAGCGCTCGAGCATCTCATCCGCGCGCCGCCTGGCCGCGCTCGCGGTGAGCCTGCTGAGCTGGCCGATCATGACCAGGTTGGCGCGGCCGGTGAGGTATTCGTCCAGTGCCGTGTATTGCCCGGTCAGCCCGATCCGCCGCCGGACCTCGGCGGCCTCGGTCACCACGTCGTAGCCAAGAACCCGCGCCCGGCCCCCGTTCGGGCGCAGCAGCGTGGCGAAAACGCGGACGGCGGTGGTCTTCCCGGCGCCGTTCGGCCCGAGCAGCCCGTAGACCGTCCCGGGCGGCACCGCCAGGTCGAACCCGGTCAGCGCGGTCGTTTTCCCGAAGGTCTTGACCAGCCCTTCTGCCTCGATAGCGAGAGTCTCAGTCATGGTTACTCCCCGTTACTCGTACGTTGTACGTCCCAGTACGTTGTACCGTAGCAGTACAGTGTACGAGAGGCAAGCCGCGTTACGGGCGGCTCGGTACGGGATGGTCGATAAGGGGCGGCCGGTACGGGGCGGCCAGTAGAGGGCGCCCAGTAGGGCGCGGAGCCCGCGGACGTGGCTGGCGGCGCCGGTTTCGGGCATGCTGGGGCGGCGGAAGGAGCAGGCATGGGCGAGCACGACGAGCACGACGAGGAGCCGTGGCCGTTCTTCAGGCCGCCGCGCGTCTACCCGCGTCCGGGCCGGGCGTCCCATGCGGAAATGCAGGAGCAGCGGATAGCCGGGCACGTTCAGCGGCACCGGGAGCGGGGGTCGCGGCCGCCGCGCCGTGATCGGGGGCTATCCCGGGCCGAGATCGTCGGTGCCGCGATCGCGGTGGCCGATGCCGAGGGCCCGGACGCGATCAGCATGCGGCGCATCGCACGAGAGCTTGGCGCGGGCGTGATGTCCCTTTACTGGTACGTCGAGTCGAAGGAAGAGCTGCTCGACCTGATGCTGGACTCGGTCGAGGGGGAAATCGAAGTACCCGAGCCCTCCGGCGACTGGCGGGCCGACCTGCGGGCGTTCGCCTACCGGATCCGGGCCGGCATGAGCCGGCACCGGTGGGCCCTGGAGTTCATCGGCAGCAGGCCGCCGTCCGGGCCGAACGACGTGCGGAACCTGGAGCGGCTGCTCGGCATGCTCGTAGGGCTTGACCTGCAGGCCCGCGTCACTATGGACATCATGGCCACCGTCGCGACCTACGTGATGGGCGCGGTGATACGGGAGGCGCAGGAGATTCGCGGTCAGCACGACCGGGAGCTTGCCGAGGCGAACCTGACGGCAGAAGAGCTCCAGGCCGGGCGCGAGCGCTACCGGAAGTGGTTCGAGGCCACTGGCCACTACCCGCAGATCGCGCGCCTGATGGAATCGGGCGTCGACCCGGACGATCCGCAGACCAGGGACGAGCGCTTCGAATTCGGCCTGAGCTGCGTGCTTGACGGCATCGCGGCTCAGCTGCCGGCTAGCCGTGATCCAGCCGGTCACGATCAGGCTGGTCGCGGGCAACGCGGTCTCGCCGCGCCCGCAGGCCCGTGATCATCAGGTCCAGCGTTAGGCTGACCTGGTGGCTGAACTAGCGGTCCCTGAGGCGGGCACCGCTCACCTCTGGTGGGCGCGACGCCAGGACGCCTCGGCTCGCCACGACGGGCTCCTCGACGACATCGAGCGCCAGCGCTGGACGGCCTACCGGCGTACCGCGGACCGCGAGCGCTTCCTGGTCGGCTGCGCGCTCGCCAAGACCGTGCTCGCGGCCTACGCCGGCCAGTGCCCGGCCGACGTGCGCTTCGACCGGACCTGCGGCCGGTGCGGCCAGCCGCACGGCAAACCCGTCCTGACCGGCGGCGGCTTCGAGCATTCCGTGTCGCACTCCGGCGACCTGGTCGCCGTGGCCGTGGCGGCGGATCCGGTCGGCGTGGACGTGGAGCAGCTTGACGGCCGCGTCCGCCCGCTGGGCGATGACGGGGACACCCGGGGGCTGGCCGGGCTGGTGTTCAGCGAGGAGGAGCAGGCCAGCCTGGACGCGGTCCGCCCGGCCGACCGGACCCGCGCGTTCCTGGTCGCCTGGACGCGGAAAGAAGCCGTGACCAAGGCGACCGGCGATGGGCTGCGCGCTAAGTTCAGCGACGTCGTCGTAGCCGGGGCGCAGGGGGCGCCGCGGCTGGTCGCGTGGCCCTACCCGCAGGCTCCGCAGAGCGTGTCCCTGCTGGACCTCGAGGCCGCCCCAGGCTACGTCGCGGCGCTCGCCGTCCTCGGCCGCTGCGACACGGTGCAGGCCCGGGACGGAGCGGTGCTGCTTGCGGCCGGGACCTGAGCCTGCGGTAAGGCCGAGGGCCTGTGCCGCGGCGCACGCGGGTCTTGTAGCGTTGGCTGGCGGAGGCGCTTGATGCGTATCGGCTTGTTTGTGACGTGTCTGACCGACACGCTGTTCCCGAGCACCGGCCAGGCCGTGGTCGCCGTCCTCGAGCGGCTAGGTCACCAGGTGGAATTCCCCGCGGCCCAGACCTGCTGCGGCCAGATGCACTTCAATACGGGCTACCGGCGTGAAGCTACGCCGATGGCACGCGGGTTCACCGCGGCGTTCAGCGGCTTCGAGGCGATCGTCACCCCCTCGGCGTCCTGCGCCTCGATGGTCCGCGAGTATTTCCCCGCGCTGGCCGCCGAGGCCGCGGACCCCGGCCTGGCCCGGGCCGTCGCGGAGATCGCGCCCCGGACCTACGAGCTTTCCGTCTTCCTGGCCGACGTGCTCGGGGTCACCGACGTGGGCGCTTACTTCCCGCACCGGGTGACGTACCACCCGAGCTGCCATTCGCTGCGGATGCTTCGCGTCGGCGACGCGCCGCTTCGCCTGCTCCGCGCGGTCCGCGGCCTCGACCTCGCGGAGCTGCCCGATGCCGAGTCCTGCTGCGGGTTCGGCGGCACGTTCTCGGTGAAGAACGCCGATGTCTCCGCGGCGATCTGCGCCGACAAGGTCACCGCGGTCCGGCAGAGCGGCGCCGAGGTGCTGTGCGCGGCGGATAACTCGTGCCTGATGCACATCGGCGGCGCCCTGACCCGGCAGCGGTCCGGGGTGGCCGTCAAGCACCTGGCTGAGATCCTGGCGTGCACCGACGATGACGCCCTTCCGGCGCCGCCCGCGGCCGGACCCGCGGTGGCACCGGCATGACCACGCCGCATCCGGACATGCCGACCTACCTCGGCATGCCGTCCTTCCCGGCCGCGGCCCGGACCGCGGTGGCCGATTCCCAGCTGCGCCGCAACCTGGCGCACGCCACCCACACGATCCGGGCGAAGCGGACCGCCGCGGTCGCCGAACTGGCCGACTGGGAGGAACTCCGCGCCGCCGCCAAGGCGATCAAGGATCACACCCTGGCCAACCTGGACACCTACCTGCTGCGGCTGGAGCAGAACGTCACGCGGGCCGGCGGCCACGTGCACTGGGCCCAGGACGCGGCCGAGGCGAACGCGATCGTGACCGGCCTGGTCCGGGCGGCGGGCGCGGACCAGGTGGTCAAGGTGAAGTCGATGGCGACCCAGGAGATCGGCCTGAACGAGGCGCTGGCCGCCGAAGGCATCCACGCGCTGGAAACCGACCTGGCCGAGCTCATCGTCCAGCTCGGCCACGACCGGCCCAGCCACATCCTGGTGCCGGCCATACACCGGAACCGGGCCGAGATCAGGGAGATCTTCCGCCGCGAGATGCCGGACGCGCCGGCCGGCCTGAGCGACGATCCGGCCATGCTCGCGGCGGCCGCCCGGAGCCACCTGCGCCAGGCGTTCCTGTCCGCGAAGGTCGGCATATCCGGCGCGAACTTCGCGATCGCCGATACCGGGTCGCTGGTCGTGGTGGAGTCGGAAGGCAACGGCCGGATGTGCCTGACGCTGCCGCAGACGCTTATCTCGGTGGTGGGGATCGAGAAGATCCTGCCGTCCTGGCGGGACCTCGAGGTGTTCCTCGCCCTGCTGCCCCGCTCGTCAACGGCCGAGCGGATGAATCCCTACACCTCGGCCTGGACCGGGGTCACTCCCGGAGACGGCCCGGGGGACTTTCATCTCGTCCTGCTGGACAACGGCCGGACGTCCGCCCTCGCCGACCACGTCGGACGGCAGGCGCTGCGCTGCATCAGGTGCTCGGCCTGCCTGAACGTATGCCCGGTCTACGAACGGACCGGCGGTCACGCCTACGGCTCGCCGTACCCCGGCCCGATCGGCGCGATCATCTCCCCGCTGCTGCGCGGCGTCACGTCCCCGATCGATGCGTCGCTGCCGTTCGCGTCCACTTTGTGCGGCGCCTGCTATGACGTCTGCCCGGTCGCGATCAACATTCCCGAGGCGCTCGTTTACCTGCGGGGCAAGGTCGTCGACGCCAAGCGCGACAAGCATTTTTCTGCCGAACGGACGGTGTTCGGCCTGTCCGGCCGGGTGCTCCGCTCGCCGCGCCTGCTGGCCGCCGCCCAGCGCGCCGCGTTCGGAGGCAGCAAGCTGGTCGCCCGGTCCGGCGTGATCAGGCGGCTGCCACCGCCGCTGGGCGGCTGGACGCAGACACGCGATGCCCCGGCTCCGCCGCCTGAGTCGTTCCGCGCCTGGTGGGCACGGACCAGGGGACCGGGCCGGTGACCGCCGCCCAGACCGCGCGGGACCAGATCCTGGCCCGCATCCGCGCCGCGACCGGCGCTGGCGGCAGCACCGCAGGTGGCGCTGGCGAGCAAGCCCGGGTGGCCGGGGCCGCGGGCGCCCGGGCCTCCGGGGCCGCGGCCGAACAGGCGTCCTCGGTCACGGAAGGGGCGCCCGCGGATATCGACGCGGCGTACGCCGCGCTGCCGCGCGAGTACCTGCGCGCGCACCATGACGCCGACTCGCGCGACATCGCGGACCTGTTCGCCGAGCGCGTCGCCGACTACCGCGCGGTGGTCGAGCGCGTCCCCGAATCCGGGCTGGCGGCCGCTATAGCCCGTGCGCTGGCCGCGCGGTCCGCCGAGGCCGGGCCGGCTCCCTTCGTGACGCCTGCCGGGCTGCCGGCTAACTGGCTGGCCGGGTTGCCCGCGACCATCGAGCTGGCCGGGGATGAGCCGCCGCTTTCGGCGGCCAGACTCGACCAGACGGCGGGGGTGATAACCAGCTGCGCGGTCGCGATCGCCGAGACCGGCACGATCATCCTGGACCACGGCCCCGGCCAGGGGCGCCGGCTGCTGACCTTGGTGCCCGACTTTCACCTGGTGGTGGTCCAGGCCGATCAGGTCGCCGCGGACCTGGCCGACGCGTTCGCGCAACTGGACCCGGCTCGTCCGCACACCCTCATCTCAGGCCCCTCGGCCACCAGCGACATCGAGCTCATCAGAGTTGAGGGCGTGCACGGCCCGCGCAACCTCCACGTGCTCCTGACCAGCCCCGAGTTGCCATGATCGCGAAGACTTCACAGTCTGCCCAGACTGTGAAGTCTTCATGATCATGAAAGGCGCCGCGGGCTGGAGGGCGCCGCGGGCTGGAGGGCGCCGCGGGCTGGAGGGCGCCGCGGGCTGGAGGGCGCCGCGGGCTGGAGGGCGCCGCGGGCTGGAGGGCGCCGCGGGCTG
>CABEDN010000279.1_pt1 | contig 10243 bp, 12 predicted proteins | sample 3423051 | NCBI WGS metagenome assembly CABEDN01 (sample SAMEA5534330, study PRJEB31848) | metagenome | biome: tundra; feature: field; material: soil | place: USA | collected 2013-05 | depth 0.15 m
TCGCCCTGCCGGACGCACAGCAGGCCCTTCACTTCACCAACGTGGACCGGCAGTGGGTCATCACCGCGTACGCGCTGACGTTCGGCAGCCTGCTGCTGTTCGGCGGGCGGCTGGGCGACCTGTTCGGCCGCAAGCTGACGTTCATCACCGGGCTGGTCGGCTTCTCGGTCGCGTCGGCGGTGGGCGGCGCCTCGGTCAACTTCGGGATGCTGGTCACGGCGCGGGCCTGCCAGGGGGTGTTCGGCGCCCTGCTGGCCCCGGCGGCCCTGTCGATCCTGACCACCACATTCAGCGACCCCGAGGAGCGGGGCAAGGCGTTCGCCGTGTTCGGCGCGATCGTCGGCGCGGGCGGGCTGATCGGGCTGGTGCTCGGCGGCGCGCTGACCCAGTACCTGGACTGGCGCTGGTGCCTGTACGTGAACCTGGTGTTCGCCGCCGTGGCGCTGGCCGGCGCGCTGGTCCTGCTCTCGTGGCAGAAGGAGCGCGGCCCGGCCAGGCTGGACATTCCCGGCGTGGTGAGCGTCTCCGGGGCGATGTTCTGCCTGGTCTACGGCTTCTCCAACGCGGCCACCCACGGCTGGCGCGCGGACTCCACGCTGGGGTTCCTGGCGGCAGGCGTGGTGCTGCTCGCGTTCTTCGCCTTCTGGCAGACGCGAGCCCGCCACCCGCTGCTGCCGCCGCGGGTGGTCCTGAACCGCAACCGCGGTGGCTCTTACCTGGCCATCCTGATAACGGGCGCGGGCATGTTCGGCATCTTCTTGTTCCTCACCTACTACCTGCAGACGACGCTGCACTACTCGCCCCTGATCACGGGGGTCGCGTTCCTGCCGATGATCGCGGCGCTCGCAGGGTTCGCCCAGCTGTCGAACATCGTGCTGATGCCGCGCATCGGGCCCAAGGCGCTGGTCGGGGTGGGGATGCTGACCGCGGCCGCCGGCATGGCCTGGATGACCCGGATCGGCGTCCACACCGGGTACGCCTCCACGGTGCTCGGGCCGATGCTGGTGACCGGCGCGGGCCTGGGGCTGACGATCCCGTCGGCGATAAACACCGGGACCTTCGGCGTGCAGCCCTCTGACGCGGGCGTTGCGTCGGCGACCGTTAACACCGGGCAGCAGATCGGCGGCTCGATCGGCACCGCGCTGCTGAACACCATCGCCACCGGCGCCATCGCCAGCTACATCGCCGGCCTGACCGTCGGCCACCCGGCCGCCGCCGCGCACCCCTCGCCCGCCGCCGTCGCGGCCATCAAGGCCGCCGCGGCCGTGCACGGGTACACCACCGCGTTCTGGTGGACCGCGGTGATCTTCGCCGCCGGCGGCATCATCTGCGGCACGATCCTGCGCTGGGGACCGCTGACCCGTCAGGCGGAAGCCGGGACAGTGACCCCGACAGCGCTACGGCTTGCGGGCGATGCCGCTGTAGCCGATTAGGTTGCCGACCGTGGTGTCCATGGCTTCGCCTAGGTCCCACTCGCTGATGGGGACGACGCCGGGCGGCATCAGGTCCAGGCCGTCGAAGAAGCGGGTGACCTGAGCCCGGGTCCGCTGGGTGATGGGCACCGGAGACGTCTGGTTGTTGCGGCGGGTCGCCTCGGCAGCCGCCTCGGGGTCCAGGTCGCTCGCGGCGTGGGCAATGGCCAGGTAGCTGCCGGACGGCAGGCCCGCCATGAGACGGGCGACAACCTGGCCGGGATCGTCGGAGTCGGGGATGAAGTGCAGGACGCCGATAAGCAGGACGCCGACGGGACGGGTGAGGTCCAGGGTACGAGCGGCAGCGGCCAGGATGGCCTCCGGGTCGCGCAGGTCGGCCTGCAGGTACGCGGTCTTGCCCTCCGGGGTGCTGGTCAGCAGGGCCTGGGCGTGGGCCGCGACGGTGGCGTCCCGGTCGGCGTAGACGACGCGGGACTCGGCGGCCAGGCGCTGGGCGACCTGGTGGGTGTTGTCGGCGGTGGGCACGCCGCTGCCGATGTCGAGGAACTGGCGGACGCCGGATTCCGACAGGCGGCGCACGGCGTCGGCCAGGAACAGGCGGGCGAACCTGGCGATCAGCGGCATCGACGGCATCGCCGCCATGATCCGCTCGGCTAGCTGGCGGTCGACCGGGAAGTTGTCCGTGCCACCCAGCCAGTAGTTCCACACCCGCGCGGGGCTCGGCACGTTCGGGTCGACGCTATCGGCGCTCACATATCCATTCTGGCTGTTCCGCTTCCCCATGGTGAAGGCGCATCGCGGAACTTGGGCGGGGACCAATGGAACGTTCGGTGTCAAACTGCGGCGGGTCGTGGTGACGGCGGTCAGGTTGGGTGGGTGAGTAGCTGGTGCAGGACCTGGGCGCACTTAACGGGGTGGGTGACGAAGCCGACGTGGTTCAGCACCCACGCGATCGACCCGATTCGATAGTGATCAAGTTATCGTCGACCGTGTACACGACCCGGTACCTGCCGACGCGCAGCCGGTGTATGGCCGTGCATTCGCACGTCCCTCAGGACATTGTCCGGTAAATCTCCCGGCGATGGCCCACCCCCACGACCAGGATGACAAGTTGACCGTCCACGACCTCGTAGATGACGCGGTAGTCCCCGACGCGCAGCCGGTAACGGTCGTCGTACCCGGAGAGTCTTTTGACGTTGGCATCCGGCCGGCGTGGATCGTCCCCCAGCGGCGTAAGCGCCTGCAAGATCGTAAGTGCGGCCGGCTGGGGGATGGCCCGCAGCTGCCTGACGGCCCGCTCCCGCCACCGGAACGCGTACTTCACGCGGCGCCTTTGCCGGGCTCTTCCTCGAAGATCGCGGCGACGACCTCGGACATGCTGTAGGTCGGCGCGTCGGGATTTTCTGCCAGGTCACGGTCGGCTTCCCTGGCGAAGTACCGGTCGATGGCGTCTTCGAGAGCGTTGAAGTCCTCGATGGGAATGACGGCAGCCACGGCCTGGCCGTTGCGCGTGACGATGGTAGGCGTTCCGTCCTGGGCTCGCGTGATGACCTCGGCGAAGTGCGCGCGGGCATCCCGGACACTCAGCTGAGTCTGGCTGTCGTCCATGCTTGTAGTGTACCTGAAATTGTGTACACGCAACGGTCACGCGGCTGATCACCGGGGGCAAGCACCACGGTCCGTTCGGAAAAAACGAAGGTCGATGAGGCCGAACGGGCAGGGGTATTTGCGGTCTGAGCCTTGGGCTCGGCCTGCCTTGACCTCAACCATGAGACATAGGCTAGGCCCGAGCCCGAAGGGGCATCATGGTAAGCGCGTCGCGCTGACGTCAGCCTGCCTCCACAGGCGGGATCGCACTGGGACATCCCTGAGGAAACGCGTGAAGATGTCGTGGGTCACCATCGACCGGATCTGCCAGGAAGAGGCGGACGCCAAGGAGAATGTCCGTCGTGACCTCGAGCGCACCGGCAGGCCGCTGCGCTCCTCGGCCGACTCCCTCAGCGACGATGAGTTGCTGACGAAGTTGCGGGGTTTCGGCTTGGACGTCGACCGCGACGGGGTGGAGCGGCTCTGCGCGGGCGCGCTGTCCGCCGAAGAGGTGGCCGGGCCGGTCGTGGACAAGCTGGAACTCACCGACGACATGACGGTCGACTGGGTCTGGATCAGCTTGCTCGCCCTCTGGCAGAGATGGTGGCCGGAACGTCCTGGCCTGGAACTCCTGGACGACAAGATCCAGGCAGGGTACGCCCAGGACGCCGAGAACGAGACGCACGCGGTGGCCGTGACCTGGCTGAATGCGTGGTCTGACGTGCTGCGGCTGTGCGATGCCACCGGCATCGGCTCCATCGAGGAGTTCGACGACCGCTTCCCCATGACGCAGTCGCTGTTCAACTGGAGCCAGGACCTCGAGATGGCGCTGGAGAACGCCGGACGAGATGACCGCGAGATGCGGCAGGCCCTGATCGACTTCTGTGAGGAGTCACTCCGGCGCTTTCCCCGCCAAGACCACCTGCTCACCGAGAACCGCCGCCGCGCGCTCGGGGGAGCCTACTTCGACGCTGGCATGACAGAGAAGGCCGAGGAGCTGTTCGGGTCGTGGCTGGACGCCGATCCGGGCTGGGGCTGGGGCTGGATCGGCTGGGCCGACTGCTACCTGCCGTGGGGCGGCAGGACTGCGGACCTCGGCCGGGCCGACGAACTACTGAGCCGCGGCTACCGCGTCCCCGGTGTCCGGGACCGGGCCGACATTGCGGAGCGACTGCAAGAGATGTACGAGGACAGCGGCCGGCCCGACGAAGCCAGGCAGTTCGGCGAGCAGGCCAGGCGACTGCGGCACGAACCGCTCCGTCCCGCCGCCAGGCCGGCACCGTCACCCGGGAACACCGCCCGGACGACCAAAGTGGGACGCAACGCCCCGTGTCCTTGCGGCAGCGGGAAGAAGTTCAAGAAATGCTGCGGTTCCCCGTTGAGCCGATGAAGGCGCATCGCGGAACTTGGGCGGGGACCAATGGACCGTTCGGCATCAAACTGCGGCGGGTCGTGGTGACGGCGGTCAGGTTGGGCTCGCGGCGTCGTACTCGGTGAGCACGATGTCCAGGTCGCCGAGGCGCAGTCCTGCTACCTTTACTTTTACATCGCCGCGGGCCACGATTCCTGTCATGACACAGGCCAGGGGCATGATCGTCAGGACCTGGTCGGCGACAGCCGACGCAGCCGGCGCCGGGAACTACAGCCGCTACTTCGACGGCACGCTGCTGCCCGAACTGCGCAAGCTGCCCGGGTTCAACGGCGCCTTCCTGCTGCGCCGCGACCTTGGCGAGGACGGCATCGCCGAGCTGACCACGCACACGTTCTGGGAGTCGGCCGAGGTGATCCGCGCATTCACCGGGGACGACATCACGGTGTCCGTCGTCGAGCCGGAAGCGCAGGCGATGCTGCTGGACTTCGACCGCACCGCGACCCACCGCAGCGTGGTGGTAGATGCCCGGGACTGACCCCGTTGCCGCGTCGGTACGATGAGCCGGTGACAGAGGCGATCAGGCTATGAGCGGTCTGCCGCGTGAGCTGCGGGACTTGATCGAGTCCGGCCCGTTGGCTCACCTGAGCACCATCAACGCCGACGGAAGCCCGCAGGTGACCGTCATCTGGGTCGGACTGGACGGTGACGATCTCGTCAGCGGCCATATGCAGTGGTACGCGAAGCTGCGAAACATCGAGCGAGACCCGCGGGTCGTGTTGTCCTTCGAGGCGCCACGAGAGCCCGGCGTCTTCTTGAACCCGTACGCCGTGCTGCACGCGCGGGCGACCATTCAGCCGACCGAGGATGCCTGGAATCTGCTCGACCGGCTGACGAAGGTCTACATGTCCCCTGACGCCGAGTTCCCGGCGCCGAACGTGCCTGGCTATATCGTGCGCTACTCCGTCGAGCGCATCGGCGGAGTCGGCCCCTGGGCGTCAGCCTCGCGCTGAGGAGTCTCCTTCCTCACCGGAGCAGGTGGTCGATCGCGAGCTGCAGCACCTGGGATCTGGTCTTGTCGCCGTGCTCCACCGCGACGAAGTAGCTGCCGATCACCATCGAGTAGGACGTTATGCTGCGGACCTCGACGTCGTCCTGGTCCGCGCAGAACTCGCCGAACAGCGAGCGCACGAACGTCATGCGCCGGTTGTCGGCCCGGCGCAGCCGCCCGGCGACGTCACCGTCGCGGCGCGACCAGTCCCGGACCGCCAGCTCCACGGCGAGTCCCTCGGGCGACGAGGTGATATCGAACAGCTTCTGCAGCTTGGCGCGCGCATCGCCGGGTTGGCTGGCGACGCGGGCGATGATGTCCTCGGTCCCGGTTTTCTCCCAGGTGTCGAGCATCTCCTCGAGCAGCGCCTGGCGATCCGCGAAGTGCCAGTAGAAACCGCCCTTGGACACCCCCAGGGAGACGGCCAGGTTCTCGACCCGCACCGCGTCCGGGCCGCCGGCCGCCAGGGCCTGCAGCGCCGCGTGCACCCAGGCGCCGCGCGGAGTCCTGACCTTGGCCACCGACCTATCTATACGGCACCGTATTGACGTACGCAAGCGGCCATGCCTACTATCCATACGATGCCGTATGGAATGAGGAACGGCCATGAGGCTTCCGAACGCAGTGCACGAATCGCACCCCTGGCGGATCCGCGAGATCGCTCCGGATTTCACGCTGGAGGATGTCTGGGCCCTTCCCGTGTACGGCGACGCCGGGGACTTCGCGGCGCTGCTCGAGGTCATGACGTCCCGCGACCTGGCCCGCCAGGCGTCGCCGGTGACTCGCCTGCTGTTCGGGGTCCGCTTGCTGCTCGGCCGGTGGTTCGGCTGGGATGATGGCGCCGAACGGCCGATCCCGGGCCGGCCCGAAGCGTCCCTGGCCGAGCGGCTGCCGGATGACCTGCGCGGAACGGCGGCCGGCCTGAGGTTGGGCTCTTCGTTCTCGCCGCTGTACCGCACCGGTACCGAGTTCGCCGCGGAACTGTCGAACCAGACGGTGCACGGGGTCATGCACCTGGCCTGGGTCGATCGCGGCCACGACCGCTACCAGGGCCAGATGGCCGTCTACGTCAAGCCGCGCGGCTGGCTCGGGAAGCAGTACATGGCTTTCATCGCGCCGTTCCGGCACTGGGTGGTCTACCCGGCCCTGCTGCGCCAGATCGAACGGGCCTGGCAGGCGCGGGGCGCCTGACGAGCGCCGGGTCAGCTCGTACGTTCGGCTACATCGTGGCGAACGCCTGAGCTTGAATGTGGTCATGGCTACCTTTACCCGGTCCGACGACCTGCGGGGTGCGGAGTTCACCGGCGCAGACCTGCGTGGCGCCCGGTTCGTCGAGGCTGATCTGTCCGGCGTTGTGATGCGCGCGGTCGACGTGGCGGGGGCGGAGATCGACGCGCCGTGGCTCTTCGAAGACGGGAGCTCTTTGCGCGTCAACGGCGTCGACGTGACCCCGTTCGTCGAGGCCGAGCTCAACCGCCGCTTTCCCGGGCGCGCGGACCGGCGGGCCGGGGATCCGGCTGGCCTGCGCGCGGCCTGGACCGCGGTCGAGCGCACCTGGGCGGCCACGCTCGAGCGCGTCGCGGCGATGCCGGCGGGCACGGTCGACGTTTCGGTCGGCGGCGAGTGGTCGTTCGCGCAGACGCTGCGGCACTTGGTCATGGCCACGGACACCTGGCTGGGCCGGACGATTCTGGGGACCGAGCAGCCATACCACCCCATCGGCCAGCCATACGCTGGCGCCGAGGACGAGGGTCGCCTGGACATGTCGGTCTTCACGACGGTCACGCTGTCGTATGCCGACGTGCTCGTGGTCCGGGCGGGCCGCGTCGCCATGGTGCGCGACTACCTCGCCACCGTCACACCAGGCGAGCTGGCCGCGACGCGCCAGAACCCGTGGGATCCCGAAGGCCGGCCAACCGTCCTCTCGTGCCTGCACGTGATCCTTCACGAGGAGTGGGAGCACCACCGCTTCGCTGTTCGCGACCTCGACGAGATCGAGGCCGACCGTGAACAGGTCCAAGCCGACGACGCCCCGCTGCTGCGGCCAGGAGCCGTTTGACCTTGACACGGCGTCAGGAGCAGCAGCGGGCCGGTGCCCGGGCGCTCGGAGTACAGGCATGCGCCGCTGCCATTGACACTATCGGGGTGGCCAGTCATCATGGCCCGGCTGGTTCGCTACTTAGCGATAGAATTGATTACTAATTGTATTGATTTGTAGCACCATCTGACACTCCGTGGCCTACAGTCAGCTCGTGGTCGCATCACTGTGGATTGCGCATCTCATCGTGAGCGAGGCGACAGCATCAAAACTCGCCGCCAAGCACGGACTCGACTGGAGGGAAGTCCGGGATGCGATCGTGTGTGTCCGGGACCTTCGCTACACCTGGCATCAGCATCCTGAGCGGGGGCTGCTCGTACTGGTCGAGATTCGGCTACGCGGACTCCGATGCATAGCCGTGCTGTATCCAGTAGGAGACCTGTCCGGTGATGTCTTCGCCCTCGGCAGTGCGTACCCGAGCCCGAAAGGGGCATCATGATAAGCGTGAGGGTCGAGGAAGCCGAGCACTTCTACGAGGAAGACGAGGACCCCAAGGAGGTCTTCGCCACCTTCGATGCTGCCGAGAAGGGCCATACTGCACCTCCTGACGCAAGGCGCGGCCCGCAGCAATGGCAGGTCAAGCTGCGGCTAGCCATCGCCGTTGTCCTTCGCCGCCTGGCCAAGGTCATCGAGCCCTCTCACGTTCGGTCGCGCTGACCGAAGTCTCGGCGAGCGCGAGCGCGAGCGCTGGTGCTGGTGCTGGCCACGCTGGCTCCCCGGCTGCCGGACGGCCAGCAACAGCAAGCATGGATCGAGACGCTGGCCGCCGTCGAAGTCACCGACCGTTCAAGCCGGGAGGAGATCCTGGCGGCGCTAGCTGGATCGATAGCTGATCTGCCACCTTCTCGAGCTTGCGCGCTGATGCAGGAGGTGTTCCCGGCGCTTGCTCGTCGTCCTCGGGGTGACCTCCTGGCCTGCCTTCGGGTGCTGATGGCGCAACCGCTTGGGACCATGAGCGGGGTACTGGCGGACGCCGCGGAAGCAGTCATTTCTGTCAGCAACTGGTGGCCTTAGCCAGGGCCGCGACTTCTGGGCGATCACCCTACCGAACATGCTCACCATGGCTTGGGCGCTGGGGCTGATCACTGAGGCAAGCACCACGGTTCGTTCGGGATAAATATGACGACAGCCGGCGGGCGAGGTGCGCGGGCGGGGCGTGGCTTGGGTTGGCCGAGGATCATCGGTCAGGTGGCTCGCCGCCGGTGTTGCCGCTCCAGCCAGCCGCAAGGACTCTCTGCGTGCCATCGCTGCGACCTCGACCGGGTCAGGTCGAAGAACAGCAGGTCGCATTCCTTCCGCTGGCACTGGCGGAGACGGCTCAGGTCGATGCCGTCGAGCTCCCCGATGACGCGACGGGCCAGCCCGGCCACCGGATCGGGGTCGTGCCAGCCCACGGCGCCCTGCACGGCACGGCCGCTGATGACCAGTTGCACTGTCCCGGTGCACCCTGAGGCCAGCTCGTTGACGATGTCGACGGCGCTGCTGACCGGCGGCTGGCGGAGTGCGAGGCAATCCGCGAGTTCGGAAATCGCGTCGGCGAGCCGGGTAAGAGCCGGGAGGTCGCCCGGGGTGAGGCCGGAAATCGCCACCCCGTCCTCGGCCAGCGCCCGCCGCGCTTGACCCGCATCGGCGAACGGTGCCCGGGGTGCGGTGTCCCAGCGGCGTCGCCGCTGGAGGTTGGCCAGCGCGATCAGGACCGACGGGTTCGTTCCGGTCACTCGGCGGCGACGAACCGGCGCCTCGGACTGGAGACTAGGCGGTTGGCTTCGAGAGCGTTCGGATGGCCGGCGTAGTCGGCGAGCGCCTGGTCGGCGTGTTCCCGGCTTTCCCAGCGGCTCACCACCAGCAGGTGACCGGGATCGTCTAGATCATGCAGCAGCTCATGTCCGACGTAGCCCTCGTAATCCTGCATGTCCTGCCAGATGCGTTCGGTGACTGCTTGGCCTTGCGCGCTTGCCTCCGGCGGAAACTGGGACTCCCAGATGGAGTAGACGGTCATCTGACCTCCCTCGATGTCACGGTCTATCTTTAGTAGAGACCGTGACATCGACGGCCGGCAACAGTCCAGCGGCCTTAGCCAGGGTGCGGGCAGCTGGCCGCATCTCTTGTGGACATCTGGACGCAAGGCTGGCTGCTAGGGCTGGCTGATCAGCTTGCGTACCTCACGGGCGACCTGGCCGGGCTCCGTCAGCAGCGCGAGGTGGTGGCCCAGCTGCTGCCTCACCGGCCAGCCGAGTTCACGTGCCCTGGCCGCATCGTCTTTGTATGCCTCGCTCAGCTGGAGATAGCCGCCGGGAGCGTTCGGCCACCCCGGCGTGAGCGGATAAATTTCCTCGAACATGGCCATCGGCAGCCGGGGACACCCGGTGGCGAAATGCTGCCGGACAGCCTGATCAGGCAGAAGCGCCGCCAGTTCCTCCTCGCCCCACCACTGCGACCACGGCGGCAGCCAGCCCCGCGGGTCAGCCATGTCACGCAGCCGGGCCGCGAGATCGGGCGACACGGTCTCCATCCAGGAGCGCCCCGGCGCCGGGAGCCGGGCGTCGACGAAGACGTAGCCCCGGACTCCCTCTCCCAGCATCGTCCCGGCCGTGGCCAGCAGCGGCCCCGCACGGCTGTGCCCGATGAGGATCGCGGGCTGGCCGGCCGCGCTATCGGCGATCACCCGAGCCTGGCGCAGGTGATACGGCGGCCCCGCCGCGACA
>CABEDN010000283.1_pt1 | contig 10216 bp, 9 predicted proteins | sample 3423051 | NCBI WGS metagenome assembly CABEDN01 (sample SAMEA5534330, study PRJEB31848) | metagenome | biome: tundra; feature: field; material: soil | place: USA | collected 2013-05 | depth 0.15 m
CCGATCTCGTCGACCGGGGTGCTCGTGATCGTGCCCGCCCCGGTCTGCGTCTCGAGCGTCCCGGCCCGCGGCGGAATGACCTGGCCGAGCAGGGCCGTCTCAGTGACCTCGAGTTCCAGGCTGAGGTGGGCCGAGGTGAAGGTGAGGGCCCGGATCGAAGCCGTCTCCGAGCGCACGCCGGCCAGCTGATCCCGGTCCCGCTCCCGGCTGGAATCGTAGGTGAGCTGGGCCAGCTCGGCGTCGATATTGTGCCAGGTATAGGCGCTCTTGCCCATGTCGACGAACGTCTCAGGCACCGCCTGGCGCGTCCGCACCGATTCGCGCAGGGCTGCCAGGAGCTGCTCATCGTCCCATCCGTCAAGCACCTGGCCCGCCTCCCGGGGAGTTCGCTGTGTGGTTACCCGCACCGAGGGCGATGAGGGCATCGGACCGGCGCAGCCGGTCCAGGCAACGTGCGCGCTGCGGCCCGATGCTTCCCATCGGGATCCCCATCGTCGCGCTGATCTCCGCGTAGGAATGGGGCGGATCGCTGATCATCATGGACAGCATCTGCCTGCAGCGCGGCGGTAGCTCGGCGAAGGCCGCCCGCAGCCCGGCGTCCCGTTCAGCGCGCAGGATCTCCTCGTCGATCATCACGTCATCCGCGAACTCCTGCGTATCATCGAGCCTGGTCCCCAGCCGCTGGGCCGTGGTGACCACGCGCAGGCATTCCCGCTTGGTGGTGGTCGCCAGCCAGCCGGGCAGCGCGGCCGGCTCGCGCAGCTTACCGAGCTGCTCGACCAGCAGAAGCCACACGCTCTGCCCCACGTCCTCGATGTCGTGATTGCTCAGCCGGTACCGGTTGCAGATCGCCCACACCAGCGGCGCGTAGCGCTCGACTAGCTCGTTCCAGGCGCCCTGATCGCTCCCGGCCGCCCGGGTGACCAGTGCGACCACATACGGGTCATCACGCATGGCCTGTTCCTGCCTGCTCGCTCTCCATCATGATCAGCGCCTCGGTCAGCGGGAGTAAACCCCTTTCTTGCCCAGAGGGACACCGAACGCCTCCTGATACACCGGTGGCACAAATTCTTCAGACTGCGGTCACCAGGTCCAGCAGGATGCCGCTCGCGTCCAGGCGGCGGGGGATGGGCCCGATCACCCGGGCCGGCAGGTACTGCGGGCCGCCGGGCCAGCCGTGCCCGCCGCCCTCGATCCGGTAAAGCACCACCGGCGGGCAGCCCGGAGCGGACCAGGTCAGCCGCGTGACCGGCGGGTCGCCTGGCTTGTCGGGCAGGCGTACCTGGGCGGGCTCGCCGGCGATGCCGTTGCCCGCCGCCCAGTCCCGGGCCACGGTCTCGGCGGCCACCACCCGCCGCTGTGACGCCAGATCGCCGTGACGCGCCGCGCGCCGCCGGAGGATCAGGCCCGGTATTCCCCTGGCCCGCAGCGGTCCGCCGCCGTAGGGAACCACCTTGTCGCCGGTCCCGGCCATGATCGTCACCGCGGTTCGCTGCCGGGGAACCGGGACGGCCTCCCTGCTTTCCTCCCGGATCGTGCCCGCCACCAGAAAGAGCCCGGCTAGCGGCAGCAGCCCGTGCCTGGCCACGTGCTCGGCGAACCCGGCGCCGTTGGAGATGCCGGTCAGGAAGACCGGCTGGACCGCGCCGACACCGTCCTGCAGGCCGGTCCCCTGCAGGCCGGTCCCCTGCAGGTGGCGGACCAGCGCCCGCAGGAAGGCCGGGTCGTCCAGGGCCGGCTCGGCAGGAGGCGTCCCGGTCACGTGCCACACCTGTTCCCATCCGTCCGGGAACACCACGGTCACCCCGGCCGCCGGACCCCGGGTGGCGAGCCCGGTGAAGGTCGTCGCCACGTCCCGGCCGGTCGTCCCCGATCCGTGCAGCATGACCAGCAGCGGCGCCGTCCCGTCAGCCGTGTCCGGCCCGCGGGCCAGCCAGTAGCTGCGCCGCACCCCCGCGACGTCCAGCGTCCCGCGTTCCAGCCCGGCACCGTCTTTATCCAACATCCGCGCCTTTATCCAACGGGCCCCGCCCGCACCCCACGGCGGCCCGCGGCCGCGCAGGTCGCATCCGTAGCATGGGTCAGGTGACCGAACGCGACTGGTACGCCTGGCACCATGACTACGACGATCCGGCCACGGCGCTGGGCCGCCGGCTGGCCGCGGTGCAGGACCAGATCCGCGCGGCGCTCGACGCGGCGCCTCCGGGTCCGCTTCACGCCGTCAGCCTATGCGCGGGTCAGGGACGTGACCTGATCGGCGTCCTGGCCCGCCATCCCCGCGGCGCCGACGTGGTGGCCCGGCTGGTCGAGCTCGATCCGCGCAACGCCGACGCGGCCCGCCGGGCGGCCGGGCTCGCGGGCCTGCCCGGCGTCGAGGTGGTGACCGAGGACGCGGCGCTGACCGGCCATTACGCCGGGATGGTGCCGGCCTACCTGGTGCTGGCCTGCGGCGTATTCGGCAACATGACCGACGAAGACGTGCAGCGCATGGTCGGATTCTGCGCTCAGCTCTGCGCGCACGGCGGCACGGTGGTGTGGACCCGCGGCCGCTGGCCGCCGGACCTGGTGCCGCAGATCTGCGACTGGTTCGCCGCCCGCGGCTTCGAGCTGCTCTGGGTGTCCGACCCGGCGAACGGCTGGGGCGCCGCCGCGCACCGCTTCACCGGCACCCCCGCCCCGCTGGAACGAGACGCCCGGATGTTCACCTTCACCGGTTATCACCCCGGCACCGGTCCCGCTCGCCACCAGCCTTAAAGCCCTTTTTCCCGAACGGCCCATGGTGCGTCCGCACCGCCAGCTCACCTCAGGAGCACGACCCGAACGGCCGGCCTGCTTCCCCCGGGTCCCGCTAGGTCGCCCGTTCGGAGGTTACGTCCGCGGCCGCGGCTTCCGGCGGCTTATCGGCGACCCACGCGGCGATCTGGGTACGCGAGGTGAATCCCAGCTTGGCCAAGATGTTGGCGACGTGCCTGGCCGCGGTGGTCGGGCTGATGGAAAGCTCTTCCGCGATGGCCTTGTTGCTGCGGCCTCCGGCCACCAGCGCGGCGATCTGGTGTTCCCTGGGGGTCAGTGAGCTCGGCGGCGCGGTCGCCACTTCGTATTCTTCCACCACGATCAGGGTCGGGCTGTCGTCGGCGCTGCTGCCGGCTGGGGTCGCGGCGGGCGGCAGGTCCAGTGCCAGGGCGACCGCGGCCTCGCTGCTCAGGGCAAGTCCGCGGGCCCACAGCCGGGCGACGGCGGGATCGCCGAGGCGCCGGGCCGGAGCCAGGTAGCTTTCCGTCCGGGCACCGGGCAGCGGCGGCAGGCCAGCCGCCTCCCGCAGCGCCGCCGCCGCGGCGGCCAGCTGCACGGCCAGCTCGGGCTGGTTCTCCTGAATAGCCAGGTGGGCGAAGGCTTCCAGGCCGCGGGCCACGCCGATGCGCGCGCCGGTGGCGTGGCTGAGCCTGATGCTCCTGGACAGGTGCCGCCTGGCTTGCTCGGTCGCGCCGAGATCCATCGCCACCCGGCCCAGTCCGGCCAGGCAGCGGGCGATCTCCGGCCGGGCGCCGATTTCCCGCAGGATCGCCAGCGCTTCCACGTACCGGCTGTGCGCCTCGCCCGGATGGCTGCGGAGCCGGGCCAGGTCGCCCAGCCCGAGCAGGGCCCGGGCGGCCCCCCACTGCTGGTCGATCCGGCGCATGACGCTGGCCGAAGCGCTGGTCAGCTGCTGAGCCTCGCGTAGCTTGCCCAGCCGGGCCGCGACCGCCGCCCGGGTGCCGAGTGCGTAGCCCTCGTTCCAGCCGTCTCCGGTGGCCTGCGCGATCGACAGCGCTTCGTTCGCGCAGGCGGCCGCGTGCTCGGGCCGGCCGGTATGCAGGGCGATCTCGCTGAGCAGGTTCAGCGCGACCGCGGTCCAGAACCCGTCGTCGGCGTCACGGCACAGCTTCAGCCCGGTTACGGCCAGGGCTTCCGCCGCGGCGGGATCGCTGGACAGGGCGAGCTGCGCCCGCACCACCATGGCCGCCCCCCGGACTCCGGCGGGAACGGCGGACATATCGAGGGCCAGGAATGAATCCAGCCATTCGCTGCTCTCGGCGAAGGTGCCCCAGACGATCCAGCACGGGCTGACCGCGATGCAGATCCGCAGTCCTGTCTCCGTGTCCGACCGGTCCAGGCACCAGTTCAGCACCTGGAACACGTTGCTGGCTTCGACGTCGTACTGGCGGAAGACGTCGACGCGGGCCTGCCAGGGGGCCGGAACCCTGGCCATCCCGATCGCCAGGTTCTGCTCCGCGGTCCGCAGGGCGTAATCGCGGAGCGCGGCCTGGAAGGTGGCCGACTCGCCGGTATCAGCCAGCCGCGTCGCCGCGTACTCCCTGATGGTGTCGAGCATCCGGAACCGCATCTGGCCGAGCAGCTCTGAGTCGGGCACCACCAGCGACTTGTCCACCAGGGCGGCGACCAGGCCGAGCACATCACGGGCCGGGATGTCATCGTCGGAGCACACCTGTTCGGCCATCTCCAGTGACCATCCGGTCAGCACAGACAGCCGCCGGAACAGGGCCTGTTCCTGAGCCGTGAGCAGGTCATAGCTCCATTCGATAGCGGCGCGCAGGGTGCGCTGGCGGGGTGCGGCGGACCGGTCACCCGTGGTCAGCAGCCGAAATCGGTCGTCGAGGCGGGCGCTGATCTGCTCCGCTGACAGCACCCGGACCCGGGCTGCGGCCAGCTCGATCGCCAGCGGTATGCCATCGAGCGCGTGGCAGATCGAGATGACGGCAGCGGTGTTATCCGGGCCGACGGTAAAGCCGGGACGAGAGGCGGCGGCCCGGTCCGCGAACAGCCGGATCGCCTCGCCGCGATGCGCGTTCCCGGCCGCCGGATCGGGGCTCGCCGGGGCCACCGAAAGCGGCGCCACCCGCCATATCGTCTCGGCCGCGACGCGCAGTGGCTCGCGGCTCGTCGCCAGCAGCTTCAGCCCCGGCGAGCTGGCCAGCAGGCGCTGGACGACCTGGGCGCACGCCTCGACCAGGTGCTCGCAGTTGTCGAGCGCCAGCAGCAGCCGGCGCGGCCGCAGCGCGTCCGCGAGCGTGTCAAGCAACGGGTGCCCGGCCTCTTCGCCGACGCCGATGACCGCCGCCACGCGCGAGGCCACCAGCTCGGGCTGCTGCAGATCGGCCAGCTCGACGAACCACACCCCGTCAGGAAACTCAGCCGCGACCGTGGCCAGGACCCGCAGCGCGAGCCTGGTCTTCCCGATGCCCCCGGGTCCGCACAAGGTCAGCGCACGGGTCCGCCGCAGCATCTGGCGTAGCTCGCTGAGCTCACGCTCCCGGCCGATGAAGCTGTTCGGTTCCTCGGGCAGATGTGCCTGGATCTCGTCCATGTCGTTTCCCTCAGGCCAGCCGCGCCAGCCTGGCCTGAGTTATGCCGGAACTGAGGTCTGTCAGCGCATCGGTACCGATGAACATACCTGGAGTAAACCCGGTAAGCCATCCCCGGCGGAAGGGACTTAAGCCCCGGCAGCTCACCGACCTCAAGAGCCTGAGCTTCACGAGAACGCCGCGGCGTGGTCGGTGGCGAACTGTTCGAAGGTACGCGCCGGCCGGCCAAGCAGCGAGGGCACATCGTCGGTGATCCAGTCGGAGTCGCCCTGGGCGAACAGGCTGAGCGCTTGGGCGTTCATCTCGGCGACGGTTTCCGGGACGCCGGCGTTGATCATTGCCTGCCTTTCCTCTTCGAAGGTAAGAGGGCGAAAGGTGATCGGCCGGCCGAGCACTTTGGAGAGGACCGCGGCCGCGTCTGAGTAGGAGAGCCGCTCAGGCCCGGTGGGCCAGTAGGTCTTTTCCGCGTGCAGGGCGGGTGAGACAGCGATCTCTGCGGCAACAGCGGCGACGTCGCGCGCGTCGATCAGGCCGACGCGACCGTCGCCCGTTGAGGACCCGAAGCTGCTCGTCTTGGCGATCGCGGGGGCCAGCATAAGGAAGTTCTGCATGTAGGCGTTGTTTCTCAGCAGCGTGTAGCCGAGGCCGGAGGCGATCAGCCCGTTCTCTATGCCGGCCTGGGCGCGCCGCCGGGCTATCGGCGAGTCCGCTGAGGCTTTGCTGGTGATCTTCACGACATGTCCGGCGCCCGCGCGGACGGCGCTGTCGACAACGTTCAGCTCCTGGGCCGGTATCGCCGGACTGACGAGCAGCACGGCCGAGACGCCTTGCATCGCTGCGTCGATGGTCGCCGGAACCTCCAGATCACCCTCGGCGACTTCTACTCCTGCCTGCGCCAGCGCGGTCGCCTTCTCCGGGTCGCGGACCAGGACCCGCACGGGCTCTTCTCGCTCAGCGAGCAGGCGTGCTGCCTCTGAGCCCACCTTGCCGGCAGTGGTGATGAGAATCATGGTGATGTCTCCTTTTCTAAAATAAATAGTAATGGCTCCATTTCTAGGGTGTAGTCCAAGCCGACAGCATCCCGTTAGGCTGCTTGAGATGCCCAGCACCGGACTTCGCGAGCTCAAGAAGGCGCGCACCCGCCGGCTCATCGCCGACACCGCAGCCCGCTTGTTCGCCGAGCACGGCTATGAACAGGTCGCCGTCAGTGACGTGGCGCGCGAGGCCGAGGTCGCCGAGCAAACGGTCTACAACTACTTTCGGACCAAGGAGCAATTGGTCACCGATCGCGACCAGCAGATTCAGGATCGGCTGTGCGACCTGATCCGCTCCCGGCCGCCCGCCATTACTCCGGCAGCTGCCATCCGCGGCTTCGTTCTCGAGTCCGTCGCCGGGATTCGCAGCATCCCGCCGGAGATCTGGCGTGGCGAGCTCGGCTACCTGGCGGCCATCAGCCCGACCGTCCACCGGCTGGCGCTGGAGTTGACCGACCGCCAAGCCGCCGCCCTCGCCAGCGCCATCAGCGACACCACCGCCGTCCCGCCGGAGATCGCCAAGCTGCAGGGGATCGCGCTCGCCAGCGTGTTCCAGATCATCATCAGCGAGGCCGGCCGGCGCACCCTCGAGGGCCAGAGCCAGGCGGCGATCGCTGACGAGCTGTATCCGGCCGTTGAAAACGTCCTCGACGAGCTCGACCGCTGGCTCGCCGGCACCCCTCGGGACTAGGCGAGCCCGATCTGCTGCGCCTGCAGAGCGGAGTCCCAGAGGACGAACTCTTCGATGAGCAGGTCGCCGTCCCACCTGGCGGTCGTGGCGAAGTTGAGGTCGAACGCTTTTCCTGTCGGGGCGATCACGCTGCCGCCGGGCAGGATCATCTCCCCGGTGAAGGTCCCTGTGGCGCGGGTGATCACGGTGATCCAGTCGCCGCTTCCGAACTGGACTGGGTATGGGGCGTTGTTGACGTGGACGTCGGGGAAGATGCGAAACATCCCCTCCATCAGCGCGGCGTGCGCCTGCTGTCCGTGGATCGGCTCTGCGTTCCCTGTGACGTGCGCGATCATGTCTGGGTGGTGTACCGCGCTCATCGCTGCGAAGTCGCGGGAGTTGAAGGCGTCGTCGCCGTCCTTCATGAGCGCGAGGAGGTGTGTCGTCCGGCTGGTGCTGTCGGTCGTGGTAGCCATGAGGGCTCCTTTTCCTGGTCGGTGATGCGTCAGTTCACGGCCGGGGTGGCCGCGGCGGTGCGTGCTGCGCTTGACTGCTGGCGGCTGTCGCGTGCTGCGATCGGGACGACGTCGTGCGCGGCCCTTATGACCTCGGTGAGGAGCGTGGCAGGGCGCCCCAGCAGCCGCGCTAGGTCCTGGCTGCTGGTCTCGAGGTCGCCGCGGGCGATGGAGGCATCGAGAGCGGCCACGAAGTGAGCAGTCGCCTCATCAAGGCCGGCTCGCTGCAGCCAGGAGGCGTACTCCCCGGCTGGCAGGTCACGGTAGATCACCTTTGTGCCGGTGACCTCGGTGATGATCCGCGCGAGCTCGGGCAGGTCGAAGGCCGCGCCGCCGAGCTCGTAAGTCCGGTTCCCTCCCTCGTCTTGGCGGAGTGCCGTAGCGGCGGCGGCGGCGTAGTCCTGGCGCGAAGCCGCCGAGATCCTGCCGTGGCCGGCCGCGCCGAGGATCTCGCCAGCTTCAAGGTACTGGCCCATCTGGCCGGTGTAGTTTTCCGTGTACCAGCCGTTGCGCAGCAGGGTGAACGGCACGTCCGCCTCCCTCAATGCCCGCTCGCTGTCCTGGTGCTCGCCGGCCAGCGGGCTGGTCGTGTCGTCGGCGTTGAGCATGCTGGTGTACACGACGCGGGAGATCCCGGCTGTTTTTGCGGCCTGGATGGCGTTGGTGTGGTGGGCGGCCCGCTGACCCGGCTCGCTGCTCGAAACCAGCAGCAGCCGCTCCACGCCGGCCAGCGCCGCGCCCAGGGTCTGCGGGCGGGAGTAGTCCGCCTCACGCACCTGCACCCCGCGATCGGCGAGGTCGGCAGCCTTGCCCCGGGTGCGCACAACGGCGACGACATCGGATGCGGGCACGCCGCGGGCCAGCAGCTCCTGAACCACGAGACGTCCAAGGTGGCCTGAGGCTCCGGTGACGGCGTAGGTGGGCATAGTCATCAACCTCTTGAAGTAATTGGGTTACGGAGAGCAGCAGCCGCGTTGCGACCAGCCGCGTCTGTGGTAGCTGACACGGGCATCCTTCCCCAGATCGATGGAGCACGCTTAAATTTTAGTGTTGACTCCAATCATCATACGTCATGCATGGTTCCGACGCCGGGTTGCACGACGCAAGAAGGCGCCCCGCGGGTCGGGTCATCGCAGCCACCCAGAACCCGCCCATCCACCAGGCTGTTGTGACTTCACGAGATGTGAGAAAGAGCCACAAAACTTGGCCGTTGACACGCAAGCAGCGGACCAGGACATGGTGCGCGCATTGGCGCAGAGGTAACGTCGGGCGGCTTAAAATCTGCCGCCGTCTGTCCGCCGTCGACCGGGATAGGCGGCGGGCCTCGGTCCCGGCGTTGCTGAAGAACGCATGGATTGTTCCGTCGCCGGGCCGTCCCGGAACCTGAGCCGGGCGGGGCAGACAACAACACCGGTGAGCTGGACTACTTCACCCCCCACCAGAAACGCCTTCAGCCGCAGCGTGAGCGCGTTCCCAGGAATAGTCCAGCTCACCGACTTTAAGCTAAGCGTTCAGTGCCGCGCGCCGCATCGCTTGAATTATGTATTTCGTTATGTATTTAATCGCTGGCTTTCTGTCATTCGTATACAATAACCCACTGCTTAAAAACGATAATGCCTTTCGATGCGGCTGTCCCGGCGGCTAGAACTGGGACTTGAGCTCCTCGATCTCGCGGGCCCGCTCGCGGAGCTTGGCGTAGGCGGGCCGCTCGCGGATGCGGGCCAGGGTCCAGCGCACGGCCTGGGCGCGGTTGGCCGCGATGCCCGCGGTGATCAGCGTGTCCAGCGTCTCCAGGTCGGCCGGGCCGAGCCGGGCCATCACCGGGGTGAGCTCGGCTGCCGCCTCGTCCTGGGTCGGGAACCGCATCGTGAACCGGCCGGCCGGGTCCTCGCCGCTGACGAACTCGATCCGCCTGGTCTGCGGGAAGCGCTGCCTGATCTGGCGGCGAAGCTGGGTGAAGGCCTCCCGGTAGGTGTTCTTGAAGGCGTCAAGGAGCTCCCCGTCGCTTCCCGGCGCGCCCGCGGACTCAAGGGTCGCCCGGATCGCGAGCTCGCCCGGCTCGACCGCCGGGTCGTCGCCGTACTGGATCACCGTGACGCTGCGCAGGGTTCCGTCGGGGAAGCGCTCCATGATCTCGTGCTCGATGAGGTCAGTCGCCGCGCGATCCAGGCGCTCCATAGCAGTCTCCTAGAGTTTCTCTAGAAATCATAGTAACTATAGTTTCTCCCCCGGGATGGCGTTCTCACGGCCCATCCGATGAGGGTTGACCCTCGCGGGATCCTGTATCCCCGATGGGGAACGGAATTTCGCATGGCTCCCGCGAAAACTGCTCTCTGGCCACCTCTAGGCCTGTGACCTGCCTTGACTTAAGTGAACTTCAGTTCGATACTTGGTCAGATGGGGAGTGCGCCTGCGGAAATCAGGCGGATACCGGCCAGGCTGCCTGGAGGGTCTGCGACCTTCGGGGTCCCCGGCTTCGGCGCCCCCGCGGTATCCGGAACCGAGGCGCCGCCGTCCCCGCCGGCCCTGGCGTCGGCCGCGTCGGTCCTTCCCGATCTGCCCGGCCGGCCGGCCTTGCCTGCGCTGCCGGTCCTGCCGGCGCTACGCGATCTGCTGCCGGGGGGCGCCCTGGCC
>CABEDN010000286.1_pt1 | contig 10208 bp, 8 predicted proteins | sample 3423051 | NCBI WGS metagenome assembly CABEDN01 (sample SAMEA5534330, study PRJEB31848) | metagenome | biome: tundra; feature: field; material: soil | place: USA | collected 2013-05 | depth 0.15 m
CGATCCCGCCGCGCTGGCCGCGGCGTACGGCGCCGACGCCGTCCGCTGGTGGCTGCTGCGTGAGGTGCCCCGGGTGGGCGACGCGGACTTCACCGTCGAGCGGCTGATCGCCCGGGCCGATGACGAGCTGGCCAACGGCCTGGGGAACCTGGTCAACCGGGTGGTGGCGATGATCCACCGCTACCGAGACGGCCTGGTGCCGGACCAGCCAGGTCCCCGCCGCCCCGAGCTGGCAGACGGCGCCGACCTGGACACGGCCTGCCGTCAGGTGAGTGCCCGGACCGCCGCCGCGCTCGGGGACTTCGACTTCCGGCGGGCGACGGCGGCGGTCTGGTCGATCGCGGACGAGGCGAACCGGCTGGTCAACCGGGTCCGGCCCTGGGAGCTGGCCCAGGCCGAACGCGATGGCGGGAGCCACGCCGCGGCGTCAGGCGCACGTCTGGAGGCCGCACTCTGCGTCCTGCTAGAGGCGTGCCGGGTCCTGGGCCGGGAACTGAGCCCGTTCCTGCCCGACGCCGCCGCCCGCATCACGGCCCAGTGCACAGCCGGCGACAACGGCCGGCTGCCAGGTCCGTCCCCGGTGTTCCGGCGGCTGGCTAGCGGCGGCGGCCGCGGCGTTTTATGTGCGGCCGGCGAAAACACCGATAAATCGTGATAATTGCGGCTAGAGCTCGGAGAGCTCGCGTTCCAGCGGGGTGCGGAACCGCGGGGTGACCCGGTCCGGGCCGATCCAGGCGCGGAGCCGCTGCGCCTCGGCGGCGATGGCCGCCTGAGCCTGCGCTCCGGTGTCCTCCAGCAGCCGGACCGCGATCTCGCCGTCCTGGCGCTGCGCCCAGCCGCCCACGATCCGGCCGTCCCACCAGACCGTGGGGCCGATGTTCCCTGACCGGTCGAACAAGGCGGGCCCGTGCTCGCCGACGTACCAGGCCCGGTCGCGCCAGCCCATCGCGGTGGGGTCGAGGGCGGGCAGCAGAGCCGGCCATGGTTCGGCGGCCGCGGGCTGGTCCTGGTCGGCGGACAGCATGACGCCGGGCGCCCCGTCGAGGCCGACCTCGGTGATCTCGAGCTGGGCCAGCGCCTGCCTGACCTGGCTGGCCGTCCAGCCGGTCCACCACTGCAGGTCAGCAGCGGGAGCCGGGCCGAACGCGAAGAGCCACCGGCGAGCCAGGTCGGCCCGCGCGGCCGGAGCAGGCCATGGCGTTCGCTCCCCGGCGGCGGACCAGGTGAACTGCAGGGACGTCCAGCCCCCGCGTGGCCGGCCGCGCACCATGAGCCCCTCGGCGGACAGCAGCGTGAGCAGCCGGCTCGTCAGGTTCACCACCCCGCCGTAGGGGTTATCCGCGGCTTGCACGATCGGGGTACGCAGCCGCGGCTCGTCCCGGGACAGTTCCGCGCCGGTCGCGGATCCGCGCGCGGACAAGACCCGCAATGTCGCCTCGCCCACGTCCTTGAGCCAGGTCGCCGCGTCCGGCGCAATGCCCGCGGCCTGCACGACCCGGGTGAGCTGGCGCCGCAGGCGCTCGGCGACCTGATCGGTGCAGGCGGCCTGGATCACCGGCGCCAGGTCGGCGGGCACCACGAACACTGTCCGCCGCATGCCGAGCATCCGCACCAGGGCACGTTCGGCGTACAGCGCGTCCTCGATAGCAGCCTGGCTGTCGCCGCGGGTGCGGGCCCAGGCCGACAGGTAGACCGACGCTGGATCGGTGCCGTGCAGGGCGAGGACGCCAGCGGCTGCGGCGGCGACCGTCCCGGCCCTGGCCGCCGGCGCCAGGTGGTGGCGGACCGCCAGCCGGGCCCGGCGTTCGGCCGCGCTGACCGCCCGGATACCGCTGCCCATGGCGATGACCTTACTCAACCGCGGTCCGGGAGCCAGCACGGTAACGTCGGATCGTGATCAGCTTCCGCCAGCCTGGCACCGTCCTGACCGACCGCGTCTTCGGCGTCCCCCTGGACCACGGCCAGGCCGACGGCGAGCAGATCGAGGTGTTCGCCCGCGAGGTCGTCGCGGCCGACAAGGCCGACGCGAACCTGCCCTGGCTGCTGTTCCTGCAGGGCGGCCCCGGGTTCGGCGCGCCGCGGCCAGAAGGCCGGGAGTCCTGGCTGGACCGGGCGCTGGCCGACTACCGGGTCCTGCTGCTCGACCAGCGCGGTACCGGCCGGTCCTCCGCCGCGAACCGGCAGACGCTGGCCCGGCTCGGTTCGGCCAAGGCCCAGGCCGACTACCTGACGCACTTCCGCGCGGACAGCATCGTGCTGGATGCCGAGCTGATCCGGCGCGAGCTGACCGGCGACGTGCCGTGGACCGTACTCGGGCAGAGCTTCGGCGGCATGTGCACGGTCACCTACCTGTCCTTTGCTCCGCACGGCATCCGGGAGGCGTTCATCACCGGCGGGCTGCCCGGACTCACCGCGACTGCTGACGACGTCTACCGGCATACCTACCGCACCGTCCTGGGCAAGAACGCCGCGCACTACGAGCGGTACCCTGCAGATGTCTCGCAGGCCCAGCGGGTGGCCTCGTACCTGGCCGACCACGACGTCCGGCTGCCCGACGGGGCGCCGCTGTCGGTGCAGGCGTTCCAGTCGGTGGGGCCGATGCTCGGCCAGAGCGGCGGCAGCCACGCGCTGCACTACCTGCTGGAGGACCCGTTCGCCGACGACGAGCTGTCCGATGCTTTCCGGTACTCGGTCATGGACGAGCTCGGCTTCGCCGCGGCACCGCTGTACGCACTGCTGCACGAGGCGTCCTACGCGCAGGGTTCGGCGACCCGGTGGGCCGCGCAGCGGATCAGGGCGGAGTTCGATGCGTTCGATCCCGGCCCGGCCATCGCCGGGACCGCTCCCCTGCTGTTCACCGGCGAGATGATCTACCCGTGGATGATCGACGCCGATCCGGTGCTCCGCCCGCTGCGGGAGGCCGCCGGCATCCTGGCCGAACGCGACGACTGGCCGCCGCTGTACGACCCCGCGCGGCTGGCGGCCAACGAGGTGCCGGCGGCCGCCGCCGTCTACTACGACGACATGTACGTGGACCGCGAGTTCGCGATGCAGACCGCCCAGGCGATCCGCGGCCTGCAGACGTGGGTGACCAGCGAATACGAGCATGACGGGCTGAGGGTGAGCGACGGAGCCGTGCTGAACCGCCTGATCGAGATGTGCCACGGCAACATCTGACCGTTGTGTATCGAAACAGCCGCGTCCGCTCGGGACCGCGTGGAAACCCCTACGGTGGGCACGTGCACCCTATGTCCGGCGTGTTCCTCAGGAGGCCTGTCATCATCGCGGCCGCCGCCGCGGCGCTGGCGCTGGCGGCCGGCGGCACGGCTCTGGCCCTCACGACGCCATCCTCGTCTCATCTGGTGTCGCTCGGCTCGGCGGGACGCAGCCACGCCGCGCTTGAGATCACCACCGGGACTCCTGTCCTGGACGTCAGCGTCGGCCGCCTGCCTGGCACCCTGCTGCGGGTCTCCACGCCGGACAACGCGCCGGTCAGGCCGGTGCTGTCCGGCTCGGCGCCGATCGTCCTGTCGCTCACAGGCAGCGCTTCGGCCGGTCACGGCACGGCCTACGCGGTCAGCGTGGTGCTCAGCTCGTCGGTCGTGTGGAGCCTGGACTTCGCGGGCGGGACCGAGCGCACCGACGCTGACCTGCGTGGCGGCCAGGTCGGCGGGATCGCCGTGACGGCGGGCTCGGACATCCTGGATATCAGCCTGCCCAGGCCCGCCGGGACGCTGCCCTTCCTGCTCGCGGGCGGGGTCAGCCAGTTCCTGCTCAGCCTGCCCGGCGGCGTGCCGGCCCGGGTGACGGTGGGCGGCGGCGCGTCCTACGTATCTGTCGATGACCAGGACCTGACCGGGGTCGCGGGCGGCACCGTACTGACGCCGCCCGGCTGGGTCGGCGCCACGTCCCGGTTCGCCATCGACGCCACCGCAGGCTTCTCGCGCCTGACCGTCAGCCGGTGGTATCCGCACGGCTGAGACGAGATCATCTTCGTCCCACCGCGGCCCGGCCGGACCAGATCGACCTACTCGCCGAGGCCGTCCTGTAACGCCGGGACGAACGACGCCGGGACCGACAGGGCTGGCACGAACGGGGCCGAGCCTGGCGTGACCGGCGCCTGCGGGAACGGCCGGCTCGGGATTTCGCGCCGCAGCACCGGGGCGATCTTGTCGAAGAAGAGCTCCAGGCTCTCCCGGTGCTGAGCGCCGGTCAGCCCGTCCGCGTCCGATGGAAGGTGCATCACCTCGTGGCCGAGCCGTTCGTGGTAGCGGAGCACCTGGTCGGTGATCTGCTGCGGGCTGCCGATCAGGATCGAGCCTCGTTCGATCGCGTCCTCGAGCGAGCAGAAAGCCGGCTTCAGGCCCAGTGCGCGGAGCCGCACCTGCCGTGCGTTGTAGATCGGCCGGTATGTCTCGATCGCCTGCTGTGATGTCCGGGCACTGTAGTAGCCGGCGGTCCCCGCGCCGATCAGGATGGCGGCCGGGTCCCAGCCGTAGAACTCCCAGCGTTCGCGGTAGCAGCGGACCAGGGCCGCGGACGACTCGACCGGGCTGGTCACGCTCGTGGAGAACAGCGGGTCGCCCCAGCGTGCCGCCAGGTCTGCGGAGTCGGTGCTGGTCGCGCCGCCCTGCCAGATCCGGATCGGCTGCTGCAGCGGCCGCGGCCAGGTCTCTGCGTCCTGCCGAGGCGGGCGGAACCTCCCGGTCCGGGTCACCGCGTCCTCGCCGATGATCAGCTCGAGCCTGCCACCGCACAGGTGGTCCAGCATGGAGTAGTCCTCGAAGGCCCGGACCGGGTCCAGCAGGCTGACCGCGGTGATGGCCGCGAACAGCCGGATCACCGAGGTCCGGGCCGCGATGTGGCTCAGCACGACCGGCGCGGAGGAGGAGACGAACGGCCGCTCATGCCGCTCTTCCACGCCAAATCCGTCAAAGCCGAGCTCCTCAGCCTGCACGGCGCCGTCCACGGTCTCTCTCAGCCGGTCTGTGGCGGACGTGACCCTGCCTGTGATCGGATCCGGCAGGTGCGTGATCCGGGTGATGGCGATGAACTTCATGCGGCTACCTTCGCGGCCGCGACGTGCCCGTCAGCCGGACGGCGGAGCCCTCCAGCTTTCGGCACGGTACGGCTTTTCCTAAAGTCGTGAAAGTCGATCGGTTTAATAGTATATGTCGGAACAAGGCTGACCCGGCGGAGTTCACTGCGGTTGGCTCGTTCACGCCGACGACCGCAGCCTGCGGCCGGTGCTCGCAGCCCTGTCACGTCCAGAGCGAGTCCGGGTAGCTGCGGCGAAGCTCCGGAGCGATATCCGCGGCGAACCACTCAAGTTGCTCGCGCTGCCAGGGATGAGGCAGCGAGTCCACGCTGATGCCGGTGAGCTGCTGGCCGAACCCGCTGGTAAAACGGTGGATCGAGAGACAGGACGACGAGCTTCATATTTCCTATAATAACCACTGTATTAGACGACTTTAAGCTGGCCGCCGCTGTGGTCTGATTCGGCCCGGCTCCCCCGCCAGCTGCTGAGCGCGCCTCGTGCGGCTAGCCGGCTAGCTCGCCGCGCACCAGTGGCATGACCTCGGCGGCGAAGCGGCGACGTGCGTCCGCGTCGGCCAGCGCCACGTTGAGGAAGGTAAACCCGGCGCGCCCGATGCTGATGAGCTGGTCGGCGATGGCCGCGCTATCGCCAGATATCCGCTGGCCGCCAGGGCTGGCCGGTGACGGGTCCGGCACGAAATCAATGATGAGGTTGGCGGCACAGGTGATGTCGTCGGGGTTCCGGCCCGCGGTCGTGGCCGCGTCCCGCACGGTGCCGCGCATGGCCACCGCCTCATCGAGATCGACCCTCCCCAGGGAGGGCACCCAGCCGTCGGCGAGGGCGCCGGTCATGCGGAGGGCGCGGGGGCCGTAGGTGCCGAGCCAGATCGGGATCGGGTGAGCCGGCTTTGGCTCGATCCGGGCGTCACGAGTGCTGAAGTGCTCGCCGTCGAAGGAGAAGCTGGGCTCTTGCCACAGTCCGCGGATGATCTGGGTTGCCTCGCCGAGAGCGGTGACCTTCTGGCCTGGGGTGCGCCGGGCCAGGCCGAAGGCCTCGAACTCGCCGTCGTAACCGCCTGTCCCGAGACCGAGGACCAGCCGGCCGCCGGACAGGCGGTCGAGGGTCTCGGCCATCTTCGCGGTCACCGCGGGGGCCCGGTAGGGAAGCCCGAGCACGTTCGTCATCACCGCGATGCTTTCGGTCACCGCGGTTATCCAGGTAAGGGCCGTCCACGGCTCGGGCGTCGGGTACGAGCCGTGAAGGTGGTCAGCCACGCAGAACAGGTCGAACCCCAGCGACTCGGCGTGCTGCGCCTCCTCGACCAACCGGTCGGCTGCGAAGGGCTGGAAGCCGTATATGATCCCGAACCCGACCCGCTGGCCCGCGATGGTGCTCATCTGCGCTCCGTTCTGGCCCCACAGTTCCATTCCCACAATGTTGATGACATTGACTATAGTAGTTATTGACTGTTGTTGTTACGTACTATTGGCGATCAGCTAAACCATCAGGAGGTTCGATGACGGTTCCGAGTACGGGCAAGGCCATCGGCCCCGACCTCGCAACCGGGCTAGTTCGCCTGGCTCGCCTGGTGGACGGGGTGTTCGCGCGGGTTTCCGGCGAACATGACCTCACGGCCACGCAGGCTAGGGTGCTGTGCATCCTGGTGGAACAGCCGAGGGGCATGGCCGAGCTAGCCGGGCTGCTCAGCATCGATAAGGCCGGCGTCACCGGGCTCGTCGACCGGATAGAACGCCGCGGCCTGGCCGAGCGGATGACGGTGCCCGCAGACCGCCGGGCGCTGCGGGTCCGGCTGACCGCCGCCGGCCAGCGGGCCGCAGTCGCGGTCCACGACCAGGTGTGCGCCGAACTCAATGCGCTCACCGCTGAGCTCACGGCGGCCGGCAAGGAGCGCTTCCGGCGGACCATCGCCCTGGTGGCCGAAGCCGCGGGCGGCTTCCCGGCTCCCCCGGCGGATGTCCGTGACGCCGCTTACGGTCGTTAGCTCGCCTCGCGCGGTTGTTCCAGCGGCGATTCCAGATCCTCTTCTCGCGGCTGCGGAACGGTCAACGTGCTGCGCAGCACCCGGAGCGCGGTTCCGGTGACCTGGGGGTCGGCACCTGGGCGGAACCGCGCCGTGAGGCTGATGGGCGGCGCCACGGGCAGGTCGTGCCGCTCGATCAGGCCTTCCGGCGGCGCCCCGGCCAGGGCGAGCAGGGTGACGCCGAGCCCGGCGCGCGCTGCGTTGAGGACGCCAGCGAGATAGGCGGCGTCGCCGATCACCTTGGCGGGGATACCGTGCTGGGCCAGGACGGTGAGGGCTCTGCCCCGGATCGCGCAGGGTTCTTCGATCGCGATCAGCGGCCAGGGCTGGTCCGCAGGCGGGGGTGTCCACCCGGGTGCCGCGCACCAGACCAGCCGGAGTGAGCCGACCAGCTTGCCCGGCTGCGAGCTTGCCTCGGTAATGAAGACCGCAAGGTCAATACTTCCCCGGTCCAGCGCGTCGTTCAGGGGGGTGGTCCGGTCGAAGCGGAACTTGACCTGCAGGTCAGGGAACGACTCGCTCAGCGCCGAGACCACCGGGGGCAGCAAGTAATCAGCTGCGTGGTCGGTCGCGCCGATGACGAACTCCGGGGCTTCGACCAAGGCTAGCCGGCGCAGTGCCTCGTCATGGGTCGCGATGATCTGACGGGCCTCGGCGAGCAGGGCCACCCCAGCCGGGGTGAGCCGGGTCCGGCGCCCGTCCGGTTCGACGAGGGGCCTCCCGAGAACGCGCTCAAGTCGGCGAACGTGCTGGCTGACCGCTGACTGGCTCAGCTGGAGGATCGCGGCGGCGCGATGGAAGCCTCCTGTATCGGCCACCGCGATCAGGCTCCGCAGCGGAGTTATGTCCAGAACCTTCGTCATGTCACCCAGAGCAGCACATTGATAAGCGTTCCCGATTAAGCCGATTCCCGATCGTCGTTGGACGGGCTCTCCTAAATCCTACTATTTTAATCGTTATAAGAGGAAATTACCTGCTTGCCACTTCCCCCATCAGGGACGGATCTGCCCGGCCGGCTGCCATCTGCTCGCTGGAGGCACCCAACGATCCGCCCAGCCCAGCCGAGGAACTCCCTATGACCCTGGTAGATCAGCACGTCCCTGTCCTCACCTGGACCGAGCCCGAAGGTATCGCCGCCCGCGGCACGCTCATCGTCATCCCCGGCCGCGGTGAGCAGCCCGCGCACTATGAGCGGTTCGGCCGCCGCGTCGCCGCCGACGGGTATCGCGTACACGCGGTGACCGACCCCACCATAGCCGCCGAACTGGCCGCGTCCCAGGTATCCGGCCAGCTCACCGGGCCGGGGATACCGAGCCCGCGCGTCCTGGCCGGGTCCGATACCGGCGCCTTGTTCGCAGCGGGGCTGGCGGCGGCCGGCCAGGTTCCCGGGCTGGACGCGCTCGTGCTGGCCGGCCTGCCCGCCGCCGAGGTCAGCCCCGGTCACGGCTCCTGGGAAGAGGAACTCGACACCCGGACCGCGTGCCCCACGCACCGCGGGCGGCTGTCCGGTCCTGGCCTGCGCCGCGGCGCGCTGTACGAGCCGGTTCCGGCGGGCTGGTCCGAGCGGGCCGACCTGGGCGCGGTGACCCAGCCGATCCTCGGCATCCACGGCACCGACGACCCGGTCAGCCCGCTCGCCGCCGTCCGGGCCCGCTACGCGGCGGCCGCGTCGGCCGAGCTGATCAGCATCGCAGGCGGCAGGCACGACGCGCTGAACGACGTGACGCACCGGACAGTGGCCGCAAAGATCGTCCTGTTCCTCGAACGGCTGCGGCTGGGACCGGGCCTGCCGCGCATCGCCATCCGAGAGACGCTCGAGCCTGACGGTGGACCTGGCCATCCCGTTGAGCTGGGGCGGCGTCTGTGAGTAGGTACATCATCGTCGGGGCTGGCGGTGTCGGGGTAAGCATCGCCGCCGAGCTGCAGCGAGCGGGCCGCGACGTGGTACTCGTCGCGCGCGGCGCTCAGCTCGAATTCCTGCAGGCGGGGAAGGTGCGCTACACCAGGCCGGACGGGGCACGCTACCTCGGCCTGCCCGCCGTCGGTGATCCGGCCGACGTCGATCTCACGCCCGACGACGTGCTGGTGCTCGCGACGAAGACGCAGGACGCCGAGGCAGCCGTCACCGACTGGGCCTGGCGGCCGGTCCGGTACCCCGGCGGGACTCGCCGTCCGGCCGCCTCCAGCATTCCGCTGCTGACTACCCAGAACGGTCTGGAGACCGAACGCCTCGCCCTGCGCCGCTTCGCATCCGTGCTGGCCGGGGTGCTGTGGATTCCCGCTACCTACGTCCGGGCCGGCGAGGTGATCTCGGCGGGGGCACCCGCGGTCGGAGTGATCTGGCTCGGCGCCTACCCGGGCGGTTCGCATCCGCGACTGGCCGCCATAGCCGACGATGTACGGGCCGCGGGCTTCGAGGTCCAGGTCGTCGAGGACATCACCCGGTGGAAGGCGGCCAAGCTGCTGGGGAGCGTGACGTTCGTGCTGACCGCGCTCTACCAGGCCGGAGAGCGGCGCGATCAGGCCGCGCAGGCGCTGCGGACCGAAGCTCGGGAGATCCTCGCCGCGGCTGGATACGGCATCGCCGATATCGCGGCGGAGAGCACGGCTGACGTGAGCCGGTTCGCCGTCGCGCCAGTGGCGGGCCGGGAGCCGGGCGGGAACTCCACCTGGCAGAGCTTCAGCCGGTCCAGCCCCCTCGAAACTGACTTCCTCAATGGCGAGATCGTGCTCGCGGCCCGGCTGCTCGGCACAACAGCGCCCGCCAACGAAGCCATGGCCGAGCGCGCCCGCGCCGCCTGGCGGGACGGCGTGGCGGCAGGGTCGCTGAGCGAGGAGGATCTGCTGGCCACGCTGCCGCAACTGGTTCAGGGTCTGCCCGCGGAGTCCGATGCCCTCATCGATGCTGTCGCGCTGCGCGGGCTTCTCGGCCAGCCAGACCCGCCTGCTGTCCTGGACGTACGGTGGGCGCTCGGTGACACCCGCGGCCATGATCACTACCGGGCGGGCCACATCCCCACTGCGGTCTACGTGGACCTCGACACCCAGCTGGCCGCGCCGCCGGATCCAGCTGGCGGCCGGCACCCGCTGCCTGACGTGCCCTCGCTGCAAGAAGCCGCACGCCACTGG
>CABEDN010000288.1_pt1 | contig 10205 bp, 12 predicted proteins | sample 3423051 | NCBI WGS metagenome assembly CABEDN01 (sample SAMEA5534330, study PRJEB31848) | metagenome | biome: tundra; feature: field; material: soil | place: USA | collected 2013-05 | depth 0.15 m
GGGCCGTGCACGTTGAGTTGCTGATCACCGAACCGGAATGCGACCCGGCCGTCTGGGTGGTCGACCACTTGCGCTCCCATGACGTCCCGGTAGAAGCGGATCGAGCGATCCCAGTCGCTGACGGCAATCACCACGTGGTCGAGGCGCGCATGTCCTGGCACTCGTCCAGTCTCGCGGAAGTCACCGCCAGCGCGCAATCCGCACCAGCAGGTCAGGCGCAGCCTTATGCCGTGTGCGCGGCCCGTGTCGGACAACACCGGACAACGCGGCGGCCGTAATGTCGCACATCATCACCTGCGGCGGTAATAGCATCCGGGCGGGAATCCGCGATCGACCTATCGGCTGAAGGGAAACTCATGACAGCCAGCAACTATCTCAACCTCTTCCTCGACGCCGGGATCTCCCGTGACCAGGAGATTTACAGTCGCTGCCTCGATGCGGTCCTCGCCAAAGAAGCCTCGGCAACTCACCATCACGGCACACAACGCCGCGGGTGAGGAGGTATCGAAGATTGTTTGGACCGAGGGGTTCGAAGATCGGGAGAAGCGGCTTGTGCTGCGGCAGCGCGAGCACCTTTTTAAGGTCATCAGCGAGGCGATGAACATGACCGCTGAAACTTCTGCCCGCCCTTCGGTGCCCACGGCGCCCTCGAAGGTAGGTGCGCTCAGAGTGGGCAGCCGATGTCGTGAAGGCAGCTGGCGTTGACTTCACCGCCGAACGGGTGGAAGAGCACGCCAACATGGCCGCCGGCGGCGAGCGTTACTCTTAGCGGCAACTTCTTGACGCTATGTTGCCTTGAGGCAAGGTCAGCTTCCAGAGTTTCCTGGGCCTGGCCTATCGAAGGAGCGGCGGCCAGAAGCGCTCTCCGCGGCCTGGATCACAGCGGGGTGCCACCATCGTGATCTACCAAGGGTCCAGGTTGAGCAGGTCCTAGCGCCGGCTGAGTGCGGCTGCGTCCGCCGGGAGCATTTCCGCTTCCGGCATCTCGCCGTCACGGGCGAGGGCCGGGCGTGATGCGCTGCGGGATCGGCGCAAGGTGACGACGACCGAGGCCAGCACGAGGGCCGCGCCGAGTCCTTCGCGCCAGGTGAACTGCTCGCCGAGGAACATGATCCCGGCCAGCACCGCGACGACGGGGTTGACGTAGGCGTAGGTGGAGACGGTGGTCACGGGCAGGTGGGACAGTGCGTAGCCGTAGGCGGTGAAGGCAAGGATCGAGCCGGGACCGATGAGGTAGGCCAGGGCGATCCAGGACGTGGCCGGGACCGAGGACCACTGGATGCGGGAGAACTCCCCGGAACCGGCGGCCACCGCCAGCAGGACCACGCCGCCGGCCAGCATCTCGATGGCGGCGGCAAGCATCGCATGGCTCGGCACGGCGAGCCGGTGGCTCAGGACTGACCCGAAGCCCCAGGCGGCCGCGGCGCCGAGCACGATGATCACGCCCGAGATGCGGCCTGATGCCGTGCCGTCGCCGACCAGGATGGCCACCCCGCCGAGCCCTACCGCGAGGCCGGCCGCTGAGCGCAGGGTTATCCGCTGATGCTGTATGAGCCGGGCGAAGACGATCATCCAGAGCGGCACCGTAGCCACCAGAACGGCGGCGAAGCCCGAGGGCAGCGTGGTCTCCCCGACGGTCAGGCCGCCGTTGCCCGCGAACAGCAGCAGGATGCCGATGACAGCGCCGGCGAACCAGGCCCTGGCGCCTGGCTTCGCCCTGTCCTGGGCCGATCCGCGGCTGCCGGACGTCGCCCGCCGGGCGATGGGGTAGAGCAGCGCGCCTGCTATGACATACCGGGTGCCGGCCAGAAACAACGGCGGCAGGTGCCCGACCCCGACGCGGATGGCCAGGTAGGTCGATCCCCAGACCAGGTAGACGACTCCGAGCGCGATCCAGCTCAGGACCCGGCTACGGGTACCGGCTGCGGTGCCGTTCTTGATCATGGTTCCATCGTCGGCCCGCCAGGCCGCCGCCGCGAGTGGCAGAATCGCCAACTTGAGGTAGATTACTGCCATGCATCGAATCGCTATCCCTGTCACCCCGGGCTTGCCGATGTTCGAACTGGCCATCCCGTGCGAGGTCTTCGAACCCGGCCGGGAGGACTTCCCCGTGCCCTGGTGGTACGAGCTGCAGTTGTGCGCCGTCCAGGACGGTCCGGTCCGCACCGCCGAGGGACTGCTCTTCGACAGTCCGCTCGGGCTGGATGAGCTGAGCAGGGCGGACACGGTGATCATTCCTGGCTGCGCCGACAGGCAGGGCGATGCGCCCGAGGCGCTCCTGCAGGCCCTGCGCACCGCCTACGACCGTGGTGCGCGGATTGCCTCCATCTGCACCGGCGCCTTCATCCTCGCCGCCGCCGGGCTGCTCGACGGCCGCACCGTCACCACCCACTGGATGCACGCCGCCGAGCTCACCCGGCGATGGCCAGCCGTCCGGGTCGAGCCCAACGTGCTCTACACCGACGACGGCCAGATCCTTACCTCCGCCGGAGCGGCCGCCGGACTGGACCTGTGCCTGCACATCGTCCGTCATGACCACGGCACCAGGATCGCGAACACTCTCGCCCGGCGGCTCGTCATCCCGCCGCACAGGGAAGGCGGGCAGGCCCAGTACATCGAGCAGCCGCTGCCCGCCAGCGGCTCCCGGGGCGTCGGCTCATCGCTGGACTGGGCCAGGGAGCACCTCGATATGCCGCTGACGGTCGAGGACCTCGCCCGCCAGGCCATGATGAGCCCTCGCACCTACGCCAGGCGATTCCGCGAGATGACCGGCACCACGCCGCTGCAATGGCTGTGTACCGAGCGAGTCCGCCGCGCGCAAGACCTGCTCGAGAACACCGACGACACCATCGAGCGCATCGCAAGCCTGTGCGGCTTCGGCTCCGCCCACCAGATGCGCACCCACTTCACCCGGATCAACCACGTGAGCCCGCACGCGTACCAGCGGACCTTCCGGTCCCGCGCCGCCGCCTGAGACCGTCGCCTCATTTAAAGACCAGCCTGAGACTCCGCCCCGGGGACGAGGTTCCAGCGGGCGTCAACCTCGCGGGGCAGGACTTCGCCTGCGGGGGTCATAGGTCACGACCGTACAGACGGCGTTATGCGGATCCCGGTGGCGGCGGCGTGACCTGGGTGGCTATGTTCGATCCGGTGAGCCTTGCTGCTGATCTTCTTGCCGCTTATGACACCCAGATGCGAGCGGCTGAGGTGTCCGGTCTTCCCGCTGGTGTCTATGCGGAAACCGATCCGCCGATCACCCGGATCGTGGGCCAGCACCGCGGGTTCGTCAGCGGCCCCGCCGATCTCGGAATTGACGGCGCGGCGCTTGATGGCCTGATCGCCCGTCAGCGGGAGTTCTTCGGGGCCCGCGGCGAAGCCGTCGAATGGAAGACACGCGGTCACGACCGGCCGTCAGGCATCCCCGAGCGGCTGATGGCGGCCGGCTTTATTCCTGAGCCCCAGGAGACTGTGCTGGTCGGCCTGGCCGACGACCTGGCCGCCGGGGCGCCGGCCCTCCCGCGGGGAGTCACCATCGGCCAGGTCACCGAAGAAACGGGCATCCGCCGGATCGCCGGCCTGGAGTCCGAGGTGTGGGGCGAAGACTGGTCCTGGCTGGCCGACGACCTGCTCGGACGAGTGCGCCGAGGGCAAACCACCGTGTTCGCCGCCGAAGCCGGCGGCCGGGTCGTGTCCGCGGCATGGCTGGTGCTGAAACCAGGCACCGAGTTCGGCGGGCTGTGGGGCGGCTCGACGCTCAGCCAGTGGCGAGGACGCGGGCTGTACCGCGCTCTGGTCGCCCGCCGGGCCGCTCTGGCCGCCGAGCTGGGCGTCCGTTATCTCCAGGTGGACGCCTCAGACGATAGCCGTCCCATCCTCGAGCGACTTGGACTCGTCCCAGTCACGACAACGACGCCTTACGTCTGGACGCCCTAACCGGGGATAGATGCCGGGGATAGATGCCTAGGCTTTCCGGGGGCCATCCGAGGCTGGATCCGACGGCGAGGACCAGGACGGCGGCGGCGAAGCCGACGAAGACTCCGGTGCTCGGCAGGAAGGTGAGAGCCACGCCGACCAGCAGGGCCGGGATCGCGAGTCCGGCGTAGGCGACGAGGAAGAGCGCGGCGAGTACCTCACCACGCGACGGCGGCAGCGCGAGGGAGGCGGCGACCGCGACGGCCGAGCGGAAGACCACGCCCGCTCCGGCACCGGCGGCGATCCCAGCGGCGATGAACAGCGGCAGATCCGCGATCAGTTCCCGCTCGTGGATCTGCAACTGATCGCCTCACCGTCCAGTTCGACGGGGCTCGCCGGTGACATGCGCCACGGCCGCATCGATGTCGCCTTCATGGGCCTGCCGCTCCAGGACCTCGCCGAGTTCCGCATTGCTCTTGAGCGGGCGCTGGCTGGTGCCAGGCTCAGCCGGATCGTCTCGGCGCAGATCAGCCGACCGACTCCGACGATGGCGACCACGGCGATGCTCGACCTGCTCGAGGAGCGAATCGTTCGCAACCAGAGCCCGGCGCCCACGTGAATCACGGCGGCAGGAGCAGGCTGGCGTACAGTCCGATGTGATCTGAGGCGTACCCCGGGCCGCCCGGCAGGGCCACCTGGCCGGCCAGCAGCAGCCCCGCGGATTCTGCTGTGACACCGGTCGTGGTCAAGATGAAGTCGATGCAGTGCGGCGCCTCGCCGGCCGGGAGATACTCGGCGCGGAACGTCGGGGGGCACTTGCCTTCGAAGGCGTCGGCCAGCCCTGTCTCGGCCATGAAATCGCCGAACAGGGAACTATCACGGTCCACGTTGAAGTCCCCGCAGACCACCGCCGGGACCCCGGTGCCGCGGACAATCCGCGCCAGGGCGGCCAGCTGGGCGCGGTGCAGCGGGTAGAACCGGCTCGCCCGCGACCAGTCTCCGTCCCAGTTCGCCACGGGATGGGTGTTGACGACGCAGAGCCCGGGGTGCGCCAGCCGGGTCACCAGGGCGCCTTTGAACCGGGCCCTGGACCGGATGTGCCGGGAGATGCCGGGAACCTCCGGCGGGGTGCCGAAACCCCGGTAAACCGTGCGCGACACCGGCAGCCGCGAGAACGTCACCAGGCCGCCGGCCGGCCCGAGCGCCGAACGACGGTAGCTCACGTGCCGGAACGACGGCATCCGCCGGGCCAGCAGCCACAGATGCCAGTAGCTGAGCACCTCCTGGAAACACGCGACATCAGCTCTCCCGGCCTCAAACTCCGTGCCGATCACCGTATAGCGCCTGGCCAGGCGCGAGCTAAGGATGTGAACGCCCCATGTGTTGAGGGACGCGACGCTCAAGCGACCTGCCAGCTGCTCCGGCTTGGCCTGTTGCACGTGCAGGATGAGCTCCCGGTCAATGGGGATGCGGCTCGCCGGAGGGTGCCCGAGGATTCCCGGTAATTTACCGGAAGCATGATTCTGCTCTCATACGAGTCGTACCATTCTCAGATGACCAGAATGCATGTCCCCTGGATCTTAATAGGCATCGAAGCCGTCGCCTGGGTGATGGGTAACGTCCTCGGCTTGGTCCTGGCCTCCCTCGGCCTCGTGGTTATCTACCTGGCCTCGGTGCGCGTGCATCCCCGGGTCCGCCACCGTGCCTGCGGAGGGACGGGCGAGCACCGAGGCGCGGTCTTCAGCTGGACCCACAGAAAATGCCCTCGCTGCAACGGAGGCCGCTTGGTCCGCTGGGGCGCAGGGCAGTGGGGAGCGGAGCACGCCAGGAATGAGTACCGCCGTACTAAGGAAGCCAGGGCAACGGCACGGTCGAACGGCACCTGGCGGTAAGCACTGACGTGCCGCCTTACGGCCGGACCGGACCATGGAGGGCGGATGAGTCGTGATTGACATCGGCGATCGGCCCGGACTCGCCGCTGCTCCCGGCCAGCGCGCCGTTCGGCAGGCGCTGGTAGATGCGCGCCGCGTTCTTGGCTAGCTTGACCTCGACCTCGGCCTGCAGATCGACGCCGGTCATCGCGGCTAGGCCGAGCAGGTAGATGGCCACATCGGCCAGTTCTTCCCCGAGGTTCGGGCGGCCTTGGCGCCACGCCCCGAAGGCCTCGGCGATCTCTCCCTGGAGCAGGCAGAACTCCAGTGGGACATTGGTCGTATTAAACCGTTTAGCGACCTTATTTTCCCAGGCCAGCTCCTGTCCTGATCGCATATCCATGTGCCGGATTATGACATCATCCGCAGCGCCAAGCAAAGAGCGCCGTACCACTATGCGCCGGATACGCTATTCGAAGAATGGCTATCGGATGAGAAGGTGTCGGCAGATTTACCGCTTTATCGTCAGCCGTGGCGGCTGGTGCTGATCACCGGAGACGAGGTAACTGGATAGGTCTGCGTAGGGCTTGCGGCTGGAATTGGCTCGTGAGCGGGCCGGGATGTGCTGGTTTGAGGTAGCGGGCCCGCGTCCGCGGTGGCGGTGAGGACAAGGGCCGCCGGTTCGCGCTAGCTGGTACAGATCAGTCACCGCTGAGCCAGGCGATCAGGGCGCGGGGCAGGGTCGCCGCGAGGGACATGGCGTGACTGACGACAGCGCGTTCAAGAAGCAGGTCCGGGCCCGGATAGAACAGACCGGGGAGAAGTACACCGTCGCCCGCCGGATGGTTATCGCCGGGCGTGATCCGGGCCAGCCGCCGGTGGCGTTGCGGGTGTACCTGAATCCCCATGTGGACCTGGAGCTGGCCGACGAGGCGGCCCGGGCATATGCGGCGGCGGATGAGCCGGGCCGGCGGGACATGGTGAACCGGCTGCTGGCGGACCACATCGAGGTGGCCGGGTCCGGGGAGGCCGGGGCCGCCGCCGGTTCGGAGATCCTGACGGTCCAGGCGCTGCGTATCGAGGAGATCGGTGAGGTGGTGCGCCGGCGGATAGGACGGGCGGCCGGGGTATCCGCGGTGGCGGTCGGCGGGGACCTGGACCACGTCCGGGTTGATATCGAGGCTGCCCGGCCGGGCGTGGTGCACGGCCATGGCGGTGCGGAGGCCGGCCGGCTCCGCGCTGAGCTGGAGGAGCTGACCGGCAAGCCGGTGCTGCTGAACATGCTGGTGAAGCCTGGCCTGCAGGAGGGGCCGGGGGACGCAGGGTCAGGACGCGGGAGAACCCTGCCCGAAACCGAATACCCGGCGCACACCCGGAATTACAAAGATCCCGGTAGACCTATCCAGTTACCAGACAAGCACCACAGTCCGTTCGGGAAAAGGGCTCTTCATTTAGCCGAGCGGGCCACGGCCTTCCCCTGCTTTCCGGCTGAACACCACCCGGTCGAACTCGATGCCCTGCTGGTTGATGGCCCGCAACGTCATCGTCGTGGTGTTACCGGGCGCGGCCGGGACGACATCCAGGGCGATGAAGGCGTAGTCGCGGTAGCGGGCCTGCGACCAGTCGATGGTCGACGTAGGTGGTGCCGTCGGTGGCCGGGTGGACCACGGCGGCGTCGTGCGGCGAGCGGGAGACTATGGATCAGTGCCAGTACGGCCCTGTGCCATAGGTCACGCCATAGTGCAGGACCGCGGTGCTGGTGCGGTAGCCATACAGCCGGTAGCCGGGCGTGTACCACGTCATCTGGGAGTAGTACCGGACGCCGTTATGCGTCCTGACCGCCGAGAGCGTCACGACCAGGTGGCGGTAGATTTCCTTGCCCCGCGCGCAGTGCAGCGGCCGATGCGGCCGGCGCCATGAGCGCAGCCGGGACGCCGATACTCACGGCCAGCACTGCGGCCGCGGCGATCAGGGTCTTCAGCGACCTCATGAGATTCCCTCAGGCTGCCGGGGCCCGCGGAGCGAGCGGTAATTGGGAGGCTTCCATTTTCACAATATCAAAGAGCCCGGACATCAATAGGCCTTTGCAATCACTGCCGATTGAGGCTTGAGAATTTTCTCCGGATATAGATCGAATTATCATCGGAACTTCAATACCAGCAGGCCATGGTGCAGGAGATCGCATTTTTAACGCCGCGAGGCATTAGTTCGCTGACGCCTGGTTTTGGCGATTAATACGCGAGGTACTTGTCGTGGTTTCTGCCCAGATGTCCACAGGTCGTGCCACTCGGGGCGGGCCTCCAGATCGTCGCGGTCCTGCGGCATCATTCACGGTCCGTTCGGGAAAGGCTAGATGCTCAGGCGGTTACCTGGGCCAGCGGCAGCACGAGCTGGCGGACGAATGCGGCCGGGTCGGGCCACGGGAAGTGCGGTAGCGCCGTCCGCAGGCTGACGGTCCCGTGCAGGGCGACCCACACGGCGGTGGCATCGGCGACGACGTCGGTGCTCGCGGAGACGCCTGCGGTGACGCACGCCTCGATGGCCTGGACGAGGAGCGCGAATGGCTCGGCCCCGATTTCGAGCACCGGCCGGCCGTCAGGCCCGATCGGGACCGGCTTCCCGTCCTCCGGCGCGGCCAGCAGCTGCCGGGAGAACAGCACGCCGTAACGGGCGGGATGCTCGAGCCCGAAGGCGACGTACGCCTCGCAGCCCGCGACCAGGCGGCTGGCCTGATCCTGGCCCGCCGACTGCTGGCCCTGCTCGATCACCTCGGTCAGCTCGCCGAACACCTGGGCGACGACGGCCATCAGGACCGCGTCCCGGTCCGGGAAGTGGGCGTAGATCGACGGGGCGGCGATACCGACCTCCCGGGCGACCGCCCGCAGGGTGACCGCCTCCGCCGAGCCGGTCCGCTCGATCAGGGCCAGCGCTCCCGACACGATGTCCTCGGTCAGCCGGGCTCCCTGGCCGCGGGGGTTGCGGGCCCGCTTGCGAACCGCGGCGGCGGACGGCCGGGCCAGCGCCCCGGGCCGGGGTTCCGCGGTCTTTGGTGATGATTTCACGTTTCTTACTTTACATCTGTTAGCTCATCTGTATATGCTTACAAGCGTAAGGCAACGTTCGTAAGCAATCGACTGTAAGGAAATCCTGATGAGCGACACGACCGCCACCCGCCCGGTGGCTCCAGGACCGGGTAACACGGCCAACGCCCAGTGGCCATCGGGTCACCCCCGGCGCCGGCTGATCCTGCTGGTGCTGTGCCTGAGCCTGCTTATCGTCGTGATCGACAACACGATCCTGAACACGGCCCTGCCGACTCTGGCCCGGGTGCTGCACGCGGGGACCGGGTCGCTGCAGTGGATCAGCGACGCCTACACGCTGTGTTTCGCGGCGCTGCTCATCCCGGCCGGGGCCCTCGGTGACCGGTACGGGCGCCGGCTCTCGCTGCTCGGCGGCCTGGCCGTGTTCGCCCTCGGCAGCGCCGCGGCGGCGTTCGCGTCCGGCACCGGCATGCTGATCGGCGCGCGGGTCGTGATGGGCCTGGGCGCGGCGTTCGTGATGCCGGCCACGCTGTCGATCCTGAACGCGGTCTTCCCGCCGAAGGAGCGCCCGCAGGCGATCGCCGCCTGGTCGGCCGTGACCGGCATCGGCATCGTGATCGGCCCGACGCTCGGCGGGCTGCTGCTGTCGAATTTCTGGTGGGGCAGCGTGTTCCTCATCAACATCCCGCTGGTCGCGATCGCACTGGCCGGCGTGATCCTGACCGTGCCCGAGACGGCCGAACCCGGCGGTCACCGCCTCGATATCGGTGGCACGGCGCTCATCGGCGGCGCGCTGTTCGCCATCGTCGACGCCATCATCGAGGCGCCCGGCCGGGGCTGGACCGGGACCGGGACGCTCGCGGAAATCGCCGCCGGGCTGGCCGCGCTCGCCGTCTTCGCCTGGTGGGAGCTGCGCATCGCGCACCCGCTCGTGGACCTGAGGATCTTCTCCTCACGGGCCTTCTCCACCGCCGCCGCGTCGGTGACCGTCATCTTCTTCGCCCTGTTCGGCAGCCTGTTCGTGCTGACCCAGTACCTGCAGCTGGTACACGGCTACAGTCCGCTGTCGGCCGGACTGCGCGCGCTGCCGTTCGCCCTGGCCATCGGCGCCATGTCGCCGCTGTCGCCGATCCTGGCCAGCCGTTTCGGCACCCGCCTGGTGATCCCGGCCGGCCTGGCGCTGATGGGCATCGGCCTGCTCGACCTGTCCACGGTGGGCGTACACACCGCCTATCCGCCGATCGCCCTGGCCATCGCGCTCATGGGCGCCGGCATGGGACTGGTGATGGCCCCGGCCAGCACCACCATCATGACCACGGTGCCCGCCCACCAGGCCGGTGCCGGGAGCGCCATCAACGACACCATCAGGGAAGTCGGCGGT
>CABEDN010000292.1_pt1 | contig 10186 bp, 12 predicted proteins | sample 3423051 | NCBI WGS metagenome assembly CABEDN01 (sample SAMEA5534330, study PRJEB31848) | metagenome | biome: tundra; feature: field; material: soil | place: USA | collected 2013-05 | depth 0.15 m
ACCTGCTGCAGGTACAGGGACAGGACGAGCATCTCGCCGCCGTTCCACAGGCCGAGCAGGAAGGTCAGCGTGGTCCCCTCCCGCAGTCCCTTCTGGTGCAGCAACGACAGCCGGATGAGCGGGTCCGGGTGCCTGCTCTCCGCCTTCGCGAAGCCGGCCACGGCCACCGCCGCGATCACGATGGCGCCAATGACCAGCGGCGAGGTCCAGCCGAGCACGACCCCCTGGGACACCGCGAAGACCAGGAGGGTGACCGCGATGGTGATCAGCAGCGCGCCGCGCAGGTCCAGCCGGCGCAGGCGGCGCCTGGCCACGCTGACCTTAGCGGCGGCGGTGGTGGCGGCAGTCTTGGCACCGGTCTTGGCGGCCGTCTTGACCGGGCCGAAGATAGCCGGGGACAGGGCCGCGGCGATCAGGCCGACCGGGACGTTGACCAGGAAAACCGCGCGCCAGCTGGTGAACTGCACGAGCACGCCGCCGAGAACCTGGCCCGAGACGAAGCCGACCGAGGCAACCGAGCCGTAAAGTCCGATGGCACGAGTACGTTCGGGGCCTTCGGGGAAGCCGGTGGTGATGAGAGACAGCGCAGCCGGGGCGACGATAGCGGCGCCCGCGCCCTGCAGCACGCGGGCCGCGATCAGCAGCACCGGGTCCTGGGCCAGCCCGCCCGCCAGGCTGGCCAGCGAGAACGCGATCAGGCCCGCGACGAACATGCGCCGCCGGCCGAGCAGGTCAGCGGCCCGGCCGCCGAGAATGAGCAGTCCCCCGAACGAGATCGCGTACCCCGTCACAATCCACTGCACCGCACCAGACGCCATCTGCAGTTCGCGCTCGATCGAGGGCAGCGCGACGTTCACGATGCTGAAATCAAGGACGACCATGAACGCGGCGACCAGGATCAGGGCGAGCTGGAGGGGCCGGCGGCTGGCCGGTGCCGGTGCTGGAGTAGCCGGTGCTGGAGTAGCCGGTGCTGGAGTGGTCGCGGTCGCGGTATGGGCTGCGGCGGGAGGGGCTGCGGTCCTGGGAGAGGCTGCAGTTTCCGGAGGAGCTGGATGGATTGGGGTTGACCGGGGTGCACGACGGTTGAGAGGCGTGGTGGCGGGCATGGTACCAATCAGATACGTAACGGATCGTTTCGAAATTCTAACTGGTGGAACCGGCTGATGAGCCCGGATATTCCGGCGGCCGGAGCCGAATCCGGAGCCGAATCCGCGGAACCGGGTGCGCAGCGGGGACGGCCGCGCAGCCAGCAGGCGGACCGCGCGATCCTCACCGCCACCGTCGAACTGCTCGCCGACCGGGGCCTGGCGGCCATGTCGATCGAGGAGGTGGCCGCGCGGGCCGGGGTCGGCAAGACGACGATCTACCGGCGCTGGCCGTCCAAGGGACTGCTGGCGCTGGACGCCTTCGTCACCTCGTTCCGCGAGGAGCAGCCCCTGCATGACACCGGCACGCTGCGCGGCGACCTGGTCGCCGCCTTGCGCGGATGGGTCCGCGCGGTGACGCAAACCCCGATGGGACCGATGCTCACCAGCCTGATCGCCGCGGCCCAGTATGACCCGGAACTGCGCGGGGCCTGGCGGGAGCGCGTGCTCGAGCCGCTGCGCCGCCAGCACCGCATCATGCTGGAGCGCGCCGTCGGCCGCGGCGAGATACCGGCGTCGGTGGACCGGGAGGTGGTCCTCGACCTGTTCTTCGGCGCCGCCGAGCACCGCCTGCTGCTCGGCCACCTGCCGATGACCGACGCCTTCATCGGCGAGGTCGTGGAGGTGATCCTGGCCGGCATCCAGCCGGCCGCCCCGCGCAGCTAGAAACGCCCGGGCCGGGTGGCCGGGCTGGGTGGCCGGACCGGACATTACGTTATATCGTGTTACTGAGGCATGGACCAGAGCGCGAAGGAGAACCGACGATGGCCGGATTTGACGAGCAGGCCAGGGGCTGGTGGTCCAAGCTGATCGGGTGGCTGCGCGGCGGCCAGCGCAGCGACGCGGCCCGCAAGGCCAGGGGGGCCCTGGAAGACATCCGTACCAGCAACACCGGGCGCAAGGCCGAGGCGGCGATCAGGGACCTGCGGGAGGGCGAGACCGGCCGCAAGGCCGAAGCCGCGCTCCGCGACCTGCGCGAGGGCGAGACCGGCCGCAAGGCCAAGGCGGCCCTGCGGGATCTGCGCGACAGCGATGTGGCGGGCAAGGCGCGCGACACCGCGCGTGACGCACTGCGCGACTTCAAGGACAGCGACGCCGGACGCAAGGCCAAGGCCGCGATCCGCGATCTGCGGGACAGTCCTGGGACAAACGACAAGTCCTGAGGCGCTCTTGACCACACGACCTGGGGTGACGGCGGGGTCGTTCCGGAGTTTTACCGGGCCTTTCCGTGATCGTCGGCGAGCTTGCGGGGATCTTCCCCGGGGTACCGTCGCGGCGGTCCGGAGGCTACGCTGACACCAGGAACCGGACGGCGGGGTATGGGTGCCTGCGCCACCCCGGGGTTTTGCGGCGAGAGCACGGCTATGTGATCTGCAGGGGTGTTAGCGCTAACGTCGGCCCCCGCTGACCGCATGGCTACGCAGCGCGGCAGAGGGGAGGCACGACGTGACGTCGTCACCGGGGGAAAAGGCCGAGAGCCGGGTGAGGACGTCGGTCGTGCGCGGGCTGGGCAACCTGTCCCGGCCGCCGGTCATGGCGGACGTGGCCAGGCTGGCCGGCGTCTCGCACCAGACCGTTTCCCGGGTGCTCAACGAGCACCCGAACGTCAGCCCGCTGACCAGGGAAAGAGTACTGGCGGCCATCCGCGAGCTCGCCTACCGGCCGAACGCGGCGGCCCGGACGCTGGTCACCCGGCGGACCCACACGCTGGGCGTGATCAGCTTCGACACCATGCTGTACGGGCCGGCTTCGATGCTGTACGGCTTCGAGCGGGCGGCGCACGACGCCTACTTCGTGTCCATCGCCAGCTTGCCCGCCCTGGACCGCAGGTCGATGCTGGACGCGGTAGATCGGTTCGTCGGCCAGGGCATCGAGGGCATCATCGTCATCGCGACGCAAGACACCGCGGTGGCCGCGCTGGCCCACGTGCCACCCGAGGTGCCGCTGGTCGCAGTGGGCTGCGGCACCCGCGCGTGTGTCACGTCGGTGGCGATCGACAACGCTGAGGGGGCGGCCGCCGCCACCCGTTACCTGCTCAGCCTGGGGCACCGGACCGTCCATCACGTGGCCGGCCCGTCTTCCTGCCTCGACGCGGCCGAACGCGTCGACGGCTGGCGGCAGGCGCTGCGCGCGGCCGGGGCGCCCGAGCCCGCGGTCCTCGCGGGCGACTGGTCCTCGGCCTCCGGTTACTCACTGGGCTGCCAGCTGGCCAGCGATCCCGAGGTCACCGCCATTTTCTGCGGCAACGACCCGACGGCGCTCGGCGTCATGCGGGCGCTGGCCGAGCGCGGGCTCCAGGTCCCCGACGACGTGAGCATCGTCGGTTTCGACGACGTCCCCGAGGCCGGCTACTACGTGCCGCCGCTGACCACGGTGCGACAGGACTTCGGCGAAGTCGGCCGGCAGGCGCTGAGCGCGCTCATCGACCGGATGTCCGGCGTCATCCCGGCCGGCTCCCGGGTCCGGGTGGCCCCGGAGCTGGTCGTGCGGGCCAGCGCGGCGCCGCCGCCTGATCGCCGCCCGGCGGGTAATCGCCGGCCCGGCGGGTAATCGCTGACCGGCGGATTCAGCCGACCCCGAGGATTCGGCGACCCGGCGGATTCAGTCGGCGGCCGGGAGGCAAGAATGCACGGGAAGGAACCTTAAAGTAAGGCGGACAGATGGATGTTAGCGCTCACAAAGGTGTCAGCGGTGACGATTTCGTCGTCGGCGTGGACTTCGGCACGCTGTCGGCCCGCGCCCTGGTGGTCCGGGTGGCCGACGGCGCCGAGGTGGGCACCGCCGTCAGCGAGTACGCCCATGGCGTGATCGACCGTGAGCTGCCCGGCCGCGGCACCTCGGGGCCCGGGGTGGCGCTGCCGCCGGACTGGGCGTTGCAGGACCCGGGCGACTACACCGCCGCGCTGGGGGCCGCCGTCCCGGCCGCGATCAGGAACGCCGGCCTGGACCCGGCCCAGGTGATTGGCATCGCCACCGACTTCACCGCGTCCACCTGCATGCCCGTGCTGGCCGACTCCACGCCGCTGTGCCAGCTGCCTGACCTGGCCGGGCGCCCGCACGCCTACCCCAAACTGTGGAAGCACCACGCCGCCCAGCCGCACGCGGACCGGATCAACGCCCTCGCCCACGAGCGCGGCGAGAAGTGGATCAACCGCTACGGGGGCAAGATCTCCTCGGAATGGCAGTTCGCCAAGGCGCTTCAGCTGCTGGAGGAGGACCCTGAGCTCTACCAGCGCGCCGACCGGTGGATCGAGGCCGCCGACTGGATCATCTGGCAGCTGTGCGGGACCGAGACCAGGAATGCGGGCACCGCCGGGTACAAGGGCATCTTCCAGGACGGTCATTACCCGTCACGCGACTTCCTGGCCGCGCTCGACCCGCGCTTCGCCGGCTTCGCCGACGACAAGCTCGCGCATCCCATCTCCCCGCTCGGCGGCCGGGCCGGCCGGCTGACCCCGGCGGCGGCCTCACTGACCGGGCTGCCCGAGGGGATCGCGGTCGCGGTCGGGAACGTGGACGCGCACGTCACCGTGCCCGCGGCCGGCCCGGTGGCGGCTGGCAAGATGGTGGCGATCATGGGCACCTCCACCTGTCACGTCATGAACGGCCAGCAGAGCATGAATGGCCAGCAGAGCATGAACGGCGCCGAACTAGCCGAGGTCCCCGGCATGTGCGGCGCGGTGGACGGCGGGATCGTGGCCGGGCTGTGGGGATACGAGGCGGGACAGAGCGGGGTCGGTGACATCTTCGCCTGGTTCACCCGTAACGGGGTCCCCGGCGAGTTCGCCGACGAGGCGCGGCGGCGCGGCGTTTCGCTGCCCGCGCTGCTGGACGAGAAGGCCTGCGCGGCGCCGCCCGGCGCGAACGGGCTGGTCGCGCTGGACTGGGCGGGCGGCAACCGTTCGGTCCTGGTGGACGGCCGCCTGTCCGGCACGATCGTGGGGCTGACGCTCGCAACCACGGCACCGGAGATCTACCGGGCGCTGCTCGAGTCGACCGCGTTCGGTACCCGGATGATCATGGACACCTTCGCTGCCTCGGGCGTGCCGGTCACCGAGTTCGTGGTCGCGGGCGGCCTGGTCAAGAGCGCCCCGCTGATGCAGATCTACGCCGACGTCATCCGGCGCCCGCTCAGCGTGATCGGCTCCGAGCAGGCGCCGGCCCTGGGCTCGGCCATCCACGCGGCGGTCGCGGCCGGCGCCTACCCGGACGTCCCGGCCGCGGCGGATCGGATGGGCCGGATTGACCGGGACGTCTACCGGCCGGACGCGACCCGCGCGGACGTCTACGACGAGCTGTACGCCGAGTACGTGCAGCTGCACGACTATTTCGGCCGCGGCGCGAACCCGGTCATGCACCGGCTGCGGGCGATCCGCGACCGCGCTTATTTCAGCCGAACGGACAGTGGTTCGTGATCCGGGTCAGGTGCGAGGAGGCGGCTAGATGCGAGGAGGCGGCTAGATGAGCAAGACGGAAAGCGCTGAGATCACCGTGCTGCGGGAGAGGGTCTGCGCGCTGCACGCCGAGCTGGTGCGCAACGGCCTGGTCGCCTGGACCTCGGGTAACGTGTCGGCGCGGCTGGCCGGTGCTGGGCTGGCCGGCGCTGGGCTGGCCGGCGCTGGGCGGGCCGGCCCGGACCTGATGGTGATCAAGCCGAGCGGCGTCTCCTACGACGACCTGACGCCGGAGTCGATGGTGGTCTGCGACCTGGACGGCCGGCCGGTGGCGCCCGGCGGGCTCAGCCCGTCCAGCGACACCGCCACGCACGCCTACATCTACCGGCAGATGCCCGAGGTCGGCGGGGTGGTGCACACGCACTCGACCTACGCCACGGCGTGGGCGGCCCGCGGCGAGCCGATCCCGTGCGTGATCACCGCGATGGCCGACGAGTTCGGCGGCGAGATCCCGGTCGGGCCGTTCGCGCTGATCGGCGGCGAGGCGATCGGCCAGGGCGTGGTCGCGACGCTGACCGGGCACCGCTCCCCCGCCGTGCTCATGCGCAGCCACGGGGTGTTCACCATCGGCGGCACGGTTCAAGACGCGGTGAAAGCCGCCGTGATGTGCGAAGACGTGGCGCGCACCGTCCACCTGGCCCGGGCCTTCGGCGAGCTGGCGCCGCTGCCCGCCGACCAGGTGGACGCCCTGCACGCCCGCTACAAGAACTACTACGGCCAGCGTTGACCTTTGCCCGTGTTGACTTTGCCCGTGTTGACCTTTGCCCGTGTTGACCTTTGCCCGTGTTGACCTTTGGAGGAGAACGAGCCCATGACCGGCCCACTCCGGCGTAAGCCGCGTATCGGGATCCTCGGGATCATGCAAGACCTGTACGACGACATGATCCCCGGGATCGCGCAGCGGCAGGAAGGCTACGCCGCCGAGCTCGCCGCGCAGCTGTCGGACGTCGCCGAGTTCACTCCGGGCAAGGCCATCAAGTACCGCGAGGACGCCGAGCACGCCATGCGCGAGTTCGAGAACGCGGACCTGGACGGCGTGCTGGTGGTGATGCTCACCTACGGCCCGGCGATGCGGGTGGCCCGGCTGCTCTCGGAATCCCGGCTGCCGGTCTGCCTGGCCAACATCCAGCCCGAACCCAGCGTGACCCCGGCCTGGGACATGGCGGACATGACCTACAACCAGGGCGTGCACGGCGCGCAGGACACGGCCAACGCCATGGTCCGGGCCGGCAAGCGGTTCGCCGTGCTCACCGATGACTGGAAGAGTGCCTCGTTCGCGGCCGACGTCGGCCGCTGGGCCCGCGCGGCGGCCACCGCCACCGCGTGGAAGCGGCTCAAGGTCGCCATCTTCGGCTACGCCATGAACGAGATGGGCGACATCCGGGTCGACGAGAACGCGCTGGTCAGGAGCCTGGGCCCGGCGATCATCTCGGTCGCGCAGGGCGATCTGTGGCGCGGCATGCAGGAGACCAGCCAGGCCGCGGTCGACGATGTCATCTCCTTTGAGGACTCGAATTTCGAGATCGACCCGCGGCTGTCGGCCGAGGAGCGGACCGACCACGCCCGGATGCAGGTCGCGATCGAGCAGATCCTTGAGCAACGGGGGTTCGGCGCCTACACCGCGCACTTCGACGCGATCGGCGACGACGGCCGGTTCGCCCGGCTGCCGCTGGCCGCGGCCTCGTCCCTGATGGCCAAGGGCTACGGGTACGCCGCCGAGGGCGACGTGCTGACCGCGTGCCTGGTCGCCGCGGGGCACGTGCTGATCGGCGACGCGCACTTCACCGAGATGTACGCGATGGACTTCCCCTCGGACTCGATCCTGCAGAGCCACATGGGCGAGGGCAACTGGAAGATCGCCCGGACTGACCGGCCGGTGAAGCTGATCAAGCGGCCGCTCGGCATCGGCCGCCTGGCCGACCCGCCGACGTTCCTGTTCCAGTACCAGCCGGGCCCGGCCACGCTGGCCGCCCTGGTCTCGCTCGAAGGCGAGCGGTTCCGGCTGGTGGTGGCCGAAGGCGAGAACCTGGACAGCCAGGAACTGCCGGCCCTGGAGATGCCGTACGGGCAGTTCCGGCCGGCCTCCGGCCTGCGCAGCTGCCTGAACGGATGGCTCTCGCACGGCGGCCCGCACCACGAGGTGATGAACCTGGGTCACCACGCCGCCGACTGGAAGGCCTTCTGCCAGGTCACCGGCATCGAGTTCGTCCAGGTGTAGGCGCCGGGCCGCGAACCTGGCTCAGGCTGCGGCGAGGACCTTGAACCAGTGCCGGGAAGCTCGCTCCTCGGTCGCGGTCAGGACCTGCAGGCCGGCGGCGTGCAGCTGGTCCCGCAACGCACGGGCGCTGCGATAGAAGAACCACCGCTGGACGCCTGGGGCATAGGGCACGGGCTCGAGCCTCATGCCGTCGCCGATGGCCGTGACCAGCGCGAGGTGCCCGCCAGGGCGCAGCACGCGGCGCATCTCGCTCAGGACAGCCATCGTCTGATCCTCGGGCACGTGCAGCAAGGCCGCACAGCACCAGATCCCGTCCAGGCTCCCGCTCGTGACAGGAAGGCGCCGCATGTCTGCTTGCACCAGGCTCCCCGGCAGGACCCGCCCGGCGGCGGCCAGCATCCCGGCCGATCGATCGATTCCGGTGACCCGATGTCCGGCGGTCGCGAACGACACGCTATCGAAGGCAGGACCGCAGCCAAGGTCGGCTAGCTTCGCCGCCGGAGTGAGCCTAGCCGCGAAAGCTTCCCGCAGATCAGCGCACAGCCGGCCGCTCCCGGCCTGCCGCTGCGCGTACAAACCGGCAATCTGGTCGTAGGCGGCCTGATTGTGGCGGGTGGCTTCATCGGTCACGTCCCTCAGCTCCTTCGGCGGCTCAGGCAGGAGATGCGACCGGCAGGCCAAGGGCGTGCGCGGATGCGCTGAGGCGTTCGTCGTAGCAGACGAAGGCGGTCAGATCGGTCCGGATCCCGAATGCGGTGGCTAGGTGAATCGCGTCAAGGCTGCGGGCGAGCGGATCGCCGATAGCCTCGGCTGCCGGAGCCGCCTCATCCATGCTCAGCAGCGCGACGGCGGACAGGATCGCATGCGCGCGGTTGACGCGCCGCGGCCCCTGCCGCCAGACCGCTCGCAGCAGCTCGAGGCGCAGCAGCCTGGACGAGACGCGCGGCACCCCGGCGCGCTGCGCAATCCACAGCTCCAGGCCTGCGGTCTCCGGTCCGGGTACCACCAGCTTGAGAGCCGCCGATGTGTCCAGGTAGAGCATCAGTACCGCTCGTCAGCACGCATCTCGGCCAGCGCATCAGCCAGCGAGGCGCCGTCGTCTCGTTCGTCGCGCGACGGAGTGGGCGGGATCGGACCTGGCGCGACGGCCGGGACAGCACGCCCCTGAGCGATGAGCTGATCGAGGAGCGGCACACCCGTGGTCGCTACCGCGGGCACGAGCCGGGCGATCGGCTTGCCATACTCGCTGATCTCGAGCGTCTCGCCGGCCTTGATCCGCTCGAGCACCTTGGCCGTTTGCTGATTGAGCTCGCTCACCGTCACCGTCTCCATGGGGCTAATTCTACTACTCATTACTAGATATGCGCGCTCTGGCTGAACTTCAGCATGGCCAGGATGGTCACGACCGGCACGGCCGTGCCCAGCAGCAGCTGGGGCAGCCGGCTGTCGGCGGTGTGCTGGCTGATGAGCGCGGCCTCGACCCCGGACGACGCCCAGGCCTACGATGGCCACCCCCAGGCCACGCTGAGCACGCGGTTGATCTTCTTGAACGTCGGTGACGCCCAGTAGGCCTGCGGCCTGCTCTGCCGGGCGTACTGCTCGGTGAACGGCATCACCGGGACCAGCACGAGCACGACGAGCACGATGACCAGGCCGACGCCGGCCCCGGCCCCGGCCCAGGTGAGTGTTGTCCGGGCGAAGCAGATAGCCCGGCAGCGTGGTCCCCTGGTAGGGAACCTGGACGCGGACGAAGCATCCCTGCGACGCATCGACCACACTCTCCCAGCACCGTCGATGCTCCGCGGAGGTCGGCATCAGCACCGACTGGTCGGCCAGCCCGTCGACGAAAACCAGCGCCTTGGCGTAGTACTCCGCCGCGGCCAGCGGGGCCCAGCTCGCCGTCTCCAGGTGCCCGTGCTTAACGGCCTCATCGCCGCGCGCGCGGCCAGCGTCGATGCCATGCCCGACCACGCGTCGAACCTCTGACGATCACCGTCCACGACCCGGTCCAGAACCGCGAGCACCAGCCGACATCGCCGATGCCGGCCGCCGCGGCGCCCAGCACGATGCGCGTCTCGAAATCGAAATCGGCGTCTGCGAAGAAGCCGCCCGGTGCGTTCCAGCCGCCGCTCATGCCCATGTCACATCCTTCGCGATGCGGCGAACCCGGTGCTCGCCCCGCCGTGCCCATCGTTGATGGCACGGCCGCGGGAGACATCAGCCACCTGGCGTAGCTGGCGGGACTATTGATCCTGAGGCCCGGCATCGGCGGTAACGGCGCGGGACGCCCACCCGGGGATGGCGGTCAAGATGAGCGGCGCGCGGATACCACGGTTCGTTCGGCCTAAAGGGAGGGAGCGGGCCTGAGC
>CABEDN010000295.1_pt1 | contig 10162 bp, 11 predicted proteins | sample 3423051 | NCBI WGS metagenome assembly CABEDN01 (sample SAMEA5534330, study PRJEB31848) | metagenome | biome: tundra; feature: field; material: soil | place: USA | collected 2013-05 | depth 0.15 m
GGATCTGCGCCATGACCCGCTTCGAGGCCAGCGTGCTGCCATGGTTCGGGCTACCGCGATCGCTCCCCAGCCGATAGCCGGCCTTCCTGGCGGCGCAGGTGCACGGCAGCGAAACGGAAACGCATCCCGGCGGATGTGCCGGTGCAGCCACCCACGTACAGCGCGCTGTTCCGGTGTGACGACCTCGCCGCCCGTCCGCCCGGAACTAGCTTACGGACTGCAGGTCGCAGCCTTGATCATCCGCAAGATGGAAAATGCTCAGTGTCCCGATCCAGGCGCGGCCGCTGATATGCCATTCCCCGTCGTCTTTGTCATACCGCTCGGGAGATAGGCATCGCATGCCGGGCTCAGGGATATAAACGTTTTGCCGTCACGAGACTTCGTGATCGCTTTGGCTCAGCAGTTCGTCGATCGCTTCCGCGCGGGCTTTCATCTGCTCGGCAGAGGGCGTGAAGGCGGCGGCTCGCCGGCCAGTGCGGATCAACCGCCCCTGGCTGGGCGCCGACCCGTGCCCGGTCAGCAAATGACGGATATTTGAATGGCACCACCAACCCGCAAACGCAGTCGACGCTGGATTGACGGCTGCCCTGACCCGACGCTCGATCCGATTCATCTTGTCTCCAGCTTGAGTACGGACCTACCTACATCCCATTGTCCGCCGATCGCGCCGAAGGCGCGAACCCGTAATGGCGATCCCGCACCACGGGCAGAGCGGCCAGACAGCACTAGAATCAGCGGGATGCCGCACCTGTGCGGCGTATTCATGATCTCCCGGGATGGCGGTGGTGTTCCGGGCGCTCGATGAGCGGCTGGGCCGGCTGGTGACGCTGAAAGATCCTCGCGCCGGCACTGGCGGCCGATGCCCGGTACCACGCGGTTCGAGCGTGACCAGGGGATGGCGGTGCTGCTGGCGCACCTGTCCCAGCCGCATCCCTCAGTAGGCGCACGGCGGCCGGACCTGCCCGGCGCCGCGGATGAGGTCCTGGCCCGAGGGATGGCCAAGGCCCCGGAGAAACGGTACGGGTCCTGCCGCGATTTCACCGAAGCGCTGCGAGAAACGCTCGGCCTGGCGCCTTACCACTCGTTCGGCTCCGCCCCCACGGCCGGTCAGATCGGACACCCGGCGGTCCGGCTAGTGCCGCGGACATGCCGACGGTCGCAGTCATCGCTGCCGAGGCCCGCCGACCCAGCATCAGGCTGATTTGGGGTATGCAGTTAAGGGAGCGGCAAGGATAGCTCGATCTCGGTTGTGCGCCAGACCTGGTTGGCCGCCGGGCGTTCCATGCGAAGGGAGCCGCATGAACCCGGGAGCGTGCCGCCGTAGGGTTCGGGGAAGCCGTGCGGTTTGGGGAACCTGCACAGGTTCACCCTGGCGATGTGAAGTTCGCGGCAACCGACTCGCCCACGCTGGCTCCCCCGCTGTACGTGAGCGATATCCCCGAGGATGAAACGATCCTGCACACGCTTATGCACTGATCCGTGCCGTCCGCTTTGTGGAGAATCGTGCCGGGGTGTTACCCGGCGCGGGCGGGTGGGCTGTGGCTGCGCAGGGTTTTGGTGTTGTCCCGGTTCCACGCCATGGTGGTGCCGTCGGGGTAGCGGACCAGGGTCCAGCCCATCTGGTGAATCATGACTTTATGGTGGAAACTACACAAAAGGATGCAATTGTCCAGGCTGGTGACTCCGCCGCGGGCCTTGTGCTTGAGGTGGTGTACTTCGCAGGCTGAGGCGGGCTGGTGACAGCCGCCGTCGTGACGCAGGCCCACGGTCGCAGCGACGCGGCCAGCGTGACGCACCACGGGCTTCCGGCATCGACCGGCCGCAGCGCCTCGAGTATGGTCCGCAGCTCGCGCAGTCCGGACTTGCCGGCCCTGCGGATAGCCTGGATCGCCTCGGCCGCGCTCGCCGGATCGGCGGCCAGCTGTATGCTCGCCGCCGTGGCCTGGACGTTGATCATCGCCATCGAGTGCGCGACCACGTCGTGCAGCTCGCGCGCGATCCGCATGCGCTCGGCGTCGACGCGCCTGCGGGTTCCCTTCTCCCGGGCCTGCTCGACCCGCGCCGCCCGGTCACATTCGGCGGCCAGCCACTGGCGGCGCGCCGCCGCGCCGGACGCGAGCAGCTCCGGTCACATCGCGGCGTTCGGGCCCTGCTGTGAGGCTCTTACCGGTAGTCGGGGTTCTCGAAGTCGAACCGGCAGCCGGCGTCCCATTCGGAGCGCTGGTTGCCGTGCGCGGGGATGCCGCCGGCGTCCTTGATCATCCGGGCCAGGTGCAGCAGGTTCCAGGTCATAAACGTGGTGTTGCGGTTGGTGAAGTCGTTGTCCGGGCCGCCGGACCCGGTGTCGAGGTAGGACGGGCCGGGGCCGGCCGCGCCGATCCAGCCCGCGTCGGCCTGCGGCGGGATCACGTAGCCCAGGTGCTGCAGGCTGTAGAGGACGTTCATCGCGCAGTGCTTGACGCCGTCCTCGTTGCCGGTGATCAGGCACCCGCCGACCCGGCCGTAGTAGGCGTACTGGCCGGCCTGGTTGAGCAGGTGCGAGCAGGCGTACAGCCGCTCGGTCACCCGCTTCATCACCGAGCTGTTGTCACCGAGCCAGATCGGCCCGGCCAGCACCAGGATGTCGGCGGCCAGCACCCGCTGGTAGATGCCCGGCCAGTCATCAGCGAGCCAGCCGTGCTCGGTCATGTCCGGCCACACACCCGTCGCGATGTCGTGGTCCACCGCCCGGATCTGGTCGACGCGGACACCGTTCTTAGTCATGATCGAGGCGCTGCGGTCAATCAGCCCCTGCGTGTGGCTGCGCTCGGGCGACCGCTTCAGCGTGCAGTTGATCACCAGCGCCCGCAGGTCGCCGTAACGCGTGGCCGCGTCATCCATCATGTACCGCTCCTTACCAGCACTGGCGGGAATTACGGAGCTCTACAGGAGCTCGGGGTCTGCTCGACGTGCAGCAGCGCGGGGCCGTCCGCGGCGAACAGGCTCGTCATGGCATCTTCGAGCTGGTCCCGGCGAGCGGCCTTGATGCCGGTCGCTCCGCACAGCCTGGCGTAGGCGGCCCAGTCCGGATTGTGCAGGGATGTGTGCCAGACCGGGAAGCCGGCGGCGATCTGCTCTTTGCCGATCTTGCCGAGAGAATGGTTGCCGAACAGCACGTGCTTGACTCCGATGCCGTACTTGACGGCAGTGGTGAGCTCGGCGGCGGGATAGCCGAAGCCGATCGACCCGAGATACCCGGACATGAGCACCGGCTGGCCCTTGGACTCCAGGTACCGGCCCAGCGAGCAGGCATGGTTGCCGACATCGACGGTGACGACAGCGTCCTCGGGCAGGTGCCGCGAGAGCACCTCGAAGACGGCCGCGGCGGACAGGCCGCGGCCCCGCTCGTCCGTGGCCCGGCGGGCTTTCTCCGCTCGCCAGATGGCCCACCGGGCCGCCACGGCCGGGCGCTGGTCCTCGGCGTCAACGGCACCCAGGCTGTCCAGCAGCGCGGTCAGCGTGAGCGCCGCGTCGCCGGTGATGCTGGCGCTGACCGGGTCGAAGCGGCCGACGGCCGAAGGCTCGTCGTCGATCTGCAGGATGGTCTTGTACGGTGCGATCCCGGTGTGGTTGGCGAACGAGGCGCCGGCCCCGAGCGGGTGGGTGTCCGGGATCAGGCCCTTGGCCTTGAAGGTGGTCAGCACCGGCGCGCTGAGCCGCTCGGCCAGGGCGCGCAGCGGCCCCGCGGCCTGCCGGGCGCCATGCCCGGCGATCAGCACCGGCCGCCGGCTGGCCCGGATCAGCGCGACGGCGCGAGCCAGCTCGGGCTCGCCGGGCTGGGCGAGCCGCCCGGCCAGCCGGCCCTGCGGGGTCTTGGCGGCGGCGTCACCGGGCTGGGTCTGGACCTCGTCGGGCAGCACCAGGTGCGCGACGCCGCGGGCGTCCAGGGCATGCTTGACGGCCAGGGCGGCCAGTTCAGCGTGGTCGCTGCCGCCGTGCACGGCGGTCGTCCACGCGGCGACGTCCCGGAACACGGCGGTCAGATCCAGGTCCTGGAAGGCCCCGCGCCCCAGGACCGCCGACGGCACCTGCCCGGAGATCGCCACGACCGGCGACTGGTCGAGCCTGGCGTCGTACAGGCCGGTGAGCATGTTGGTCGACCCCGGTCCCGCGATCGCGAAGCAGACGGCGGGCCGCCCGGTCAGCTTGCCGTACGCGCTGGCCGCGAAGGCAGCCGCGCCCTCGTGCCGGATCCCGATGTAGGTCAGCTCCCCGCGTTCCCCGGCCCGCCGCATGGCGTCGGCGAAGCCCAGGTTGGAATGACCGACCATCCCGAACACATGCGTGATCCCGAACGCAACCAGCGTCTCGACCAGCACGTCGGCCACCGTGCGGACCCGCGGCACCGAGGCAGGGATGCGCACGTAAACGCCGCCGGGCCGGTCAGCCACCTCGTACGGGGCGGCCCCGTCGGAGAAGCCCTCCGGCGGCCGGCCGGTCAGCGGGTCGTAGTCATACCCATGCCACGGACAGCGCAGCCAGCCGTTCTCGATCGAGCCTTCGCCGAGCGGGCCGCCCTGATGCGGGCACCGGTTCTCCAGCGCGCCCAGCCGCCCGCCGCACCGCGCCAGCGCCACCGTGCGGCCGTCCACCGTGACACTGCGCACCCGGCCCTCGGCCGGCACGTCCACCGGGTCGACCCGGTGCCAGCCGTCGGCGTCCACGACCCAAGCACCTTCCATGTCGTTGTCGGAACGGGCAATACTGTACTGTTCCCGGGCACTGGTCCTGCGTTACGCCCGCAGCCAGAACTTGTCGGGTAGCTTCGGCCCTGCGCTCGGCGTAATACCAATCCAGGCCATCGCGCAGGGCCGCGCGGCCCCCGGTGCAGCAGCACCCGCTGCTTGACCGGCGACAGGGTCCAGCAGGTCGCAGATCTCCTCGCTGGTGTATCCGCGCACGTCGCGCAGTGTGACGACGATTCGCTAGCGTTCGAGCAGCCTAAGCGGGCATCGCGCAGCGCCCGCCGGGCCTCGGCGGCCAGCTCCGGAGCGTCATGAGAAGTGGGCGCCCCCACCGACGTCCAGCACCGGTCGGCCGTGTCATCGCCGGGCCGGAGCGGTCATCGACTGACGTTGACGTCGAGGCTGACGACTGGGCAGTTCACGATGAACCCGCTGGGACCAAACGGGCTGCCGACCGGGAACCCGGTGGCGTTGCCGTCGGTGACCTGCTGCAAAGCGGCCGAGAAGTCGGTCTGCCGGACGTTGAGCCCTGCCGCTACAGCAGCGTCTGTCCACGTTTCCAGGTGGACATCCCACATCGGGCTGTAGTCGAATTGGCTTGTCGGCTCGGGTATTTCCTGCAAGATGTTCAGCGGGGGCGGCCCGTCAAGGATGGCTGCGTTCAGGCCTTGGCGCTGCGGGTTGGTCACCCCTGTCTGGCCGTTGGTAAAGGCGATGAGTGATTCGCGGGAGCAATTCGCCGACACGACAGCGGCATCCGCGCAGCCGGGTGAGGGCGCCGCGTCGAGATCGGGAGCATATGTCACATCCTCGATGGTGGCGGCAACAGGGTTGGAGGCGTCGAACGAGGCGTAGTGAACGCTCTCGTTGTCATAACAACCGTCCGTTTCGCGGTAGCTCACGGTCCTGCGGCTCGGGTTGATGGTCACGATCTTGTCCGCCTGGCCGGTGGCGTTGGCAATCTGGGAGGCGTTCAGCACCACGGTCTTGCCGCGGAAGACGACTCGGACCAGGGGACTGTATCCTGGTTCGCCGACTGCGCCCGGCTGTGCCACGGCGGGAGGGAAACCAGTCGCGGAGGGAACAAGGCTGCGGATGGGCGAGAAGTCGACCGATGCGGGGAAGGCAATGCCGTTGCCGCTCCAGATCTTCGAGGTGGAGTCCTGGACGGCGGCGGTCCCTGCCGCCTGTGCGAGCTTCGGCGTGTAGTTCACGCCCAGCGCCCGTGCCACGCTGAGCTCCGAGGCGTCGGTAATCACGTAGTAGACCCTGCGGCCCCGGCTGGTGCCGTGGTGCAGCGGGTAGGTCACAATGGTCGGCCCGGCGTTTTCCCTGAAGCTGGTGGGGCCCTGTACGGTACTCGGCAAAAAGAACGAGTCGGGCCCGAATACGACATGGTCCACGCCTATCTGAGCAAAGCAGCGGAACGGGAGCTGCGGCTGGCTTGCCGCCAATGCGGTTCCTGGCAGCGCCGATAGCGTCACCGCCGATGCCAGCACCAGAGTAACCGCCGATGCGCGAGCAGCAGCGGCGCGAAAGCTGCGTCTGCCCAAGCTCTCCCTGAGCCTGTGCCCCGGGTTCATCATTTCGTTTTGTCCTCTCCTTTTGCCGACTTCGCGCCACGGCGATAAGCCGGCCGCATTCGGCCTGTGAAGGGTGTCAGTTGACCTGTGGCGAACACGGCTGAATCTATGAGAGAAGGAAGGCCTTCGGCAGGACCGCTTCAGTGCCGGTTCACGGGACCAATTTCCCGCACCCGCCCGCGCCGACCCGCCATTGGCTGGCAGGCAGGCTGTGACCGCGCCGCCCGGCAGACACGCGTCCGGCGTCGGCCCGGAAAATCGTGACATTTGCCAGCCTCGGTCGACCCTGGCGTCGATATGGTCAGTCGCATGAGCGGCGGTTCCGGGATTCTCCTGCATGTGGACCGCAGCCATCCCGAGACACTGGCAGCACAGGTCCGGGCTGGCCTCCGCGATGCCATCCGCTCGGGCCGGATGACCGCGGGGACTCGGCTGCCTGCCAGCCGCCTGCTGGCCGAGGACCTTGGCGTATCGCGCGGCGTCGTGGTCGACGCTTACGCGCAGCTGGTCGCCGAGGGCTTTCTGGTGACGCGGCCTGGATCGGCGACCATCGTGTCCGACGCCGTGAGGATTACGACAGCGCACTCGTCATGGCTGACCCGGCAGCGGGAACCCGCGACGCGGCTGTGGCGGCCTGGGCTAGACCTGCGGCCGACCGGTCCTGACCTTGCCCTGCTTTCGCGTTCGCAGGGGGCCAAGACGATGACGGAGCTTTTCCGTCATCTGCCCGCCGCCGAGTTCGGGTATACCGGACCCTGGGGCGTAGCGCGGCTCCGCCGGCAGCTCGAGGCCCATCTCGGCCGGGTGCGGGCGGCTATGGCGCCTGCGGATGGCATCGTCGTGGTCAGTGGCGGGACACAGGCCTTGACCGTCATCGCGCGCACGCTGGCGGCGGCTGGGCATGACCGTATCGCCGTGGAGGATCCTGGTGCTCCGATGCACCGGCACCTGCTGCGGGCAAACGGACTGGCGACCGTCCCCGTACCCGTGGACACAGAGGGCCTGGACGTAGACGCCCTCGCGGCGTCGGGCTGCCGGCTCGTTCTGGCCAGCCCCGGCTATCAGTTCCCGACCGGGACAGTGATGTCGGCGTCCCGGCGCGCGCGCCTGCTGGAGTGGGCGGTGACACACTCGGCGCTGGTCATCGAGGACGACCGGTGCGCAGACCTGCACTTCGGCCGTCCTGCGCTCGCCTGCTTGCAGGGAATGCGCCCAGCCCAGGTGATGCTGATCGGGTCGATCAGCATCACGCTCGCGCCAGCGATGCGGCTTGGCTGGATCGTCCCGCCTCCGGACCTGCTCCGCACCATTGCCGAGACCAAGCGAGACGACGACTTCGGTACCGGGATGATGGAGCAGCATGCGCTGGCGTCCTGGCTGGAGTCAGGGCATTACGACCGCCATATGCGCCGATCCAGGCACGCCTACGCGGCTCGCCATGCGGAGTTGAGCCGTCAGTTGCGTCAGCAGTTCCCGGGGTGGCCGCAGCACGGCGTCGCGGCCGGGCTGGAGATCCTCCTGGAACTGCCCGACGGTATGTCTGAAAAGCACGTCGTGGCGCACGCCAGGCAACTGGATCTGGGCCTCAGCCCGCTCGGCCCCATGCGCGTCGCGTCAACCGGCCCGCCGGGCCTGGTGCTGTCGTATGCCCGGCTAGCGCCGCGGCACTGCACAGAAGCGGTCACCCGGCTGAAGCGGGCCGTCGATGCCGTCCTGGCCGAGGGCCGCTCGCTGACGGCAGCGGCCATCCCCGGCGACAGTAACGAACCATGGCACCTGACCTCCGCCGACTGGCCGGCTGCCACCGAGGATTTTTATTCATTCTGAGACCGAGACTCACCCGTCTTGACGGTCCCTGCAACCCAGCTTTTGGCTGCGACATCGCGCATGACCAAAAGGCAAATAGCGTTCCGTTCGCGGTCCGCAGAACCAGGACAAGCAGAGCATGGTGTCCCCGCTTTAACTTTAATTCACAGACCGCAGACGATCTCATCCATTGGATCGCCTAGCCATGGCATTCACCACGCCGGCTAGCTCGGTTGCCGACTCATCTCACTCGCCGGATTCCTGGCCGCCCCTGGCCCAGCCCCAGATAATGTAGTGAGAGACGTGACGGCTAGATGACGTGGACCGGCTGACGCGTAACCTGCCGGACTGGAACCGGTTCGAGAAAGCGGCGATCGAGCACCGCGTGATCCTCAGCGCGTATACGGGCGGGGACCTTGACCTGTCCACTCCGGAAGGCGCGTATTACGGCGGTATGGAAACGCTGCGGGCCAAGCGGGAAAGCGCGGTCAAGAGCGTGCGCGAGGCGCACGACCGTATCGCGCGCAGCGGGAAGCCAGCCGGCGGCGGGCCGCGCTGGTTCGGGTATACGCGCGTGTATGCCAACCCGGACGAGACCGCTAAGCGCAAGCGCGTTATCTTGCGGGAAGAGATCAACACGGTTGAGGCCGACGCGTTGCGGGATGCCGCTGAACGGGTGCTGCGCGGCGAGACCATCGGGTCTATTATCCGCGAATGGACGCAGCGGGGAATAAAGCCGTCCCGCGCGTAGAAGTGGGAAGAGTCATCCCTGGCGCGGACGCTCTAGTCGGCGCATCTGGCCGGATTGCGGGAATGGCAGGGCAAGAAATACCCGGCGCAATGGCCCGCGATATTCGACCAGGACACGCATGAGCGGCTCGTGAAGCTGTTCTCGGACCCGTCGCGCCGTGCGCACGTGGTCGGCCGCAAACGGCACCTGCTGTCCGGTATCGCGCGGTGCGGCAAGTGCGGCGGGCCACTGTACCCGGCCGGCGCCCGGCCAGGTAAGGCGGCAACCTACCGGTGCGTTACCGGGCCGGCCGGCAAAGGATGCGGCGGGATCTCGGTCAACGCGGAAATCCTGGACGAGTACGTGACTGGCGCTGTGCTGGACGCGCTGGAGTCCCCGCGCGTGCAAGACGCCGTGCATGCCGGTCAGGACACCGCCGCGCCGCGCCGCGCGGAGCTGCTCGAGGAAATCCGCAGGGCTCAGGAAAAGCGGGCAGAGGCGCGGCGTGACTGGGCCGAGGATGTCATCGACAAGGAAGACTGGCTCGATATCAAGCAGCGCACCGAAACGCGGATAGCGAAAGCACGGAAGGAATACGACAAGCTGACCGGATCGGCCACCGTGTTCGGTGACATCCCCGCATCGGACATGGTCCGCGACGCATGGGAAGACTGGAATAACGACCGGCGCCGCGCGGCCATCAAGTCCGTCATGAACCGGGTTATCGTGAACTCCGCGCCCAGCCGCAGCTACGGGATACGAGACCGGGAACTCATCCTGCGTGCAGTGCGCGGCCGGACGGAATTCGACTGGCGGTTCTGACCCGGCGCATAACGCGGGAGAGCGGCGGAGGGATATCCCTCCGCCGCTCTCTTTTGCGCACGGCTCAGGCCGCCGACTTGTTCCTTTCCTGGCTGGTTCCGGGTTTCCGGGAACTGCGCGCGGTCCGCAGCAATCCGGCAAGAACGGCTATCGCGGCAGGGTCTTCTATCCGGTCCGGTAGCCCTTGCCGGGCGCGTGACCGGCGCGCGTCTTCCGCGCCGGCCTTGCGGATTGCCGCCCGTTCCTCCGCACTCAGCGGCAGGCGGCGCGCGTTCGCCCCTTTCGCCCTATAGGCGGTCACCTCTTCCGTTTTGCGGCTTTCACGGTCAACATCAGTCGCGGGGTATCACCCCCCTCCGAACACTCGGCGGGGTCTTATCGCCTTCGCGGTCTCGTGTGCCTACCTGTGGAACACGGCTTACGGCTGTCTGCGGTTCGTCCACGTCCACGTCCACGTCGCGAACGTGCCCCCTACGCGTGGGCGCGCGCACACGCGT
>CABEDN010000299.1_pt1 | contig 10160 bp, 8 predicted proteins | sample 3423051 | NCBI WGS metagenome assembly CABEDN01 (sample SAMEA5534330, study PRJEB31848) | metagenome | biome: tundra; feature: field; material: soil | place: USA | collected 2013-05 | depth 0.15 m
CTATGACGGCTTCGTCCGGTCCCGCCCAGGCTCAGCGGCGGACGCGGTAGCGGATGTGCGCGGCCTGCAGCGTGCCGGCCACCCGGACGATCTCCAGCTCGACGCGCGACGGCAGCACCTCGAACAGCCGGCGGCTGCCACCGAACAGAGATGGGTGCGTCAGGTTGCTCCTAGTCAGTTGATGGCTCATCGGGGTCGAGGCTGACCAGGGGAAGATCGGTCTTGGTGAAGTCGTCTCCGACGCACAGCAGCGGTTCCCCCGCGACCGAAGCGACCGCGTAGGTGCAGCAGTCGCCAAAGTTCAGGGCAGCCGGGTGCCTTCCCTTGCCGAACCGGGAGTAGGCATCGAGCGCCACGCCGGCGTGCGCCTCGTCAAAGGCCACGGTCTGGATGGCGTTCTCCTGAACGAACCTGGCCAGTGCCGTCTTGCCCCGCGGCCCGAATCGCGCCGTCAGCACGATGCCCGTCTCCAACCGGGTTGGGGCGCCGATCCGGGTCCCCGGTGAGGCGGCCAGCTGGTGGACGATCCGCTCGTAGCCGGGTTCCCTGCCGATGACGGCCAGGATCGCCGAGGAATCGATGATCATGCGCCGCGCTCGCCGAACCCGAGGATCTCCTCGCGTTCGGCCTTGGACACCGGCTTCCCGAGTTGGTCCGGCGGCACCAGCGGCCAGATTTCCTCCTCCAGGAACCGGGTCAGGCGTTCCTCCCGCTGCCGGACGGACGCATGAGACTGCGCCTGGAGGACTTGGCGCAGGGCATACCGGACGGCCCCGGTCTTCGTCGTCCCTGTCAATGCGGCCACCTCGGCCGCCAGGCGTTCGGTCTCGGGATCTTTGATGTTCAGCGCCACGGATACATGGTACCAACTTAGGTTGAAAGGTACCAGAGACCCAAGCTCGCCGGGTGGCGATCGCGGGCGTGGATCGGTGAGACCCCTGACGACGCCGCCTGCTTCGCGCCATGCAGCTGCGGACCGCATCGCCGCTGCATCATATGGGGTTTTGATGCTGGGCTCAGACCCGGCCCGTTCACCCCGGCGGGCCGCCAGGCAAGCGGACTGCCGCGATATGCGCCAAGCGACAAACCTCGTCCGCGACTGCCCCACGCAAGCGGTCATCGTGATTTACCACGGCAACAGGAAATCGGCAAGTGTAGGAAACTCCAGCTACATAGGGTGACCGCCGCAGTAATACCTCGCAGCCTGTCGAGTATGCGTCCACCGATGAGCGCGTTGAGGCCATCATTCTGTGCGCCCGCTTCCGGCGGTTGGGGGCGCCTGAGGATCTTGAGTGGGAGCGCGTTCTGGGACGGTCGCCCGTCGCCGCATATGCGGTCAGATGGCCGATTCGGGTCGCGCATCCTGGCTGGGCTCGCGATCGAAGTTCGGTGGGCTGCATCGCTCCTGGTCGTCCGCGCCTCACTGCCGGCACTTCCCGCATTGTCATCTCGTGGGTGAAGCGCTTGACGAAGACCGAGCGCCTCAGGAAAAATACGTTCACGGCGGCGACCGGTCGCCGAGCTGTGGAACATCCGCCCCAGCCGGGGTTCCATTGGCAAAGGGGATTCGCCCTCTCGGTCGTCAATGTCACAGGCCATCTTCCAACACCGCGTCGCTGGGGGACGAGGGTGTCAAGGGGAGGCTTGTCCATGACCAAGGACGCCAGCTTCAAGAAGGTTGTCCGGCGCCACGCCGGGGAGACTGGGCAGCGCTACACCGAAGCGCTGACGGATATCGAGGGTCTCGGTGCGCGGATGCACCACGAGCCCGTTGCCGAGCGGCTTCTCGCCCATCTCCGGGATCGCTACGGCATTGACCCGGTCGCGGCGACGAAGCTCAGTGTGCACAAGACCTACGTGTTCCGCATCGACCGCAATGACGGCAGCCCGTGGGTCGCCCGCGCGTTTCCCCCCGCTCGGCCGCGTGCCGGTGTTGAGGGCGACGCCGCGATCCTGGGATTCCTGGAGCGGCAGGACTATCCCGCGGAGCGCCTGGCGGCCGGTGATGCCGTATCTGACTTCGATGGCAGCGCGGTCCTCGTGACGCGGTTCGTCGAAGGCGCCCGGCTCCCCGACGGTGCCGCGAAGTTCGCCATGATGGGTGAGCTGCTCGGACGGCTGCACGCGCTGCCGTACGACGATTCCGTCAGCCGCCCGGGTGGAGCCAGTGGTGAGGACCCGGGCCGTGAGGGCACGCCGCGTCAGGACCTGCTGGCCGCCCTGTCGTTTCTCGATGCCGTCGACACGAAGGTCGCGGCCGCCGAGCGCGAGCGATTCGAGCAGCTCCGCGACCAGGTGCGCTCGGCCGACGACGGTCACGGCCTTCCGGAAGGCTTGCTCCACGGAAATCTCCTCCACGCCCCCGATCACGCCGTCCTGAGCGAACAAGGGCCAGTCGCGATCAACTGGAAAGCGTCCGGGCGCGGACCGCGCCTCGCCGACTTCGCTTACCTGATGTGGGGCACGGGTTCGTGGAACCCGCGTCGGCCGAACCAGGAGTGGATCGACGCTGCCGTCAACGCCTACCGCCGGCACATCGAGCCGACCGACGACGAACTCGGCCGGCTCGAGGCGGTCATGTACATCCGGACGCTCTACCTCGCCTGTTTCGGCTACCGACGCGCCCTCACCAACGGCCTGACATTCCACGAGTGGGGCTTCATCGAACCACCCGAGTACTTCAGCTCCACCGCAGCCGCAACCCGAGCCGCGTTCCGCCGGTAGGTCGTCGGTGCGGCAAGGGAACGACGGTGGTTCGTCAGCGGCGCGCCAGATGTCTCGCGCGAGGGCGCCTGTAGAGGTCCCGGAGGACATCGTCGAGCGGGTCCGCACGCTATGCCTGGCGCTGCCCGAGGTGACGGTGCGGGTCGACGGCTGGGCGCAGTCGTTCGACATCCGGCGGAGGTCGTTCTGCTTGCTAATGGCACGGGAGGGCCCGACCGGCAAGCCCGTCCCGCTGCTCGTGTTGCGTGCAGACCCAGACGAACGCGAGGCGTTGCTGTCCATTGGCCGCCCGTTCTTCGCCTCGCGAGCCGGCCGTGATCGCATCGGGGTGCTGCTCACCGACGACACGGACTGGGAGGAGATCCGTGAGCTCGTGACCGAGAGCTACCGGGTCCTCGCGCCGAAGAAGCTCACCGCACTGCTCGACTAGCACGCGCTGGCCGTCGAGCCCGCAGTGACCACGGGCATGCCGGCGGCGCAGAGCCCGGGAGGCCGGCGTCGACGATGTTGACGGCCCGTTGGTGGGCCGCACAAACCTCGTCGGGCAATTCGCCTAGCCGAACGCGTCACCGGATTGGGTCAGCCAGCTCCGCCGTTCCGAAGTGTCCTTCTCAACTGCGTCACTACGACAACGTCCCGGGCGTCCTTTGAACGACGAGGTAATTCGAGACCTTCGCGCGCTGATCCGCAGCGCGCAAAGCGACCGGAACCACGGTTCAGAACGCGGCCAGTGGTCCAGCACGTGTCCCAGATCACTCGCCCGTAACGCTCGGCGTCGCCACTGGCGCCGCATCCCCGAGGTGCCGGCAGGGGCGGTCGCGAACAGAACGCTGTCACAGAACGACAACCTCATGCGGCGCGGGCCTGCGCCAGATCGGCGGCCGTGTGCGCGGTACCTATCCATCGCTTCGTCACGTTGGGTGAACGCTTCCGGACAGCCGCCATCTAATGGCCGGCCTCTTGCGTGCAACGCATGTGACTAGGACTGCGCAGCGTTTGCCCGGGGCGATCCTCCGGAAGCCTTAGCCTGCTGACCTGGCCGGATGCATCTGTCCGCATCGCTAAGCGCGATCCGGCGGTCTTCACCAAGATGGGCTCCGGCAGGGAAATCCGGTGCCGTTGTCACTTGATTTACACTTTTATACTCGAACGAGTAAACGAAAAATGTGTGGAGCTTAGGGGATTCGAACCCCTGACCTCTTGCATGCCATGCCTGGCGGTTTCGTCTGACGGGGTCGCGCTAGGTCCGGTTACCGCAGGCCAGAGGGATTTCGGCGTCTGAGGGCGTCGCCCTCTGTCTGGCTTAATCTGGGGTCGTTGTCACTTGGTTTGTCACTGGCTTTCCGGATCTCGGGAAGGTCGACGGTCACATGCGGTGCCACTTGAGCCTGCTCCCTCAGGCAGGACAAGCATGCCATGGCAAAGCCAGTCGGCGAAGGCCAGCGACATGAAGGATGTCAGGCTAAATCCCATGCAGCGGTTCCCTGGGTCATTCATAACTCCCCGTCTTGGCTGAAGAAAGATAATTGGGGAAGCAGTTTTCCGCGGCGGTGATAAGTCGCCGCGCGGTTCCTGCTGCTTGTTCGCCTTCCTCTGGGGTGGCTGTATCTGAGGACAGGTGACAGGTATTCCAGTTCGTTGCGGCGGTGCCGGAGAGCGCCGAACGGCTGGAATCCGTCGCCGAACTGCGGCTCTTGCACACGATCATGACTAGGTCTTCACTATCTGATCGTCGAGCAGTGGGCTGGTGACCTTCCACACCTGTTGCGCATGATGGGCGCCTTTGGCCCCGCTGAGAACACCGAGTACGGTCGGGGACCCGGACTGGCTCGGGTCGGCAGGCTGTAGGAACAGGTCGGGGTGGGCCTGATCGGAGATCAGGTAAAGGTCACGGTCGAAGATGGAGATGCCTGCCGGTGACAGCTTCCATTTTTGCAGTTCCGGCCGCGGTACGCCGCCGGGAAGGACGACGTGGCCCGGCAGGTACTTGACGTCTTGGATCAGCCCGGCTGCCTGCTGGTCGGCAGCAGCCGAGAACCCACCGCCTGCGGCCTCCATCTGCCCGCCTGTCACCACGGGTGCTGGGGTTTTCACCGTAATGTAGAGGTTGCTCACGTGACTGCGGATGTAGACGAAGCCGTCACCGGCGTCCTCGAAGGAGAAATCCTGCGCCACGTCGCTGTCGTTGCTGGGGGGCTGTTGCCACAGGATGGTGCCGGGCGCGGGATTGGCCTGCTGCACTTCGAGCATCATGCCTGATCCAGGGTACTGGAGCCGGTAGCGGATGAACGGCAGGAACTGCGGCTGGCGTGGTTGGGTGCTGATCACTGCTGACAGGTCGTTGGCTGCGGCGTAGCGTGCGCCCATGTAGGGCGGATTCTTCCATAGGAACCGCCGCGCGATCGTCTTCAGTGTCGATGTGTGGTCGAAGTGCAAGCCGGGGCGCTTGCCTACGCCAGGGCGCAAGATTGCGCCGTGGCCGAACACGGTGCCCGGGCCGACCCATGGAGAAACGACGAAGGCGGGGACGCGCACGCCGTGGGTCTTGATCGGCAGGTCATCCGAAACAGGCACGGCCGCGGGCGGCGGGACGTGGTCGTAGAAGCCGCCGTGCTCGTCGTAGACGATGAGCAGGAGGGTCTTGTTCCACGACGGGCTCGCGATCACCGCCTCGACGACTCGTTGGGCGAAGGCCTGCCCGTTGCTGATGTCGGCGGGCGGGCCGTCGCAGTTGGCGTCCGGTGGATACTCGATGAAGTGCGGGTCGATGAATGACACGCTCGGCAGCTGCCCGGCGCGCGCGATGGCGAAGAAGCCGCGTTCCGGGTCGTCGGCGGCGATGATGTGCTCATCGTCGAACGTGTATTTCTCGAAGAACCGCAGCAAGCAGTACCCGTGCTCGAAATAACGCCAGGTGATCGGCTGTCCCGTCTGCGGATCGTCGCCTGTTAGGTAGTCGAAGATCGTCGGCGTGTACACCGGCCGGAGGGGACTCGAATTATCGAACTCCCAAAAGCCCCGCGGATCCAGATTCAGCCGCCCGGTCAGTGCGTAGAAGCGGTTGCAGAAGGTGGGGCCTGGGTGGCTGGCGAACCAGCGGTGGCCGATCGCGAAGTCCCGGGCCAGCGCATCGTAGACGGGCACGTGGGCGCCGGTGTGGTAGCCCATGATGCGGCGCGCCAGCGGGTCGCCGTACGCCTCGGCGTAGCTCTGGACGAACCCGTCCATTTTCCCGCCGTTGATCGCGCGGTGTACCGGTTCATAGCCGTGCGGCGGGTCCGGGGAGAAGGTCGTCTCGGTCAGCTCCAAGGAGGGGAAGTTCTGCCCGTTGTAGGGATTGAACTCGCCGCCCTTCAGTCCGTCGACATCCTGGCGTCCCATGCCACGCTGTGAGGTGGGCAGGCTCAGATAGCCGAGCATGTGATCGAACGACCGGTTTTCCATCATCAGCACGACGATGTGGTCGATGTTCGCCAGCAGGCCGGGCGAAAAGTCGGCTGGCGGCCAATCGGCCGGGGGCTGGGGGACAAAGACGTTGCGCGGGCCGGCGTAGCTGATAACGAGAGTGTCCTCGACGATGCCGAGCTCAGGGTTGGCGGGCAAGACTTCGATGTACTGGATCATCGCGTTGTTCTCGTCTGTGTTCTCCTCGTCGTCTGCGACGCCGCCGAGCAGCCAGGATGTGACCATGGAGTTGATTCCGTCGCGGGGCGTGGTGCTGGTGATCGCGTCCGGCGTGGCCAGCCGTTCGAATATCTTGTCGCGTATGGTCTGCCGGACGGTTTCGCCCGGATCAAAGGCACCCCCCAGGTCCAGGTCCACCTTGATAACCTGCTCGACGAACAGGTTGCCCTTCGAGTCGCTGCTGACGAGATCGACCGGCTGGTGCAGGAACGTGCCGGTATAGCGGAGGAATGGAACGAAGTCGACGATATGGTCGGTCTTAACCGCCATGTTCTCAATCTCGGGAACCCAGGACATCAGGTCGGCGACCGTCACAGCGACGCGCTGGCCGAACGAATTCTGCCGGTCTACGGTCGCCAGCTCAAGTGTCAGCTTCAGTGATATCGACAGCCTGTGCACCTCTACATCACCGAATGGCACGATGTTCAGGATGCCGGGGGCGAAGTTCACAGTCAGGGTGATGGGAGTCGGCGAACTCGCATCGACACCCAATCCCATCGACGCGCTGTAGAGGTTTCCTATATAGGCGTCGCCGAGTATCCCCTGGTAAAATTGGCCTAGGCTTATCGGGCTGCTGACGTAGTGAACCTGGCCATCGCCTCCGGCGATGATTGATTGCACGTCGGCATAGCATTCCGGGAGGAGATCGTCGGCCTGTAGCCATTTCGGTGAGCTGAAAAATGACGAACTCAGGTGGATCTTGTGCAGCGGCGGGTCATGACTCGTGTCGGGGCCGTTGCGGCTGTTGATGAACTCATCGAATTTCCGGCGCAGGAAGGGAATGGAAATCTCTTTCCTGTGCTGGTCGCCGGTATGGTCCACCGGCTGGTTGGTGAGCTTGGGCGCTGTCGGCGGCGCGACCGTGGGGAACGGCCTGCCCTGATATACGCCCATATGCTTGTTGTTGCGTTGGTCGAGGATGACCCCGTTAATCCGTGACTGGTAAATCTGAGGCTTTTGGCCGGAATCCTGCGGACTCTCGAATTCGAAGGTGACTTGGTAATCGAAAGTCCACTGGTTATCGCCGTTCGGCACGATAACGATGTAGACGACCGGCAAGACCATGTCGGCGAGCCGGATGTTACCCGAGGCCAGCGGCCCTCCGGCGGGCCAGTGGATGCGAATGTAAGACTTGTCGGGATATTCCAAACCGTGGTCGATGTCCAAGGCGATCAGGATATCCTGCGCGGAGGTAGGCCCCAGCCGGTTCACGATGTGCGCATTCAGGATCGTGTCGGGTTTCCTGCCTTCGCCGTGCGTCGCAATTTCTAGCGTCACCTGCTTCAGCACCGCGTTGGTGTCCGCCCTCGTCGGCACCGGGAGAGGCACGGTGCGCAATGGATTTTCGTTACCGATGCCCGAATGATTCCGATGGTCCTGGTCGAGGATGATGCCCGGGACGTTGCCGGTGGAGGCGAAGAAGAACTCGCTATTGTCGTCGAAGATCAGGGTAACGGTGTAGTCGAATACCCAGCGGTCGTCGTGGTCGGCCAGCATGTGGATGTCGACCTGCGGGAGCACGATGTCATCGCGGCTTATGTGATCCGACACGAGCTGAAGCTGAAACGTCCGCGACGAAGGGTCGTCGAATTCATCGTTGTACCCCAGGAAGTAGCCAACCGCCAGGTAAGGATTCCGGTCGTTATCATTGATGTCGCCGGTCCCCACAGAGTAACGCTGAAGCGTGAGCCAGTTCGAAATAAAGTCGTTCTGCTCGGGCGTGAGTGAGTTGTTCATACGATTTTTGACGAACACGTTCACAATCGTCGTGTCGTTCTTACTATCGTCATGCGTATCGAACGTGATGGAGACCTCTTTCAGAAAGGCCACGGCTCACCTTTCCGATCCCATTGTTGCCAGATCAGTGACCTCGTTGCCGCGCCGCCATGCCTGCCTGTTGGCCTTGTCCTCGCGGACGTCACCGCAACGCGCCATGTATGCCCCTTTTCTTAACCGGTCTCGAATCAAGATCCTCGGCTGGTGCCGCACACCCGTAGAAGTACAAGGCCCACCAGGTCGCGGATGTGCAAGATCAATTTGCGCGGCCGACCTGGTGCAGCATGCGTTAGGTGCTCATCCGCCACCAGCCGTGCCAGCCGTCGGCGAAATCCGGCTCCCACGCCGCGGTGTAGACATGGCCGTCAGTGCCCACCACGAACACGTCAAGGTGATCCGCGCTGCGCGTTACTGCGGTGACCGGTGCACCGGGGGCGGCCCGCCCGCCGTTGATTGGCCACCAGCCGTGCCAGCCGTCGGCGAAGTCCGGCTCCCAGGCAGCCGTCTGGATGTTACCGCTGCTGTCGGTGACGAAGATGTCGAGGTGGTCGGTGCTGCGTGAGACGCAGTGAACTGGCGCGCCCTGCGGTGCCACGAGGTTGCCGATGCGCCACCAGCCGTGCCAGCCGTCGGCGAAGTCCGGCTCCCAGGCGGCCGTGAGAATGTTGCCGCTGATGTCGGTGACGAAGACATCGAGATGCTCACTGCTGCGCGTTACTGGCCATACCTGAGCCTGGCCCGGGACGGTCACAGGGGGGATGGGCGGCCCATAAGCACACGCACCGTCAGGCGCAGGGCAGTCGTCAGCATGCGGCCTTGCTGCGATCGATGCTATGAAGTAGGTAAACGGGGCCGCAGGGAATGTCTTCGAAGACTGCAGGTAAGATAGAGGATTGGTCAGGGACAAGCTCGGGCCTGCGAAAAAATTGTGCCAGGAATTCTTGCAGTTACCCGCGCAGCCGTCGCAGACCTCGTGGTTGAAGATGGAAGCGTCCGGGTCGCAGGTCATCTCCGCGATTTCGTGGCTAAGACTGTCCGCGTAAAGATCCCGTCGGTCGGCAACGGTCAGGCCGGCGCCCAGGACGTTTACGAAGCAGTAAGGGGAGTTGGCCTTGTCGTGATAGCCCAGCACACCATCCGCGGGATCGGCATCGGTGTTGGTCATTCCTGGAGGGTTGAGTAGAATAATGCAGGATGAGTCGGCGTCCAGATGGTTCTGTTCGAGAATCGAATTCACCATTGCCCGGACCCGGTCGTCGTTGTATAGAGCGTTGGGCACGGCGGGGCCGAATTGCAGGATGTTGGGCGAGACCTCGAGACGATTGGAACCATATTGGGAACAGTAGGCGGATATCGGAACGGCAGCCAGAGTGGTGTACTCAAGTACGGTTGCAATATCTGAGTCATCTATGGTGATTGTGCCGCCATCGGCCTCTGTAAAGAAAATCAATTTTACTATGTGGAGGGTGCCTTTGAATGGCGGGTCACCGAAAAGCCTGGGCTGCATCGCGAGCTCAGGTCGGGGTCGTAGCGTCTGTTTTACTGCCAGAAGCTCGGGCCAGGTGGCGAGCTCTGCATCGGACATTCCATTAAATCGCCTCAGGATATCGAGCGGCACGAGGCTCTTGAAGCCATCGAGAGGCTCTGGCGAGGGAATGATATGAGGGGCAGCATTGCGTATGTACTTGGCATTCTTCAGCATGCGAGTTGCGCAAACTCTGTTCATTCTAAGCCGCCGGGACGACGGCTGATGCCAGCAGGGCGCAGGTGACCGCGGCCAGTGCCGCGGCGAACCGGCGCGGGCGCGCGGCAGCCTGCCGGGCCGCGGCGCGCAGATGAGATCCCCTACGGGGAATGCGGGTGAACATGATGGCCTCCTATGTTGTGCGTACTGGCAGGACAGCGCGTCACGCTCGGAGCGGCCTTGGACCCGGCTTGGAGTGCTGGCTTGGAATCACCGTGGACCGGTGATGGAA
>CABEDN010000302.1_pt1 | contig 10124 bp, 10 predicted proteins | sample 3423051 | NCBI WGS metagenome assembly CABEDN01 (sample SAMEA5534330, study PRJEB31848) | metagenome | biome: tundra; feature: field; material: soil | place: USA | collected 2013-05 | depth 0.15 m
CACCCGAGCTGGACGCTGAAGATGCAGATCATGCCGTACGAGGACGCCAAGACCTACCGGTTCAACCCGTTCGACATCACCAAGGTCTGGCCGCACGGCGACTACCCGCTGATCGAGGTCGGCACGATGACCCTGGACCGCAACCCGGTCGACTACCACACCGAGATCGAGCAGGCCGCCTTCGCGCCAAGCAACCTGGTGCCGGGCATCGGGCCGAGCCCGGACCGGCTGCTGCTGGGCCGGCTGTTCTCCTACCCCGACGCGCACCGCGCCCGGCTCGGCGTGAACTATACGCAGATCCCGGTCAACGCCCCGGTCGCGCCGGTGCACGCCTACAGCAAGGACGGGGTGGGGCGGATCCACAATGTCACCGACCCGGTGTACTTCCCGAACTCCAAGGGCGGCCCGCAGGCCGACAGCGAGCACCACAAGCCGGCCAGCTGGTACGCCGACGGCGAGCTCGTGCGCACCGCCTACGAGCTGCACGCCGAGGACGACGACTGGAGCCAGGCCGGCACCCTGGTCCGTGAGGTCTTGGACGACGCCGCCCGCGACCGGCTGGTCAGCAACATCGTGGGAGCGCTGCTCAACGGCGTGACCGAGCCGGTGCTCGAGCGTGCCTTCTGGTACCTCGGCAACGTCGACGAGAACCTCGGCGAGAGGGTCGAAAAGGGCGTCCGCGACGGGCAGTCCTGACCGGCAGATCGCACCGTGATGGACGAGGGGCCCGGCGTCGTCGGGAGCCGGGCCCCTCGTATTTCCATGGGTCGTCCGCGAAATCCTTGTGAATCACAGGGATCGGCGTAGGAGGCAAGATGGCCGTCTTTATCGCCTTGGCGGTGGTGGTATGCCTCCTGGCAGGTAGCGCCGCGCGCCACGCCGGGCAGGCGGCTGCGGCGATCGCGGAATCCGAGGCGGCGCGGCCCATCGTGGAGGCTGATCGGATGCGGACGGCGCTGCTCGCAGCGGTCAGCCACGACCTGCGCACGCCGCTGGCCGCGGCGAAGGCAGCGGTCAGCTGCCTGCGCTCCCGTGACATCCAGCTGACCGCCGAGGATCACGGCGAACTCCTGGCCACCGCCGATGAGTCCCTGGACCAGCTCACCCATCTGGTCGCCAGCCTGCTGGACGTGAGCCGGCTGCAGGCCGGGGCGCTGCCGGTGTTTCCCCGGCCGGCCGATCTGGGGGAGATCATCGCGTGCTCCCTCAGCGGCATCGGGCCGCAGGCACGGGCGGTCATGGTGCGTATTCCGTCCGACCTGCCCCGGGTCATGGTCGATCCGCCGATCATGGAACGGGTCATCGCGAACCTGACCGCGAACGCGCTGCGCTACTCGCCCGGCGGATCGCCGCCGCTGCTGACCGCCAGTGCCCGCAGCGGCCAGGTCGTCCTGCGCATCGTCGACTGCGGGCCGGGCGTCCCCGAGGCCGACAGGGACCGGATCTTCCTGGCCTTCCAGCGGCTCGGCGATACCGGAAGCACCATCGGCGTCGGGCTCGGCCTCACGGTATCCCGCGGCTTGACCGAAGCGATGCACGGCACGCTGGAACCGGAGGAAACTCCCGGCGGCGGTCTGACCATGGCCATCTCGGTGCCCGCCGCACGAGGTCCTGGCTGGCCGCACGGGCTATATCGGCCCCGCGCAGGAGCGGATGAGCGGGCAGGGGTTCACGTAGAGGTGCGGCAGGCGTAGGCGCGTAAATCGATGCGCACGCGCGCTGTCTTTCCCTCCGGTCCTCAGCGCCTGATGGCGGTCGCGCGAGGCGGGGACGCCGTTGAGCGGTGAGAAGCTACCAAGTTGTCCGTCACCACCGGCCTTCAGGCCGGTGGTGACGGCGGACGGACCCTGGCTGGTGTCAGGCGGGGCGGTCCTGCTGATCGATGTACTGGCGGAGGACCGTGATCGGGGCGCCGCCGACGGATCCGGCGAAGTGCGAGCCGGATCACAGCCGGTTCGCCCGCCAGTAGTGCCTGCGCAGGTCCGGGAACTCCTGCCGCAGCCCTGCGGGACGACACCCCCTTGAGGCTGTTGACCAGCCGCGACAGGGCGACCTTGGGCGGGAACCTCACGAGCAGGTGAACATGGTTCGCCTCGCCGTTGAACTCGGCCAGTTCGCACTCGAAGTCGCGGCAGACGTCCCGCATGATCTGTTCCGTGCGTTTCCGGGTGCGCAGCGGTGAATACCGGGTGCCGGTACCTGGTCACGAAAACCGAATCGAAGACACGATGCCTGCCAGCGCGTATGTCCCCGTACCTGGCCATAAGGCCAAATATGCTGGTTACGTGCAGCTCCGGTACAACTACCGCCTCTACCCGTCGCCGGGCCAGCGCGCCGCGCTCGCCAGGGCGTTCGGCTGCGCCAGGGTCGTGTTCAACGACGGCCTCCGCATCCGTGAGCAGGCGCATCAGGCAGGTCTGCCGTACGTCACCGACAGGGAGCTGACGGCCCGGCTGACCGCGGTGAAGGCGACCCCGGAGCGAGCGTGGCTCGCGGACGTGTCCGCCGTGATCCTCCAGCAGTCGGAAGGGCCCCAAGGCCGGGCCGCCCCGGTTCAAGACCCGGAAAGACAGGCGGCAGGCGGTCCGGTTCACCGCCAATGCCCGGTTCAAGATCCTCGCCAACGGGCGGCTGCGCCTGCCGAAGATCGGTGACATGGAGGTCCGCCGGTCCCGTGACCTGCCCTCGGCTCCGGCAAGCGTCACCGCCATCAAGGACGCGGCGGGCCGGTACTTCGCGTCATTCGTGGTGCAGACCGGCCCAGCGGCCGACGCTGCCCGGTTCCCCGCCCCGGACACAAGCGCTGAGGTGGGTATCGACTTGGGCCTGACGTCGTTCGCTGTCCTGTCGGACGGGACGGTGGTCAGGTCCCCGAGGTTCCTGCGCCGCGCGGAACGGAAGCTGCGGCGGTTGCAGCTAGCCCGGACGGCCCAGCGGCTAGCCGGGGTGGTGGAGGAGCTGCGGGAGATCTCGCGCGGCATCCATCCTGCGGTCTTGTCCAGCGGCGGTCTGGGCCGGCACTCAAGGCGCTGGCCCGCCAGTCTGCGCTGCCGGTCGAACTCGATCTGCGCGCCGGGCGGCGGCTGCCCGAACAGGTCGAGGTCGCGGCGTACTACGCGGTATCCGAGGCGCTGGCCAACGCGGCCAAGCACGTGCATGCCTCCGTCGTGCACGTCGAACTCCACGTGCACGACGCGATGATGCGGGTGGCGATCCGCGACGATAGGATCGGCGGCGCCGACCCTGGCGGGGATGTGTGTGGGGCACAGCGGAGCGCACGGCCCGGCCGGCTACTGTAGCGCGGCGGCGAGGCGCACGGCATCATGAACCATAGGCAGCAGCCAGGAGACCTTCCATGCGCTACCGCGCGGCTTCTTTGTGGCAGCGGGTATTCATGACGAGCAAGCCTTGTGCTGCGCGATGGCGGCGCGGGCGGGAGTGCCGTTGAGCGCTGACGATTTGCATGTGTTGGCCGAGGAGCAGGCGGCGTTGCGGCGGGTCGCGACGCTGGTGGCGCGTGGGGCGGCGCCGGAGCAGGTGTTCGCGGCGGTCACCGAGGAGACCGGGCGGCTGCTTCGCGTCGATTTGGTGAACATGGGCCGCTACGAGCCCGGCCGCATGCTCGCCACCGTCGCCAACTGGGGCAGGGCAGCCGAGCGCTTTCCCGTTGGCAGCCGAGAGACGCTTGGGGGGCACAACCTCGGGACGCTCGTGTTCGAGACCGGCCGTCCGGCCCGGATCGACCGCTATGCCGATGCCGCCAGCCCGCTCGCTGCCGCCGCCCACGAGATGGGCATCCGCTCGTCGGCCGGGACGCCGATCACCGTCGATGGCCGCCTGTGGGGCATGATGGCGGCCGGCACGATCCAGGAGCAGCCGCTGCCACCGGACACCGAGGCGCGGCTGGCCTCGTTCACCGAGCTTGTGGCGACGGCGATCGCGAACGCCGAAAGCCGTGCCGCCTTGGCCCGGCTGGCCGAAGAGCAGGCGGCGTTGCGGCGGGTCGCGATGTTGGTGGCGCGCGGGGCGGTGCCGGATGAGCTATTCGCGGCAGTCACTGGGGAGGCCGGGCGGCTGCTCGGCGCGCACCTCGCCGGGATGGCCCGTTACGAGAGTGATGACACGGTGACGGTCTTGGCGACCTGGGCCGCCGAGAGCGAGGAGCACCCGTTGGTTCCGGGGCCGTGGCCGCTCGAGGGAGGCGATCTGGCATCGACAGTTTTCCGGACCGGCCGATCCGTCTGGATAGAGGATTACCACGGCGTTCCCGGGCGCATCGCCGCGTTCGTGCGGGACGAGCTCGGGATCGCCTCCTCGGTCGCCAGCCCGGTCGTCGTCGAGGACCGGTTGTGGGGCGTTCTGTTCCTCCATTCCAAGCAGACCCGCCAGCTGCTCTCCCGGGACGCCGAATCGCGTCTGGTGGGCTTCACGGAGCTCGTCGCCACCGCGATCGCGAACACCGAGAGCCGCGCCGCCCTAGCCGCCTCCCGCGCGCGGATCGTCGCCGCCTCTGATGAGACCCGGCGGCGGATCGAACGTGACCTGCATGACGGCATCCAGCAGCAGCTGGTGTCGCTGATGCTGGAACTGCGCATGGCCGCGGCCAGCGAGCCGGGCCAGACCGGTGAGCTGAAGGCGCAGCTGGCCCGGACGGCCCAGCGGCTGGCCGGGGTGGTGGAGGAGCTACGGGAGATCTCCCGCGGAATCCATCCCGCGGTCCTATCGACAGGGGGTTTGACGCCGGCGCTCAGGGCGCTGGCCCGCCGGTCCACAGTGCCGGTGGAGCTGGATCTGCGTGTCGGGCAGCCGCTGCCCGAACAGGTCGAGGTCGCCGTTTATTACGCGGTGTCCGAGGCGCTGGCCAACGCGGCCAAGCACGCGCAGGCCTCCGCCGTGGATATCGAACTGCGCGCGCACGACGCGACGGTACAGGTGACGATCCGCGACGACGGGGTGGGGGGCGCCGATCCCGCCTGGGGGTCAGGACTGGTCGGGCTCAGCGACCGCATCGAGGCGCTCGGCGGCACGCTCGAGGTCACCAGTCCCGCTGGCCACGGCACCACCCTGCTCATCGAGATTCCCGCCGCAGCCGAAGGCGGCCACGGCCAGCGCGGATAGGGCCCCGCCGGGGCACTTACCGGGCAGCGGCCTTGCGTTCCCGGCAGTTAGCCCAGCCTTGCTGCCAACGTCGTCAGCCCCACTCCGCTGCCAGAATCCGCCGCGAAGGTTAAGCGGTCCGGGCTCGCGTGGCGGCCCGTGTGGTCGCGACCTGCCGTTATGCGGGCCTTGCGTGCAGTGCTTGTGATCCCTCCGTGTTCGCCCCGACCTACGAGGGCTTCGGCAACCAGCAGATAGCGCTGTTCGCCGCGTTCGGCGGGTTCGCGAGCTAGATCGTAGCCTCGTTCGGCGGCAGCAGGCGGGACAAGATCGTCGCGCACCTCGGGCTGGCGGTGACCGGCGGGCTTCGGCTGGCCGATGACCTGCCCGAGCCGGAGCCGGCCGGCGACGAGCTGATCCTGGCCGTCCGCGCCTTCTCCATCAATGCGGGCGAGGCCTCCCTGATCGAGCAGCGCCCGGACGGGTGGCGTCCCGGCCAGGACACCACCCGCAGGTAGTCACGCCACTTCGCCGCCGCCGACCTGCACGGCCCGATCCGCATCGTCAAACGCAAGCTGAAGATCCAGTACCGGTCCCACCTGATGGACGGCTGCCGCGCCGGGACCGACCTGAAAATCGAACCTTGGTAACCACATGCGCTACAAGTTCAACCTGGTTAGCGAACCGAGGCGCCTGAGGTGGCGGCGCGGGCGAGCGGTATGACCTCGGCGGCGAACAGTCGTAGCTGTTCGCTGGTTTCCTGCTCGAGGACCAGATTGATGGTGTCGAACCGCTGATCGGCGGCGAATTCGGCGATGATCTTGGCCCAGATGTCCGGGGTGGTGCGGATCGGCAGGCCGCCGGGACCGGAGCGGGGCCGGCTGGTCGTGTGCGGGGTGCTGGTCACGGCGCCGACGAGCTGGATGACGCGGCGGATGCTGGCCGGGTCCCGGCCGGCCGCCCGGGCCGCGCTGTCGATGCGGTCCTGGGCCGCCGGCTTTGTCTCATAGCCGGTGGCGAGCGGCGCGATCCAGCCGTCCGCCTTGCGGCCGGTAAGGTCGAGCATCTGGGGGCCGACGGCGCCGAGCCAGATGCCGATGCGGTGAGCGGGGGCGGGCCCGGTATGCGCGGTGACCGGGTAGTGCTGGCCGGGCAGGGTGATCGTGCGGCCGGGAAGCCATAGGGCGTGCAGTACGTCGATCGCCTCGCTGACGGCGGCCACGGCCTCGCGGGGGTTGCGCCGGGGGCCGCCCAGCCCGGCGATCTGGTCCCAGGCCCGGCCGGCCCCGATGCCAAGCTCGAACCGGCCGCCGGAGAGCACGTCTAGGCTCGCGCTGGTCTTGGCCAGCATCTGGGCGGGCCGCAGCGGCAGGTTCGCGACGTTAGTCATGAACCGCAGGCGGCTGGTCTGGCCGATGAGGGTGCCGATCAGGGCGAAGGTGTCGAGAAAGTCCGGTACGTAGGGGTGGTCCTGGATGGATACGTAGTCGAATTCTGCCGCCTCCGCCGCCTGCACATGGTCGCGCAGCCGTCCTATGTCAGCGGCATGGGGAGAAAGGAATACCCCGAACTGCAGTGTGTCCATGATGCCTCCCAGGGGTCGTCGATACCCTGGTCAAGCCTCCGTCCCTGCTAAACATTCCTTAGTTACAAAGAAATGTTTAGCTCCACTGCCCCGTTGAGTATGGCATGAGCGATGTTCACCCTGTCTGCGCCCGCTTCCACGCGGCGATCGAGCTGATCGGGGCCAGGTGGTCCGGGGCGGTGCTGCGGGCACTGTTCACTGGCTCGCACCGGTTCGCGGACATCAGGGCCGCCATCCCCGACGTCAGCGACATCATGCTGACCCGGCGGCTGCGCGAGCTCGAAGCCGCCGGGCTGATGGAGCGCCGGGTCATCGCGGCCTCGCCGGTCCACGTGGAATATCACCTCACCCAGATGGGCCGTGAGGCCGGGCCGGTGCTGGATGCGGTCATCGCCTGGTCGCACAAGTGGATGCCGCTCCCGGCCGACGCCACCGACGACGCAGCCAGCCACCCGCCGACGCGCGAGCCTGCCGTACCGGCCCACGGCACCGGCCATCTCGGGGGGCGGGAGGTCCAGTGAGCGGGCACTGGCTGACCCGGCGCACCGGACTCGTGGCGACGGCCCCGCCGGCGACTCGGCTGAGCACGCAATCGGTGCTGGACGAGGACACCCGTCCCTCGGCGCCCGAGCCCGGTGCGGACGTCACCTTCAGCCGGCGCGGGCTGGCGGCAGGACAGCACCTGATCGACGTGCACGACCGCTACCGCGCCGAGCTGGAGCAGGTGCGCGACCTGCTCGCCCGGGTCGCCAAGGGCATCACCGCCGCCGGGCAGGCGCGAGGCGAGCTGAACCGGCTCACCATCCGCGCCAACGACTGGACGCTCGGAGGCGCATGCCAGATGCAATGCGTGGCACTGACCGAACATCACGGCACGGAAGACGCGGCCGTCTTCCCGCACCTGGGCCAGAGCCAGTCCACCCTGCGGGACGTGCTCGTCCAGCACCCGGCAGACCTCGGCCCGGTGACAGAAGCCATCGACCTGCTCACCGACACGCTCCTATCCCACTTCGCCTACGAGGAAAGCGAACTCGCCGGCCCGGCATGGCTTCTACCCGGGCCAGGCCGGACATCCCTGACGGATTGGCTGACACGCCGGGGTGCCGGCTAGGGATCCCACAGACGCGAACACGCTAATCCCGGGCGCATCGTTGTCGCATGGCGGCTCGCCCCGATGGCCATCCGCCGCCTCATCCGCCACGGAAAGGGATGTACGCAAGTGGGAAAGACGAAGGATATCCGCGGGGCCGTCGAAGCAGAACTCACCTTCGACCCGCTCGTCGATGCGGCGAACATCACCGTCAAGAACAAGGACGGGGAGGTAGCGCTCAACGGCACGGTGCCGAACTACCCGCAGTACCAGGAGGCGGTCGCCGCGGCGCAGCGCGTCACCGGGGTGACCAACGTGCACAACCATCTGGAGGTCGTGCTGCCCCCTGGCGACTACCGGGACGATCCGATGCTGGCCACCGCGGCGAACAACGCGCTCGCGCTGAATGTCACGGTGCCGGACGGTGTGGAGGCGACCGCTAGCAACGGCAACCTGACTTTGACCGGCACGGTGAGCTACGGCGCCGAGCGCGCCGCCGCTGAACTGGCGGTCGCCGGGCTGACCGGCGTCCGCAACATCAAGGACGACATCGAGATCGCCTACGACGCGGACCCGGTCGACGTCACGCTCCTCGTCCAGGACGCCCTGGACCGCAACGCGCTGATCCTTGATGACAGCGACGTGATGGTGGACACCAGCGGGAACACGGTCATGCTCACCGGCCACGTCCGCACTTGGGCCGAACACGACGCGGTCGCCGCCGCCGCCTGGATGGCCAGCGGCGTCATGGATGTCGTGGACGAGCTCTACATCACCGGCTGACCGCGGCCTCCTGCTCTCACACCGGGGCTCCCGACGGAGCCGGTCCACCGCGACACCCTGTCCCGGTGGACCGGCCCGTCCCGTGACCCATCCACCCAGACCCGAGGGCGAGGCCGGACAACGCCCGCCCGCTAAGGAAGGCACACCGTGACCACCACCCAATCCACCTCCAGGAACGAAGACCGGGCCCAGGACCGCGACCTGGAGCTAGAGCGGACCATACGGGACGCACTCGTCCTCGCCGTTGGCAAGAGGGCCGCTAACCGGGCGCTTCGGCATGCGCGCACCAAGGTCCACGATGCCAGGAAGCGCAGGCTGGGCTATGCCGCTGGCCATCTGGCCGGTTACGGTGCGTTGCTCGCCTACATCTGACCCGGGGTCGAACGAGTAAGCGGTGTTGGTCAGCAGATGGTAGCGGACCGGGTCGGTTTCGCTCCCACATGCGAGCCATACACCTCGAAGACAGCGCGGCGCCGACTGAGCCGAAAGGAATACCTGTCATGTTCAAATCAATGTCCACCTCGTTGATTCTGCTCGGCGCTCTCGCCATTATCGCCGGGGCCATTGCGCTCGCCTGGCCGGGAGTGACAATTCTCGCGCTGGTCATCTTGTTCGCGGTCTACGCCTTCATAGGCGCGGGGCTGCAGGCCGTGCGGGCGTTCAGCAGCGCCACCGCCGGACCGATCTTCGGCCACCTGCTGCTGGGACTGCTTGACCTGGCCGCCGGGGTGATCGCCCTGGCGTGGCCCGTGCCCACCGCGCTGGTGCTGGTGCTGATCGTGGCGTTCTGGACGTTCACCGGCGGCCTCATCGAGGTGTTCGCCGCCTTCCGCAGCGGGGAGACCGCGGGCACCCGCGCGCTGTTCATCGTGGGTGGGCTGGTGTCCATCGCGTTCGGCGTCGTGCTCTTCTCCCGGCCAGGTGTCGGCGCGGTCACCCTCGCGCTGCTCTTCGGGCTGTTCAGCCTGATCTACGGATTCTCGCAGATCGTGACGGGCGTCCAGATGCGCCGGACCGGACGGAGCCTGCACTCGGTCCTGGATGATGCCGCCTGAGACGTGCGGGCCTATTGCGCAGCCGATGCTGCGTGGGCGTCCGAACCGAGCCAGCGCGCTGCTCAGGACCCAGGGGTACAAGTGCCGCTGAACTGACGCGGGGCCGGCCCGCAGGGCGCGCCCTGCGGGTCAAGCTCGTCTATATCCTGCGGCGCAAGGCCGCGCGTTCGGCTGCGACCAGGCCGCCCCAGACACCGTGCTGGCCGATATCCCAGTGCCGCAGCGAGAGCGCCAGGCATTGAGCGCGCACCAGGCAGGTCGAGCAGACGGCGATCGCAGCGGCTGCCTCGTGGCGGGCCTTGCCTGCCTCGGCGCTTACCGGGAACCACTGGTCGGCATCAAGGCTGGCGTCAGCACACCGGGCGTTCCTGATGACCTGGGCCCACGAGACCTGAACGGCGAGCCCGCCGGTGACCAGTAGATACAGTTGCCGTACGGCGGTCCGGTCGGGGCTGCTGGTGGCCGGCTCTGAATCCACCGAGGCCGTGATGCGCGAAACAGTCATCCTCACTAC
>CABEDN010000306.1_pt1 | contig 10109 bp, 11 predicted proteins | sample 3423051 | NCBI WGS metagenome assembly CABEDN01 (sample SAMEA5534330, study PRJEB31848) | metagenome | biome: tundra; feature: field; material: soil | place: USA | collected 2013-05 | depth 0.15 m
CCGCGCGGGCAGGCGCCGGCCCCGGGCGGGCAGGCCGGGCGGCCGCCGGCGGAGCCCCTGTTCACCGAGTCTGAGCCTGCACCCGAGCCTGAGCCTGAGCCTGGCGCCGAGCCCGGGACTGAGCGCGAGCCTGAGCCCCGGGCTGACGCTGAGCCTGAGCCTGAGCCGGGTGCCGGCCTGCCGCCTGGCGGGGGACCGCCGGCCTGGCCGCTGCCGGCGGAGGGGGCGCTCTGGTCGCGGTACGCGGGGGCGATGCTGCTGCACGCGTTCCTCGCGCAGGCCGGCGCCGGGACGGTCCTGGCTGCCGCGGCCGGGGGGCCGGGGGACGCGGCGCTGCTGTCGGCGGTGAGCATGTGCTTCGCGCTCGGCGCGGCCACCACCGAGCAGTTCAAGCACCTGGCCGCCGCCGAGGCCGGGCCGCTGGCCGGGCTGGGCGCGCTGCCCGGCCTGCGGGCCCTGCGCCCGGAACTGGCAAGGATCGCAGACGGGACCGATCCGCTGAAGCTGCAGCAGATGTTCGCGTCCGCGATGCTGGCCGCCGGCCCGGTGGCCTCCGGCGTGTACTACGTCGATGACCACTTCGTCCCGTATACCGGGGCGAAGCCGGTCGCCAAGGGCTGGAACAACAAGCGCGGCCGGGCAGAAAGAGGCCGCGCGGACACCCACGTCACCGCGCACGACGGGCGGGCGGTGTGCTTCGTGTCCGGCGAGCCGTCCGGGCTGAGCGTCACGCTGCCCAAAGCGCTCGCCGAGCTGAAGAAAGCCACCGGGCCCGGCGCGAAGATCATGGTCGGGTTCGACCGCGGCGGTGCCTACCCGCAGGTCTTCACGCACTGCCGCGACCAGCAGGTGCACTGGGTCACCTACCGGCGCGCCCCGCTCGCCGTCCCCGCGGCGCTGCCGGTCATCACCGCCGTCACCTACGGCGGCCGGACCCGGCAGGTCGCCTGGGCCGAGGAGACGGTGCAGCTCAAGGACTACGGCCAGGCCCGGCAGATCACCCTGTTCGAGCATGGCAAGGTGGCCCTGCAGATCCTGACCTCGGACTTCGGCGCCTGCCCGGCGGAGATCCTGTCCTGGCTGAAATCCCGGTGGCGGGAAGAGAACTTCCTCAAGTACGCCAGCGAGAACTACGGCATCGACAAGATCTGCGACTACCTGGCCAGCATCGAGACGAACACCAAGCTGATCCGCAACCCCGCCCGCGACCAGGCGAACGCCGCCGTCCGCAACGCGGACAAGACCCTCGCTGCCGCCGAGCGCGGCCTCGCCGCCCTGCTCGCCGACCCGGGCCTTGCCCCCGCCGCCAAGAACGCCCGCATCCCGGGCCTGCAGGAGGACATCACCCGCGCCCGCGCCGCGGCGGCCGCCGCCGTCACGGCCCGCAAGCCCATCCCCGCGAAACTGCCCGCCAGCGACATCAGCCCGGACGCGAAAACCGCGCTGCTGCGCGCCGGCCGGCGCGGCCTGCAGATGGTCCTGCGGCTGCTCGCCCACAACGCCGAGCACTGGCTGTCAGGCCACCTCAACGCCTACCTGCGCGACGACGACGAATACCGCGCCATCACCCGCCAGACCATCATCCGCGGCCTGGCCGGCACCATCACCTGGACCCCCGCCGCGATCACCGTCCAGCTCGACCAGCCAGGCTCCGCCCGCGTCGCCCGCGCCCTGAACCTGCTGATCGAGGAGATCAACGCCACCCCGCCCGCGATGACCGGCGACAGCCGCCTCATCACCTACCACCTCGCACCCCGGCCCGGCATTTAACCCCAGACGCACAGCCTTCGCCGGAGATCTGGGCCTTGCGGGTCCACGAAAGCTGAAATTCTCTCTCCCGAACGAACCGTGGCGCTTGCTCATGGGATAGCCCGCGCCGTGCCTGGAATCCTGGAGGTGCAGGATCTGCTCCAGGCCGTCGATCGCGTTATCGAGAACGCGGGGCTGTCGCGATCTCCGGCGCGAGCAGCGGCCCGGTCCGCACACTGCGCCAGTGACGGAGCTGGCTAATCGTGGCCCCGGAAAGCGCGGCGGCCATCTTGGTCGCGTATGCCACGTCTCCGCCCTTTCTAACCGGCTTTCTGACCGGTGGCGTGCGTTTAGCGCGACGGACCAAATTGACGCCAGGTCCAGTCGTTGTATTCGGCCTCTGAGGTTTCATGCCTCATGTGCATCCGCTCCGCCTGGTCGGCACCGACGACCCAGCGCAACTGGCCGGTTTCGTCGTTGACGGACGCCAGGATGGCGTCTGCTACATCTTCCGGCGTCGCCAGTTCGACGGGGAATTCCGAATTGAAGAAAGCCATCCGCTGGTTTACATAGGCTTCGTATTCCGGCGGCACGATGGTGAGCACTGGCGCATTGGCTTGCGCCTTCTCGACCAAGCGAGTGGTTGGCACGAAACCAGGTTCGATCAGCTTGAGGACGATGTTTTGGGGCGACAGCTCGAGCCTGAGCGTCTCCGTCAAATTATCAAGGGCCGCCTTGCTCGCATTGTAGATCCCCATCAGCGGCTCCGGCACAATCGAGGAGGCGGAGGTCAGGTTCACGATACGTCCGCCCCCGTGCTCTCGAAGATGCGGGATTGCCACTCGCATGATTTCGATCGGACCGAACAGGTTAGTTTCGAACACACTTCGCACTGTTTCGTCCGTCGTCGTTTCGAAGACAGAGAACAGACCAATGCCGGCGACGTTGACGACGACGTCCACGCTCCCGAAGCGTGCCGCGCTTGCATCGAAGGCCGATCTGATCGATGCCGGATCGGTCACGTCGAGTGCGTGTGAAAGCAAACGATCCGACGACCCGCCGTCCCAGTCATCGGGGTCTCGCATGGTGGCAACGACATTCCATCCGCCATCATGGAACTTCGTCGCAGCAGCCTTGCCGAAGCCGGACGAGCAGCCGGTAATGAGAACTGTTTTGGTCATGTAGGTAGGTACGGCCCAGTCACCTTGCCCCCTGGAGGTTGCCCGCTGACAGCGGCGTGGTCTTCGGCCGCGTCGTCAGTGGGTACTGTCGCTTCCAGCTGCCCGGCACTGCGGAGCAGAGCCTGGAACCAGGCGACTGCGTGCTGTTGACAGAGCCCCCCGCCTGGATCCTGCGCGGCGGAGCTGGCGATGCGGCGATCGTCGACTTCGAGGATCTCCCTACGGACACCGCATCGGCTGAACCAGGGCGCAGCGAAGATGATACGAACCAGGTTCGCGTCGTCGGCGGGCACTTCGAATTCGACTCGGTCAATAAAGAACTTCTCACGGCGTTCCTGTCACCGGTTGTGCATATCCCGTCGCGCGGTTCCGGCGATAACGGGCGATTGACCGGCGTCCTGGCAATGATCGACGCCGAGGCATCGGCTACGCGGCCAGGCCAGGAGGCGGTGCTTTCCCGCCTGCTCGAAATCGTCCTGATCGAGCTGCTGAGGACGCCGGAAATGCTGTCGAGCCAGCAGCGCGGCATGCTCACCGGATTTACCGATCCGCAAATCGCGTCCGCGCTGCGGGCCTTTCATGCCGATATCCGCAGAAGCTGGTCGGTGGCATCTTTGGCCGCCGAGGCAAGAATGTCCCGATCGGTCTTTTCGCAAAGGTTCACGTCTCTGATTGGCCAGCCGCCCATGACGTACGCCCTGCACTGGCGGATGGCCGTTGCGTGCGACGCGCTGAGGTTTAGCGAACGGTCGCTTGACGAAATAGCGCTTGCCGTCGGCTACGGATCGGCCAGCGCATTCAGCACGGCCTTCACCAGAACGGTCGGTCGGTCGCCGGTCCGATTTGCCCGCGATTCGGGCGGGGTCCGCAGTGAGGGATATTAGAGGCAAGCTCATCCTGACCCAGATCAAGGCGACCGTGGGGCAGGCGGTCGCCGAAGAGGGATTCCTGGATAGCCGGACCGGTGAGCCTGCGGGCCAGGGCCACCGGCCCGCGAACGATCCCATGGCCCTGACCTCGCGACAGGCTCGGAGAGATGTCGGACTGGAAGTGAGCCTCAGCCCGCGGTTGTACTCAGCACCGCTGGCGCCGTGACGGCGTTCGACGGGTAGTAGTAGCCGGAGAACCAGATGTCGCTGGGCGACAGGACGGCGTGCCCGGTCAGCGCGTTCACGCCTGCCGGATCCGACGCGGAAGTCCAGCTGGTCCCGTTGTAGTGGGTCAGCGAGACGACGCCGGCGACCCATACATCGGTCGCCGACAGGGCGGCAATCGCGGTGTTGCCCTGTGCGAGCTGGGTCACCACGGTCCAGGCCGTACCGTTCCACTTCAGCACGGAGCCGTCGGCCGCGATGGCCCAGGCGTCCGTGGGCGATACGGCGTCGACGTCCAGCAGCCCGCTGTTGTCTGGTGCCGTCATCTGCGTCCACGACGACCCGTTGTAATGCATGATCACGGACGTGAACTGGCGGTTGTGGTAGCCGGGCGTCACCGTCTCGCCGACGACCCAGATGTCGCTGGCCGATGTGCCGGAGATCGCGTTGATGGACAGGTTGTTGGTGGTGGACACCGGCGTGGCGACCTGGGTCCAGGTGCTGCCGTTCCAGTTCAGCGCCGTGGCGACCGCTGCGCCCGTGGTCGCGTTGCTGCCGACTCCGACCGCCCAGGCGTCGGTGGGCGAGATCGCCTGGATATGCTCCATCTCGTCGTAGGTCACGCTGGTCGGCACGGTCAGCTGCGACCACGCCGTGCCGTTCCAGCGATACGCGAGCGCCTCGGTGACCCAGCCAGAGGAGGTGGGGATGGTCCCTTCGCCGATGGTGATCACGTCGCTGGCCGAGTCACCGCTAACTCCGGTGAGCGCGCAGTCGGCCTCGAACACGCTGCACGGGCCTGAGGGCAGCGAGCTTTGCGACCACTTGCTGCCGTTCCAGTGGTTGATCTGCGGGGTTCCTGAGTCCTGGCCGACCGTCCACACATTGGTCGCGGAGATGGCCGTGATGGCATTGAGCGGTACGTAGGGGACATTGTCGATCGCGGTGTACGGCGGGTGGGCGACGCTCCAGGTGGTGGAGGCGTTTGCGAGGCCGGGGATGCCCGCTAGGGCAAGAGCGGCGGCTGCCACAACCGCGTTTCTGACGGTGACGCTGGGTCTCATGAGAACTCCTTATACATTTGCGTCGACCGGATTAGCGGAAGCTACAATAATAGGCACGTAAAAAGACGTCGCCACGTTCAACTCAGTGGCGGGAAACTTTCCATGGATTAGGCCGCAAGGCGGCCGTGATATCAGGCGCGGCAAAGGCTAGTCGCCATATCGCATGGCTGCCGCACGCCAGGGCCACGGCGCGCCATGCACAGCTTTAGCCGCCCTGGCCCGCCGCCTGGCGGGCGTTGGCCAGGTGGTTCCGCGATTGCAGGGTGCCGGGGGTGGTCGGGCCCAGCACCCGCTCCCAGGTGGCCAGGACCTGCTCATCTGCGGCACGGGCATAGTCATGCTGAGTGTCGCGGCATGGCCGCGGGCATGGCGGTGCCCTCTCTGGCTGAGCAGGCGGCGGCCGTGACCGCCGGGCTCTTCGATATAGCAGATGCCGAACGAGCGGGCGAACTGCTCAGCCTGACGCCTGCGTGAGGACATCAGGGAGAGGCGGTCCTGGTCACCCGTCGCCGCGACGTGATCTGATACATCTGACGCAAGTCCGCGAGGCCGGCCCTGATGTCACTCAGCTTCGAGTTAGCGCGCCAGTACCCTTTCGTCGGGAAGTTGATCACGTACCGTGGGCGGTCAGGCGTGCCGGTTTCGTAGACGAACATCCGGCCAGGCTGGACCTCGCCACGTCGGCAGGCGGCTTGATAGGCGCGGAAGTTGCCGGGGTAAGCCTGCTTGAACTGCAAGGCGAGGCCCTTGCCCATCACCCCGACAGTGTTGACGGTGTTGACCAGGGCGTCGGCGGTAGCGTCGAGCAGGCTGCCGGTTTCTTCGCTCAGCATCTACCGCATCCCTCCATTCTGGTCATTTTCATACACTATGGGTCAGACATTCTCGTCGTACCATCCCGGCGTACCCGCACCGGGATCTCCGCGCCGGACGCGGCGCACCTTTCTGCGTGACTTCACTGCGGGGTCAGCGGCTTCAACCTGTAGCGCGGACGACCTGTCGACGAGGCTGTCAGCTTGAAGGCATCCAGTTGCCAGGACTCCCGAAAGGTTCTTGACGTGCGTGAAGTGCATGACGAGGTGGGATGTCACGTAGCCGCCATCCATGGTCGTCTACCCCGTAACGCGTCGATCCCTTCAGATGCTATGTGGCGCTCACCGGCCGAGTGGGCCAGCAGCAGGCACTTGCGCCCGCCTTGCATCGAGCGACTGCTGTTCACGGCGTACCGTCGCGGTCAGGCAAGGCCGCGCTAGGAGTCACCGAAGCCTGCGGTCACCGCCGCCCGCTGATCCTGGCTCAGGCCGTGGTACCGCTACCCGTCCGCCGCAATTGAAATTCTCTTTTCTCCCGAACGACCCGTGGTGCTTGCCTCGGTAATCACCCACCGGCGCCAGCCCCGGTAAGCCTGCCATCCTGCCAGCAACGCCAATCGAGAGATCGTATGCGCCCGGCATCCGGGTGGGTGGTGTCAGGAGGCCGGAATGAGTACCTCCGCCAGGTCGGCGAGCCGTGCGGTTACCTCATCGGCGTCGAAGGCGTCGTCCTGGTCGGCCTGGTCTTCGTTGAAGGCCCAGATCCCGCCGCAGTCCTCTGGCGGCGCCGCCCGCCGCCCGCCGGTGCAGCGCGGGTAAGCCACCCCCGGCTCGGCCGGGATGATCTTCTCCACCACGATGTCGTGCCGCCAGTCGTCGCCGAAATCGTAGCTGTAGACGACCTTGGCCCGCTCCGCCGCGGCCACCTGGGCGAGAGCGGCGGTGGCCTCATCCTTGCGCTCGGACCAGTCATCGTCGTCCGGCACGCCGAACTCACCACATGCCGTCTCGAATGCGTGCAGGTGGTAACCCTCCCAGTCAAAGGCGACCTGCATCACCTCGTGCACCAGGTCCAGCGGCATGGCGCTGGGGATCTCGAGCCGCCGCCAGACGGGCGGCTTGGCGCCATACAGGCTCACCTTCACGCGGTGCACGGTGGTCGCGGCCTTCTTCGGCAGCCGGGGCAGCTTCTGCAGGGCTACCCGCTTGCCGCCCACGAAGGTCTGCTGCGCAAACCGGTCCAGCAGCTGCTGCATGAGAACCTCGGACGCGTTCGCTTCCGCCTGCCATAGCATCGGGGCGAGCTCATCTGTTGATGTCACCGGCTTCTTCGGCATGCCACCTGATCATTCCATAGCTGGTCCGGGCGCGACCGTCTATTTCGCCGTCCCGCGCCCAGCGTCGCGAATGCGCCCGCGCTCGCCAGCCAGATCGGCACACGCCCACACACGTCCAGCCGGGCCGGGACCGAGGAGGCACCCGTGCCGGCGTGCTGGCCGGAAAGTCCGGTCACGATGACATCGTCGATGTCGCCGTGGTGGAAGGCGCCGTCCGTCGAGGGGACGGCATCGTGACCTCGAATGTCACCCATATCCGGAAGGTTGCGGAAGCTGCTCGCGCGGTGCTGCGAATCGAAAGCATCTGAGAAGCGGCAAGACCGAGGTGGTAAGCGGAGCTCTAGCGCGGCGACTGCCAGTCTTGCCCGGGTGGACGCCGCTACTGTGAGGATCCACCATGGTAGGCAATGGAAGCGGAGACGGCGATCGCACGAGCGGGCGCATGCGCCAGGCCGTCGGCTCGGTAGGCGATTGGCTGGTCCGGTGGAGCCGTGAAGGCCCTGAACAGCGGGCGGCCCGGAGAGCGGCGCAGAAGTCTGAGCGGGTGGCGCGGCGCGCGGAATGGGCTGCTACGGTAACCGCGGATTACTGCCGCTGGCTCCGGTGGCCTCTCGCCGCCGCCGTTATCCTCGGCACACTGATTGTCGACCTCGTGTCACTGAACGGCAGTTCGCACCTGGCGTGCCAGGTCACCATCACGCCAGCGGGGACAACCACGGTGTGCGGAGCCCTGGACGTCGCTGACTACGCCCCCGCGCTTGCGGTGGCTTTGCTCCTCCTGACGCCGTGGTGGCGCGTTAAGTACGTCAAGGGCGCTGGGGTCGAGGTCGGGCTACGGAACATTGCCGCAGCGCGGGATGCGGCTGCCCTCGGTGACGCGCCCGAAGGTGCTGTGGCACCGACAGCCGATGTCCTACTTGGCCCCCGGGGAGTTAGTATTGAGTTATGGTCAACAAGGTCGTCGTTGAGGCCGCCATTGAGGCCGCGACAGCGGCTGGGGTGTTGCTGTCACCTGTGGTCACTTCGGAGCTGCAGAAGCTGCCCGAAGATCAGCGGGCGACGATAGCCGTGGCTATCGGGCAGATAAGCCCTGATGCAGGCGAACGCGTCCGGTTCCGGTCACCACGCACCGGCGAGCAGTACCGGGCGATAGTGCCCGCCAGCCCCGACGCGCCTGTTGTCAGCTACCGCCCGCTCAAGCCGGATGACGGACATGGTACCGGCTTTCTCGTGACCGGGCTCATCGACCGCAGTACGTGGGACGGCTACAAGCTAGCTGACGAAACTGGCGTTCTGGATAGCCGCCTTGGACGGCTCGTTACCGATCGCTGAGTGCGCACGGCCGGGTGCCTCGGCGTCGGCCGCCTCAGCCGCGTGTTTCCCAGGCCCGGCACAGGGCGTTCGCCAGGACCATCTGCTGCGGTGTCCGGCAGGACACCCGGATCAGGTCCGGGCTGGCCACGATGATCGCCAGGGCCCTGGCGCGTGAGGTCGCGACGTTCAGCCGGTGCAGGTCGTAGAGGAACTCCAGGCCGCGCGGTGCCTCGTTCGCCGACGACGTCGCCATTGAGTAGATGACCACCGGCGCCTCGCGTCCCTGGAACCTGTCCACGGTCCCGACCCTGAACCCGGCCTGGCCGCTGGCGGCCAGCGCGCTCTGGATGGCCCTTCTTAGACTGGTTGCGGAAGGAGCACGTCGTGAGCGCACTGCATCTCCAGTACGACGCCGTGACAGACCGCTTGCGGGCGAGCTTGCAGTCTTCGGCGGCAGGCGACACGGTTCGGATTCAGCAGGACAAAATAGTGCTGTGTATCGACCGTACACGGAAGCGGGTCGTGTCGTTCGAGGTGATGGACTTCAGGCATTTTGTCAGCTACCACCTGCTCGATGAGCTCTTCGGCGACGAGGTCGTCCGTGAGATTGCCGCATTTCAGTCGGCAGCGGTAGCGACCTCGCAGCGGAGCCAGATGATCCAGGCCCCAGCACCACCTCGCTCAAGTCGCCGTGTGGTCGACGAGTTGCTGAGAGCCGCATAGGTAGGTCGAAGCCAAGCTCCAGGCCTTGACCGATGCCCCTAGTGCCTTAGTACCGAACGAACCGGCTGCTCGCCCCTGTCAGACCCGTTGTCATGCTCAGGAGGGACGTGGATATCCGCTCAGCACAGAAACGAGCGTGGCAGAACAAAGTCGCCAATGGGTTCAATACGACCGATATCCCGCTGGAGTTCTGCCTGCTCCAGGGTGAGATCGCCGAAGCATTCGACGCCTGGCGCAAGGACCGCGAGGACCTCGGGGAAGAACTGGCGGACGTGGCGATCTACCTGCTGGGCCTAGCCGAGATGACTGGTACTGATCTGCAGGACGAGATCGAGGCCAAGATGGCCAAGAACACGGCGCGCGTCTACCGGCGCCTGCCCAACGGCGTTCTCGCCAAGAGCAGCGGCGAGGCCGGCTAGCCATCCGCTGACCCCGCTGCTCGAGCCACGTGCGCCTGCTGGACCTTACCGGGCTTGGTCGACATATTCGAGGAAGATCCGGTTGTCGAAGCCGCCGCGCTCGGCGCGCTTACGGCTCGCTTCCGACACAATGTCCTCCCAGCTCATGTCATGAGCCGCGGCGAGAGCCTTGAGTACTTCCAGAACGTCGGCCAGTTCCGATGCCAGTTGCCCGTCCGGTGCCGCCTGCGCTTCATGGGCCTCCTCCAGCAGCTTGGCCCGCAGGGCCGCCTCGTAGCCGGCGTGGTCCAGGACCCGGGTGACGGGCTGACCTCCGTCTGCCGCGATGATCTCCGGGATCTGGTCGCGGACGAGCTTGTGGTGGGCGACACGCATGACCTGGACAGTACCGCCCGGCTGAGGAGGCGGTGCGCGTC
>CABEDN010000309.1_pt1 | contig 10086 bp, 10 predicted proteins | sample 3423051 | NCBI WGS metagenome assembly CABEDN01 (sample SAMEA5534330, study PRJEB31848) | metagenome | biome: tundra; feature: field; material: soil | place: USA | collected 2013-05 | depth 0.15 m
GTGCTGGTAGAACTCACCGCGGAAGGCCAGCCGGCTGCCGTCCTGCCAGCTGGCCCAGATCGCCCGCAGCGCCAGCACGAATTCCCGCATCCGGGCGGCCGGCTCGGACCAGGGCATGCTGAACCGCCGCTGGATGTGGGCCTTGATCTGGGAGCCGAGGCCGAGGATGAAACGGCCCGAGCTGAACGACTGCAGGTCGTTCGCGACCATGGCGATGGTCATCGGGTTGCGGGCGAACGCCACCGCGACCGCGGTGCCCAGCGTCAGGGTGCGGGACCGGTCGGCGGCCAGCAGCAGCGGCAGGAACGGGTCGCGGCTGACCTCGGTGGTCCAGACTCCGTCGTAGCCCACCCGCTCGGCGGCGGCCACCTGCTCGGCGAGGCCGGCCAGGTCCCCGCCGCCGGTGCCGTCGATCGCGCCGCCGATGTTGCCGTAAACGCGCATTGGCCGGTTCACAGATCAGCCCGGCTAGGGCAGCCCGGCGGTGAGGACCGCGAGCGCTGAGCGACGCAGCAGCTCCCGCAGCCTGTCCTGGGACAGCCCGGCCGAATGCTGCAGGGTGGACTGGATCGCCCCGATCGCGCAGTGCACGACCGTCCGGGCGCCGGTATCGTCCAGGTCGGCCCGCAGCTCGGTCAGCAGGTGCACCCACTCCTCCAGGTACAGCCGCTGCTTGCGGCGCAGGTTGCGCCGGTCGGCCTCGGGCAGGTTCGCGATCTCCCTGAAGTACACCTGGGCGATGTCGCGGTCATGGACGACGAAGTCGATCTGGCCTTCGATCAGGCCGGCCAGCGCCGCGCGGGGGTCGGCCTGCCGGTCCGCGGCCAGCTGCTGGCCTTCGCTGAGCAGCCGGTCGATAACGCGCTCGAACATCGCGACCAGCACGGCGGTCTTGCTGTCGTAGTGCCGGTAGATGGCCGAGGCGGTGATCCCGACCGCGTCACCGATGTCTTCCATCGAGACCGGGTGGAATCCGTTGCGGGCGAACAGGTCCGCGGCGGCGTCCAGGATCCGCTGTTTGCGGGCCGGATCGCGCGCGCGGACCGGCCGGACTTCCGTCGGCCGCTGGGAGGGACTCGGCACGCTGTGCAGACTACAGCGACGGCGGTGCGGGCCGACCGCGGGACGCGTGACCCGGCAGCCGCCCGTCACGGTCTGGTCCCGCACGACCAGGTGCTGGCTCATCGCGTCCGGCTAGACCGGCGGAGCGCTTATCACGAGGGCGAAGGCACGGTTCTGGATAGGGCCGGCCCGGTCTATGGAGATGTACTTCTGCTCGGTGTACTCATCCAGTGCATCCGGTCCGCCCTCGCGCCCGAGGCCGCTTTGCTTGTAGCCGCCGAAGGGGTAGGCCGGGTTGATGACGTGCCAGTCGTTGACGTAGACCATGCCGGCTTCCAGGCGCCGGGCGACGTCAAGTGCCCGCTGTTCGTCACGCCCCCAGACGCCGGCCGACAGGCCGTAGCTGGTGTCGTTGGCGATCGCGACGGCCTCGTCGACCGTGTCGTAGGCCAGGACCACCAGGACAGGCCCGAAGACCTCTTCCCTGGCGATGGTCATGTCGTTGGTGACGTCGGTAAAGATCGTCGGCTCAATCCAGTTGCCGGCCTGGAACTGGGGCCCGCTGGGGGCGCCGCCGCCGACGACGGCGGTCGCGCCCTGGGCCCTGGCGCCGTCGAGGTAGGCGAGGATCCGTTGCTGCTGCTCCCTGGTGATGACCGGGCCGACATCGGTGGCCGGGTCGAGCGGGTCACCGAGCGCGAGAGTCCTGGCCCGTTCGGTCAATTTGGCCACAAACTCCTCCCTGATGCTGTTGGGAACCAGCAGCCGGGTGCCGGCCTCGCAGGCCTGGCCGTTATTGGCCATGGCCGCGAACAGGGCTCCGTCCACGGCCACCGAAAGGTCGGCATCGTCGAGGATGATGTTCGGGCCTTTGCCGCCGAGTTCGAGAGTGACCCGCTTGATGGTGTCCGCCGCCTGGGCCAGGATGTGTTTGCCGACGGCCGTGGACCCCGTGAACGCCACCTTGCGCACGTCCGGGTGCCCGCTCAGGTAGGACCCGACCGGTTCGCCGTCGCCGACCACGACGTTGAGGACGCCCTTGGGCAGGCCAGCGGCCTCGAACTCCCTGGCGACTTCCAGCGCGAGCAGCGGAGCGTGCTCGTCGGGCTTGAGCACGACCGTGTTGCCGGCCGCCAGGGCCGGGGCGACTTTCCAGACGATCACCAGCAGCGGGATGTTCCACGGCACGATGGCGGCGACCACGCCGAGCGGTTCGCGGCGCAGGATGCCCTCGGCAGGCAGCGGACCGATCGCGGGGCCGGGCTTTTCGAACTCGTAGGTCTTGGCCAGTTCCGCCAGGTACTGCAGCTGCCCGATGGACAGGCCCAGGTGCAGGGTGGAGGTGACCCTGATCGTGGCGCCGTTCTCCCTGGTCTGCAGCACCGCGAGTTCGTCGGTGCGGTCGGCGAGCCGGGCGGCCACGGCAGTCAGGAGGTCGGCGCGCTCCTCGGGTGTCTTGCTGCGCCACACGCCGGAGGCGTGCGCGGCCTTGGCCGCGGCCACGGCCGCATCGATGTGCTCCGTGCTGCCCTTGGCGACGGTGGCCACCAGCTCGTCGGTGGCCGGGCTGCGGATCTCGTAGTGCTCTGGCGAGTCAACCCATTCGCCGTCGATGAACAATGAATAGTGCGGAACGGACATCGGTGTCTCCTGGCCTGGTAGCGACTTGCCGGGTGGGTGGGTGTCATGTGGCGTGGTGGTCTCGGCGGTTCAGGCGATCTGCCGCAGCCGGCCTGAGTTGTCTAGAGCGCGGTAGCCGCTGCGGTAGTACAGCAGCGGGTCGGGGTCCGACTCGGCCGACAGCGCCTCGACGACGCAGGTGACGATGTGGTGGTCGCCGCCGTCATGGCGCGCGGCGAGGCGTCCCTCGATGTGCGCGACCGCGCCGTCCAGGGCGGGTGCGCCGTGCGGGGTGGGCGACCAGGCGACGCCGGCGAACTTGTCGGTGCCGCTGCGGGCGAACGCATCGCTGAGCCCGCGCTGCCGGGCGCTGAGCACGTTGACGCACAGGTACGGCACGGTGGCGAGCAGCGGCCAGGACGTCGAGGTCTTCGACGGGCAGAACAGCACCATCGGCGGATCCAGCGACAGCGAGGTGAAGGACTGGCACGTCAGCCCGGCCGGCTCGCCGTCGACCATGCCGGTCACGATCACCACGCCGCTGGCGAAATGCGAGAGCACGCGCCTGAAATGGTCGGCCCTGGCGGGGACGGGGGCGTCCATCAGCCGACCTGCCGGTCGTGGCCGGACCAGAACGGCGCCCGCAGCGCCTTCTTATCCACCTTGCCGGCCGGGTTGGCGGGCAGTGCGCCGGCGAAGGCCACCGTCTTCGGTGCCGGGACGCTGCCGAGTTCAGACTTGACCGCGGCGATCAGCTCGTCCGCACTCGCCTCCGCACCGGTGCGGAGCACCACCACCGCGTGCACCGCCTCGCCCCACTTGGGATGCGGCACGCCGATGACCGCCGCCTGCGCCACCGCCGGGTGGCGCAGCAGCGCGTCCTCCACCTGCCGGGGGAAGACGTTGAACCCGCCGCTGACCACCATGTCGCGCTTGCGGTCGACAAGGTAGAGGAAGCCGTCCTGGTCGAGGTATCCCACGTCGCCGGTGTGCACCCAGCCGTCCCGCAGGGCCTCGGCGGTCCGTGCGGCGTCCAGGTAGCCGAGCATCTGCCCCAGCTGACTGGAGCAGATCTCACCGATCTCGCCGACGGGCAGCGGCCGGTCCTGCTCGTCGGCGATGCTGACCCGAACGTACGGGATGGGACGGCCAGCCGATGCGAGCCGCCTAAGGCCCGCCTCGGTGTCAACCTCGTGGTCTTCCTTGCGCAGGCAGGAGACGTAGCCGGGTTCGGTGCCCGCGTAGGTCTGCACGAAGATCGGCCCGAAGGCGGCCAGGGCCTCGCGTAGCCGGTCCGGCGCGATCGGGGAGCCGGCGTAGATCACCGTCTGCAGCGAGGACAGGTCGGCAGCGGAACGCCGCGGGTGATCAAGCAGCAGGTAGATGATCGTCGGGACGACGGCCGTGGCGGTGACGCCGTCGCGTTCGATCGCCGTGAGCAGGCCGTCGGTATCCAGGCTCGGCAGCATGACGTTGGTGCCGCCGCGCAGGAACGTGGGCAGCACGAAGATCTGGGTGAAGTGGGTCAGCGGGGCGCCATGCGCGAACACCTCTCCCGGCCGCGTGTCGGCGATCTCCAGGCCCGCGGTGATGCTGTAGTGCGCCCAGGTGAAGTGCGAGTTCACCACGCCCTTGGGCTCACCCGTGCTGCCGGAGGTGAACAGCACGTAGGCCTCGTCATGCTCGCCCACCGTCACGTCCGGCGGGGTGTCCGGCTGGGCGCCGAAGTGCGTCAGGTAGTCCACCGGCTGCGGCGGCCCGGCCTGAGCCGAGTCCGGGCCGGCCAGCCTGATCACCGTCTTCAGGTTCGGCAGCCCGGTCACGAGCTCCCCGGCCACGTCATCGAACTCGGCGTGGTAGATCAGCGTGGTGGCCCCGGCCTGTTCGAGGTTGGCGCGGTGCGTGGCCGACGAGGCCCGGGCCGGCATCTGCACGAGTACCGCGCCGGCTTTCCATATGCCGTGCTGAGTCGGGATGAACTCAAGCGCGTTCGGCAGCAGCAGACCGACCCGCTCGCCGGGCGCCACTCCCAGGGCACCAAGCCCGTTGGCGACGCGATTGGCCCACTGCTGCATCTGCCGGTAGCTGATGGCGCGGTCGCCGTCGCGGATCGCGGTCCGTTCGGCGTAGTACCGGCACACCCGGTCGAAGACCTCGGGCAGTGTTCCCCACATCGTCATGACCTCCAGTAGGCCGGCCACTCCGGGGGAGCACCGGTGCTCACCTAACAGCCGGTCGTTCTCACGACGACGGGGCAAGCGAGCTGAAGTCGAAATCGGCTTCCCAGTAGGCCGGCGTGAGCACCGGCAGGCCGAGCTGCTGATACACGGGCACGTCGTTCCAGTACGTCGACTCGCGATTCACCTTCCCGGCGGCATCAAACTGGTGCCAGGTCTGCCCGCGGGCCGACAGTGTCTGGCCTCCGGTCGGCACGCCGCGGAAGTTCTCCAGATGCTCGCCGGTCCACTGCCACAAGATCGCGGCCGCACGGCAACCGTCAACGCCGACCGTGTCGATCGCGTCCAGGACCTCGAAGCGGTGAAGGCCGAGACCGTTGCCGGCGTCGGCATTCGCGAACGGCGCGATCCGCTCACGCAGCTGCGCCTTGTCGGTGGCGGTGTCGAAGACGTGGTCGACGTCGCGGCGGTCGTCATAAACCAGCTCGTCGGCGAACAGGCCGACGGCGGCGTCGGTGTCGCTGGTGATCAGGCTCGCCCAGCGGCGGGCGTGGTCTGGGTAGTCACTCATGATCGCTACAGCTCCTGGAGGTCAGACGGTGACGGTGGCGCGGACACGCACGGCGGTGACGCCGTGCGCCGAGACGGGCTGGCCCAGGTCACGCAGCACCGAGGTGGCGTCCCAGTAGGTGGATTCGCGCTTGATCTTGGCGCCCTGGTAGATGTGCATCGTGTGGCCGGTGGTGCCGACCACCTTGCCGTTCGTGGCGACGCCGAGGAACGCGGCCGCGCCGATGGCCCGCCAGGTCCAGCGGATCAGGGCCCGGTTCTCGTCACCGATGACCTCGTCGATACGGAACTGGTGGATGCCTATGCCGTTGTCAGGATCGGTGTTCGCGTAGGGGGCGAACGCGCGGGCCAGGTCGCCCTTGTCGGTGATCGACTGGCCGAGCATCAAGTCCTCGAAGAGGAACTCGTCCGCGTACAGCTGGCACACCTGCTCCGGGCTGTCCCGGAATGCCTTCAACCACAGCACGGCGAAGCGATACGACATGGGATCCTTGCCTACCTTCCGTGAACGTCAGTCCTGGAGTGACCGTGAGGCCGCTGGACCGTCGGCTGCTGCGCCCCCAGCGGGTGCGAAGGCCGACATGAGCAAGCTAATAACGACCTCGCGTCCCAGGCCTCACCCCACGGGAGGAAGCCGGCTGCCCGTTGGGATGAAATCCAGTCGCTAGGCCCGCGAGTCCGGCGGGCCGCCCAGCGGGGCGATGCCGAGGTAGCGAGAGATCGCCTGGGCCCGGTTGACGGCCCCGAGCTTGCGCAGGATGTGGCGCACGTGTGATTTCACCGTGCTTTCCGAGACCACCAGCTGATCGGCGATCTGGGCGTTCGTCGCCCCGACCGCGAGCAGCTCGAGGACCTCGCGCTCGCGGTCCGTGAGTTCGGTGTACCCAGAGCCGCCCGACGTGGCGCCGGGCGCGCAGATGTGCTGCTCATCGTTGATGCGAAGACGCTCGTCCTGACCTGGCATCAAGGCCAGGCCAAGCGCTGGGGCCGGCCGGGCGATCAGCGCCTCGGCCGAGCCGAGAGCCGCATGCAGCCGACTGCGCTGGGCCTGGACCCGCTCGGCGAGGGCCAGCCGTTCGTAGGCCAGGCTGAAGCCCTGGGTGAAGGTCCAGAGCACCTCCCGGTCGACGAGGCCGCTGCGGCGCTGCCCAGGAGCGTGGTCGGCGTGGAAGAAGCCGGCCACCTCACCGGCCACGACCACCGGTGCGACCACGTAGGAGGTGGAGCGGCCGGCCTCCACGATGATCGGGCGGTACACCCGCGGATCGCAGGTGTCCGGCACCGCCGCAGGCCGGTGCTCGGTGAACACCTGGGCCTCCAGCACGAGATCATCAAGCGGGATCGGCCGGTCGACCCACTCGGCGAACCACGAGGCATCGACGGCCGCGCCGGTGAAATGCGCCATCCACGGCCGCCAGGTCAAGGCGTCGACGCGGGACAGCACGGCGCGCCCGAAACCGCACCGGTAGACCAGCTCCCCGCAGGCCTGATCGACCAGCTGGACCGACGTAGCCATCGCGCCGAGTCGCCGCACCGCGGCGCTGGCATCGGCGAGCCGCCGGGCAAACAGCCCGAAATCGTGCTCGGCCACCTCAGAACCCAGCGTGCACAGCTCCCGCAGGATGGCGCGCAGCTCCTCGGCGGTGTCGCCGCCGCCCGCAGGAGCGGCATCCCCGTCGCCGGCCCGAATGGCGATGAGGTGATCCGCGCACCATGCCGTCAGTGCAGCCACCGCTCCGGTGAGATCGCCGGCCGCGATACGGCTGAGCACCCCGGCGTTCCGCTCGCCTGCCAGGGCCTGCGACGCGGTGCTGTGCAAGGTAGTCACGCGTTCGGCCAGGGCGTCCTCATGGTGGCGCCAGGCCGCAGGTCCTGGCGCCGCCGCGATGATCGGCCCGCCCCGGGCCGCGAGCTTCACGACGCCCGGCTCCGTTTACCGCTCAGCTGCGTGTACCGATAGACGGCTTCGGCCCGGTTAGCGGCCGGCAGCTTGTGCAGGATCCGCTTGACGTGCGACTTGATGGTGCTTTCCGACACCACCAGCGCCGCGGCGATCTGGCTGTTCGTCGCGCCGGTCGCGAGCAGTCCCAGGATTTCCCACTCCCGCGGCGTCAGCAGGTCGGCCTCGGGCCGGTCCCCCGCCCGCCGGGTCTCGGCGTCCGCGTCGGCTTGGACGGCACGCAGCTCGGCCCGCACAAGCGGTCCGACCTGGGGGCCCAGCTCGGCGACGCCGCTCGCCGCAGACGACAGCGCCGCGTGGATGGCCTGCTGCTGCGTGAGCAGCCGCTCGGCCATGGCCGCCCGCTCGTACAGCAGCCCGAACAGGTCGGCAAAGGCCTGCAGTGCGACGCGGTCCGCGGCCGTGAGCGGCCGGGCGCAGGAGTAGGCGTCCGCGTGCAAGAATCCGGCGACTCGGTCGGCGACCACGATCGGCGCGGCGACGTAGGCACGCGAACGTGACAGCGCGGCGAGCGAGCCGCAGGTATGCCGGGCCACCGCCGTGCCGTCAACCAGCACCGAGGCCCGGCGCCGTAGCATCTCGGTCTCGATCAGCGAACTCGTAAGCGGAATCTCCAGCGTCCTGATCGCCGCGACCAACGCGACGTTAAGCGCGTCGTCCGCCCCGGCCGCCACATGCACAGCGGCCGGCACCCAGGTCGAGCCGTGCACCTCAGAGATCATCGCCCGGTCGAACTCGCAGACCTCACACAGCAGCGCCGGAGCCCGCTCCACAAGCTCGGCCGACGAGACGGTCCCGGCCAGCGAGGCCAGCCCGTCATTGATCCGGCCGAACGTCCGGGCATGCGCACCCAGCACCGCGTCATGCAGTTCGCTTTGCAATGCGGCCGCGGCGCGGATGATGTCACCGGCCTGCGCCGGGCCCATCAGTCGATTCGCCGCCGCCTCCGCCACCGAAAGCGGTAGCTCCGCTAGCTCGTCGAGCAGCGCCCGCACGGCCACATCGCCCGGGCGCGACGCCAGCAATTGACGTTGTCGCACCCCGAGCGCGCTTAGACGCTCGTCCAGATTGGCCGAGTGGGCCTCGTCCACGACCGGCAGTGGCATCAAGCCCGTTCCTCCTCGGTGAGGGCCGCCACAGGTGAACCGGCGGCACTCAGCGCATCCGGGCCGTCATGTGTCGCGCGATTCACCAACGCGCAGTCATTATGCGACGTACGTCACACTGAAGTCAATGCCAAGTCACACCAGCATGTCGGCAGTGTTAGAAGTGACTAACAGGCCCGCTACGTCAGCCAGTCGGCGCAGGCGCAGGTAAACCGGCCTTCTCCGGCTCCGCCGCCGATGCCTCGCAGTGATCGGCAGGGGACCCGGTGAACCCGTCTAAGTGAATGGCGCGGTACATGAGAACAAATTGCGGAGACAAGTGAGACGAGGCCGGCATGACAGAGTCAGCCGTCGGGGGTTGGCTGCCCGGCCTGGCTGCCTGCGCTGTGATGGCTGAGCAGGTCGCCGGGCTGGCAGTCGAGCGCCTGGCAGAGCCGTGTCAGGGTGCTGAACCGGATCGCCCTGGCGTGGCCGTTCTTCAGGATGGACAAGTTGACCACGCTGACGCCGGCCCGCTCGGAGAGCCCGGTCAGGGTCATGCCCCGCTCGGCGAGCAGCTTGTCGAGGTGGATGGCAATGGCGTGGTCATCCGGGACCGCAGGCGGCACTACACCGTCCCCTCGAGATCGGCGCGCATGCCGGCGCCGGTCCGCATGACCCGGGCGAAGGTGATCAGGCCCAGGCCGATCCAGGCGACCGGCCACGACACGGACCAGGCCACGGGCCACTGACCCCAGTCGAGGTTCCAGGTGACCAGCTGGCCCAGCAGGTTCATCCGGGCGAACGCTTCGGCCACGGTGGCTACCAGCCCGCCGGCCAGCAGCCACCAGCCGAGGATCAGCAGCAGCCGGGCGGCCCGGTCGGTGTAGACGCCGTCGCGGGCGGCGGTGCGGGCTAGCCGCGCGGCTAGGTAGAGCGCGCCCAGGCGGAGCAGGTCAATGGGCAGCAGGGTGACCGTGAAGGCCAGGGCCTGCCCGGCGGTGGGATGGGCGGCGCACAGGTTCGCGGTGTTCCAGGTGGCGCGCACGCCAGGGGACAGGCCGGAAGGACTGAGCCCGCTGCCGGCGTGCCGCAGCACGGCTTGCGCGGCGTTCAGGCAGACGCCCGGGAGCGAGGGGCTGGGGCCGCCGATGTGGGCGCCGAACAGGGGTCCCTGGCCGAACAGGGCAAGTATCACCCGGAGCGCGGTGGCTGCGACGGCGAGCCGGAACGCCCAGGTGATGACGGTGGCGAGTGGTTCCAGCCGGTTGCGCGGGGTGCGCGGCGTGAGGGTAGATGCGGACATCGGGGGACCTCGTTTATCGATTATCGTTATTATCGAATATCGTAAGTAACGATAATCGTTATGTCAAGAGTCCGGACCTACCCTGCGAACCCCAGGTCAGAAGGGTACGGTTCGCAACCTCCAGCCGGACAGGACAACGAAGCGGGGTGGTTGACAGCAGCAGGGCTCGTGATGGGGATCAAAGATGCAGTTCTGGAAGTGTTCCGGTCTAGCCGGGGTGTGCGACGGTGGCCAGGGTGCTGATGAGGTGCCGGAATCGCTGGACTGGGCCGGTTTCGCCGGTGATGTCGATGCCGGGGTCCGGCT
>CABEDN010000310.1_pt1 | contig 10035 bp, 7 predicted proteins | sample 3423051 | NCBI WGS metagenome assembly CABEDN01 (sample SAMEA5534330, study PRJEB31848) | metagenome | biome: tundra; feature: field; material: soil | place: USA | collected 2013-05 | depth 0.15 m
CTTCCAGGCTGAGCACGATCGAGCCGCGGACCTGGCCCTTGCCGCGGTCTAGCTCAGCGTCGGTCAGGCCGCCTTCGACCACCTTGGAGATCTCCTCGGCACAGATGGCCAGCACGTCGTCGGCCTTCGACGGCAGGCAGCCGACGTAGATACCCCACATGCCGGTGTCGGCGTGCTGCCCGGAGAAGCTGTACACCGAGTACGCCAGGCCGCGCTTCTCCCGCACCTCCTGGAACAGCCGGGAGGACATGCCGCCGCCGAACGCCGCGTTCAGCACGCCGAGCGCGAATCTTCGCTGATCGGTCCTGGCCAGCGCCTCACAGCCGAGCACCAGGTTGGCCTGCTCGATGCCGCGGGAGATCAGCGTGGTGCCGACGCCCCCCTGACCGTGCTGCCGGTCTCCGGTCAGCCGGGGCGCGGCGGGGTCAGCCGCCGGATCCGGGGCCGAGCCCGGGACCGAGCCGAACGCCTTGGCCACCAGCCCGGTCACCGTCTCGTGGTCGAGGTTGCCCGCCGCGGCCACGACCAGGTGCTCGGAGGTGTACCTGGCCTGGTAGTGCTCGAAGATCTGATCCCGGGTGATCCCGTTGATCGAGTCCGTGGTGCCCAGGATCGGCCGGCCGAGCGGGGTGTCGCCGAACAGCTTCGCGGTGAACGCCTCGTGCACGGTGTCCGAGGGATCATCCTCGTTCATCGCGATCTCTTCGAGCACCACGTTGCGTTCGGCGTCCACGTCCTTCGGCGTGATCAGCGAGCTGGTCACCATGTCGGACAGGATGTCCACGGCCAGCGGCAAGTCCGCGTCGAGCACCCGTGCGTAATAGCACGTGTACTCCTTCCCTGTGAACGCGTTCATCTCACCGCCGACCGCGTCCATCTCCGAAGAGATCTCCAGCGCGGTGCGCCGGTTGGTGCCCTTGAACAGCAGGTGCTCCAGGTAGTGAGTCGCGCCGACGTGCGTCTCGTCCTCGTCGCGGGAGCCGACTCCCACCCAGATGCCGAGCGCGACCGAGCGGACTGCGGGCAGGAACTCGGTCACTACCCGCAGGCCGCCAGGAAGGATGGTGCGGCTGACACCGTCAGATCGTTCGGTAGCCATCTACTCGTTGTGCCCCCGGCTGCGGTGCCGCGTGCGGCGCTGACCGTCGCTTGCTTCCCGGTCGCCACCTCGGTCGCCGCCTCGGTCGCCATTGCGGTCGCCGCCGCGATCCCGGTCACCGCGGGGAGCGCTGGACTCGCGGGGCCGGTCGCCGCCGGACAGATCCTCCCCGGCCGCTTCCCGCTCGACCACCTCGACGGGAACCAGCGACAGCTTGCCGCGGTCGTCGATCTCGCGGATCTCGACCTGGATCTTGTCGCCGATGTGCACCACCTCGTCGATGTTCTCGATCCGCCTGCCGCCGTGCAGCTTGCGGATCTGGGTGATGTGCAGCAGGCCGTCCTTGCCGGGCAGCAGCGACACGAACGCGCCGAACGTGGTGGTCTTCACCACCGTGCCGAGGAACCGCTCGCCGACCTCGGGCATGTGCGGGTTGGCGATCGCGTTGATGATGGTCCGGGCCGCCTCGGCCGAAGTCCCGTCGGTGGCCCCGATGTAGATGGTGCCGTCGTCCTCGATCGTGATCTCGGCGCCGGTGTCGTCCTGGATCGAGTTGATCATCTTGCCCTTCGGGCCGATGACCTCGCCGATCTTGTCCACCGGGACCTTGATCGTGATGATCCGCGGGGCGAAGACCGACATCTCGCCCGGCTCGGTGATGGCGCCGCGCATGACCTCCAGGATGGTCATCCTGGCCCCGCGGGCCTGCTTCAGCGCGGCCGCGAGCACCGAGGCGGGAATGCCGTCGAGCTTGGTGTCGAGCTGCAGCGCGGTGATCACCTGCTCGGTGCCCGCCACCTTGAAGTCCATGTCGCCGAACGCGTCCTCGGCGCCCAGGATGTCGGTGAGCGTCACGTACTGCCCGCCCTCGTAGATCAGGCCCATGGCCACGCCGGACACCATGTCCTTCAGCGGCACGCCCGCGTCGAGCAGCGCCATCGTGGACGCGCAGACCGAGCCCATCGAGGTCGACCCGTTGGAGCCGAGCGCCTCGGACACCTGCCGGATCGCGTAGGGGAACTCCTCGCGCGTCGGCAGCACCGGCAGCAGCGCCCGCTCGGCGAGCGCGCCGTGACCGATCTCGCGCCGCTTCGGCGAGCCGACCCGGCCGGTCTCCCCGGTCGAGTACGGCGGGAAGTTGTAGTTATGCATGTAACGCTTGGTGCGATCGGGGTTGAGCGTGTCGATCATCTGCTCCATCCGGAGCATGTTCAGCGTGGTCACGCCCATGATCTGGGTCTCGCCGCGCTCGAACAGGGCCGACCCGTGCACCCGGGGCAGCACGTGCGTCTGGGCGGACAGCGGCCGGATGTCGGCCAGGCCGCGGCCGTCGATGCGCACGCCCTCGGAGATGATCCGCTCCCGGACCAGCTTCTTGGTCAGCGAGCGGAACGCGCCGCTGATCTCCTTCTCGCGGCCTTCGAACTGCTCGGCGAGCTTCTCCTTGGCCAGCGCCTTGAGCCGGTCCGTCTCCGCCTCGCGGTCGTGCTTGCCCGCGATCGTCAGCACCTGCGCGAGCTCGTCGGAGACCTCGCGGGCCACCGCCTCGTACACGTCTTCGCTGTAGTCGACGAACACCGGGTACTGGGCCGACGCCGTGCTGTCCGCCTGGTCGGCCAGGCGCTGCTGCGCCTCGCACAGCACGCGGAGGAACGGCTTGGCCGCCTCGAGGCCCTCGGCCACCGTGTCCTCGGTCGGCGCCACGGCGCCGCTGGCCTCGTCGGCGAGCAGCCTGAGCGTCCCCGGGGTGGCCTCGGCCTCGACCATCATGATGGCCACTTCGCCGTCCTCAAGCACCCGGCCGGCCACCACCATGTCGAAGGTGGCCTCCGCCAGCTGCTCGTGCGCGGGGAAGGCTACCCACTGACCCTTGATCAGGGCGACCCGAACCCCGCCGATGGGGCCGGAGAACGGCAGGCCCGCCAGCATGGTGGACATGGACGCGGCGTTGATCGCCACCACGTCGTACAGGTGCTGCGGGTCGAGCGCGAGAATGGTCTCGACGACCTGGATCTCGTTGCGCAGGCCCTTAACGAAAGAGGGCCGCAGCGGGCGGTCGATAAGCCGGCAGGTCAGGATCGCGTCCTCGGAGGGACGGCCTTCCCGGCGGAAAAACGAGCCGGGAATCCGGCCTATCGCGTACATCCGCTCTTCCACGTCGACCGTGAGCGGGAAGAAGTCCAGGTTGTCCTTCGGCTGCTTGGATGCCGTGGTGGCGGAAAGCACCACGGTCTCGCCGTCGAGAGTTACCAGCGCTGAACCAGCGGCCTGGCGGGCCAGCCGGCCCGTCTCGAACCTGATTGTATGAACGCCAAATTCGCCGTTATCGATGACGGCTTCGGCACTTTGAGCACCCTCCACGGGTGAGACCTCCTTGCGGTAGATCCCGCACCCACCCGCCGCCTTGCCGCATGTGGCCTGGCTTGCCTGCAGTGCTTACCTAAACAGTGCTTACCTAAAGCAGGGCAGCCGGCCGGTCTTCGATTGAAGTCCTCGGGTTGCTGGGTATCTAGAATTATCTAGGAGTACGCCGACCCGGGGACCACTACCGAGGACCGGCCATGGCGCTCGGGGCCGGGGGCTACGGGATGTCAGTGTTGTCGTTATTTAGTTAGCGGCGAATACCGAGGCGCGCGATGACCTCGCGGTAACGGTTGATGTCCTTCTTCGCCAGGTACTTCAGCAGCCTACGGCGACGGCCGACCAGCAGCAGCAGCCCGCGGCGGCTGTGATGATCGTGCTTGTGCACCTTCAGGTGCTCGGTCAGGTGGTTGATGCGCCTGGTCAGCAGCGCGACCTGGACCTCCGGCGAACCGGTGTCACCCTCACTGGTCGCATACTCCGCCAGGATCTCCTTCTTGACGGCGGTGTCGAGCGGCACGTGACTCCTTAGGATTTGGCACGAAGCGGGTTCACGAGCTGATTCCCCGCTAGGAAGCACTGAAAGGCAAGGCCGCCGCATGAGGGTGCAGCAAACCTTTGCTTGCCCAGGCTAGTCGCCGGACAGCGTTTCACATTACCACGGGCCGCCAGCCGGTCCCGCCGCGTCCTTCAGGGGGCATCGGCGCTCTGCGGACTCACGGCTTCGGTGTCGATCATGTGCTCGCTGGCCTTCCGGCAGTGCAGGGCAGCCCGCTGACCTCCACGGTTGAGCGGGACGTGCGCCGTTCCTAGACTGGGCAAATGCCCGATCTGAGCATTGCGCTACGCCGTTCGTCGGGCCGCCCCCCGACCGCCGCGCCGCCGTCGTCCGCGCCCAAGGCGGCCCGGCCCTCCTGGCTGCCCGTATGGTCGGTACCAGCCGGGATGCGGACGGTGCGCGTGGTCCTGGTGATTCCCTCGCTGTTCGCCCTGACCTACGAGGGCTTCGGGAACCTGCAGATGGCGCTGTTCGCCGCGTTCGGCGGCTTCGCCAGCCTGATCTTCGCCGCGTTCGGCGGGACCAAGCGGGACAAGCTCATCGCGCACCTCGGGCTGGCCGTGACCGGGAGCATCGGGCTGATCATCGGCACGGCGGTCAGCCGGATCGAATGGCTGGCCGTGCTGGTCACGATCCCGGTGGCGTTCGGGATCTTCTTCGCCGGAGTGGCGGGACCCAATGCGGCCTCCGGGGTGGCCGGCGCACTGCTCGGCTACGTGCTGCCGGTGGCCACACCGGGCACCATCAGCATGATCCCCGACCGGCTGGCGGGCTGGTGGCTGGCCTCGGTCGTCTCCACGGCCGCGGTGCTGCTGTTCTCGCCGCCATCGCCGGGAGACCGGCTGCGCGCGGCGGCCGCCGGCTCGGCGCGGGCGCTCGCCGCCCACCTGGAGGCATCGGTGCGCGGCACCGCCACCACCGCCGACACCGAACGCTGCCTGGCCGCCAAGCATGAGCTGATGAACGCGTTCGCGAGCACGCCCTTCCGGCCGACCGGCCTGGCCACGGCCGACCAGGGCCTGGCCAGCGTGGTCCAGCTGCTCGAGTGGTGCACCACGCTGATCGCCGACGCCACCGAAGGGCACCCGAACCTGGACCGGGCCGACCAGTGCGACCGCGACCTGCTCGCGATGACCGCCGCGGTCCTCAACCAGGCCGGCGACCTGCTGGCTGGCACCGCCCCGGACGAGGTGGCCACGCTGCCGGACGCCAGCGAGATGGACCGGCAGCGCGCGGCCTGTGCCTCCTACCACCGGGCCGCGGCCCCGAACGGTGACTACGACTCGGTGGAGATCATCGCCCGGCACGCCTTTCACGCCCAGGCGATCTCCATCGCGGTCCAGGCCATCGTCGCGGACACCCTGATCGCCACCAGGCGCGCCGATCCCGAGACGATCGCCGCGCGGCGCCGCGGCTGGTACGGGGCTCAGCCCGAGGGGACGATGGCCGAACGGCGGGTAGCCGCCCTGTCCGGCGCGATCGGCGTCTTGACCCGGCACGCGAGCATCCGATCTGTCTGGTTCCTGAACAGCCTGCGCGGGTCGCTAGCGCTGGCCGCCGCGGTCCTGGTGGCCGACGTGTCCGGGGTTCAGCACGGATTCTGGGTGGTGCTCGGCACCTTGTCGGTGCTGCGCACCAACGCGGCCTCCACCGAGTCCACCGCGTTGCGGGCGCTGGGCGGCACCGTGATCGGCTTCGCCGTGGGCGCCCTGCTGCTGCTCGGCATCGGCACCAGCACCCCGGCGCTGTGGGTGGCGCTGCCCATCGCCCTGGCCGTGGCCGCCTACTCACCGGGCACGCTTCCGTTCGCCTTCGGCCAGGCGGCGTTCACCGTCGTGGTGGTCGTCCTGTTCAACCTGCTGCAGCCGGTCGGCTGGAAGGTCGGCCTGCTGCGCATCCAGGACGTGGCGATCGGCTGCCTGGTGAGCCTGGTCGTCGGCGTCCTGTTCTGGCCGCGCGGCGCCGCCTCGGTGGTCGGCGACGACCTGGCCGACGCGTTCCGGCGCGGGGCCGCGTACCTGACCCAGTCGGTGGACTGGGCCCTGGGCTCGCGGCACGCCCCGCCGGACGCCGGCACCGCGGCGGTCACCGCCGGCATCCGGCTCGACGAGGCGCTCCGCGGTTTCCTCGCCGAGCAGGGCGCGAAGCGGCTCTCGAAAGAGGACCTGTGGATGCTGGTGATGGCCACCATGCGGCTCAGGCTGACCGCCTACTCGCTGGCCGGCCTGCAGGCACCGGATTCCGCCCGGCACCGTCCGCATCCAGGTACCGCTTCGGTGCGCGCCGCGCTGGCCCAGGCCACGGCCGACCTTACCGGCTTCTACGAGCGGGTCGCCGTGCTGGTGGGGCGGCCCGTCGCCCATCAGGTGCTGCTGCCGGTCAGCGTCCCGGACTTCGTCAGCCTGGACGGGAACCACGCTGACGGGGCGGAGGATACGGGCGTGAGGATCATGGCCAGTGGGACGAGCGGACCTGACGGGGCGAGCGGGGCGGATGAGGCGAGCTGGCCTGACGGGGCGAGCAGGGCTGACGGGGTGGGTGACGAAGCGGGACCGGATCTGGTCCGGGTGATTACCGGCCCGCATCATCCGCATCTGCTGTGGGTGCTCGAGCATTTGCAGCACCTGAGCGCGCACGCGCACGCGATCGCCGATCCGGCCTCGCACGTGGCGGAGCAGCGGCGCCTGCCGTGGTGGCGTTAGACCTCTGTGAGCTTTGGTATCGCGCGGGCTGGGCCACGCATGACCAGGCCCTGTGGCTGAGACACCGGTTTACTCAGCGCTCCCTTTGATATCGCGGTCGCTCTGTCATACGCGTGGTCTCTTCCGTGCGGTGATGCCCTGCGTGGTGTGGTGCGCGAGCGCACCGTGATGCGCCCGCCCCGAAAAGATCGTAGTGGATCCGGGTTCCGCGGTGGATTCGGTGTACTCCAGTGCCACATGCCAAGTGCGAAAATGTCCGACCCGCGCGGCGGCTGACCATCGAAGCCACGGTGAACTTGTGATGGCCTCGGGCCCGCCCGTGGAGGTGCATGTCCACCATCGGGGACTCGAAGATCTGCTTGATGACGGGGGCGCGGGCCGGGAGTACGTCCATGATTGCCTTTCCCTGCCGCGCGGGACAGGCAGCACATAGAACACTGGGAGGCGGCGACGTAGGGAGCGGCCGAGTTGCGCCGTCGATACGGTGAGCTGGTGGCCTGCGGACGTTGCCTCGGGCACCTTCTGAGCGTCGGCTGGGTGCCGGACAGCCATCCGGCGTATCGGCCGAATGGCGGGTTTCTGACATGCCTCACAAGTACCCGAGGGGGTCGTTCTCTCCCGCGAACGGGCCGCCATCCGGTCGTGGCGCGTGCGGCGCTTTGGTCGCACGGCGGGGTATTCAGCAAAATGGCGCCCATTTGCAGCTAGCAAGAATGCCGCCCCCCGGTTTACTGGGGGCGCGGATGGCTGCTGGCGGCAATGCCCGGGGACCGCGTGCGAGCAATCATCGGAAGTGCCGCACAAACCCGGAACCCAAGAGGCGCATCAGAAGCCCGGGCCGGGTGGGTCTGGCTGACCCGTACGACCGATCTGCATGCGAAGGAGTCATCAATGTCACGATCAGTCTTCCATAGGATCCGCCCGCGCCGCCGCATCACGGTCCTGGCCTCGGCCTGCGCCGCCCTGGCCGCGACCGGGGCCCTGGTGCTCACCGGAACCGCCAGCGCAGCCCCCGGCGCCGCGACCGGCCCGGCACCCTCGTGCAGCAACGCGACGCTGAACGGTACCTACACCTTCGGCTACATCAGCTGGACGATCTCCGACGGCACGAGCAGCCCGGCGTCCGAGGCCGGCTTCGACACCTTCAACGGCAGGGGTACCAGCACCGGCGTGATCACTGCTGTCTATGGCGGCGTCGTGGCGGGCATCAACGTGCCCGACACCTCGATCGACACCATCAACGCCGACTGCATCGGGACGATCGTGTTCCACAGCGGCAGCAACGTATACCACTTCACTGTGTACGTCAGCCCATCCGGGAACTCGTTCAGCCTGATCAACACCGATGCGGGCAACGCCGTCGCCGGCACCGAAACCCGCGTGACCGGGTAACGACAGTTGATGCCAGGCAAGCGAGCGAGGTAGCAGCCATCCACAGGGGCTGCCGGGAGCCGCTGCCGTACGGCGGCGAAGTACAGCAACCCGGCCGTCCGGCACCGACCTCATACGAACTAGGCAGGCCTCTCACCTGCACTAGATTCCCGGCTCTTTACCTGTCCGGGCGGGGGTGGCCACCGCCTCGTCCGGCCTGCCTGACCTCGCGCTCACCACGCTGACCGAGGTCGCCGGGGAAACCCGGCGACCTCGGCGACCCAGCTGCCGCTGCTGGCCGACGCGGACACCGGATGGGGCCCGCCGCTGATGGCGGAACGCGCGGTGCGGGAACTGGAGCGGGCCGGCGCCGGCATCATCTTCGCAGAAGGGGCCGGGGAGCTGCGCCAGTACACCGCCGTGGCGGAGGCGACCGGGGTCCCGGTCCTGGCCAACCTGACCGAGTTCGGGGTGACACCCCTGTTCACGTCGGCCGAGCTCGGCGCGGCCGGGGTGTCCCTCGCGCTGTACCCGCTGTCCGCGTTCCGGGCCATGAGCGCCGCCGCGCTGCGGGTGTTCACCGCGACCCGTTCGGACGGAACGCAGGCGGCGGTGCTGCCGGAGATGCAGACCCGCGCGGAGCTGTACGACATCCTCGGCTACGAGGCCTACGAGCGGCGGGCCGACGAGCATGCCGCGGGTACCGGGTCCAGGCCCGGGTGAGCGGGGCGGCCCTGCGGCCGGTGGTGCTGCTGCCGGTGGTGCTAATGCGCGGCGGGACGAGCAAGGGCGTCTTCGCCCGGGACGACGATTTGCCCGCACCAGGCCCGGACCGGGACACCCTGCTGGTTAAGCCGAATGCACACTCACCACACAGTCCACCCTTGTTCCTCCAAGGGTCGCAAGTCATCCTGAGATACCTTCGTCTCTAGCCGAATTACCACCTGCACGCCAGGTGTATCAGGCGGCTTGACCGGATAATGCTCCACCGCGGCTACGGTCATGAACGGAACCGGCAGCCACGGTGGGGGCGTTATCCCCGCAACGATCTGCGAAGCAACCAGCTCGCCGACCCGAGGCAGCGCCGTAGCCAGGAAAGCGTTTTCGCAGTACACGGCCAAACCAGGCTTGTCGTGATCCCAGAACTCGATCCGGAACCCGATCTTCAGACTCTCGCTCATCAGCGCCTGACTTTCATGAGGATTAGCTTATGGGCACCTACCGATAATGCCGCGAAGAGAACGCAAGTTCTGGTTCAGCAGCGCATCGATAATGACACGAGCTTGTGGAGAATCTCACCCCAAGTGTCCATGGCCTGGTTCAACGCTCCGCCACTAACTGCGGCGACCTTCAACGCCGAGAGAACGGACTTGACGATTCCGCGGTTGCGCCTCTCGGGGGAGCCTGCGCGGCCTCAGCGAGATACCCGATGTTGTCTCGAGCAAGTCCCGTCGCTGGTCCTCATCTAGGTCGTCCTGCGTCATTACCGCCTGTTCGAGTGCCTTTAGCGCAGTGGCCATGCTGGGCCCGCGGGCTGCTGCCCCGCGAGCCTTTTCCCGTTCCCTGCGGTTACAGGGTGTGCCGGATCCCGTTAAGAGCCGGTGACTTAGCAGGGTTCGCTGGGTTTCCGGTTGGGGTCGGGTGGAAGATCGCCCGGTATCCAGAAGGGTCGCGCGGGGCTACGCGGTGGTCCTGTAGGTTCTCAACTTTCTTGTCACCGAGCACCGGGCTGACCTGGCCTGATGCAAGCTGTCTCATCGATCTGTCGTCTGGTTTTTCTCACCGATCTGTCATTTCCCTCAACTGCTGGAGCGACGACCGCTGTGATCTGTCCCTCGATGACAGCCAGGAGACGAAGCGGTCGTCACGCAGGGTGATCGCTGGTGTCCGGTGCCCATCCACTTTGCTTGGTCCGGGCCTCTGGCCTGCGGCGGGAATCTTCG
>CABEDN010000313.1_pt1 | contig 10020 bp, 4 predicted proteins | sample 3423051 | NCBI WGS metagenome assembly CABEDN01 (sample SAMEA5534330, study PRJEB31848) | metagenome | biome: tundra; feature: field; material: soil | place: USA | collected 2013-05 | depth 0.15 m
GGGGTCGTGACGAGGGGTGCCGTCCGCCGCGGCCACGTCGGCCATCACCAGCCGGGCGCCGAGGACGGCGGCCGCTTTCTCCAAGTCGGCCAGGTTACCGGTATCCGAGGCTCTGATGTCGGCCAGGACGACATCCACGGTCAGCGCCGGGGCATGCCCGGCGAGAACCTCGAGGTGCTTGTGCGGAGAAAAACCGTCGGTCTCTCCTGGCTGCGGCGCCAGGTTGAGCACGAGCAGCCGCCGGGCCGTGGTGACGTGCAGCGCGGCGGCGAGCTCGGGCACCAGCAGGTGCGGCAGCACGCTGGTGAACCACGATCCGGGGCCGAACACCACCCAGTCCGCGTCGAGCACGGCCCGGACCGCCTCGGGCACCGCGGGCGGGTCGGCAGGCAGCAGCGTGATGGACTGCACCTGGCCGGGCGTCGTGGCGCATTCCTCCTGGCCCCTGATCGTGCTGACCTCGTCTGGCTTGCCCGGGTCGGCCCCGAGGACCTCCGCGACGATGTCGAGCGGCACCGCCGCCATCGGCAGCACCCGGCCACCGGTGCCGAGCAGCCGGCCCACCCAGTCCAGGCCCGCCACCGTGTCGCCGAGCAGGTCCCAGAGCGCGACGATGAGCAGGTTGCCGACGGCATGACCGGCTAGCTCGCAGTCCCCGCCGAACCGGTGCTGCACCACCTTGCTCCAGGTGGTCCCCCAGTCATCGTCTCCGCACAGCGCGGCCAGCGCCATCCGAAGGTCACCGGGGGGCAGCACGCCGAAGTCCCGGCGCAGCCTGCCGCTTGACCCGCCGTCGTCCGCGACGGTCACGATCGCGGTGAGATCACCAGTCACCCTGCGCAATGCCCTCAGCGAGGCGGCCAGTCCGTGCCCGCCGCCCAGCGCTACCGCCTTCAGGCTTGTCACCAGATGCTCACTCCCGACCAAGATCCCTGTGCCCGACCTGCACATCCGTCCCGGCAACGCCCGCGACCCGGGCCGCCAGCTGGTCGGCGATGGCCACGCTGCGGTGCTTGCCGCCGGTGCAGCCCACCGCGAGGGTGACGAACCGCTTGCCCTCACGCTCGTAGCCCGGCAGCACCACTCGCAGCAACTCAGTGTAATAATGCAGGAACTCTTCGGCACCGGACTGGGAAAGAACATACTCGCGCACCGGCGCATCTTGCCCCGTCATCGGGGCAAGTTCGGCGATCCAGTGCGGATTTGGCAGGAAACGGCAGTCCGCGACCAGGTCGGCGTCGACCGGCAGGCCGTACTTGAAGCCGAACGAGACGACAGACAGGCGCAGGCCCGCCGCCGTGCCGCCGCTGAAGAAGTTCCGCATCCGGGCGCGCAGCTCGTGCACGTTGAGCCGGGAGGTATCGACCAGCAGGTCGGCGTCGCCGCGCACCTCGCGCAGCAGTTCGCGTTCGGCGGCGATTCCGTCGGTCACCCGGCCGGTACCCTGCAGCGGATGCGGCCGCCGCTCGCTGTCGAACCGGCGCACGAGCGTATCCTCGGCGGCTTCCAGGAACACCACGCGCGCGGTCGCCCCGCGCGTGCCCAGGTCGCTGATCGCCGACTTCAGGTCGGTGCTGAACGCGCGGCTGCGCACGTCGACCACCGCGGCCATCCGCGACACCGCCCCGTTGGACCTGTTCGCGAGGTCGACCATGGTGGGCAGCAGGCCAGGCGGCAGGTTGTCCACCACGAACCAGCCCAGGTCCTCCAGGGACTTAGCGGCGGTGGACCGCCCGGCCCCGGACATCCCGGTGATGATAACGATGTCCGTCTGGTCGTCAGGCGTCCCCATTGTCTCCCCCCGGGCTGTTTGAGCCCGCATTGTTTTCTGCCCCGTTAAGGCCAGCACTTTTCAGGGCCGCCGCGATCGTGACGGCCAGCTTGGGGCCGATCCCCGGCACCTCGGCGATCTCTTCGGTGCTGGCAGCGCCGAGCTTACGCACCGAGCCGAAGTGCTTGAGCAGTGTCGCCCGCCGGGCCGGGCCCAGGCCAGGTACGTCGTCCAGCGCGCTGGACGTGGCGGCCTTGCCGCGCTTTTGCCTGTGGTAGCTGATCGCGAACCGGTGCGCCTCGTCCCGCACCCGCTGCAGCAGGTACAGGCCTTCGCTGCTGCGGGGCAAGATGACCGGGTACTCCTCCCCCGGCTGCCACACTTCCTCCAGGCGTTTGGCCAGGCCGCAGACGGCCACGTCGTCGATGCCGAGCTCGGCCAGCGCCCGGGCGGCCGCGTCGGCCTGGAGCGGGCCGCCGTCGACGACCACCAGGTTGGGCGGGTAAGCGAATTTCTTCGGGGCATCCACCGCCGGCCGTTCGGCCGAAAGATCTTGATCTTGGGGGGTTCCTGGGGGCCATCCCCCCGGGTTAGCAGAGTCGTCCTCGGCCGCCGGGTCGCCGAGCGTGTCGAGTTCGCCGGTCTTCTCGCGTTCGGCCAGGTAGCGGCGGAACCTGCGGGTGATCACCTCGTAGATGGAGGAGATGTCGTCGGTGCCCTGGGTGCCCTTGATCGCGAACCGGCGGTACTCGCTCTTGCGCGCCAGCCCGTCCTCGAACACGACCATCGACGCGACCACGTGCGTACCCTGCAGGTTCGACACGTCGTAGCACTCGATCCGCAGCGGCGCGTCGTCCAGGCCGAGTCCTTCCTGGATCTCGCTCAGCGCCTTGCTCCGGGTGGTCAGGTCACTGGCGCGGCGCGTCTTGTGCAGGGCCAGGGTCTGGCCCGCGTTCCGGGCCACGGTCTCGAGCAGTGCCTTCTTGTCGCCACGCTGGGGTACCCGCAGGGTGACCGGGCCGCCGCGCCGTTCGGTCAGCCACTGGGTCATCGTGACCGGGTCCGGCGGCAGCTCAGGCACCAGGACCTCCCGGGGTATGCCGGCGTTGACCGCCTCGGCATCGGCCGGGGTGTCCCCGTAGACCTGGCCGAGGAAATGCTCCACCAGGCCGGCCGGGGTCACGTCCTCGACCTTGTCCAGCACCCAGCCGCGCTGGCCGCGGACCCGCCCGCCGCGCACGTAGAACACCTGGACGGCCGCCTCGAGCTGGTCTTCGGCCAGGGCGATCACGTCGCAGTCGGTGCCGTCGCCGAGCACCACCGCCTGCTTTTCTATCGCGCGCTCGAGGGCGCGCAGGTCGTCCCGGAGCCGGGCCGCGCGCTCGAACTCCTCTTCCCTGGCCGCCTGCTTCATCTCGGCCTCGAGGCGGGTCGCGAACCGGGCGGTCTGCCCGGCCATGAAGTCGCAGAAATCCTCCGCCAGAGCGCGGTGCTCCTCCTCGCTGACCCGCTTGACGCACGGCGCGGAGCACTTGCCGATGTAGCCGAGCAGGCAGGGACGGCCGATCTGTCCCGATCGCTTGAACACGCCCGCCGAGCAGGTCCGGACGGGGAACACCCGCAGCAGGGTGTCCACCGTGTCGCGGATGGCCCAGGCGTGGCTGTACGGGCCGAAGTACTTGGTGCCCTTGCGCTTGGCGCCGCGCATCACCGTGACGCGCGGGTACTCCTCGCCCATGGTGACGGCGAGGTAGGGGTAGCTCTTGTCGTCCCGGTACTTGACGTTGAACCTCGGGTCGTACTCCTTGATCCAGGAGTACTCGAGCTGCAGCGCCTCGACCTCGGTGCCGACCACAGTCCACTCCACGCCCGCCGCCGTGGTCAGCATCATCTGGGTGCGCGGGTGCAGGCTGGCGAAGTCGGCGAAGTAGGAGTTGAGCCGCTGCCTGAGCGACTTCGCCTTGCCGACGTAGATAACCCGGCCACGCTGATCGCGGAACCTGTAGACCCCAGGGGACTCGGGAATCTCGCCTGGCGCCGGCCGGAAGCCGTGCGGATCTGCCACGAAGTAACCTTACGCGCCCGCAGACCCCGCAAACCGGTCTCCGGCCGGCCACGATGGCCTTCGTGGGCACCTTCTTCACCGCGGCCGGGCGGCTCTCGGTCCGGTTCCGCTGGGCGATCGCGGCGATCTGGGTCGCCGGCGTCTTCGCGGCCATGATGCTGCTGCCCTCGCTCTCGAGCGTGACCCAGAGCGACAACACCTCGTTCCTGCCGGCCAGCGCGCCCAGCCAGCAAGCGGCCCAGCTGGCTTCGCCGCTGCAGGGGGCCGCGCTGACCGCGGTCACGGTGGTGGCCGCCGACCCCGGCCAGGCCCTGACCGGAGCGGACCAGGCGGCCATCCGGCGGCTGTCGGGCGTGCTGTCGCGGGTCGCGAAGGTGGTCCAGGTCCGGGACGCCGGCCAGTCCGCCGACGGCCGGGCCGAGCAGCTGACGGTGCTCGCCGCGCTCGCCCAGTCCGGCGGCCTGGCCACCACGGAGCAGGCCAGCCTGGTCGCCAGCCTGCGCGGCGTCATCCGGGACGCCTCGCTGCCGGCCGGGCTCCAGGCGCACACCGCCGGGACGGTGGCGACCCGGGTGGACAGCAACGCGACCTCCACCAAGACCGGCGGCCAGGTGGCGTGGTTCTCGATCATCTTCGTGATCGCCCTGCTCATCGGGGTGTTCCGCTCGGCGCTGGCGCCGCTCATCGCGGTGCTGCCCGCCGTCGTCGTCGTCCTGGTGGCCGAGCGGCTCACCGCGGAAGCCGCCGTGCACGGGCTGTCGGTGTCCCAGATCGCCTCGCTGCTGCTGATCGTGCTCGTGCTCGGCGCGGGCACCGACTACGCGCTGTTCCTGATGTTCCGGGTGCGTGAGGAGATGCGGGCCGGGCTCGCGTGCCACGAGGCGATCGTGCTGTCGGTCGGGCGGGTCGGTGAGACCATCACGTTCTCGGCGGGCATCCTCATCGCCGCGCTGCTCTCGCTCGCCACCGCGACCTTCAGCCTGTACTCCGGCCTCGCGGCCCCGCTGTCGATCGCCATCGGGCTGATGCTCATCGCCGGACTCACCCTGCTGCCCGCGCTGCTGGCGATTGTCGGGCCGGCCGCTTTCTGGCCCTCCTCGGTCAAACCCGGGGCCGGCCGGGCCGGGTGGTGGGGGCGGACCTGCGCCCGGATCGTGCGCCGTCCTGTCGCCACCCTGGTGGGCGGCCTGGTCATCTTCGGCGCGCTCGCGGTCGCTTCGGCCGGGTACCTGGCCTCCGGGTTCGGCGGGGCGGTGATCGCGCCCGCCCGAAGCGACTCCGCGGCGGGCAACGCGCTGCTGACCGCGCACTTCCCGCAGACGGCGGCCAACCCGACCATCATCGTGCTGCGCCTGCGGCAGCCGGTCTGGTCGGCGGCGGGCGCGGTGGCCTCAGCCGGGCAGCAGCTGGCCTCTGATCCGCAGTTCACCGCGGTGACGGGGCCCTTCGACGCCAACGGCACGACGCTGACCGCGGCGACGTACGCGGCGCTGCACGCCGCCTACGGGCCGCCGCGCGGGCTGGCGGCATCGGGGCCGAAGGTCCCGCGGGCCGCGCTGGCCGCGTACCAGTCCTACCGGGCCAGCGGCGCCTACGTGAGCACGGACGGGTACACGATCTCGTTCGTGACCGGGCTGAGGGCCGGCAACGCCACCACCACCGCAGCGGCGCAGGCGGTGCCCGCCGTCCGGTCCGACACCGCGCGGGCGGCGCGGGTCGCCGGGGCCGCCGCCTTCGGGGTCACCGGGCAGGCCGCGTTCACCTACGACGTGGCGCAGCTGTCCGACAGCGACCTGCGCACCGTCATCCCGATCGCCATCGCCGTCATCGCGGTGCTGCTCGCGCTGGTGATGCGCAGCCTGATCGCGCCGCTGTACCTGATCGTGTCCGTGGTGCTGTCGTACTTCTCGGCCCTGGGGCTGACCGTGCTGGTGTTCATCAGGGCCGCCGGGCAGCCGGGGCTGACGTTCATCTTGCCGTTCCTGCTGTTCACGTTCCTGCTGGCCCTCGGCGAGGACTACAACATCCTGGTCATGACGCGGATCAGGGAGGAGGCTCAGCGGCTGCCGCTGCCCGAGGCGGTAAGCCGCGCGCTGCAGGTCACCGGGACCACGGTCAGCTCGGCCGGGCTGGTGCTGGCGGGGACGTTCGGGGTGCTGGCGGTGGTGGGCTCCGGCAGCGCGGGGACACAGAACGTCAGGACGATCGTGGACGTCGGCGTGGGCCTGGCGCTGGGCGTGCTGATGGATACCTTCGGTGTCCGGACGCTGCTGGTGCCGTCGGCGGTGATCCTGATCGGGCGGTGGAACTGGTGGCCGTCCAGGCTCAGCCGGAACGCCCCGGTCGCCCCGGTGCGCCAGGACGAGCCTCCCTCCGGCGCGGACGGCTCCTTTACAACGTATAAGTTATTACTTAAGCTGGCACCCATGGATCAGGAAACGGTCGAGCACCTCGGCGCCGAATACTTCCAGGATCCGTACTCTGTGCACGCGCGGCTGCGGGCCCAGCAACCGGTCTCGGCGGTGATCATGCCGGGCGGCACGCCCGCCTGGCTGGTGACCGGGTACGCCGAGGCACGCGCTGCGCTGGCCGATCCGCGGCTGCGCAAGAACGCGCGGGGCTGGCACCCGGACCCGGACTCGATGTACGCCGCTCTCGACGGTCACATGCTGAACAGCGACCCGCCGGATCACGAACGGCTGCGAAGGCTGGTGAACAAGGCCTTCACGGTCCGCCGCGTCGAGCGGCTCCGGCCCCGGATTACCGCGATCACCGCCGGGCTGCTCGACGCCATGTCGGCTGAGCGTGAGGTTGACCTGCTGGCTTCGTTCGCCTTCCCGCTGCCGATCACGGTGATCTGCGAGCTGCTCGGCATACCCGTCGCGGACCGGGACGACTTCAGGCGCTGGTCGGCCACCATCGTCTCGAACACGGCCCCGCTTGAGGTGTTCCAGGCGGACGCGACCGCGATGGTCAGCTACTTCATGGCGCTGCTGGCCGCCAAGCGGCAACAGCCCGCCGACGACCTGCTCTCCGCACTGATCTCGGCCCGGGACTCCGGAGACAGTCTCCGGGAGAACGAGCTGCTCTCGATGATGTTCCTGCTGCTGGTGGCGGGGCACGAGACTACGGTCAACCTGATCGCGAGCGGCATGCTCGCGCTGCTGCTCAACCCCGGGGAGCTCAGCCGGCTCCGGGCCGACCCGTCGCTGCTGGGCGGCGCGGTGGAGGAGCTGCTGCGGTCGGTGAGCCCGGTCAACCACGCGACGTTCCGGTTCGCCGCGGAACCGGTCGAGATCGGCGGGGCACACATTGATGCGGGCGAGCCCGTGGTCATCGCGCTGAGCTCGGCCAACCAGGATCCGTCCCGGTACGCGGACCCGGGCCGGCTGGACCTCGGCCGGGACAGCTCAGGGCACCTGGCGTTCGGGCACGGCATCCACTACTGTCTGGGCGCGCCGCTGGCCCGGCTGGAGGCGGAGATCGCGTTCGGCGCCCTGCTCGAGCGGTTCGGTTCGATGCGGCTGGCGGTGGCCGCCGAGTCGCTGCGCTGGCGGCCGAGCACGTTGATCCACGGCCTGGAGGCCCTGCCGGTGCAACTGCTCGCCTGATCCGTTCACCCCACGAGCCCGAGCTCATGACCGGGCGGTGATATACCGTTCGGGTGGAGAGCTTGACGGAGGCCGCGCCGGGGGTATTCGTCGCGACCAGTTCGTACGCGATGACCACGAGCACCGTGGTGGCCGGCTCGCCTGGTTCCGGGGAGTGCCTGGTCATCGACCCGGCCGTGACCGTGGCCGAGCTCGCCGCGCTGGCGGGCTGGCTGGCCGGCCGGCGGCTGCGGCCGGTGGCCGCCTGGTCGACCCATCCGCACTGGGACCACGTGCTGTGGAGCGCCGGACTCGGTGACCCGCCCAGGTACGCGGCGCCCGCCGCCGTGACCATCACCGAGACCGAGCGGGATGCCATCGTCGACGGCGCCGAGAAGTCCGCGCCCGGCCATGACCTGTCGCTGCTCGGCCGGCTGAGGGTCCTGGACGCTCCCGCCATCCCCTGGGACGGCCCGGCGGCGCAGGTGATCGTGCACAACGGCCACGCGCCCGGCCACGGCGCCGTCTTCCTTCCCGATACCGGTGTTCTGATCGCCGGCGACATGTGCTCTGACGTGGAGATCCCGCTGCTCGACACGGTGGAGGCGGATCCGCTCGGCGACTACCTGACCGGTCTTAAACGGCTGGCCTCTGTCCCTGGCGTGCGCCAGGTCGTGCCCGGCCACGGGCACGCCGGGGACGCCGGTGAGTTCCGCAGGCGGCTCGCGCTGGACTTCGCTTACCTGGATGCCCTCGCGCTCGGCGAGCCGTTCGCAGACCCGCGGCTGACCCAGGACTGCGCGCAGTGGCTCCGCGAAACGCACGACGAGCAGGTGCGTTACTACCGGCGCTGACCCGGCCTAGCCGCTGACCGGAAGCAGCAGCATCGAGGTGTCCTGCGCCCCCAGGCCGATGTCATAGCCGGTCGGCACGAGATCGGCGGCGGCCGCGTCGACCTGCCCGTTGCCCGGGTTACGGGCGAAGCGCGGGTGCGCTCCGCCCGAGACCTGGAGCCTGATCCGGTGCCCGCGCGCGAACCGGTGCGCCGCGCCGTACAGCGAGACCCGCACCACGCCGGACACCGGGTCCTGGTCGGTCAGCCGGATGATGCCGTCGCAGATGTTGCGCGAGCGCCCGCGCGGGTCCACATCGCACAGGCGGACGAACAGGTCGGCGTACGGGTTATCGCGCGTCACGGAAAGCTCGGCGGCGACATCGCCGATGACCTCGACCGGCTGGGCCAGGGGTTCACTGCTGAAGACCAGGACGTCGAGCCGCTGTTCGACCGTCCGGTTGTCGCGCGTGCCCGCCTTGACGGCCAGCAGCGCGCCGCCGGCCGACGGCGTCGGGTCGGCCGGGTCATAGCGGAACCGGACCGCCGGGATGTCCGGGCCCGCGCCGGGCTCCTGCGTGCTGAGCGTGCCGTGCGCGCCGAGGTACCACCGCTGCGGCCGGGCCCCGGACGGCGGCCAGCCGGTCATGTCCCGCCACTCCGCTGCTCCCTCACCGCCGACCCAGATGCGGACCGAGTTCTCGGGGCCGGCGTTCCCCGTGCCCGCGGACGGTCCTGCATCCGCAGAGCGTCCCGGGCCTGCGTAACGGTCGAGCCAGGCCAGGCTCTCCGTGACCGCGACGCCCGCCTTGGTCGCCACGTCCAGGTGGGTCCACGGTCCGACGAGCAGCCGGGTGGGTACGCCTCGGGCCGCGAGCGTTCGGTACTGCTCGAGGGTCTGCTCGATGAACAGGTCCTGCCAGCCGCCGACGAGCAAGGTCGGAACCGTGATCCGTTCCAGGGCAGCCCCGCATTGCAGCGGTGCCCAGAACGGGTCGCTCAGCCGCGGATGCTCCAGCCAGCGCTGGAGCCATATCGCGCCGTCGCCGAGAAGGTCGCGGGCCGCGTCCGCGACCGGCATCCGGTCGAGGGTGGGCCGCAGCCGCCGTTCGGCGGAGAACGTGCGCAGCAGTCGCTGGAGCACGCCCGTACTTTCCTGGTGAGCGATCATGTCATTCCAGCTGAGGAAGTTGTACAGATCGAAGACACCGTTGCGGTACGCGGTCCGGCTGAAGTCGTGCGGGCCCACCTGCACGATGGCGGCCACCAGTTCGGGCGGCGGGTCCATGGCCAGCGCCCACTGGACGAACCCGAGGTAGCTCGCACCGTAGGTCGCCAGCCTGCCGTCGAACCAGCTCTGCTCGCGCAGCCAGCCGATGGTGTCCTGGCCGTCGGCGATCTCATTGCGCATCGGCTTGAACTCCCCACCTGAACCGAACGTGCCACGGCAGCTCTGCAGCAGCACGTGATAGCCACGCTCGGCCAGGATGTGCCCGTTCTGCAGGCCGAACAGCGCGCTGCGCCCGTACGGGCAGCGGACCAGTACGGTCGCCGCGGACGCGACGGCGACCGGTATGTAGTGATCGGCGAGCAGGATCGTGCCATCCGACATCGGCACCTGGACGTCGTGCTCGACCGTGATCTGGTTCCGCGGCCGTGGCAGCGACCATCTGCGGGACAGCATCTTGCTGAGCGTCACCGCAGCGGGGCCCGGCGGGCGGGGCATGACGGTCTTGGCCCCGGTGTCCGGGCTCATCACGTT
>CABEDN010000315.1_pt1 | contig 10009 bp, 9 predicted proteins | sample 3423051 | NCBI WGS metagenome assembly CABEDN01 (sample SAMEA5534330, study PRJEB31848) | metagenome | biome: tundra; feature: field; material: soil | place: USA | collected 2013-05 | depth 0.15 m
CCCCGGCCCTGGTGCTCGTGGTCATGCCCGGCACTGTGATCCTGTCCGGCACTGTGATCCTGTCCGGCACTGTGATCGTGTCCGGTGCCGGGTTCGTGGTCGTGGCCGGGGCCGTGGTCGTGTCCGCGGCTCGCCGGGTGCTGCTCGTCCCTCATGGCTCCAGCATGACCCGAAAAGCCCGTTGCAGCACCTCGACACCAGCCAGCCCGGTGCTGCTGCGAACTCCTCGCGGCTAGAGCCCCGGCCGACAGGGCAAGCTGAGGCGGATAATCACCCGGACGGGCATCGCTTGGGCGGAGGGTTGACGATGGACGACGGCGGCGACGGGGGCCGGCTGGCGGTGCCGGAGACGGCCGGGCGGATGACCGCCGCCGCGGCCGACTGGCTGGCGGCGCTGACCGAGGTGCAGCGGGAGAAGGCCTGCTTCGCCTTCGGCGACGAGCGGCGCGACTGGTCGTTCCTGCCCGCGCGGGACCGCAGCGGCCTGCCCATCGGAGCGCTCGACGACGGCCAGCGCAGGCTCGCGCACGAGCTCATCGTGACCGGCACGAGCCTGTCGGGATACGCGAAGGTCGTGTCGGTGATGGCCATGGAGCACGTGCTCCGGGCGCTCGCGCCGGCCGCCGCGGATTTGTTCAACCCCGAGCGGTATTGCTTCAAGGTCTTCGGTACGCCGGGCTCGCCGGCCTGGGGCTGGCAGCTGGCCGGGCATCACGTGTCACTTAACTTCACGATCGTCAGCGGCCGTTACATCTCCCCCACCCCGTGCCTGCTCGGCGCCGAGCCCGCCGGTTACGGGACGTTGGCTCCGCTCGCCGACGACGAGGAACTCGGCTACCGGCTCGTGAGCTCGCTCGACGCCGCCCAGCGCCGGGCGGCGATCATCCATCATCGCCCGCCACCGGACCTCGCCACCCGGATCGTGCCCAGGATCGGCGACACCGAGCGGCCCGATCCGGTGTTCGGTCCCGAGCCTGACTACGTACTCAGCGAGGACGAACGCGACATCCTCAGCTACGTTCGTGCCAGCCCGAAGGGGATCGCGGCCTCGGCGCTTGACCAGCGGCAGCTTGATTCACTCGGCGCCCTGGTGGGGGCGTTTGCCCGGCGGCTGCCGGATGAGGTGGCCGGGGCGCAGATGCACGACATCGAACGCGCCGGGATGGATAACCTCACCTTCGCCTGGGCCGGCCGCACCGAAGCCGGGCAGCGGCATTACTTCCGCATCCAGGGGCCGCGAGTGCTCATCGAGCACGACAACACCCAGGGCAACGGCAACCACATCCACTCGGTCTGGCGGAACCCGGCCGATGATTTCGGCGACGACGTGCTGGCCGAGCATTACCGCCTGCATCACCCCGGGGCCGCTCCGGCCTTAGCCGAAGAAGTCAGCGCCCTGGACGTAACGCATCGCTTCGGTGAAGACGGGATCGCCGAGGCGCCGCTCCATCTCTTGGGGGCTGACCTCCTCGACCCGGGCCTGGATCCACCACACGTTGGCCAGCGGATCGCGTACCCGCCCGACCCGGTCCCCGAAGAACAGGTGCGTTACCTCCGTCACCGAAACCCCGCCCGCCGCCACCGCCCGCCGGTGGACCTCGTCCGCGTCCGGTACGTAGAGGCGCAGGAAGCCCGGGGTGGGCGGCCAGCCGGGTCCGGCGTCGAACATCATCACCATCGCGTCGCCGATGCGGACCTCGGCATGCTCGATGCGGCCCTGCCGGCTGGTGAGGCGGCTGACTTCTTCGGCCGCGAACGCTTCCTTGACGTAGTCGATGAGCCTGGCCGTGTCGCGAGAGATAAGCCAGGGCGTGACCGTGGTGTAGCCGTCGGGGACTGCTGTCAGCGTCATGTGGTTTCCTCCTCGGAGCCGACGCTAGGCGTTATAGAGGCCAGTTTCTGTCCTATATAAAGGATTCATGAGCGACACCTCCTCGCGGCTGCTGAGGCTGCTGTCGCTGCTGCAGATGCCGCGCACCTGGCCGGGAGACGAGCTGGCGACGCGGCTGCAGGTGAGCAGGCGCACCGTTCGGCGTGACGTGGACCGGCTCCGTGACCTGGGCTATCCGGTGCAGGCGGGGAGGGGGCCGGACGGCGGTTACCGCCTGGTCGCCGGTACCGCCATGCCACCGCTGCTGCTCGATGACGAGGAGGCGGTCGCCATCGCGGTCGGGTTGCGCACTGCCGCCGCGAACGCCATCGCGGGGATAGAACAAGCCTCGGTCCGGGCGCTGGCCAAGCTGGAACAGGTGCTGCCGTCGCGGCTACGGCATCGTGTCGGCGCCGTGAGCAGCGCCACCGTTCCGCTCCCGGCGGCCGACGGGCCCAGCGTCGATCCCGCCGTGCTGACCGCGGTCGCGTCCGCCTCGGCCGGAGAGCAGCGGCTGCGGTTCGCCTACCGTGCGGCGGACGGTTCCGCCAGCCGGCGGCGGGTGGAGCCGGGCCGGCTGGTCACGGCGGGGCGACGCTGGTACCTGGTCGGGTACGACAACGACGCTGATGACTGGCGGACCTTCCGCGTCGACAGGATCACCGACCCGGTCCTGACCGGACAGCGGTTCGCGGCGCGGCTGCCCGGTGACGCCGACCCGGCCGAATTTGCCGCCAGCATGCTCTACGCGACGGCCCCGGTGTACCGGGCGGTGGCGACGCTGCAGCTGCCCGCCGGACAGGTGCGGGAGCGGCTGGGTAGCGGGGAGGTGGAGGCGACCGGGGAGCACAGCTGCCGCCTGTCCACGGCGCCGGACACCCTGGAATGGCTGGCCGCCCAGCTGATCAGGCTCGGGTGCGAGTTCGAGGTGCACGAGCCGCCCGAGCTCATCGGCCACCTCACCGCTCTCGCCGCCCGGGTCGCCCGGGCAGCCCGAAGGACCCCGTCACGATAATGCCGGACCGCAGGCCACCGGACCTGACGTTGGCCAACTGGGACCTGGGCGGGCCGCCGTCGGCGTGGGCGTACCTGCATGCCGGCCAGATCGTGTTCGAGCGCTATCCGTGCATGCGCCCCGACGATCGCCACCTGCACAAGGTGAGCGGTATGAGGGGTATGGCGGTTAGTCTCGGTGGCCGGTCGGCGGCATCCCTCGCTGCGACGTACTCTGCTCTGGTCGGGTACTTCGAGCTAAGCGGGGGGTCGGGTTGAGGCCAGCAGGTCACGTTTTCGGGTTCCGGGGATGACACTGGCACGGCTGGCAGGCCGGGGCCCACAGGCCAATGGCCTTGCGTTAAGCCTTCATCGATGCTTATGACCTGCGAAAACGTGGCACCAGATGGGCCTGGGGAGATTGCTAAAGCAAGGCCATTGCGGCCGACCCCACGCCGCAGCACACTCCTGCCGTCGCACGACCACACACGGAAACAGCCAATCTGACGAAAGCGACCCGCCCGCCCGCCACCGCTGCCGTCGCACTGACTACCCGCGCAGGACGTGACCGGAGACCCTCTTGCTGGGCCGCTCATTACGCGGGACACTGCACTGGGATCGACAGGGAGGTCGGCATGGTGGGGGAACTGCAGCCTTCGGACCCTCGGACCCTCGGACCGTACCGTCTGCTAGGCAGGCTAGGATCCGGCGGGATGGGCCAAGTGTTCCTTGGCCGGTCAGCGGGAGGCCGACTGGTGGCCATCAAAGTAATCCGCCCCGAGCTAGCCGGAGATGCCGGTTTCCGCTCACGATTTGCGCGCGAGGTAACAGCAGCCCGGAACGTCGGCGGGCTGTTCACCGCACTGGTCATCGACGCCGACGTGTCGGGCCCAACGCCGTGGCTCGCGACTGCATACGTCGCAGGGCCCTCGCTAGCCGACGCGGTAGAGTCGCAGGGCCCGCTGCCAGTTACCTCTGTCCTGACCCTGGCCGCAGGCCTGGCCGAAGGCCTCCAGGCCGTCCACGCGGCAGGCCTAGTGCACCGGGACCTAAAGCCCTCCAACATACTGCTGGCCAACGACGGGCCACGAGTCATTGACTTCGGGATCTCCCGCGCCGCCGAGGCAAGCGTCCTAACCCAGTCCGGCACAGTCATGGGCTCACCAAGCTACATGTCGCCGGAACAAGCCGAAGGCGGCACGGTAGGCTCAGCTAGCGACGTATTCAGCCTCGGCGCAGTGCTCACCTTCGCGGCCACCGGCCAGGGACCATTCGGAACAGGATCCACGGCCGCCCTCATCTACCGAGTGGTCCACGGCCAGCCCGACACAACCCACCTGCCCAGCCAGATCCGGCCGCTAATCGAAAGATGCCTAGCAAAAGATCCTAGCCAGCGGCCAAAACCCGCCGATCTGCTCGCAGAACTCGGAGACGGCCAACTCGACACGGATTGGCTGCCGACAGCGCTCACTGAGATACTCACCCACTACGCTCCCCTGGAGGCAGTCGGAACAAGCACCGCCAGCCCGCCCAGAACCAGGAACGAGGGCTTCCCCCCGGGAAGCATCGCGTCACCCGCAGAGGGCACAGGCAGCCTGCAGACGGTCACTGCAGCACCCCCGCCCCGGACGCCGACAGAGGCGGGCGCGCAAGCTCAACCCGCCGAACAAGATGGGCCCCTCCGACCAAGCCGCACTCGCCGCACGCCGATACTAATCGCCGCCTTGATCACCGTCGCACTACTAGCCGGAGGGATCACGGCTCTCGTCTCCACGCAGCACGGTGGCCAGACTGTTGCCTCCGCCCACCACAGCGGTCAGACGCTACTGCCACCCGGTAAATATCTCGTGGACCGCGAGATCTCAAAGCAAGACGGGGAGCTCGCTTCGCTGGCCAACGTCCAGATATCCAACAACGGGCTGGCTACCTTCAATTTCACGGAAACGAACGAAACGTCAGGATCATTTCTGACTAGATGCGGCGGCAGCCCCGCGCCTCCTTCGGAGTACACTGTGCGGTTGAGCAATGGCCAGGTAGATAAAGCCGTGGCGGACACGTGCTCAGATAATCCGGCCTGGCAGGTTACCAACTGGCAACCCGGCCAGACCATCGTGACGTACGCGACCTTCCGGAATAGCCCGGGATTCACCCAGCCATTTACTCTTGGAGCCCCTGGCGGTCCCACTGTCTCCGACATCAGGCTCTCTCAAGGCGCTTCATGAACTTTACCTGAAACTCAGTCGCAAGGTGCGCAAACCAACGCCCACAGCGAAGGACTGTCTTGCGCCAACGAAATTTCATGGCGTCCAACATTCGTTCGTCACCCTTCCTCCGCCGTCTCCAGGGCTCCCGCCTCAGACCCGTGCACTCCACGGACACCGGCAGCACATCGGCCGCACTGGGGGAAACCCGGAACCTATAGAAACATTTAGAGATCAGACGCGTCTGATGGGTAGACGAAGGAAAGTGGAATATCTCTACCTGAGGCTAGTCACGACCGTCTTCAGTCACTATAGCGATACTAGATCGAAACTCGTTTACTACGAGCTGAACGTCGCTAGCGTGAGTCCGCATGAATTCCTGTACGGGCCAGACCGACTCAAATGCGTGTCGGCCGTCAGCGAGTACGCTAGTGGTGACGGTCCGTACTAGGCGCCCATTGGCTAGGCTCACGATAGCGCCGTACTCATGCTCGTCAGACCATTCAATCAATGAATAGCTAAGGTTGAGGTTCTCCAAGAGTTCAATATCTCGTTCCCATGCGAGCCCTAGCTGTGCCGCCGCATCCCATTCGAGTGGTTCCGTGTAGATCGAATGAACCACGTCCGAAACCTGTACGTGCTCGCCATCCCACGTCAGAGTGCCAACCAGCGTCCGACGGCTAGATATAGGGGCATCGATTCCAGCCCTAATATAGGGCATGTATGAGCCTAGTCTATCGGGCCAGCCGAATAGGATGGACTTGATAAAATCGCAAAGGTTGTACACATGACAGAAGACGTCTGCTTCGGGTATCGTAGATGCGACCTCATCTAGCCATGCAAGCATGCAGTCACGCCAAGCATCTGTTCTCGTCAGGCAGTGAGCTATATTCTTGCGGAAATCGGCAAAGTGGGCGTGATTTGCTGGCCTTGATGAGGCGGCATATCTAACTTCTGAATGGCCTGATCGGTGAGAAATATTACCGAGAAGGGCCTCATCAGGGTAAAGATCCCCTTGGCGATCGAATATACCGGCCCGAAGGACACGACATACCTGCCAATTTTGAGATTTTATTGCCGCGAAGCCCTCGGGGTTTGCCGTCTCAATCTCGACCTTATCATAGTCGTATTCTGATGTAAGCTGGCAAAGTGCTCGGTATTCGAGGGCGTAACCTGGCGGTGCTTCAATTGTGTTGTCGGGAATCTGTTCACGCCATTCATCCAGAACGATAGTTCGTGGATCATCGGCAATCATGATTCCGATAATTAGATAAAGGCAAGATTGATACAGCAAACGGGGCGTGTCGTCATGCGATAGCTCCACTCCAAGTGCGTCGTCAGCACCGACCGTGCTCAATATCTTGGTGGATTCTCGCCACACCATATCGATGGTATTTCCTGCTTTAGGAAATATAACCAGGTGTACTGGAGAAATACCGCGGGCAGGTACTTCGGTAAGCACCCTTACTTCTTCCGTGCTGACTGGTGTTACTTGATCTTGATCCAGGGTCAGCGCATAGCCGCGTATCTCATTGGACCATCCCCGCTTGAAATGAGCGAACGGAACGCGTAGTTCATCCCAATGGGTCGAAACGATAACTGCGCGAATGTTGGCGCTCTTTATACCACGTTCGCGTTGCAATAGCTCGGTATACTTCATTACCTCATGCAGGGCTTCCCTGGCGGTCTTGCCGCTGCGTTTCAATTCGATTACCACAAAGACACCATGCCGGTCGTGAGCAAGAATATCTATGAACCCATGGGTTCCCTCGGAGTTAGGTAGAGCGTAATTAACGCGAATAAGAGAAAGGCTCGCCTCGATCAGATCCAAGCGCGTCGAAAGTTTGTCGCGGATACGGTCTTCATGTACCGACATAGCTACCAGCCTACGCGACCCTACGGTTTACTCGGAAAGCATATGTTTCAACGAGTCTCGTGTAAAGCGTTAAGATACATCGAAACGTACTGGCTCCCCCTGCGCCTCTTCATTGGTCGATCAAGTCGTGACCACAGAATTTGGCAGAAATAGTAGACGGCTATAGAGGCTGAACTGCATCGCTGGATTGACGGTTTCCCTGGCGTATCGCCATGTCGATGCCGAATAGCGTGGCATCGGCTAGTGCTAGGAATTCAGTAACCTCTCTCTCGCTTATCTTTCTGGGCCTAACTAGCGCTAGATTGGCCATGACTGCCACCCCCATTACGGAGTCGGCGTTACCTGAGGCGATCAAGCCGTTCTGCACGGCGAGTTGCGCTAGGCGCGGCAAGGTTTCTTTCTCGACTCCTTGCACGTTTACATCGGCCAAGGCTGTGCACAACCGATTCTCGATCTTATTGAGCGCCGCCTTGATGGTTTCGGCTGGATCTGAGTCGCCGAGTTCCGTCACATGCGAACCCGCGAGCCCCCTCAGCTCAGGTCCAGCGTAGGCTGATATGCCTGATTCGGCCAGGCCCACCGCAACTTGCGTTGAGCGCCGTTCCCATTCGACAGCGAATGCGCCCACCTTAATACTGGCTGGACGATCGGCCAGCCACCGGCGAAGCTCGCGCCGGAAGGCGAGCAGAATGCCACCGACAACCATCGGCCACGCCAGCGCAGAAGCCATCGACGCGGCGAACTGGAAAGCGGACATGCAGTCATGCTTCCAGGCATCCACATGGTGTAGTAGGAAAATCACTCAATCGGCGGAGGTCGCGTCCCCTCGCCGCACGATTGTCTCGGCCACGTCCGGCGTGTCAAGGCCAAGCGCCGTTTCGCGATCAGGCAAGCCGTAGATGATGTGGCGACAGACTAGACGACACCTACGCCCGCGCGGTTAATGTGTGTTTAGAGGAAGTGTCCGCCGGCCCACTGGCAGTGCTTGTCCCGGAGCTTGACCGCGTTGCGGATCCCGGCGGGAACGTTGTCGCTGAAGCCGACATCCAGCGGCAGGCTCGGCCCGGCCAGCCGCGCGCCGAGCTGGCTGCGGCGCAGGAACGATGCCAGCCCGGCGGGACCGGACAGCAGGGCGACGGCCTTGCCCATCGTTGTTTTAATGCATACCGGTGGCATGAGTACCAGCGCACCGTGCCGAACCGGGGGCGCACCCTGATCGACCTGGACCCCGGGTCGGCTCAAGTGGATTCTGCTCGCCCGCGAGTCCAGCGTCCGCGAGCGGCAGCTCGACCATCAGCTCACCGACCTGCGCGCCCGGGTGGCGAGCGTGGGCGGGCGGATCGATCGGGAGATTCCCGAGAAGGCCGTCTCGGCGTTCAAGCGGCAGCGGGTCGAGTTGCCCGATGGCACTACGGGTACCGGGTGGCGCGGCCGGAATGGGAGAAGATCCTGACCGCTCTGCGCCGCGGTGAGTGCAACGCGCTGATGGTGCCCGATATCGACCGGGCCACGCGTGACCCGCGCACCCTGGAAGACCTGATCGACGCGGTCGAACTGTACGGCCTGTATGTGACGCTGCGTGCTTGTCTCACGTCTCGTCTCATCGGCTGCGTACGCGCGTTTACGTGCAGACGCGCGCGCGAGGTGTTGAGACGAGATGACCGGTGAGACGAATCACTCACGGTGACGGCTCCTCGGTGATCCGCGCGCGCCAGCGTCCACGGCTGACCTGTACGACGCGTCCTGTTTGACATGCTCGCGAAGGTGCCTGTAAATGGTCGGCCGTATCATGCCGGTTACGCGCATCAGGTCTCCGATTTTGGCTCGAGAAGCGCCGCACCCGACGGCCAGGAACCGCCAACCCGCACCCGCTCATCAACGCCCAGACCGCCCTGGATACCAGGCCGGTCAGCAGAACCTGGGTTAACGCCACCCTGCGCGGCCACACCGCGACCATCGAGGCCCTGCGCGTCGACCGCCAGCTCGAAGAAGCCATGGCCACCGGCGCCGATCCCCTGCGCCTGGCAGCTATCTTCGGCCTGGACCCGGAACCGCCTTCCGCTACGTATCCAGCGCCCGGCAGCTCCTCCAGACCGCGGCCGAGCAGCAAGACCCTGCAGGGTTCCCCGCGAACCCCAAGGGCCGATCCGGCCAGGGCTGCCACCGCCTTGGGCGTGGTGCCTTCCCAGGCATGACCGCCGGACAGCTGCACCCAGACGGCAGGCGGCGCCGGCGGCGCAAAGGCACGCCACGTCGGCGTTACCTTCACGTAACCATGGTGTCTTCTTCACGAGATGTGAGACAGAGCCAGCCTTCGCGATCATGAAGCGATCCGAAGGTGCATATCCGAACACATGCGGCATATTGCCGGGTTCAGCTCTAGCGGGCCTTGCTTCCCAGTACGGTCTGCTCAGTAAGGACCCGGCCTCGGCAAGATACGCCGGAGCAGGTTTGTCCGGTAGACCAGGATCAACCAGCTTGCCACCCGGTAGGTCGCCGCTGGCTTGCCGAGGAAGTGCTCGAAGCCGGCCGCCGGGTACCTGCCGTGGTAGTCGGCGACCGCGAATGTGGCGTCGTACCGGAACGCGTTGTACCACAGCGCGTTCGTCTCCCAGCCGGGCGCGTCGATGTTCCGGTCCAGGTCAACCGCGCGGATCTGGACCCGGTTGCCCGACTGCAGGGTGACGATCGAGGCATCCCAGTACCCGGCGATGCCGTACGTGAGCTTGTGCGCCTCAAGCCACCCGGCCAGCGGCGCCGTGGCCGGTCTCGTGGGCGGTCGCGTGGCCGCGGTGGCCAGAGGCAGCAGCGCGATGAGCCCGGTCGCGGCGACCGCGGCGAACGCCAGCGGCCTTCCGGTGATCCGGGCGGGCACGAGGGCCCGCGCCGCCAGCACCGCCCCGCACGGCAGCACCGCGGCTACTTCCCGGTAGCCGCTGGGCATTGGCATCACGGAGACCAGGTACGTGCCGACGTTGAAGACGATCGCGGCGAACAGCAACTGCTCGGCCCGGCTAGCCCTGCGCCAGGTCCATATCACCCGGGCCAGGCCGAATATGGCGGCCAGCA
>CABEDN010000317.1_pt1 | contig 9984 bp, 5 predicted proteins | sample 3423051 | NCBI WGS metagenome assembly CABEDN01 (sample SAMEA5534330, study PRJEB31848) | metagenome | biome: tundra; feature: field; material: soil | place: USA | collected 2013-05 | depth 0.15 m
TACCGCAGGACCGCGCCGCCGAAGGCCGCGCGGTCCTGCGGTATCGGCAGCGAGCCGTGCCGGGAGATCCACTCCGCGAACTGGAAGTAGGACGCCGGGTCACGCATCACGATGATGAACTGCGAGTGATAGATGCCCTGGTCGATGCCGAACGCAATCGCGATCGCCAGCACGGCGGCGACTGCCCACCAGGGCGTGCGCGGCTTCTCGGGATGGCGCGCCTTTTCCGGATGGCGCGCGGGCCAGGCGTCCGGCGACGGACTGGGGATCCAGCGCAGCCCGAGCGGCACCAGCACTATCGCCACCGGAACCGAGAGCATGAGCGTGAGCACCGGCGTGAAATGGCCGATAAACAGCAGCGGGAACCCGGCCAGCAGCCAGGACATTACGAGCAGCGCGGGCAGCACCGACAACCGCCCGAGCAGCCGCCCGGCGGCGTCCGGCGGATCGGCCGCCTGCCTGCCGTCCGCAGCGTCGGCCGCAGGCGGCCCGGCGGTCTCCGGCTGGGCGCCGACGCTCATCCCGCGTTCTCCGCAGAACCCGCCACGGGCGCACTCGGGTCGGGACTGTGCAGCACGATAAAGCCTCCCCGCTCGAAAACGGTCTGGTAGCCGTGCTTCCTGAGCAGCGCGATACGTTGCTCCTGCTGCTTGACGGAGTGGAAGGTAAATTGCCGCCCCACCACGCTGGCCAGCACCCACGGTGGATACAGTGGCGACCCACCGTCGCCGTCCCAGAGTAGGACGGTATCTCGCCCGGACAGATGCGGGCCGAGGCGGTTCACCGCCTCGACGGTGACGCCGCTCGGGACCGCTGCGACCGCGGCGGCGGCCGCCGTCTCCTCCGCATTCCGCTGGTAGAACGACGGATGGAGGGCAGGTCCGAGCGCGAATCTGGGCACTAGATATACCGCCACGGCGCACATCACGGCGGCGGAGACGAGCGCCACCGTGCCCACGCTCCGGTCGGCCCGCGTCCGCGCCGTTGTCCCCGCCAGCGTACGGTCCTGCCTGGCCCGCAGCACCCACCGGTCCAGCCGTGCGGCGCCGTCGACAGCGCCGCACGCGAGGATGATCACGAGGTAGGCGTTGTAGTGGTAAGCGGTGAGCCACCAGTTGGGAAACTGGTTCTGAAGCATCCGTTCCGCCAGGAGCGGGATAACCGCGATCGTGATGGGCGACAGCAGCGGAAGGAAGCAGAACGGGGCCAGGAGCCAGAGCATGGTGTCGAGCTTGACCCCGGGGGTGATGAGCAGCCGCAGCGCACCGAGCGGATGAGCAACGATGTGCGCGACGACTTGCGGCACGTCGCTGCCGAGCGCGCCGTACGCCCAGTAGTAATCTGAGCGGCCCCCGAAGGCCGGGATCAGGAGGTAGGTCGCCACCCAGGTGTCGGCCACTCCGAGGACGATGAGGGCGAGGCCCACGAGTCGCTGCCTGCTCACCACCTGCGGGCGCGTGACGGCGAGGTAGACCCCGATCCCGGCGACGAACAGGCCCATGTCCTCCTTGACCAGGAGCAGCAGCGCCAGCGCGATCAGCGCGGTCCGCAGGCGGCCGGCCTGGAGGCGCTCAAGCGCCACCGCCGTCAGCACGGGGGCGAACGCGACCTCATGGAAGTCGAAGGCGGCCGCCGAGGCGATCGGCCAGCTCAGCGCGTACGCCACCGAAACGAGGTACGCCGCGACGGTGGCCTTGCGTTCGCCGCCGAACGCCCGGCGGGTGAACAGCCACAGCGGCGGGACCGCGAGCGCGAAGAGCACCGCCTGGGCCACGAGGAGGGTCTCCGGGCTGTTGAAGATCCAGTACAGCGGAGCCAGCGAGGCGAGGATGGGCGACCAATGGTCGCCGAGGACGGAGAAGTGCGGGCCAAAGCCGTTGTGCAGGCCCTTGATAACAGAGATTCCCGGCTGGAAGTGTGCGTACGAGCGCACGGCCTCATCGAAGATCACAAGATCGTAGGACGAAGTCTTGAAGGTGTAGTTGATGGTGAGCGAGAACACCGAGTAGCCGAGCGCCATCAGCGCGGTCAGCACCCCCACCGCGACCTTGTGCCTGGAGGGGCGCCTGCTCTCCCGGCTGCCAGCATGCTGCCGTGCCGTAGGTGATGCGCTTTCCACAGTCACTCGGGGAGACCCATCCTCGAAGTCGCTTGTTGGCAGCTGGACGTGCGCTTTGGGCTGCTCACTGCACAGCCAGCCCACGCTATGCGCCCCGGCAACCGCTGCGCGACAGGTGACGGGGTAAGCCGGGTCTGCGTTCCGTGATTCTAACCATCTTGGTCAGCCAAATAATAGGAAACCGGAACTACGTGCTCGGCACCTCTCGCAGCCGGGCCGGGCCGGCTGCCCTGGGCCGGATCTTATCTTGACAATGCAGACCGACTTTATCGAGAATCAGCGTACCGTTTCCTGCTCGCAACCGGAGGTCCGCGGTGCCGCTCATCACCCCCATCGAAGAGGAAACGGCCTGCCCCGCAGCCTTGCGACTGGCGCACTAGCGTGATCGTCGTGCCGCCGCCATCCCCCGGGATCCCCCGCGGCTCGTCCGACCCGCGCGCACTTCTGCTCCGGGGCCCACGCCTGGCTGACGGCCAGGTTGCCTACGTCCTGATCGAGGGCGGCACGATCGTCTCCGTCGGTCGCGAGCCGACGGGCCACCCGCCCTCCGCCGAGATCCTGGACCTCCGGGGCTACCTGCTCCTCCCGTCGCTGGTCGAGCCGCACGCTCATCTCGGCTCGGCGGCCTACTCCGGACTGCCCAGCGCTGGCATTGCCGCCCGGGCCCGGGCATCCGCCGCTCGCCATCTCGCCCGCGGGACAACGGCGATTCTGGTGCACGTCGATGTCGGGGAGGAGGCTGGGCTGCGGTCGGTACAGGCACTGCTCGACGTGCGGGCCGACCTGGCGGGAATCATGGACATCCAGATTGTGGCCGTCACGCCGACCCCGGTGACCGGCCTCGCCGGGGTCGGCAGCCGGGAGCGGCTGCGGCGTGCGCTGGCCGCGGGAGCAGATCTGGCCGGCGCCGCGCCGGTGCCAGGCGACGAGACCGGACGCGCCGTCGAGGTCCTGGCGGTCGTGGCCGCCGATGCTGGCGCCGGACTCGACCTGCACATCGATGAGACCGCCGCGCCGGGTATCCTGCCGCGCCTGATCGCCGTCGCCGAAGCGGGATTCGGTCGTCCGATCGCTGCCAGTCATGTGGTGAGCCTTGGACCGACGAAAAGGGAGAGCCGGCCTGCGGCGCGGTCGCTGGCGGAGGCCGGGATCGGCGTGGTGGCACTCCCCCGGCCCGGAATTGTCCCCTGCGGCGGCAGCCTTGGTATCGACACCCCCTGCGGCCTGACGGCCGTGCGCGATCTGGTTGAGGCAGGTGTGCCCGTGGCTGCCGGCGGTGACAGCCCGCATGGGCTGGGTCACACTGACCCGCTGGAGACAGCCTCGCTTCTGCTCACGGTCACGCAGCTGACGCCAATCGAGGCGTTCACCGCGATTACCTCGGCCGGCGGCAGATCATGCGGCTTCCCGATGTCACGGTCTCCAGCGGCTCACCGGCCGACCTGGTCGCAATCCGAACGGAAGACCTTGGAAGCGCGCTGGCGTGCGGGACGCCGGACCGGATCGTCCTGCGCGGCGGCCGGATCGTGGCGCGCACCCAGATGGCAGCCGAACTCGCCTTGCTGGAGCTCCGCATCATGAGGTCGGCATGGAACTTACCGCGGTCAGCCTGCAGGGGGGTGAACCGCAGGCGGTGACCGCCAGCGCCAGGATCCCGACAGGCACAAATAGGCGAGCGCGATGACGGCGGCGAGGCGGATGGCGGGCGCCAGGTAATTCACGTTGTCCTGGAATGCGGTGTTCAGCCAGTGCGGGGACAGCGTCAGGTCCACGGCGAGAATGTAGACGGTCGTTCCGGCCAGCAACCGCGCCAGGATGACCCCGTCGAGCTTGGACGCCGGATACAGCGCGAGCAGGCAGATCACCATGACGTCGTACCAGGGCCGCTGGAACGGCCAGGCGAAGAGCCACGCGAGGCTGAGCGCCAGCGCGGGACGGACGGCGGGCAGGCCAGCGAGGCCCTCGGGGGCCGGAAGCCGCCACAGGGTCAGTGCCGCCAGGCAGACGGCCACGAGCGCGGCGGCTACCGTCAGGCCGGCTGGTGCCGAGGTCGCGGACGCCGCGTAGCCGAACGGGCGGTAGATGAGCTGGTAAAAGTTGTCCGAGGTGGCGCCCTGGGTCCGGGCCGCGAGCGCCCTGACAGCGGGCCAGCCTGCGATCGCGTACCCGGGCACCAGAACCACCAGGAACCCGGCCAACGCTCCGGCCAGCGAAAGCGGCGATCTGCGGGACGCCCATACGACGCCGAAACCGAAGAGGCCGAACGTGACCTTGCAGGCCGTCGCCGCACCGACTAGCAGCCCGGCGGCGAAGGCCCTGACCCCGCTGACCGCCTCGCCCGGCCGGCGTACCCGCAGCACGAGCAGGCCGCAGAAGCCGAGCGCCGTGGCCATCCCGTCGATATGGCCGCCAGCGACCATCGCCCATAGTAGGAGCGGGTTCACCGACCAGAGCAGGTGGGCGCGCGCCCGCCTCGCGGGATCGGAACGCAGCAGCCGGTCCAGGGCCAGCGCCACCGCGCCGAAGGCGAGCGCGTTCCACAGCTTCAGCCAGAAGGTGATCCGGGCCGCCGACGTCCCTCCCAGTTCCGCGGCGGCCCACTCCTCCGCCGTGGCCAGCGGACCGTAAATCGACGGGGTGTTCACCCACGTGCGCGGCGCGAGCCTGGCGATCGGATCCCCAGTGCGCCTTAGCTGCCCTGGCGTCATCACGTAGGGGTTATGGCCAGTCACGACGATCCTGCCGTCGATCGCGTAGCTGACCACGTCGTTGGACCCCGCGGGCGGCAGCACGGTCAACGCGGCCACGGCCACCAGGGCCCCCGCCAGGAGCAACCGCAGGGGCGGGAGCGCGCCGCGCGCCACGGCGGCAAGCCCCGCGGCCACGCCACCGCAGCCGACCACCGCCGCCGCCCACAAGACGATGGTCGCCAGCCCGGGCCGCAGCCGCAAGGCAAACCACCACGGCGGCCCCGCCGCAGGCCGCGGCATCGCGGCGACCGCCGCACTCGGGCCAGCCGCCGACACGCCGATCATCATCAGGATCGCCACGGCGATGGCCACCATGGCTGACCAGGCCAGGACACGCGTCGCATGGTCCGGGGAAACCTTCTCGCCTCGCGTCCGGACCCGCGTCGCGGCACCCGGCGCGAAGTGAGCCCGCAGACTCGGCGCTGAATCCTCCGAAGAGGTCAGTCCTGTCATCCAACCCTCTTCCGGATTACGTTCGAGCGCCGCGGCCACCAAATCATATTTTTCATAATGAATTTATTGACAACAGCAGCTGATCTGTAGAGCGCACTTCATTCCGAACGGAGGCCGCGAACCTGGTGGAACAGGTTTGCACTGGTCATGTTAACGCTTGCGGCGGCGGGTTTCGCGGCGCTCAGCGCGACCGGGGCGTGGGCCTATCTAGACGGCACCAGATACGTGTCCGTCCATGATGGCAGGCTAGACCCGCGGCCCGTGCACCCGATCGCGAGCCTCGCAGCGGTTGGAAGCTGAGGCAGGGCGCGGCGCGCCGCGCACGCTGATCACATGCCGGCGATCAGCTTCTCGACTCGCTCGTCCACCGACCGGAACGGGTCCTTGCACAGGACGGTCCGCTGGGCCTGGTCGTTCAGCTTCAGGTGCACCCAGTCGACGGTGAAGTCACGGCGCTTCTCCTGGGCCCGGCGGATGAACTCACCGCGCAGCTTCGCCCGGGTGGTCTGCGGCGGGACGGACTTAGCCTCGAAGATGTCGATGTCGCGAGCGGCCCGCTCCACGGCCCCGGCGCGCTGCAGCAGATAGTACAGGCCCCGGCCGCGGTGCACATCGTGATAGGCCAGGTCGAGCTGGGCCACGCGGGGCGCGGACAGCGGCAGGTCATGCTTGGCCCGGTAGCGCTCGATCAGCTGGTACTTGGTGACCCAGTCGATCTCGCGCGCGATCCGGTCAAGGTTGCCGGTCTCGATCGAGCTGAGCGTCCGCTCCCACATCTCCAGGACCCGCGTGCTGACCGCATCGGCGCCGTTCTTGTCGGTGAAGTCCTTCGCCCGGTTCAGGTATTCATACTGGATGTCGAGGGCACTGAGCTCACGCCCGCTCGCCAGCCTGACCCGGCTGCGGCCGGTCATGTCGTGACTGACTTCGCGGATCGCCCGGATGGCGTTGTCCAGGGTCAGGTCGCGCATGATCGCGCCGGCCTCGATCATCCTCAGCACCAGGTCGGTCGCGCCGACCTTGAGCAGCGTCGTGGTCTCGCTCATGTTCGAGTCGCCCACGATCACGTGCAGCCGCCGGAACCGCTCCGCGTCGGCGTGCGGCTCGTCCCTGGTATTGATGATCGGGCGCGACCTGGTGGTGGCCGACGACACGCTCTCCCAGATGTGCTCGGCTCGCTGGCTGACGCAGTACACCGCGCCGCGCGGCGTCTGCAGCACCTTGCCCGCGCCGCAGATGACCTGGCGGGTGACCAGGAACGGGATAAGGATGTCGGCCAGCCTGCCGAACTCGCCGTGCCGGCCGACCAGGTAGTTCTCGTGACAGCCGTAGGAGTTGCCGGCCGAATCGGTGTTGTTCTTGAACAGGTAGATATCGCCGGCGATGCCTTCTTCACGCAGCCGCCGGTCGGCGTCGACCAGCAGCCCCTCAAGGATCCGCTCGCCCGCCTTGTCGTGCGCCACGAGATCCAGGACGTTGTCGCACTCCGGCGTCGCGTATTCCGGATGGCTGCCCACGTCGAGGTAGAGCCGCGCCCCGTTCCTGAGGAAAACATTGCTGCTACGTCCCCATGACACCACGCGCCGGAAAAGATAGCGCGCGACCTCGTCCGGCGACAGCCGCCGCTGCCCGCGGAAGGTGCACGTAACCCCGTACTCGTTCTCGATCCCGAATATTCGCCGGTCCACCCGCCAAGGCTACGTCCCGTCGCCCACTGACAACAGCACCCGGGTGGGTTAGCCTCCGGCCGGGCCGAGCCGGGTCAGCAGATTCGCGCCCCAGACCAGGACCGTGTACTGCCGGTAAGAGTAGGTACGGGCCGGCGGGCCGAACGTGTTCCTCGCTGAATTCAGCAGCGAATGCCAGGCCGCGGTGCCAGGCGCGTCGTCGGTGACGACGAAGTCCGCGTCGTGCCCGGCGGGCCGGTACCATTGCCGGGCGAAACCCCAGCCGCTGTCCGGCACCGTGACCACGCGGTTCCTGATCGACACCTGCCTGACCTCGGCCTGGCCGCCGCTGTCCACGGTGAGGCTATTGGCCAGCCAGTAGTCGGCCGCCAGGCCGCCGGTGAGGTGGTGGGCGACCAGCCATCCGGCGAGATCCTGATGCTCAGCTGGTACCGGCGGCTGGGCGGCATAAACACCGAGCACGACCGCGTAGCCCGCCAGGACGACGCCGAGCGGCAGCATCAGCGCATTCTTTCCCCTGATCCTGGCCGCCAGCACGGGATGCGCCATCACCCGCCCGGCCAGCACCGCCCCGAGCGGCAGCACCTCGGTGATCTCCCTGGTGCTGAGCAGATCCTGCACGTAGCGGCCGTGCGCGTAGAGGATCACGTTCAGCACGATCGCCAGGGCCAGGGCGGGCACCAGGAATTCCTCCCGGCGCAAGAACCGCCGCCCTGCGATGCAGAATGCCACCGCGACCAAGGCCACGCTGACCAGGTGCAGCGAGCTGAAGATCAGGTTCACCGGCTGCCCGCGGCCGAAGGAGGCACCGAAGAGCATGCCGATGCCCTGAGCCGTGAGACGGACGTTATGCGGCAGCGCGGCGAACCCCGCGAAACGCGTGCCGACCGGCCGCAGCGCGAACCCCCCGGAGGCGCGGATGAAGGCTGAGACGAGCGCGGCCGCGCCTATCGCCGCCAGCGCCGCGGCCGCCAGGCCCAGCTCAAACCACCGGGGAGAGTCGACGGCGCCGCGGGCGGGTTCCGCGGGGCTGGTCCGAACCGCGACGGCTAGCGACCTCGCAGTGGCCGACCCCACAGTGGCCGACCCCGCGGGCAGGCCGGGCGGTCCCGTGCGGCCGGTGAGCTTGCGGGCCGGAACCCTTAACGGGGGCCGGCGGCCTGCCGGGGCGGCGGGATGAACGCGCTGGGCGGCCCGGATGGCGCACAGCAGCACCAGCGGAGCCACGGCGGTCACCTCAAGCAGCGCGTCAGCGACCAAGCCCCAGGTCAGCAGGAGCCCGGCGGACACCGGCACGTACCAGCGCGGCTGGCACCGGTCCACCACGAGCCAGGCGAGCAGGACCGGCACCGTGCTGCCGAGGTGATCGGGGGTCAGCAGCAGCGTGCTGGTGCCGTAGCCGGCCGCGGGGGCGAGCATGATCGCGATCGCGATCACGACCCGGAGGACGGCCTCCCGGCCGGTCGCGCTCCCCTTGGCCACCAGCCCGGCCAGCAGCAGGACGAGCGTGTAGGTCATCGCGCCGGCCACATGCACCACGTCCGGGCTGAGCCCGCGGGCCCATTCGAGCAACGCGTACTGCGGCAGTTCGGTCGGGTAGAACGAGACGTCCGACATCGCCCAGCCGTGCAGCAAGAGGTTGCCGTGCAGCATGTCCCAGGCCTGCAACGCGATCGACCCGCCGTCTGAGCCGACGACGACGGATCGTGATTGCCCCAGATAAAGGATAAAAAGGACAGCTGAGGCCAGTGCGATGCCGGCCAGCAGCGCACTACGGGCCCGTGCGGTCACGGCCGCCCAGCCTGAACCAGCAGGTTCTTGTCCCGGACGTACACGGTGTAGGGGCCATCATGGTAGGTGCGGGCCGGCCGCCCGTAGGCAGCGAGCGCCGCGGAGCCGGGCTGCCAGTGGTTGAAGAACCCGGAGGCGCTGTCGGTGACGAGGAACGTCGCCTGGTGCGCTCCGGAGTCGTACCAGGAGGCCTTGGATTCCCACAGATCTGGCTGCAAAGTCCCCGGCGCCACCGCCCTGATCGTGATGGCCCCGTCGCTGCCGACGGTAACGACGCTCGACTCCCAGTACCCGCCGATGCCGTTGGTCAGGTGATGCGCGGCCAGGAACGTCGCAAGCCGCTGGTTGGCCGCCGGGACCGATGGCTGGGCCGCGGCGTAGCCGAGGCTAGCCGCATAGCCGGCCAGCGCGACCAGCCCGGCCAGCCGCACCGGCCGCAGCCACCGGCACGACCTGGCCTCGCGGCCGTGCAGGCTGACCGCCAGGGTGCGGCCCGCCAGGACGGCTCCGAACGGCAGGACGACGGCGAACTCCCTGGCGTTCAGGTCGGTCGCGTCGGCCAGCGTGCTCGGCACGTACACCAGCACGTTGACGACCATCGCGACGAGCAGGATCTGGCTGATCATGTCGGGCCAGCTGAAGAAGTGCCGGGCCACCCGGCAGATGGCCCAGACGACAAGCGCGACGCCGGCCAGGTGCACCAGAGCGAAGGCCAGCTCGACCGCCGGGCCCTGCGGCTTGGCCCCGAACAGCGCGAGCAGTCCCTGACCGGCCACCCAGGCGTGCTTCGGCCAGGTGTGCAGCGGCGCCAGCTGGTAGGGCACCGGGTGCAGGATGAACGCGCCGCTGGCTCGCAGCAGCCGACCGGCCAGCCAGGCCAGCCCTTCGGCCAGGATGGCCGCGGCGGCCAGGGACACCTCGAACCACTGGGCGGTCACGCCCTCCACGAACCAGCCCCGGCCCCCGGCGCGGCCGGCCATGCTGGCCTGGCGCCGGGTGGCGATCACCCCGCGGATGACGCGCATGGCGCACACCGCGACGAGCGGGAAGATTCCCACCACGAGCACCAGCGGGTCGGCGACCAGCACCCACGTCAGCAGCACCCCGGCAACAACGGGCACCCAGCGCCCCAGGCGGGTCCCCGCCAGGGCGGCCCCCGCTGGGGGCCCCAGGGGGGTACGGG
>CABEDN010000320.1_pt1 | contig 9979 bp, 10 predicted proteins | sample 3423051 | NCBI WGS metagenome assembly CABEDN01 (sample SAMEA5534330, study PRJEB31848) | metagenome | biome: tundra; feature: field; material: soil | place: USA | collected 2013-05 | depth 0.15 m
ACTGCGTGGTGGGCATCGACGCCGGAATCACGTCCCTGGTCACCCTCTCGACCGGGGAGAAGATCCCCAACCCCCGGCACGAACGCCGCGACCGGGCGCGGCTCGCGCTCGCGCAGCGGCGGCTGGCCCGCACCCAGAAAGGCTCCGCGAACCGCGGCAAGGCCCGGCTCACGGTCGCGCGCGTCCATGCCCGGATCGCCGACCGGCGGAAAGATTTCCTGCATAAGCTCACTACCCGGCTCGTCCGCGACAACCAAGCGGTCGTGATCGAGGATCTGAGCGTGCGGAACATGACCCGCAATCACCACCTGGCCCGCGCCATCTCCGACGCGGCATGGCGGCAGATGCGGGCCATGCTGGCGTACAAATGCGAATGGTACGGACGGGACCTCGTGGTGATCGGCCGCTGGTATCCCTCCAGCAAGATCTGCTCGGCGTGCGGGCGGACGGCGGCGAGCCTGCCGCTCGGCGTCCGCGAGTGGGAATGCGTGACCTGCGGTATCCGGCATGACCGGGATATCAACGCCGCGGTCAATATCAGGGCCGCCGGGCTGGCGGTGCTTGCCTGCGGAGCTGGCGTAAGACCTCAACGGGACTCTTCCCGGGCGGGCGGCCGGCGGTGAAACAGGAACCCCGGCGGGTGACCGCCGGAATCCCCGTCCTTCAGGGCGGAGAGAAGTCAACCTTGAGGACATGGTCCGGTTCGCCCTCAGCCTGGTGCCCGCAGACGCGGGCGTGCTGGCGGCTGGCCCGATGCAGGCCCTGGCGCAGGGCCCGATGCAGGCTCAGGTTCTGCCTGGCGGCAAGCGAGGCTGACCCTTCCCCGGCTCGGCCGGGAGACTCCACGGGGGAGGGTCGGCATCCCCGCGGGTCTCCGCGCTCACGGCCGCCATCACCAAGGTGCTGGCCGGGCGCGAGCACGTCCTGCTCGCCCAGCAGGTCGGGGTGCGGCACCTCGTCGTGGCGCTGAACAAGGCCGACGTGGCCGACGACGACCTGGCCGAGCTCGTCGAGCTCGATGTGCGCGAACTGCTCTCCGGTTACGGTTATCCCAGCGAGCAGGTCCCGGTCATCCGGGTGTCCGGACTGGGCGCGCTGGCCGGGGAACCGCGCTGGGTCGCCTCGGTGGCCGGGCTGCTGGACGCGATCGACGCCTACGTGCCGGTTCCTGACCGGTACGTCAGCGCGCCGTTTCTGCTGCCGGTGGAGAGCGTCTTCACGATCACCGGCCGCGGCACCGCGGTCACCGGCGCGATCGAGCACGGTCAGGTCCGGGTCGGCGACCCGGTCGAGGTCGTCGGCCTGGGTGCCGCCGTGGCCTCGGTGGTGACCAGCGTCGAGACGTTCGGCAAGACCATGGCGTACGCCGAGGCCAGCGATAACGCCGCGCTGCTGCTCCGCGGGGTCCGCCGGCATCAGGTCAGGCGCGGCCACGTGGTCGCCGCGCCCGGCAGCCTGGCGGCGCACCGGAAGTTCGAGGCCAGCCTCTACCTGCTGTCCGCGGCGGAGGGAGGCCGCCGGACGGAGATCCGCACCGGCTACCGTCCGCAGTTCTTTGTCCGGACCGCCGACGTGGTAGGCGTGATGGACCTGGGCCCGGCCAGCCTGGCCAGGCCTGGTGACCGGGTGACCGTGACCGTCGAGCTGGGCCAGCCGGTGGCGGTCGACGTCGGGCTCGGCTTCGCCATCAGGGAAGGAGGCCGGACGGTCGGCGCCGGCACGATCACCGCCCTGCTTGACTGAACCGCCCCGGTGGCGGTCCCCAACTCGCCGCCGGTTCTCTTGTCACTCGCGCGTGGCCGGGGGAAGGTGACTTTGAGACGGCTGGTGAGGACGCCGGTGCCGTCCGAGGGAGATCGCGGAGGTGGTTACCGTGCCGGACGGCGCGAGCCCGCTGGCGTACAACAGCACCTGGCAGGTCAGGAACGACGCCTGGTGCAGCCTGGAGGAATCATCCGGTCAGCTGGTGCTGGCCGGGGCGCAGCACCGTCCCGTCGAGGAGCTGGGCGAGACCGTCGCCGGGCTGCTCGACGTCCTCGGGCCCATCGAGCGGTTCTGGGCCTTCCCTGGCATGCCGGCCTTCCAGAAGGTGCGGCGGCTGTTCGCCGCGGGCAAGTACGACCGGTTCGCCGCGCTGGTCCGCGGGATCAACCGCGCGCTGGCCACCGACTCCTTCCGGACCGGCCAGGCCTGGGACCTGGGCGCCGAAGATGAGGCACTGGACCGGGCCGCCCATCCGATGGAGCAGGCGCGCGCCGACCGGCCCTATTTCGAGGTCCTGGTCGTCGAGGACATGACCGAACAGCAGGAGCACTCGCTGCGCGAGGAGCTGAGGCGGTGGCGCCGCCCGGATGACGCGTTCATCTACGAGATCGTGGTGGTGCCCAGCCTCGAAGACGCGATCATGGCCGCGCGGCTGAACTTCAGGCTGCAGGCGTGCGTGATCCGCCGCCGGTTCGCCCGCCGGTCCCCCTACGACTCCTCCTCGCTCGCGCAGTTCGTCGACAGCGTCGTCGCGGACGACGTGATGGAGCTCTCGCCCGAGGACCGCGTCCAGGTTCTGGCCAGGTCGCTGGCCAGGCTCCGGCCGGAGCTCGACCTGTACCTGATGACCGAGATCTCCGTCGAGGATCTGGCCGGCCGGCTCAGCCACCATTTCCGGCGCATCTTCCACGCCCGGGAAGGGTCGCTGGAGGTGCACCTGTCCATCCTGGACGGCGTCGCGGCCCGGTACCGCACGCCGTTCTTCGGCGCGCTGAAGAGCTACAGCCACCGGCCGACCGGAGTGTTCCACGCGCTGCCGATCTCGCACGGCAAGTCGATCGTCGAGTCGCACTGGATCCATGACATGGTCGACTTCTACGGCATGGAGATCTTCCTGGCCGAGACGTCGGCGACCTGCGGCGGGCTCGACTCGCTGCTCGAGCCCACCGGCCCGCTCCGCGAGGCCCAGCAGCTCGCGGCTCAGACGTTCGGCTCGCGGCAGACTTACTTCGTCACCAACGGGACCTCGACGGCCAACAAGATCGTGGTGCAGGCCCTGGTCCAGCCCGGCGACATCGTGCTGGTCGACCGGAACTGCCACCAGTCACACCACTACGGCCTGATGCTGGCCGGAGCGATGGTGACCTATCTGGACGCGTATCCGCTGAATCACTACTCGATGTACGGCGCCGTCTCCCTCAAGGAGATCAAGAGCCAGCTGCTGGCGCTGCGGCGGGCGGGCAAGCTGGACCGGGTCAAGATGCTGCTGCTGACCAACTGCACGTTCGACGGGATCGTCTATGACGTCAAGCGGGTGATGGAGGAGTGCCTGGCGATCAAGCCCGACCTGGTCTTCCTGTGGGACGAGGCCTGGTTCGCCTTCGCCAGGTTCCACCCGGTCTACCGGCCGCGCACCGCCATGCGGGCCGCCCGTACCCTCACCGAGCAGCTGCGGCTGCCCGAGTACCGCGAGCGCTACCAGGAATTCCTCGAAGAGGTCGGCGCGGTCGACGCGGCGGACGACGAGGTGCTGCTGAACCGGCAGCTGATCCCCGATCCGGCCCGGGCCCGGGTCCGGGTGTACTCCACCCAGTCCACCCACAAGACGCTGACCTCGCTCCGGCAGGGCTCTATGATCCACGTCTGCGACCAGGACTTCAGCCAGAAGGTTCAGGACACCTTCCACGAGGCCTACATGACGCACACCTCCACCTCGCCGAACTACCAGATTCTCGCCTCGCTCGACCTGGGCCGCCGGCAAGCCGACCTGGAAGGCTTCGAGCTGGTGCAAAAGCAGATCGAGAACGCGATGCGGCTCCGCGACGCGGTCGACCACCACCCGCTGCTGTCCAAGTACATGCGCTGCCTGACCACCGCTGACCTGATCCCGGCGGAGTACCGGAGCTCGGGCATCGACCAGCCGCTGCGCTCCGGCCTGCCGAACATGATCAAGGCCTGGGATAACGACGAGTTCGTCCTTGACCCGTCCCGGATCACTATCTACATCGGCGCCACCGGCATCGACGGGGATCACTTCAAGCGCGGCCACCTGATGGACCGCTACGGCGTCCAGATCAACAAGACGTCACGGAACACCGTGCTGTTCATGACCACCATCGGCACGACCCGCAGCTCGGTGGCCTACCTGATCGAGGTGCTCGTCACCATCGCCCGCGACCTGGATGCCCGGCTGGCCGACATGAGCCCGGCCGAGCGCGCCGCGCACGAGCGAGCGGTGCGGCGGCTGACCTCGCCCTCGGCGCCGCTGCCCGACTTCAGCGGCTTCCACTCCAGCTTCCGGGACAGTCCGCAGGAGGCCACCCCGGAAGGTGACGTCCGGCGGGCGTACTACCTGTCCTACAACGACAGCTACTGCGAGTACCTCATGCCGGACGAGGCTGAACAGCGGGTGGAGAACGGGGAGCAGGTCGTGTCCACCACCTACGTCACGCCGTACCCGCCCGGCTACCCTGTGCTCGTCCCCGGCCAGGTGTTCAGCCCGCAGATCCTGGCGTTCATGCGGAGCCTGGACACCCCCGAGGTGCACGGCTACCGGCCCGATCTCGGCTACCGCGTGTACGTGGACAAGGCCCTGGAGATCGCCGCGACCACCCGTCCGGTGCCCTTGCCGGACCCCGAAGCACCGGATTCGGAGGCGCCCTAATCCAGTTCGGCCGGCGCCGGCGCGGCGGCGGCCAGCAGGGCGAAGACGGCCGCGCCCGAGGCGTAAGGCTCGGGCAGCACCCGGGCGGCCTGGGTGCCCAGGTTCCCGGCCGCGATCAAGGCCGCCGTCGCCCGGGCCTGAACCAGGCAAACCCCGCCGTACCGGGCTCACTCCCGGGTGAACCAGGAGGCCGGGGAACTGGCGGGCCGCGCGATAGGCCAGCCTTCCTGGGCCGGGAAGCCGGACGCGGGGGCCGCGGGCGAGACGGCCGGGTACGCCGCCCGAACCAGCGCCGGTGCCGGTGCCGTGGCCAGCGCCGGGGCCAGCACGGCGAGCAGCCGGTTCTGTACCGCCACGGCCCTGACGACCAGCAGGATCGCGGTCCCGATCAGGGCCAGGCCGAGCAGCGCGTGCACGGTCAGCGCCAGCGGCGCCGTGGCGATCTCGCCGAAGATCCCGGCGTGCGCATCGGACGCCGGGACGGCGACGTAGAGGTTCAGGAAGATGCCCAGGCCGTACTGGACCACCAGCATGATCAGCGCCGCCAGGCTTACCCGGCGCAAACCGGCCCGCCCGGGCCGGAGCGTATGCCTGCCCGGAGCCACGAATTTGTCAAGACCGCCAGCCATCGACGCGCTCACCTTTTTCTCTGCACGGCTTTTTCTCTGCACGGCCACGTTCTGCGCTCCCATCCAGTAACTACGGCCCCTGGTCCGGCGGAGTTCAGCGCTGCCCGGTACCTCTCCTCCCCGGATGTCACGTTCGGCATCAGCTCCAGGAAGATCACCCGTTACGGCGTGGCGTAACTCGCCGGAAACATCCGGCATAGATCATGAATTATGGAAACGCGCCGGCTTTTGATCGGATGCGACTTCACCTATGTCGCCGCCATCAGCACGCCGGTGATCTTCCAGGTCCAGCCGATCGAAACCCCGCTGGTTTCCATCACCGGCGGGCAGTGGGCGTCCGACCCGACGATTTCGATCCGCGGCTATACCGACCTGTACGGCAACCCGTGCGTCCGCGCGGTGCTGCCGGCCGGAAGGTCCAGCTTCCGGTACCAGGCGGTGGCCATGGTCCCCGACGCGACCGAGGATGCCGACGAGGACGCCAAGGAGTGCGCGCCCGACGACCTGCCGGACGCCACGCTGATCTATACCTTGCCGAGCCGGTACTGCCTGCCCGACGTGCTCGGCGACGAGGCCTGGTCCCGCTTCGGCGGCCTGACGCCGGGTTACCGCCGGGTGCAGGCCATCTGCGACTACGTGCACAATCACCTGACCTTCCAGTACGGCAGCAGCACCGCCCTGTCGAGCGCCGCGGACGTCAACCAGACCAGGATGGGCGTCTGCCGGGACTTCACGCACCTCGCGGTCTCGTTCTGCCGGGCGCTGAACATCCCGGTCCGCTACGTCTTCGGCTACCTGCCTGACCTCGACGTCCCGCCGGATCCGGCGCCGATGGACTTCGCGGCCTGGATGGAAGTGTGGCTGGGGGACCGGTGGTGGACTTTCGATCCCCGCAACAACATGAGGCGTAAAGGACGTATCGTGATCGGCCGGGGGCGTGACGCGTCCGATGTGGCCATGGCCACGACGTTCGGCGGGCCCCTGCTCGAGTCCATGGTGGTCCAGGCGGAGGAGGCAGCCTGATGATGCTGGATCCCTCGGTGCTGCAGGCCCCGCTTCTTGATCACCGCGGGCTTGACCTGGGGGCCGCCCGGAACGTCAACTACGTCCTGCAGCAGAGCTTCCGGTACGAATACGACGCGCCGGTGGAGTCGCTGCACCAGCGGCTGGTCATCGTGCCGCCCGCCCGGCACGGCAACCAGTACCGGCGCGCGCACCTGCTCGAGGTGAACGGCGCCCCGGTCCGGCGGCGGGTGAGCCGCGACGCGAACGGCAACGTCGTCGCCTGGCTGCACGCCGACCGGGTGACGCACGCGATCGAATTCCGGCTCGCCGCCGTGATCGAGCGGGTCCGCGACGACGGGCCCACCCTCCTGCCCGCCGAGGCCCTGCATAGCCCGCGGCTGCTGCGGCCCACCCCGCTGACCGCGGCCGACGAGCGGCTGCGCGACATGGCCTCGGACATCGCGGCCGAGGCCGGCGACCCGGCGGAGAAGGCCGAACGGATCTGCGACGTCGTCTCCCAGGCGATCACTTATGAGTTCGGCGTGACCTCGGTGGACACCACGGCCGCCGAGGCGCTGGCCGGCGCGCGCGGGGTCTGCCAGGACTTCGCGCACGTGATGCTGGCGGTGTGCCACCTGGTCCAGTTGCCCGCCAGGTACGTGTCGGGGCATCTGCTCGGCCAGGGCGGCACCCACGCCTGGGTCGAGGTGATCCTGCCGAACGGCCAGCAGGCCGAGGCCGTCGCGTTCGACCCGTGCAACGGCCACCGCACCGACAGCGGCTACGTCACCGTCGCGACCGGCCGCGACTACTCCGACGTCGCGCCGGCCTCCGGTTCCTACGTCGGCACCTCCTCCGGCCGCCTGACCACCGACCGCAAGGTCGGTGTCCTCGCGGCCGCCTGAGCAGGGAGTGAGCAGGGAGGAAGCCGTGCGGCTGGATGTGAGCGCTGAGGCGGGGAATCTCGTCCGTGAGCAGGGCGGCCAGTTGTGGGTCTGGGCGGCCCACCCGCGGATGTGCTGCTGGGGAACTCCGGCGTTCATGCACGCGGCGACGGCGCCGCCGCCGGGCTTGTCCGGCTTCAGCGAGGTGCGCTCGGCTGGCCTGCAGGTCTGGTTCCGCGCCCCGGCGGGCAGGCATCCCGACGTCCTGGAGATCGGACTGCGCAAGGGCCGCCGTCCCCAGGTCGAGGCCTACTGGGACGGCTGTGCCTACGTCCTGTGAGGCCGGCCCACCTCTACGGCCCAGCGCACCTCCACCGCCCAGTGCCCGTCGCCCCAGTGCCCGTCGCCGAACAGAGCGCTGACCTGGTGGCCGGCCTCGAGCGGGTGCGCGCTGGTCAGCCCGCCGGTGATGATCAGGTCGCCGGGCTCGAGCGCCCGGCCCCGAGCGGCGAGCTGCCCGGCCAGCCAGGCCAGCCCGGCCGCCGGATGGCCGCCCGCGGCGGCCCCGGTCGCGCGCTCCACGACCGCCCCGTCGACGGACAGCGCGACCGGCAGCGCCGCCAGGTCGTCGAGGGGCAGTTCCGGTCCCACCGTCACCCAGGCGGCGGACGAGCCGTCCGCGGTGTTGTCCTGGACGGTGAACCGGTACCCCGACCAGACCGAATCCACGATCTCCAGGCACGCCAGCGCGCCGTCGCACGCCGCAAGCGCCTGGTCAGCCGAGCACGGCGCGGTCAGCCTGCGGCCGAGCCGCAGCCCGATTTCCGGCTCGACCCGCGGCTGCAGCGCGCCGCCGGGCAGTAGCGCAGGCGAGCGGAGCAGCATGACGTCGGTCAGCGGCCCGAAGTTCGGGGACTCGATGCCCATCTGCGCCCGCATGGCCGCCGAGGTGTACCCCAGCTTCCACCCGGCCCGCCGCTCGCCTGCGGCCAGCCGCAACGCCGTCACCTGGTCCTGGACCCGGTAGGCGTCCTCCAGCGACAGCGAGACCCCGGCGGAGAGCAGCACGTCCAGGGTCCGGCCCCTCTGCCGGGCCTGGCGCAGCACGCGAGCCGTCGCGACCGGATCAAGCGCCCCGCGAGCATCCACGCACGGCCGCCAGGTCACGTCCCCGGGCCGCCAGGTCACGTCCCCGGGCCGCCCTGGCGGGCATGCGCGCGCAGGATCTCCGACCAGCTCCGGGCCGGCCCGGCGGCCGGAAGCTCGGCGTGCGGCCTGCCGCCGACCAGCACGACCCGATACCGCCGCAGCTCATAGCCGACCGCGGTCCGGCACCGGCCGGTGGCCAGCTCGTAGCTGTACCAGTGCCACGGGCAGGTGACGAAGCCGTCGCGGACCAGCCCCTCGGCGAGCGGGCCGCCGTTGTGCGGGCACCCGCCGTCGGTGACGTGCAGTTCGCCGCCGACCGTGAACACCGCGTAGGAACGCCCGGCATGCTCGAACGACCACTGCGTCCGGCCCGCCGGCCCCTCCAGCGGAACCAGCGACCCGGCCGGGGCCCCCGGGGCCCCCGGGGCCTCCGAGGGCTGCCCAGCAGCTCCGTCGCTCACGTACACCCGAGTTCGATGCTGCCGAGCCGGTCCGCGGTCGCGGTCACCACATCGCCGGCTCGCACCGGAACGGCCGCCGTCAGGCCGCCCGACAGCACGATGTCGCCCGCCCGCAGGCCCTCGTTCTCGGCGGCCAGCGAGCGGACTAGCCAGGCGACCGCCGCGGCCGGATGGCCGAGCGCCGCCGCCCCCGCGGCGGTCCCCAGCACCTCGCCGTTGTGCTCGAGCACGACGCCGATCAGCCGCAGGTCCAGCCCGGCCGCCGGGACGGCGGACCCGACCAGGTAGCGGGCCGCCGAGGTGTTGTCCGCGACCACGTCCGGCATGGTGAACTTGTAGTCGGTATAGCGGGAGTCGAGCACCTCGATGCCGACCGCGACCGAGGCGGTGGCCGCCAGCACTGCTGAGGAGGTGACCGACGGCCCGGACAGGTCCGCGCCCATGATGAAGACGATCTCCGGCTCGCACCGGGGCTGGATGTGCTGGGCCACCACGAGCGGCTCGCCGAGGTCGAGCGCGTCCGCGGCGGCCAGGTGGCCGCGGACCGGGTCGTGCACCCCGACCTGCGCCTGCTTCGCGCGGGAGGTCACGCCCAGTTTCCAGCCCGCCAGCTGGCCGGCCTCGAGCCGCAGCAGCCGCTGCACCTCGTAAGCCGCGCCGAGCGAGAAGTCGGCCAGCTCAGCGGACAGCGAGCTGATCGGCGCCCGATCGGCCCGGGCCTTGGTCAGCCGCGCCGCGATCTCGTCAGGAGAAGTCATCTGAGTTGCGGCGTGGAGACCCCAGCCTTCAGGCCGGGGAGGAAACGCCGCTCCCTCCCTCTGCGTGTCGCGCGGCATCCATACACAGGGCTACCGCTATTATGTTCGATATGGTGAGGATGGTGAAGCGGGCATACAAATACCGCTTCTACCCGACCCCGGAGCAGGCCGCGGACCTGTCCCGGACCTTCGGCTGCGTCCGCAAGGTCTACAACCTCGCGCTCGAAGCCCGCACGACGGCGTGGTACCAGCGGCACGAACGCGTGACCTACCTCCAGTCCTCCGCGCTGCTGACCCAGTGGAAACGGTCCGGTGACCTCGGCTACCTCAACGAGGTGTCCAGCGTCCCGCTGCAGCAGGCGCTGCGGCACCTCCAGTCGGCATTCACCAGGTTCTGGCTGAAGCAGGCCCGCTACCCGAAGTTCAAGTCGCGGAAGAAATCCCG
>CABEDN010000322.1_pt1 | contig 9894 bp, 6 predicted proteins | sample 3423051 | NCBI WGS metagenome assembly CABEDN01 (sample SAMEA5534330, study PRJEB31848) | metagenome | biome: tundra; feature: field; material: soil | place: USA | collected 2013-05 | depth 0.15 m
CGTTCGCGGCGGGCGTGCTGACGCGCGCACCGCAATGGATGCAGCGGCTCGGCCTGGAGTGGGCTCACCGCCTGATAAGCGAGCCTCGCCGGCTCTTCCGCCGCTACCTGGTAGACGATCTTCCGTTTGCCGGGCGGCTGATCATCACGTCTGCCGCGGCGCGGCTGAGGCCGGGTCCGCGGTTAGCGCCAGCTCGGGGGCTGCCCCAGCCAGCGGGTAAGACGCTCGTCAGAGGGGAGAAAGTGCTCGCCGAGCGTAGTCCGCAGCGTTTCAGGCATGGGTGAGCGCGGTCGGGCGTTGTGCTGCTCGAAGACCGGGTACCCGTGATGACGCAGGCCGAGGAACTCGAGCACGCCGTCGTAGACCGGCTCGGGATCGGTAAAGAACCTGCCGCTGTCGACCACGTGCACCCGGTCCTGGCCGAACAGCTTGTCTAGCCGTTCCAGCTGATCAGCATAGATACCGCGGGTCAGGTAGGCATGGTGCTGATGACTGTGGCTGAGGTATCCGGGCTGGCTGACGATCCGTTCGGCCTCACCGGCTAGGCGCTGATCCTCAAGCTCGAGGGCTCGCTCGAACGGTTCGGTCTCAAATCCCCTGCCCAGTTCGTGCGCGTGCGCCGAGTAGGCCCGCTCGACCGGATCACGCACGAGCACGAGCAGCTTGACCTCGGGAAGGTCACGGCTGATCCGCTGCGCCGCGAGCGGGTGGAACATGTAGTAGGGGCTTGACTCATAGGTCAGCGGAACTTCACCGCTGGTCCGCCGGACCAGCGCGGCATGGGCCCGCAGCGGAAAGTGTCCCTGGTACCAGCCTAGGCCGTGGTCGTAACCGGTGTCGAAGTAGTGTATGCCCTTGTGCAGCACCGGCTTGAGGATGGCGGGATGCTGGCTCAGCGTGCGGTACATCGACGTAGTGCCGCACCGCTGGGCCCCTACGATGAGAAAACCCGGCAGCATGCGGACCCGGTGGGTAAGGCGTCCCGTCCTCACCGATATGGAATGCGCGGCCCGCACCGACTGAGTCTCGGTCCTCAGCCGCGGGAGTGGCGCGGTGCTTGGTCCAGTCATAGTTTTCTCATCGCTTTCTCGATCGCAGGAATCAACCAGGTGCCTGGCTGCCCGAGTCGCGCACCCGCCTCAGCCTGGCGGTCGGCCAGGTAGCGAGTCGACAGTTCAGCCAGGTAAAGGATGGCTATCAGATGTGCCTCGGCGGTCGCCACGCCGAGGGGTGCAAGCCAGCCGGGGGCGTTCCGGACGCAGTCGTCGGCGGCCTCCAGGGCCGGCCGACGACGTCGGACGACGTCTGACTGCAGGCGGTAATGCAGGAAGTCGAAGCCGGCCGGCACGCCGAGGTCGAATCGCTCCCAGTCCCATACCAGCAGACCATCGGCCGTGCTGGCCATGTTCCAGCCGGTCCAGTCGCCGTGCCAGGCGCCGAAGCTGAGCTCGGCGCCGGCCGCGGCCAGTGTGTCGAGCGCGGCGCCAAGCGCGGCCCGGTCCGGGCCGGCCTGGCTTGCTTCCAGCCGGGAACGCAGCCGGGTGAGGTAGTCGCTGCCCGTCAACGGGCCGTGGCTTCTGCCGCCCACCGCGGCGAGTTCGGTCATCGCCGCGGTGAGCTGCGCGGGACGCAGGGCCTTTCGCCGCCGCCACACGGGCAGCGCGTTCATGATGAGCACCTCGCGGCCTTGCCACTGCCCCTGGTGCAGCACGCGTGGCACGGTCAGCTCGCGGAAGTCCTCAGCGGCCAGCGTGTTCAGCGCGGCGCGTTCGGCACGGATCAGGTCTCGGGTCAGCGGATTGACGCTGATTTTGGCGAACCCCGCCGCCTCGCCGCGCGGCGTGAGCAGCTGGAGCACCGGCTTGCGGTTGGCGCGGGCCTCCCCCAGGTGGATGCTGATCAGCACGTCATGGCCGAGTACGGAACGCAGATACGCCTCGATGGTGTCAGTGCCCGGCACGGCGCAGACTCGCAACCGTCCGCCGAGACCTGCGGCGGCCGCGCCCCCGGCCAGCGCCAGGGCCAGGGCCCGGCTGCCCGCCCAGGCCGTGACGGACCCGGGCTCGCCGTAGCGGCGGACGGCGGCGGCGCTCGCGCGCCGGCCGGACGGCACGAGCAGCCGCGGCTTCCGCGCGAAGGGCAGTACGAGAAGGTCCCCTTCGCGCCCGCGGGCCGGCCTGCCGCGGAGGAGCGATGCGCTGGCCGGCGGTGGCCACAGCACGGCGCAGACGTCGCTGAGGCTGGACCGGCCGGCCGTGGACACCGCTGGTGCGTCTTCTGACCGCGCAGCCGGCCGCGCACGGGCCGTGAATTCGGTTCCGGCGGTATCGGGCGGGGTCACTGCAGTGTAGGAGCTTGCTGGCCGGACATCGCAGCCGGAACGCCGGGCATCGTCTGGGTCACTGGTGTCCGCGCGGGGCCGACGACCACCCGGATAGTGGCGATGAAGACGGCCAGGATGAGGCAGCCGTAGATAATCCCGCTGATGATGTCGGTGAACCAGTGCAGCGTCAGGTAACCGCGGCTGTACCCCTCGCTGAAGCCCAGCGCGGCGATCACGCCGGCCGACCAGATCGCCGCTCGCCTGTTTCCGCTGACCTCACGCCAGATGAGATAGGCGATGAGCCCATAGAAGACAAAGATGCGATCGCAGCCACCCGAGGGAAACGTGCCCAACGGGCTGTCCGGGGGACCAATGCGGTGAAAGGCATGCCGCAGCGCTAGCGTCAGGTAATGATCGATGAAAATGGCCGCGCCGAGCGCCACCGGAGGAAGCCATTTGTGGCTGCGGTAGAAAGCCGCCAGGCAGACCGCCGCGGCCACGGCCGCGCCCCAGGTGGTCCAGGTATTGCCGACCTTGGTCAGGCGATCCATGGCCGACTTCCAGACGTGGACCTGGTGATGAATCATCCAATAATAGATCGGCTTGTCGATGCTCGGCCCCGTGTGCACGATCAGAACGCCAAGCACCGAAGTCAGCGCGTAGACGGCCACAGCCCCCACGACCAGGATAAGCAGCATTCCGATGATCGACGACCGCGCTGCCCGCACACCGACGAGCAGTTCGCCGCCATGGTGCCCATTCATCGGAGCGGTGGCCGGGGGAGAACGCCGGACCGACCGCTTCGCGACAAGCGCTGTCACCGTCAGGATTACGGCTATACCCACCGGCCACAGCAGGACCACTAGCGCATTGAGCACAAAATCCCCCTCCCTTTATGTCGATAAATGATTATACCTGCATAAATTTTTACGTAAAGTGTTGTTTAGTTAATTCTGCATGTTTTAGCCGGCTTCTCGCCCAGCCGCTTGTTTGCGCCGGCGCGCGACGCCAGCGAGCTGTGCGGCGCCCGGCATGGCCGCAAGATCCAGGTCAGCGCGAAAGCGAAACAGGCCCACGGCCATGACGGCACAGCCGCAGGCGATAGCGGCCAGCGAGGGAATGGCGCCGTGGCCGAGCAGCCCGCGCGCCGCCACTGGCAGAGCGCCGAAGGAAAGAGCAGACAACACCGCGGCGATGTAGGTGCCGCGCCCGAATGGGTGCAACCGCACGGTCATAGCCAGCTGGACGAGCGGCATGAGGTTGGCGACAGCGATCGCGGCGGACCAGCCGATCGCCGCGCCCGTGATCCCGTAGCGGGGTATCAGCAGCACGTCCAGACCGACATTGACCCCGACGGCGAGCAGCCCGTTGGCCAGGCTCCAGCTACTGCGGCCCGCGGTCACCAGTACCATGTCCACCTGCCCGCACGCAGTCTGGAGGAGCATCGTCAGGCCGAGTATCACCATGACGGAGGCACCCTCCCGGTACGAGTGGCCGAACACCGTGAGAATCTCAGGCCCGAAGATCACCGCGAGCAGGTACAACGGCCAGGTCAGCAGAATGAGCCATGCTGTCGTGGCCTGGTAGATGCGATTGGCGGCCGGGCGGTCGCCCTGGGCGAACATTTCGGTGAATCGAGGCTGGGCGGCCATCATGATGGCCACGTTAGCGAATTGCCCGGCCACCAGGAACCGGGTCGCGGCGGTGTAGATCGCCGCCTCTACGGGGCCGCGAAAGATGGCGACCAGGACGATGTCGATGCGCTGAATGGTGATCTGCGCGAGCGCGGCCAGGCCACGCGGCCCGGTGAACCGCCAGAAGTGCAGCGCCGTCCGCCCGTCTGTTGATTCCGCCGCAGGCGGCCCGGAACCGGTGGACGTGCTCGTGGTGACGATCGCCGCGGTGGCCGGCTGCGGCCGACGTCGGATGCGGCGAAACCACAGCCACACCACGCACGCCGCGGGCACGTACGGCAGCGCCCACAGGGGCGCGAGCAGGGCGGCACTTCCGGCGAACGCGGCCACGCCAATGCCCGCGAGCTGCAACACCGGGCGGCCGATCTTGTCCACCATGACCGTCGGGCCCATAACGCGATAACCTCGGCTCGCGCCCAGAAGTATATCGAGCATCACCGCGAACGGCAATGCGATCGCGAGGGCTCTGAGCTCGGCCGCCACCTCCGCAGGTCCCGCCCCGGCGTGGCCTAGCTGGCCGTCGACCAGCAGACGTGCCACCGGGGCGGCGAGCAGGAAGAGGATCACCGCGGCGGTTACGGAGACGACGGCCACGGGCCGGGTTGCGGTGCGCATCACTTCGGGAATGCGCTGGTGCTGACCGAGGGAACGCAACCGGGCGATGAAGTACACGGTTCCCGTCGCTGCCCCGAGACTTGCCACCGCCTCCACGATCAGGAACAGCGACATGGACGTGAAAAAGGCGCCCGCGGCTGCTTTGCTGAAGGTCCTGGCGATGATCACTGTCAGCGCCACGGTGCCAAGGCCGGCCACGGCCGCCCCGACGAGGTTGAGGAGGCTGCCCCTGGCCACCTCGGCCAGTGGGCCGTCAGTCTGGCCTTCAGTCCGGCCGTCTAGCTGCAAGCGTCCCGCGGGCGCCGCCGCCCGGGGCCTCGTTGGCTGCATCACGGCCGTCGCGCGAAGATGCGCAGGTGGCGATGCGGGGCGCCAGGGCGTGTTCGTCGCCCAGGACTTGCTCACAGTAACGCGCCTCGGCACGCTGGCCAGACCCGGCGTACCGCCGGAATTGAGAGCACGATCCTGGTGGCGCAGCCACTGATCGTTGCGCCACAGCAGGGCCACGGCGATCATGATGAATTCAAGCGGCGCGGTCACTGCGGTGTAGGCGAACATGTACAGGAACGACAGCAAGATGACCAGCATGCCGGCCATCCCGTACGGCGTTTTATCACGTCGGTACCGCCAGCCCAGGTACCCGAAGAAGCTGAGGAAAAAGGCTGTCCCGACCCAGCCGTTGCAGATCAGGAGCAAGTAAAGCTGACCGTTGCTGCCGACCGCATACTGGCCGCAAAGTGGGCAGTTCGACGTTGGCCCGACCGCGATCGAACTCGCGCTTCCCTGCTGGTGCCGGGTGTCCCCGTACCCGATGATCGGTGCCGAGGTCGCGTCCTGGAGAGCGGTGACCGACAGTGACCCGCGAATCGCGTTGCTCTGCTGATGCTGCAGACGCGACGTGATAAGACCCTGCAACGGGGTCGCGACGACCGCGACCCCGACCAGCGCCAGTCCAGCACATACCAGGCCGAGCAGGGCGAGCCTGCCCCTGGCCGCCAGCCGTACCGCAAGGTAGACCGCGGTCAGCCCGATCGCCACCCAAACGGTCCGGTTCAGCGAGTAGACCAGCGGGATCAGAGCGGCCGCCGCAGTGACGAGCACCCACTTGCGCTGTTTCCTGCTGCCGTAGGACCACCAGGCCACCAGGAGCCACGGCAGCAGGAGGGTCAGGCACTCACCCCAGGTGTTGGTGTACTCGAACGGCGCCTTCGGGCGTCCCTCGGTCACCCCCAGCACGCCAGTGACCTGCGAGAAGCCTGGATACAGGGCGGCCTGGATCAAGGTGTTCGACTGCATGCTGCGGGGCAGCACGTAGGCCAGCGGGGAAGTGAACTGGAAATGCGGGGCGACCACACCGCCGAAGCCGCCGATTGTCGTGTAGATCCCGACCAGGCCGAGCAGCAACGCCAGCCGACGGCGCGGCAGTTCCTCCTCGGTCAGGTTGCCCGCGTACAGCAGGATGACGGTGAGCGCTCCGTAGGTCACGCCCCGGTCCGCGAAGGACAGGACCCGGTTCGACAGCGGGCTCACTATGGTGTCCGGTGCCGACAGACCCAATGTCGCGATCCCGGCGGCCGCGCACACCAGGAACAGCAGCCACAGACCGAACGCCGGGGGAACATTGATAGAGCGACCCCGCCGGTGCCAAGAGCGCATCTGCGTCAGCATCGGGACGGCCATGATGAAGACCGACTCGTCCGCGAGACCGAACGCCCACCAGACCGGGTATCCGGCCAGCAAGGCGGCGAGCGGCCAGGCCGGATGGCTTGCGAACCACTGCTTGCGGCGGCTAATCTGGTGCCTGCCGCGCGGCGCCTTGTCGGCCTGCCTGCTGGCGAATGTGGTGCTGGGGCGCGGAGTAGTGGTCGTCATGACGTCATCACCCCCCGGCCTGGCTGGTGCGCGTGCCCGCCGGCGCTAGCACGATCCACGTCGGCCCCGGCACGAAATCCATCGGTACATGGGCAGCATCAAAGTAGTTGGTGACCGCCGCGATGCCCGGCTTGGTCCAGGTGCCCGCGGCCGCTGTGCCTCCGTCCCCCCCGGGCGCCGTGCCGGAAAAAACCATGGCCTGGCCGGTGCCGGTCACTCGAGCGCTCTGCGTAGTCTCCCCGTATTTGCGGCTGAGGTAGACGGTCTTGAACGAGACGATCTGCACGACCAGGTTGGCCACGCTCATCCGCGGGCCGCCTGCCGTCTCTACCCAACGGTCGGCCCGGGCGTCGAAGTCCCACTGCTCGACCGACTGTCCGGGTACCTCCACCTGCACCGACGTCGGATGGGTCTCGTCCACGGTGGCGAGCGGCTCGCCCGGGGGACGGTAGGAGAACAGCGCAGGCGGCGGCGCATCGGACGGTCCCGCGGCGGCCAGCGCCGCCGTCGAGACCGTCAGGCCATCAGATCCGGCCGAATACAGCGACGCATGTCCGGCGTACCCGTCGTCGATGATCTTGGTGGCGTCCAGGACCGAGATGAACGAGCTGGTGCCCCCGTCGTAGCTGGTCAGCGGGTGAAGCACCGACAGTGCCTGGCCGTCAGACGGGTTGGTACTGGTCACCGTGCCCACGGTGTCCGCCTCGTCTGACTGGAAGACGGCCAGGTACCTGACCGGCACCGTCATCTCCTGAAAGACAAGGTCGGCGGAGCTGAGGCCGACCGGATCCGAGCCAGCCACGGCGACGGCGACGGCCGGCCGCAGCGCGACGGCGGCCGTCACGCCGAGCCCGGTCAGCGGGGCCACAGACCCGGCGGGCGCGGTGGGTCTCGCGGTGGCCGTCGAGCCTGCCTCGACACTGGCGGGCGATGACGCCGCGGCCGGCCTGGCGCTTGCCGTCGGGGAGCTGTCAACGGCCGCGGAACACCCACCCAGGACGGTCATTACTCCGCACGAGGACGCGGTCACCACACGCGTAACCCACGCCCCCCGCTTGCTCATCGGCTCAGCTCCTGGGCGAGGAACTGGGTGCCTCTTCACCTGCGGACCAATTGAGGCTCAAGGTCTGGTCCTTGTCGGCCTGTTCACTGAACGGGACCGCGTGACTGTTGGCCGCGCTCTCGCTGGGTACCGGAACGGCATCAGCACTGGGTACCGGAGGTGCCACCCGGCGTCCCGGTGGGACATGGCTTGTCTCAGCGGGTACCGCGGTTTCGCGCGGCACGGACGCCTTTGGCGAGCGGAGGACCGCGGCGCCGAGCACGCTCGCGCCCATCCTGTCCAGGTACTCAACACTGTCCAGTACCTGGTCACTGCGTGTCCGGGGAACTTCGACGACCAAAATGGCCGTGTCGGCGGTTTGAGCGAGAGTGTACGCATCAGGGCCCGAAGTAACAGAGGGAGCCTCCACGATAATCCACCGGACCACACTGCGCAGGCTGGCCATCAGCCGCTCTACGGCGTCCTGCTGAAGATCTTCGGTGCCAATCCTGGTGGCCGAACCGGGCGTAATCACCCGAAGCCGCGGCGCCACGGCCACCTGCTCTCCGGCATCGCCGACCGGTGACCCGGCGGCCAGCAGGTCGGTCAGGCCCGGTCCTGACGGCAGGCCGACCATAGCCGGGATCAAGGATCCCTCGAGGTCGGCGCACACTAGCGTGACGTCCGGCTGATTGCGGGAAAGGGAGACGGCGAGGTTGGCCGCCACCAGGCTAACGCCGTTGCCGACGCTGGCGCCGGTGACCAGGATCACGTGGCTGCCAGCCCCCAGTGAGCTGGTGAGCAAGTGGGCCAGCCCGGAGAAATCCCGGCCGACCTGCGACCGGGGGGAGGCGATCGCCAGCTCGACCGCAGACCTCTTCTGCGGAAGGCTCATCAGTACGGGCACGTTAATCTTCATGAGATCCCGCGCCGACCGGATCCGCCGGTCCCTTCGGTCCACGATGAAGGCGAGGATAAGGCCGATAAGAAGGCCGGCCAGCAACCCGCTGGGGAAGATGAGCAACGGCTTCGGGCTTGACGCGCTCGATGGAGGGATGGCATTGCTGAGGATCGATCCGCCCGAGGGATTGGTCAGCTCGGCGGTCAGCTGCGCGACCTGGCTGTTCAACGAGCTCAGCTGACCTTGGCCAGAATTCAGCTGTTCTTGGGCCGCGGCCCGCTGCGGTGAGTTGTCCGGCAGGCTGCCGACCTCAACAGCCAGTTTTGCCGAGGCCGACTCCAGGGCGCTGATCTTGGACTGGAGGGCCGAGATCTGGCTATTGGCGGAGGCGGTCGTGCTCGAGCTCGTATAGTTCAGGAACGCCTGCGCGAACGATTGCGCACAGCTCGCGGCGCCGACCGCCGACGACGCCTGGCAGCTGATGGCCAGCACCTGTGAGTTCGCTGGGACCGTCACGCTCACGCGCTTGATGAGCTGCGGCAGCGTTTCGGTGGCATGCATCAACTTGGCCGCGCCCTGCGCGACCGTCGCGGACTGGACGACCTGCGCCTCAGTGTCAAGGTTGACCGTACCTGTGGTGCGTCCGTCAGCCACCTGGTTGGCCGTCCCACCGCTCGCAGTCACGTACACCGACGCGGTGGCGATGTACACCTTATGCGAAATCTTGAAGTAACCGATGCTAGCCAGCGTCCCGATGACGGCAAGTGCGAAGATCAGCCACCAGCGGCGCCGGAGCACGCCCGCGTAGTCGGCCAACTGCAACTCATCCTGCCCAGGCGCATGGTTCATCGCCGCGGACTCCCCTCTATCCCGCTCAACCTGGCCCTACGAGCCGACGCCGCCTTCGCCGTCCTCCGTAATGCGCCAGCGTTCACTCGCCAGTCGGTCCCTGTTTCCGCCATCATAGTCCGGTTTGGTTACGTTTCGTAACAGTTCTAAACATTCTGGGTAAGTTATCGTGATCGGCGGAACTGGAACATCCGTACCTACGAGCCGAGGTCAGGCCGGAATAAGGCGGATCTGCGGTGGGGCTGGTTGGCCAGTCAGGCGCCCGGACTCGGCCGGGTCGCCGAAGTGATACGAAACATGACGCAACCGCTCGTTTCCCAGCGACGACGGAGCAATTAATTTACGCTTGCGACCTAGTGGGCGGGATGCTTGCTCAACAGAAAGATTGAGCCCGGCGAATCTTTATGAAAGCTTTACGGAAGCTCTGCATCTTCGTGATCAAACGAGTGAAGTATGACCGCTTCGTCAGCGAGTGGCCGGGCCCGGCGGTGGGGGGACCTGGCTGACAGAGGAGAAAACCTTGCGAAGATATCTCATTGCTGCGGCTGCGGCTGCGACCGCGGTGCTGCTGCCGCTGGGCGTCTCGGTGGCTCAGGCT
>CABEDN010000327.1_pt1 | contig 9889 bp, 9 predicted proteins | sample 3423051 | NCBI WGS metagenome assembly CABEDN01 (sample SAMEA5534330, study PRJEB31848) | metagenome | biome: tundra; feature: field; material: soil | place: USA | collected 2013-05 | depth 0.15 m
CGTTCAAACCGGCTCGCCGGATCGGCGACGTTGGCTCCCCGTTTGGCTCCCCCGGTGGCGGACCACCTCTGCAACACATATCCGGACCACAATTCTGCCTGGTGGTCGCGTACCCGACTGCGACTCGAACGCGGGACCTACTGCTTAGGAGGCACTCCCGTAGCGTCGCCGGACGGCGGCAGATGTGGCCTGACGTGCCGTCTAGCTGCACTGACAGCAGCTGACTGTGGCCTGACGTAGCCCGCCGACTGTGGTCGTTGGCTCCCCGTTAGGCTCCCCGAAATCTCTTGCATCGCCGTCGTGCGGAGCCGTCGTAGTCAGCGGGCCGGATCTGAGGTCCTCGTCGGCTCGGGCATGTAGCAGGTATGTGACCTTCGTCATCATGGCGGGGACCTAGGACCTTGGCTGGATGATCGTTCGATCGGGTTCACTGACGGTATGTTCGTACGCGCCGAGGCCCAGGCGGAGATCAGCTTGACCCTGGCCCAGGCAAGGCTGGCGAACCTTGCCCGTGCTGGCTGGCTGCTGAGCGCCTCGCAAGGTGCCTACGGAGCTGGGGCCACCGACCTGGCCCGGGCCGACCCGCCAGGTTCCGTGCGGGGGAAGTCCAGGCTGGTCAATGTGCATTTCCGGTACCTGACCGCAGACGGCGGCTCGGCCCATCTGGCGCTCAGATGGGAGGCGATCGGGCCCGGCGGAGAGCTGTTCCCTACCCTGGATGCCGACATCACGCTCAGCCCAGCCGGGGAGCACGGCACGACACTGACCCTGGCCGGGGTGTACCGGCCACCGCCCGGCAACCTGGGCGGTGAGCTGGATCAGGTGGCTTTGCGGCGCGTCGCCGAAGCTACGATCCACACGTTCGTCAACCGTATCGCCGAAGCCATCATCGCCCCCGGCCCGGCGACTGAAACCGGGCGGCGGAATCACAGATGAGGGCTGGTTCTGGCCGCCAACCGCCGAGGCGCCGTAGGCACCATCTGGCGTGGCGCCGTGATCTCACCCCGATCCGTTCCGCGAGGCGGGATCAGGCGGCTCATCATCGTCGCCGTCAGCGAACGCGTGGTCATGGATCTCGCGGATCGTGTCGTCCAGGCGGCGCAGGGCGTCGGCGATCTGCTGCACGGCCACATCATGGGGCAGGTCAATCGCGGCCTGCAGGCTGAGGCCGACGTGGAGGAGGCCGTTGACCACCCGGTCCAGGAGCCCCCGGCCGCGGCGCGCCTGTTCTGCTGCGGCAGCGGCGCGGGCCAGATCGGCCAGGTCAGCGCGCGGCAGGTCCTCCGTGACGTCCCGGATCACGGCCAGGATAAAACGGCCCGTCGCGGTCGGCACCGGGCTCAGGCTCACACGGACCGGGAACGTGCTGCCGTCCTTGCGCCGCCCGGGCAGCCGCGCCCTGGAGGCCATCGGCCGGGCAGTCGGCTGCTGCGCGTATCCGGCCCGCTGGCTGAAGTGCGCTGCCCTCAGGTCAGCGGGGACCAGCGACTCGACCGTCTGGCCGATCAGCTCACCGGGCACGTAGCCGAACATGTCCTCTGCCCGCCGGTTAGCCAGCACCACCACGCCATCGTCATCTGTCAGCACCACCCCGTCGTCTAGGGCGTCGACCAGCCCCCACACCACCGCCGGAGTGACCCCCGCGGCCTGAGACCTATTCCTCGGCGCGGCGGCCCGCCGCCGACGAAGCGAGACCTGGTCCTCGCCCTGCCCCTTGCCTGGTCTTGGCACCAGGGGGATGACACCTGGTGTCCCGGCGGTGATGGCAGCCTCCACGGACGGATAGATCGAGACCAGCCTGTCCAGCCCGCTGGCATCCAGGACCCGCCGGACTATCTGGGCGGTGACCGCCACCCGCAGCTGCGCGCCGCTGACAGAGGCACGCTGGTAGGCGCGCAAAAGAGCATCCGCGCCACCGTGATCACACGAAACCGTCCCGGTCATATCCGCGATCAGCACGGCGGTGCCCCGGTTGACCAGTTCCAGCAACTGCTCGCGGATCTGCCCGGAATTAGACACGCCGACATGTTCCGGCAGCGTCACCACCGCTTGCCTTCCCGCCCACCGCACCGGGCACGGGCCATCAGGCACGGCAGCAACCAGCGCATCCGTCAAGGCCAGGGCACCGCAAAGGGGCGGCACCGCTGGTGAGTAGAGGGGATGACTGGCACATCGTTAAAGCACCTTACTATCAGCCGGGGAAACGGTGTACAACCTTCTGATCCGTAGGTACCCGTATGGGCATCCGGACCCGTTCAGATGAGTCCGTGACCTCGGCCGCGCTGCTGCCCGCTGTTCACGTGAGTCCGGAGAACTGGAAGGTCGTTCGTCCGCGTGGCTCCCAGCGTGGCTCCCGGCCGCATATGACACCGGGCACCGTGACGTCCTGGTCCTCGTCACCAACATCGGACCTTCGACCGGGACGTCCTGGCCGCTGGAGGCTTCGACATCGCTGAGCTGGACGAGCGGATCGGCGAGCTGGACGAGAAGATCACCGAGGCCGGGGTCCGCGGGAATGTGCTGCCCGCCCGGCCGCGCCGCCACCGGTCCACCAGGCGCAGGCAGGACGCCGCATCGCTGCCCCGCCGCCCGGTCAGTGGCCGGACCGTCGGCAAGACCTACACCGCGCCGGACGGCACGACGTTCCGCCCGTCCCTGTTCGTGACCCTGACCTGCCCGTCCTACGGCAAGGTCACCAGCGACGGCACACCCTCCGACCCCGGCAGCTATGACTACCTGCGGGCGGCGCGGGACGCGCTGCACTTCGCGGCGCTGTTCGACCGGTTCATCCAGAACCTGCGCCGCTTTACCGGCTATGACCTCCAGTACTTCGCCGCGATCGAACCCCAGCGGCGGCTCGCCCCGCACGTCCACATCGCCATCCGTGGCACCATCTCCCGCGCCGAGCTCCGCGAGGTCATCGCCGCGACCTACCACCAGGTCTGGTGGCCCTCCACCGAGACCGTCAAATTCGACGGCGTGGACCTGCCGGTCTGGGACGAGCACACCGGGACCTACCTCGACCCGGCCACCGGCGAAGTGCTGCCCACCTGGGACCAGGCCCTCGACGCGATCGGGGACCAGGACGAGCCGCTGCACGTCGCCCGGTTCGGGGACCGGTTCGACGCCCAGGGGGTGCTCGCCGGATCACGCGATGCCAGCCGGTGCATCGGCTATCTCACCAAGCCATCGGCGCCGGGTCATAGATCCACCTGGTCAAACGGATGCGTGCTTCAAGGTGAGGCCGCACGCCGGATGAGCCGCCTGATCTGCGGCTCGGACCGCCTCGCTAGCCGGCCGGGGCCCAGCGCCATACCGGACACTTTGTGGAGGCTGGCGAGCGGCGATGTTCACGATGAAATGAACAGCGCGATGAAAGCCGACGGGATCACGGCAGCGGGGTCGCGGACTGGCGCACGGCGAACTGGGCTCTGGTGCGCGGCTACGATTACCCGCGTCCTTCTCGCTGGCCCGGTGCGCCCGAGGCGGCAAAGGGGCCGGTGAAGATGCCGCGAGGACTACTACTCCGGCTGGGCCATGCCGGCGGGCGGCTGGGAAACGTCGGGGTCGAGCAACGCGCGGCACACGTCGGTGATGTCGACGATGCCGACCAGGCCGGCATCGCCGACGACCGGCAGGTGCCGGAAATGGCCGCTCGTCATGACCTTGGCCGCGTCACGGACGCTTGTGGTGGCGTTGATCACGGTCGGGCGAGCGGTCATCAGGGCATGGATCCGCGTACTGTTCACGTCCTTTCCGTCGGCGACCGCGTGGGCAATGTCCGCCTCCGTGATGATGCCTGCCGGCTGGCCGGTCTGGGCGTCCAGGACCATCAGAGCGGTCGTGCCCGCGTGCTTCATCAGGTAGGCGGCCGCAGCGATGTGGTCGCTCTGTTCTACCGTCGTCAGCGGTGGCCGCATGATGTCTGCGGCGGTGGCCGGGGCGGCGGCGTTGGTCTGCTCGGGCATCTGTTCTACCTCTACCTTTCTGCCTTACCTTTCGCTGGGTCCGGAGCTGGGCGCTGGCCGTGGGACAGGAATGTTCGCCGCGCCCGGGTATCCGTCTCTACGTTATCCGCCGACCTCGCAGGCCATCTGGTCAAGGTTGGCCCAGTCTTGGCCTTGAATGGCAGTACCGGTCAGGCTCGCCGCGCCCCCCCTGCTCCAAGCGGCGTTCGCGGACTGGTGGAAGACCACCGCCAGCGACCGGTTGGCCAAGATCCCGGCCCCGGCGCGGGGTCACCGGTACTTCTGGGACGCGATGCACGCCGTCACCCCGGAGTAGCTGGAGGAGATCTCCCGCACGATCGCGGTGCGGATCGTGGGGATTGTCCGGGGTGGACATGTCGTCGGTCGCGCTGGACATGACCAATTTCGCCCCGCTGCGCGACCGCGAACGGCAAGGCGCCGGTCGCGCAGCGGGGCAAATTCGGCCTGGACGGTGTGCTCGACGGTATCGCGGCCCGGCTGACACCCGGGCGTTACGAAGGGCTGCTATATCACGTGGCGGGGAACGGCTCTGCGGAGCGGCTGACGGCGGTAGGGTGCCGAGGTGGAGGACGCGGAGGCAAGGATGGCTGCCGATGAGCTTCGTGAGGCGGCTCGCCTCGCGGGTGAGTGTGCCGTAGTGGAGCGGGCGGTCGCGCTGGCCCGCTGGACCGGGACCAGGAGCCGGCCCGTGACAGCCGGGCAGGTGCTGCGCCAGCCCGACGTGCCGGCCGCGGCGGCAGCGCTCGGCGTCCGGCTTCCGGGACGGCTGCGGTCGGCGGCCGACCTGCCGGAGCTGCACCGCCCGTGGTGCGTCGCGATCGCTGCCGGCCTGCTGCGGGTAACCGGGGGGACAGTGACCTGCGGGCACGCGCTGGAAGGCTGGCCGCCGGGGAACGCTGAGCTGCTCACCGGATGGCTCGCGGGCCTGCTGGCGGTCTGTGAGGCAAGCGGCACGCGCGCGGAAGAGGGCGACGGCCTGCTGGTGCTCGTGCTGGCGCTGCTCACGGTCTTGCAAGACGACGACGTGCCAGCGGGGCGCGAGCTGTGGGACGCGATCTTGGAAGAAGCCGATGATCTTTGCGACGCCCGCGACCTGGACCTGGACGTGGCCCCGGCCGCGTTCGCGCTGCGGGCCGGCCGGGAGCGCGGGAATCCGCTGGGCGGGCTGGTGACGCTGCTGGCCGGCTTCGGCGCGCTCGCCGCGGAGCCCGCCGCACCTGGCGCCCTTGCCGCCCCCGTCATCACGCCGCTGGGCCGCTGGGCCGCCCGCCAGCTGGCGGAGGCCCTGCCCGGCGCGGCCGATCCGGGGATCAGCGCCGCCGAACTGATCGCGGAGGTAGCCCAATGCGCCGGTGAGGCGGAGCGATGGGAAGCCGCCTCGGAGTGGCTGGACGCGCGCGACCCGGAAGATGCGGTGCGGGAACTCCTGGTGGCGGCGGAGTCGATGTCGCCGCGGCTGCGTACCGTGGCGGTCAGCGTGGCCGAAATGACCGAGGAGGATGGACTGCCTGCCTGGCGCGAGGCGGCGAAGGCGCCGTGCGTGGGCCCGCACGCCCGCGTCGTGCTGCACTCCTGGAATCAGGGCCCGGAACCTGATCAGGCGGACGGGCAGTGGCTGGGGACCGAATCGGCCGCCGCCGCGCTGGAGGAAAGCGGACCTGACGAGGCGCTGTGCCGGATCTGGGAATCCGTGCGCGGAGACGGGCTGGACGGGCGGCTGGCCGCGGTGCGCGCGACCGGCCATCCGGGCGCGGCAAAGCTGGCACGGGCGGTGGCGAGGTTCGTCGCGTCGGGCGCGCCACGCAGCATCGACCAGGGGGTCCAGCTGAAGGTGACGCTGAATTACTCCAAGCCGCCGATCTGGCGCAGCGTGCAGCTTCCCGTCATTGCCAGCCTCGGTGACCTGCACAGGGTGATCCAGGTGCTGTTCGGCTGGGACGGTGACCACTTGCACGCCTTCGCTGTGGGCGGCAGGAAGTACAGCGATCCGTTCTTCGAGCTTGAGCTGACCGCCGACGAGGACGAGATGCGGGTCCGTGACGCTTTCCCGCCCGGTGGCAGGAAGGTCGGCTACGAGTACGACTTCGGCGCCAGCTGGATACACGAGATCACCTGGCAGAGGGCGATCAGGCCCGACCCGGAGCAGGTTTACCCGGTCTGCGTCGCGTTCAGCGGCGACTCTCCTATCGAGTACCCCTCCGAGGAGAACCCGCAGGAACCCGAGCCGTTCAGCCTGGCCGACGTCAACCGAGGGCTTGCCAAGCTCGGCGGTGGCTGAGCTTGGATGCCGGGCTGCCCGCCGCGCTTACCCTCATTTCCGCCGAACGGGCAGTGGCTTCCCGCCCACGCGAACCCGGGCCCGTCGCCGACGAAGCTGCGGGACCTCGGCGAGCAGGCCAGGCGGCTGCGGCGCGGGCCAGCTCGCTCACCCGCCGGGTCGGCGCAGTCGCCTGACGGGTCCGCGCGAGCCGTCAAGGTGGGACGTAATTCGCCGTGTCCTTGCGGGAGCGGGAAGAAGTTCAAGAAATGCTGCGGCTCCCCCTCGGCCCGCCCCTGATCGTGCGGCGCTGAACGGAGGCTAGCGATGCGTTCCCGTCTGTCAGTACGGTCGTGCCGTGGGCAAGGCGAGCAGCCGTAAGAACCAGCGACGGGAAGGCACCGGACAGTCACGCGCGGACTTCGAACGGCAACGCGTCTTCGCGGCGTTGCATGCGGGCGCCGGGCAGATCACCAGGATGCTCGAAGCCGAGCGTGAACGCGAAGCCCAGGCCGCGAAGATGTGGTGCGGCGGGGTGACGCCCGAGCGCGGCACGCTTCCGACCTGGGCATACGATTCCGTGGGCGACCGGTTCTTCTCGGACGACGACATCGCCGCCGCTGCCGCCGCGCCGCCGCTGCCGGACGCGATCCTTCCGGCGAAGAGGAACTGTCACAAGATCCCGCGCACTGGGCTGTCGCCGTTCGGCCCTGGTGCGGGGTGTCGTCCTGGACGGGCTCGACGTACGCGATCCGGCGGTCACCACGCTCACCGGCCTGCTCGCCCCCGTCGTCATGAGGGAGCTTGCCCGCACCGAGGACGACGATGCGGACCGGGCTGGGCACGGGCCTGACCGGGGCCGTGGTTGCCGAAGCGCTGATCCGTGGCTTCGCCGACAGCTACCGGTGCGAGATGCCTGGGGATGCCGAGTGCCTGAAGCGGCTGGGTCCCACGCGATCAGGCAACCCGCTGCACGACCTGATCCTCGCCAGGGCCGTAGCGTCAGAGAACTCGCTCCGCCTGGGGCTGATCGTCCTCGGCGTGACTGCCATGGTGTGGGTCCTGCAGATAGAACCGCCGATCTGTGTCGTCAAGGCTCGCTGATAATCAAGTGACGGCACGACACATATAAGGTCGTTCGGCGCTCGGCGCGCCCGCAGATTGTGCGGGCTTGGGGGAGCCCGGAGGTGTTCACGTCCTCGAACAGCCGTTGCCCTGCGCCGGCTACGACGGGCATGATCCAGAAACGGAACTCGTCGATCAGGTGGTCTCGCAGCAGCGTGTTGTCGAAGCGGCTGGTGCCGTATTTGATGAGGTCCTTGCCGGGCTGGTCCTTCAGCCGGGCGATCGCGCTGGATGGGTCGGGCCCGAGGAGGGTGGCATTCCATACCGTCTCGGTCAGCGACCGGGATGCGACGTACTTGGGCATGGCGTTGATGAGGTCGATGTAGGGATTGCCAGCGATGTGGCCCCAGTTCGCGTAAAATTTCTCGTAGGTCACCCGGCCCATGACGAACGCGTCGTAGTTGCCCAGCTGCTCAAGGGACAACGCCATGGCCTCGGCGTCGAAGTTGGCCCACCGTTCGGGCGCTTCGATGACGCCGCCCAGCGAGACGAGGGTCGATTCGGTCAGCTTGCGCATCGTCGTTCTCTTTCCCGAGTGGTTGATGTCATGATCACGGGCCCAGCTTCGGATGGCCCAAGCCGGCCACCGCCGCATCGACCCGTCGGCGCCCTTCGAGCGGCCCACGGCGATCTGGAAGGTGTGCCGTCGGCCTCACCCATAAGACAGGCTGCCAATCGGGGCCGGCCGCGATCAGTCGGCGGGGGCGGGTGCCGGGGCCTTCCGTTGCATGGCGGCCGCGGCGGCCTGGGCGATTTCGGTGCGCCGGACGAGGAGGAACGCGACGGGGACGGCGGTCAGGCCGGTGAGCCCGCAGACCCAGAATGCCCAGTGGAATCCGCCGGTGAGCGCGTCCGCGATGGCGTGGCCCTGGCCGAGCAGGACACGGGAGCGCGCGGCCGCTACGGTTGACGCGACGGCTATCCCGATCGCGCCGCCGAGCTGCTGGGATGAGTCGATAAGCCCGGAGGCGACCCCCGCGTCGCGCTCCGTGACGCCGACCAGGGCTCCGATCGATACCGGGATGAACACCCAGGTGACGGTGCCGGTCAGGAAGAAGGGGCCGGCCAGGTTCGCCCAGAAGCTCCCGTGGGCGGGCACCTGGGTCGCCCACAGGATCCCGGCCCCGGTCAGGGTCATCCCGACCGCCATCACCAGCTTGGCTGACACGCGGGTGACGAGCATCTGCGCCGGTCCGGCGAGCACCACCCCGGTCAGGCCGACGGCCAGCCAGGCGAGGCCGGTCTTCATCGCGGAGTATCCGAGCACCTGCTGCATGTACAGGGTGCCGATGAAGATGTAGCCGTAGAAGCTGGCCCCGAGCAGGAAGCCGACCGCGTTGGACCCGGCGAGGGTCTTCAGCCGGAACAGCCGCAGCGGCAGCAGCGGTGCCTCCGCTCTGGCCTCGATGACTACGAACGCGGCCAGCAGGGCCGCCGCCGACGCGAGCAGGGCCAGGGTCCGGGCGGCGGTCCACCCGACGGCCGGGGCCTGCGAGATCGCGTAGACCGCCATCACCAGGGCGCCGGTCACGGTGATGGCGCCGAGCGGGTCGTAGCGGCGGCGTGCGCCGTGCAGCCTGCTTTCCGGCACCACCCGCCGGGTCAGCAGCAGCGCGGCCCCGCCGACGGCGACGTTCAGGTAGAAGATGTACGGCCAGCCCGCGTACCGGGTGAGGGCACCGCCGGCTAGCACGCCGACGGTCGCCCCGCTGGCGCCGATGGCGCCCCAGAGCCCGAGCGCCTTGTTGCGCTCGGCGCCCTCGGTGAACATGTTCATCACGATCGACAGCGCGGCGGGCAGCACCACGGCGGCGCCCAGGCCCTGGATGCCGCGCATGATGATCAGGAACGTGGCGCTGGTGGCCAGCGCGCAGGCGAGCGAGGCCGCGGTGAACAGTGCCAGCCCGGCCATGAACATGCGCCTGCGGCCGAGCAGGTCGGCGGCCCGGCCGCCGAGCAGCAAGAACCCGCCGAAGGCGAGCGCGTACGCGGTCACCACCCACTGCAGGTCCGACTCGGCGAAATGCAGCTTGACGCCGATCGTCGGCAGCGCGACGTTGACGATCAGCAGATCAACCGCCGTCATGAAGTAAGCCACGGCAAGCAGCGAAAACGCCCGCCACCGGCGCACTTCGCCGGGTGCCGCGGCCTGCCCGCCGCCGGTGTCGTTCCTGGGGTCTACTGGGGTCACGTGTGCCTCCGGTCGTTACTGGTCAGGTCCTCGCCAGTTGAAGCACCGGCCGCCGGAGGCGATTCGCCGGTGAATCCGTGCCGCCGCCGGTGTTGCACTCATCGGAGGCGTTATCCAGGTGGTTATGTGAAAGGACAGGTCCCGCCATGACCGAGGCAACCCTCGCCCGGGCCCAGGCCGGCGACGGTGAGGCCTTCCGCGAGCTCATCGATCCCTACCGCCGCGAGCTGCAGGCGCACTGTTACCGGATTCTCGGATCGGTCCAGGACGCCGAGGACGTGCTTCAGGAGGCTCTGTTGGCCGCATGGCGTTCGATCGGCCGGTTCG
>CABEDN010000330.1_pt1 | contig 9832 bp, 8 predicted proteins | sample 3423051 | NCBI WGS metagenome assembly CABEDN01 (sample SAMEA5534330, study PRJEB31848) | metagenome | biome: tundra; feature: field; material: soil | place: USA | collected 2013-05 | depth 0.15 m
CGGCCATCAACATCGCGGCGGGGCACGCCGTGACTGCGCGGGGAGGCGACGGGGCAGCCCGGCCGGTGAACCGCGAACCTCACCTGCTGCTCCCATCGGTGTAGTAGCTGGAATCCCCCGCCTTCAGGCGAGGGAGGATGTCAATCTGCCTGCAGGTCCCGTCGGTTGAACGCGATGCCTCCGATCAGGGCGGTCGCCACGCCGATGGCGACCATGACGCCGTTGGCTTCCCAGTGCGGTGAGGTGGCCGGGGCTGACGCCATCTGGTGGAACACCGAGGTGTCCAGTATCCAGTGGCTGGTGGCGCCGATGCCGCCGATGATGACGACGAGCAGCGACCAGGCCAGCAGCCCGTAGACGACAGCCGAAGTGAGCCTGGGCCGCACTCCGAACGCCAGCGCGCCGATGCCCGCGATGGTGATGGCGGGCGGGGCGAGGTTCACGCCTGCGGCCACCAACGCGGCGAAGCTCACCCCTGCGTGCTGGCTGGCCGCGGCGGCCCAGGCGAAGACGCCTGCCAGCAGGCCGCCGGCCAGCAGGACGACGACTGTCAGCAGCAGCCTGCCGCCGAACCACAGCGCACGAGAGACGGGCCGGGCCAGCAAATGGTCGAGCCGTCCTGCTGATTCTTCCGACCGTGCCGCGGTGACCTGGCCCGCGGCCGCGAAGGCGACCAGGACCGCCACGATGAGGAAGCACACGCCGAGCACCGCGGCCGCCCCGCCACCCCGGGCGCCGAGCTTGGCGAATACCTGTTGCACCGATGACCCGGCAATCGTGCCGCCGGCCGATCGGGCGATGAGCCCGAACAGCAGTCCCGAGACGGCGATCGCCACCCACCAGCCGATGACCGCGGGCCGGACCAGCCGGACCGCCAGACCCGTCGGCCCGCCGAGCAGCCGCAGCCGCGACCGGCTGCTGGCCCGGTCCGGCACGAGGCCCGCCCCCACGTCTCGGGTGCCGGCCAGCCGCACGGTGGCGGCGGCCAGCGCCGCGGTGAAGGCGGCTATCGGGACCAGCGCTAGCGGCTGCGGCGCGGTCAGCGGCCGGAGCTCCTCCACCCAGCCGAGCGGGGAGGCCCAGATCAGCCCGTGCAGGCCCAGTCCCGCGTCGGCGGTCAGCCGGACGGCGTAGGCCGCCCCGAGGAACCAGGCGGCATAGGCGGCCGCCTGACGGCGGGTCGCTGCTAGCTGGCTGGTCAGCGCGCCGACCGCCAGGAACATGACCGCAGTGGCCACCATGGCCAGGGCGAAGTAGAGCGCGGGCCCGGCCGCGATGCCGACGCTGGAGTCCAGGCCGGTCAGGACGGTTATGAGGCCGGTGATCGCCCACAAGGTGAACACGCCCGCGGCCAGGCCGGCCAGGACCTGGGTGGTGCCGCCGCCGCGGGTGGTCTGGCCGGCCAGCAGCACCTCCCAGCGCCCGTTGTCCTCCTCGCCGCGCAGCAGCCTGGTGCTGGTCAGCAGCCCCCACACCGCACCGAGGAGCAGCAGCGTCATGGAGATCTTGAAGACGGTAAAGCCGGCCACCGTCTGGAGCTGCGGAGCCGGCCCGAACAGGGCACTGGTCGCCTTGTCCGACCCGTAGGCTGCCGCCAGCGCATCTCGCTGGGCCACGGTCTTGTAGAGCCTGGTGTAGCTGACCGCGGACGAGGCGATGGCGATGCCGAAGATGTAGCCCCAGATAGCCCCGGAACGGACGGCCTTGCGGGCGGTCAGCCGGACGATGACGCCGCCAGGCGATCTCGCGGTCCGGCGGCCCGGCGCCCAGGCGGCCCGCTCAGCGTGCAGCATGCGGCGCGCCCTGGTCCTGGCGGCCGCCGTACTGAGCCAGGAACAGCTCCTCCAGCGAGGGCTCGCGGCTCAGCAGCTCGGTGACACCCGCGGTCGCCAGGACTTTCAGCAGCGGTCCGACCGGGCCGCGGACCTGGCAGCGGACCACTCGTCCGTCGGCCTGCACCGAGCTCACCCCGGGCACCCCGGCAAGATCGGGGACCGCGTCCTCGAAGGTCGCCTCCACCGTGAGCGCGCTGAGATGCCGCATCTGGGCCAGCGTGCCCATCTCGACCAGTTTTCCGGCCCGCAAGATGGCCACCCGGTCGCACAGCGCCTCCACCTCGCTCATGATGTGCGAGGAAAGGAAGACGGTCTGGCCGCGATCGCGGGCCTCCCGGATGCTGCCCCGGAACGCCTGCTCCATCAGCGGGTCAAGCCCGCTCGTCGGCTCGTCCAGGACGAGCAGGTCGGCCCGGGTCATCAGGGCGGCGATCAGGATGACCTTCTGCCGGTTCCCCTTGGAGTAGGCCCGGACCTTCTTGGACGGATCGAGCTCGAACCGGGCTACCAGCTCGTCCCGGTACGCCTCATCGACCCGGCCCTGGACGCGTCCCAGCAGCTGGAGGGTCTCGGCGCCGGTGAGCGAGGGCCACAGGTTCGCCTCGCCGGGCACGAAAGCCAGGCGGCGGTGGGTCTGCACGGGCTGGCGCTGGCAGTCCAGGCCGAAGATCTCGCCGCGTCCCTCGGTCGGGTTGATGAACCCGAGCAGCAGCCGGATCGTGGTGGTCTTGCCCGCGCCGTTCGGGCCGAGATAGCCGACCACCTCACCCTGCGCTACCTCGAGATCGAGATGATCGAGGGCGGCGACGCCAGCGTAACGCTTGGTCAGCCCCTGAGTTCGGATGGCCGTAGCCCCCATAAGCGGCCGCGCCTCTCATCGCCGAGCTACACGAAGATATAGCTCACTATCCACATGTATAGCATGCAGCCCGGCAGCCCGGCGGTGACCCGCCAGGAGATCGAGGCCACCTTCGCGCTCCGTGCCGGACCCGGACCCGGACCCGGACCCGCCGGCCTTACCAGCGCAGCGCGTCCGGTGAGCCGCCGTTCTGGATGACCAGCTGGCGGGCCGAGGCCTCGGCGGCCGGCTTGCGGGCGACCCGCTCGGTGACCAGGGCCCGGGCCAGGGCGTCATCACCGGCCCGCGCCGCCGCGGCGATGAGGGTGAGGTCGATGATGTCGCGCTGCGCGTGGCTGCCGCCGACGGCGTGGGCTCGCGGCCGGATGTCGATGAGCAGGTCGATGGCCCGGTCGGGCCGGCCGGCCGCGAACGCGCTGAAGGCCTCGAGCAGATCCAGGCCGGCCCGCTCGACGGCCCGCCGGTTGGTCGGCGCCGTGAGGTGCCGGTTCGCGGCCACCACCAGCTCGTTGCGCGCGTGGTCCCCGGCCAGGCCGAAAGCCATCACCGCGTGCCAGTCGTTGAAGACGTAGACGGGGCTGGCGACCAGGTCGCTGATGTCGGCCGCGAGCTGCTCGGCCCGTTCGGTGACGTCGACGCCGAACAGCGACAGCCGCCAGAGCAGGGCGGCGGCGTCGACGACGTCGAGCCACTCGGTGGACCGGCCGGCCCGCAGCGGGTCGTCGTACAGCGCGAGGGCCTCGTTGATCTCGCCCAGTTCCAGGTGGAACAGGCCGCGGTGCCACCAGTTGTGGACGGCGAAGAAGCTGCCGGACCAGTCGGGCGCCGAGGCGGTGAGGAACGCCACGCCGTCCCGCTGGCGGCCTTCCATCTCCAGGACGTGCGCCAGCGCGTGCACCGACCACACGTCCCTGGGGTTGTGGTCGAGGGCAGCCCGGGCGCGCTCTTCGGCCTGACGGTAATCCGCGTTCTCCTCCAGGCCGAACGCGTAGATGCCCTGAACGTATCCCCATCCGGGCCGCTCGCGCGGCCAGGCGGGCAGCACCCGGGCCGCGGTGTCGCGCAGCTCGAGGCGGTTGCCCAGGAAGAAGTACAGATCCTGGGCGACCTTGAGCGCGAGCAGGTCACGCGGATGGCGGAGCAGGGCCCGCTCCAGCGAACGGGTGGTGCCCTCCCAGTCACCTTGGACCCAGGCCCTGGCGGCGCGCAGGTGATGGGCTTCCCGTTCGCCTATGACGGTCCCGTCCAGCTGCTTCAAGATGTCGCCGGCGGCGCTGACGCCCTCCGGCGTGGTCCCGTACAACTGCAGGTAGGCGCGGTAAATGTGGCCGAGGACCAGGTTGTCGTCGGCGCCGGCCGCCGCCTCGGCGGCCGCGACGGGATCGCCCGCCAGCCCGGCCAGGCCCTCGATGGCCTCATCAAGCAGCTCTACCGCACCGGGGCTGGCCGCGCGGACCGGAACACCCCAGCGGTCTGCGAACTCCTTGCCCATCTCGGCTCCTCCTGCCCTCTTGCCTGCGCCCCCGGCTGGTGCCGGGACGGGATACCCGGAGTTGGCCGTTCCACCAGTGACGGACCTGCAGATAAGCGTACCTACCGGGCCCATGCACGGGTGCACGAGTGCACAAGCAGCGGCCGGCAGGCTGACGGACCTTTGCCTACCAGGAGGAAGCGGCCCCCGCCGGGCCGCCGAACGCGGCGTAGGCCAGGCCGGCCGCGACGGCGCCGAGGACCGCGCCGGCCAGCACCTGCGCGGTGGTGTGATCCCCGAGCGAGACCCTGGACCAGCCGAGCAGCGCGACGAGCAGGTACCCGGGCAGTACCAGCGGCCCGTAGGTGAAGGCGAGCAGGGCCACCGAACCCGAGGCGACCGCGCAGTGGATGGAGATCTTCCACACCGTGGTGATGCCCGCGAGCACCGCCACGCTGGCCAGCATGAAGGCGAGGTAGCCGACCATCAGCACCGGCGCGTGCAGCACGATCAGCAGGATCATCCCGGCCGCGACGGACGCCATGATGAACGCCAGCACGATCAGCCGCGGCCCTCGCGCGCCGACGTTCCTGTCATCCCAGCGGCCCCGGCGGATGCCGTAGGAGATGAACAACGTCGGCAGCACGGCGGTGAACAAGCCGGCCAGCAGCCCCCAGCCGATGCCGGCCAGGCCGTCCAGCTGCCCGCCGATACCGATCACGGTGACGACCAGCCAGTTCTTCGGCTCGAGCAGGTAGGTGATCCGCCCGGCCGCGGACCTCGGCGACTTGCCTGTTTGACGGACGGCCATGGACAGACGGTACCGTCCCCGGTATGGCGGCACTGAGCGGCAGGGAATTCCTCGAGCGGCGATCCGCCGCCCGGGTGCACGTGGAGATCCAGGGCCAGACCCTGACCGGCGGCGTGGCCGATCATCCCGCCTTCCGCAACGTCCTGCGCAGCTACGCCGAGCTGTACGACATGCAGCACGACCCGGCGTACCGCGACGTGCTCACCTACCCCTCGCCGGCCTCGGGCGAGCCGGTGGCCACCTCCTTCCTCGTCCCCAGAACCTCCGGCGACCTGGACAAACGCCGCCAGGCCTGCAAGCTGTGGGCCGACCGCTCGTTCGGCATGCTCGGCCGCACCGGTGACTACCTGAACAGCGCGCTGATGGCGCTGGCGTCGGCCCAGGCCTGGTTCGCGCAGTCCGATCCGGACTTCGGCGAGAACATCCGGCGCTACTACGAAAAGGTCCGCGAGCAGGACCTGCTCTGCACCCACACGCTGATCCCGCCGCAGGCCAACCGGGCGGTCTCCGGGAGCGAGCAGGCCGGCGGCGCGCTGATGGCGCACATCGTCCGCGAGGACGACAACGGCATCGTCCTCCGCGGCGCCCGGATGCTCGCCACCATCGGCCCGCTGGCCGACGAGCTGCTGGTGTTCCCCTCGACGGTGCTGCGCAACGCGCCGGAGGACAAGCAGTACTCCTTCGCCTGCGCCATCGCGAACGACACGCCGGGACTGCGCTACATCGCCCGCGAGCCGCTGGACTACGGCCGCCCCCGGCACGATCACCCGCTCGGGTCCAGGTTCGAGGAAACCGACGCCGTGGTGGTGTTCGACGACGTGCACGTGCCCTACGAGCGCTGCTTCGTGCTCGGCGACCCGGAGCTGTGCAACGGCTTCTACCGGCGGACCTCGGCGGTGGTGCACATGACCCACCAGGTCCTGGTCCGGACCACGGCCAAGACCGAGTACATCCTCGGCCTGGTCTCGCTGCTCACCCGGGCCATCGGCATCGAGCAGTTCGGCCACGTCCAGGCCGACGTCGCGGAGATCATCACCACGCTGGAGACACTGCGCGCGCTGCTGCGGGCCGCCGAAGCCGACGCCGCCCCGAACGAGTTCGGCGTGCTCACCCCGGCCTGGGCCCCGCTGAACACGGCCCGCAACCTGTACCCCCGGCTCTACCAGCGGTTTCCCGAGATCTTGCGCAAGCTCGGCGCCTCGGGCCTGATGGCCACCCCGACCGAGGCCGACGTGACCGGGCCCGCGGCCGCCGACATCGAGACCTACCTGCAGTCCGCCACGCTGGGCGGCGCGGACCGGGTCAGGCTGTTCCGGCTGGTCTGGGACACCTGCATCTCGGCCTTCGCCGGCCGCCAGGCGCTGTATGAGTACTACTTCTTCGGCGACCCGGTGCGGATGGCGGCCGGCTACGTCGCCGGTTACGACCGGGAGCCTTACCAGGCCGCGGTCCGCGCCTTTCTGGACCGGGATTGACGGCGCGGCGAAAGGCCCAAGTAGGGTATGCGGGCTAATATCACAGCAAGCTATGGCTAGGTCCCGGTCGCGGGAGGAGACAGATGATGAGCAAGGGGACGGTGATCCTGTTCTTGTGGCTCATCATCGGAGCGGCCGCGGCCGGCCAGCGCGGCTACTTCAGCGCTCCCAACCTGGGCTGCACCCAGGGGGCGACGATGGCGCTGACCATCGTGGCCGGACCGCTCAACTACGTCGGCCTGGACCCGAAGATCTCCTGCACGACCCCCAAGCCAAGCGGCGCCTGACGGCACGCACCCAGGGCCCTCTCTTCCCAGCGGGCCAGCCGGAAGGGCACAATAGGGCGGTGAACTATGGCCAGCTCGGGGCGGTGTGCCCGCAATGCGGCAGCGCTGCCGCCGTGCATTCGATCGGGGAAATGGCCACCGTGGCCAAAAACCAGCTGGGCCGGCAGCCGGGTTACGGCCCGCCGCCGCAGCAGGATTACGGCCCGCCGTCTCAGCAGGATTACGGCCCGCCGTCTCAGTCGGGCTACGGTGCGCCGCCGCCGCCGGGCTATCAGGGGCCGCCGCCGCCGGGCTATACCGGCTCGGCCCGCCCTGGTGGCCCGACCCAGGGTGCGTCCAGCGCCAGCAGCGACCCCGGTGCCGGGGTCGAGGACCTCATCGCCGACGTGGTGATGGGCGCGGCCACGCGGTTCCTCGGCGGAGCCATCAGCCGTCGCGTGCAGCGTGCGGTCAACGAGCGGGTGCTGCCGAACCTGGCCGCCAGGAAAGACGCGATGCTGCGCGAGCAGATCGCGGTCGCCGAGCGGCATCCCGATCTGCGGGCCTGCCTGACCGACCAGGTGATCTTCCTGGACGGCGGCCAGCGCGTGCTGCCGATGCCCAACCTCGCCGGAGGGTTCACCGTCGAGCAGTCCGATGCCCTGGTCGCCCGCCTGCGGGACGGCTGACCTGGGTTCACGCCCGGGAGAGCAAAGAAAGGGCGGCCCGCGCTGACCGCCCGCTAATGGCGGCGGAGAACGACAGGTCACTGCGGCAGAGCTTGCAGAAAGCCCGCCAGCCCTTGGGCGTGGCCAGCACGGCGTGAAAGGCGCCGGGATGCCGGGAAAAGGCCGCGAGGATGCGCCGCCCGGCTTGGATGTCCGGGATCAGGTCCCGGTGCACGGCCGCTTCGTAGTCAGCCAGCATGCCGTCCAGCTGCCCGGGGCCCTCCTGCCGGGCCGCCTCGGCGGCACAGGCGCCGGCCATCGTGCCGGACCTGAGCGCGAAGCTGATGCCCTCGCGGGTCCACGGCTCCAGCAGCCCGGCCGCGTCCCCGGCCACCAGGACCCGTCCCTGGCGCAAGGCCGAACCGCTGGTCCGGCACCTGGTGAGGTGACCGGAGTCGCGGAGGACCTCACACGAGCCCAGCTTCAGCCGGTCGATGAGGGCGCGGAGGTACTCCTTCGTGCCGCTGCCCTGGCCGCGGGCCGCGATGACCCCGACGGTGAGCCTGTCGTCCTTGGGGAAGACCCAGCCGTACGAGCCTGGCAGCTGTCCCCAGTCCAGCAGGACCCGGCCGCGCCACTGCCGCTGAACCGGGATCGGAGCCTTGACCTCGACCTCCAGGCCGAGGTCGACCTGGCAGAACTCGACCCCGACGTGTCGCGCGCTGACCCCCGAGGAGCCGTCCGCACCCACCACCACCTGGGCCGACACGGTGCTTCCGTCGGCCAGCCTGAGCTGGGCGCCGTCGCCTTCCTGGCTGATCGCCCGGACCGCGCACCGCTGCCGCAGCGTCGCGCCCAGCTCCACCGCCCGGTGCCGGAGCGCGTCGTCGAACTCCTCCCGGAGCACCATCGCCAGGATGGGCTCCTCGTGCTGCCTGGTGAACGAACGCTGGCCGTCCAGGGTAAAGGTGGCGGTGTCGATGCGGTCCCGGGCGGGCCAGTCCACCTGGCGGCCGACGGCCGCCAGCGACGCCCCGATCAGGCCGCCGCCGCAGGTCTTGTACCGGGGATGGGTGGCCCGCTCGAAGACGACGGTCCGGGCCCCGGCCGCGGCCGCGGCGCTCGCGGCGGCCAGCCCGGCGGGCCCGGCCCCGATGACGGCGACATCCCACTGCGCGCGTTCGAGCATCCTTGCAGGGTAGACGCCGCGGACCGGGCCCTCGGCCGGCGACCCTGGCTCCGGGGCTGGCGCCGGCGACCCTGGCTCCGGGGTCCGTTCGGCATCCTTATGATCCCGAACGGCTCCGGTGCTTCTCCTCGGCCAGCTGGCGCAGGCGATAGCGCTGGGTTTTCCCGCTGACGGTCTTGGGCAGCTCGGCGACGAACTCGACGGCCCTGGGGTACTTGTACGGGGCGATGGATTTCTTGGCGAAGTCCTGCAGCTCGGTGACCTTGGCCGGGTCCGCGGCCACGCCCTCGCGGAGCACGACGAACGCCTGGACGACCATGCCGCGGCCTGGGTCGGGCGCCCCGACCACGGCGACCTCGAGCACGTCGGGATGGCCGAGCAGCGCCTCCTCGACCTCAGGCCCGGCGATGTTGTAGCCGGCCGAGATGATCATGTCGTCGCTGCGCGCCTGGAACCAGTAGTAGCCGTCGGCGTCGCGGACGTAGGTGTCGCCGGTGATGTTCCAGCCGTGCTGCACGTAGCTCCGCTGGCGCGGGTCGGCCAGGTAGCGGCAGCCGGTGGGACCCTGCACGGCGAGCCGGCCCGGCTGGCCGTCGGGGGCCTGGTTCCCGTCCTCGTCCAGGATCGCCGCGCGGTAGCCGGGCACCGGTTTGCCGGTCGCGCCGGGCCTGATGTCGCCGTCGGCGGCGGCGATGAAGACGTGCAGCATCTCCGTCGAGCCGATGCCGTCGATGATCGAGATGCCGGTGGCCCGGCGGAACTCCTGCCAGACCGACGCCGGCAGGTGCTCGCCGGCCGAGACGCAGCGCCGCAGGTTCGGCAGCGACGGCGGCCCGTTACCCTTCCCGGCGGCCAGCATCGCCCGGTAGGCGGTGGGGGCGGTGGACAGCACGGTCACCCCGTGGGCCGCGATCGCGTCGGCCAGCTCGCCCGGCGTGGCCCGTTCGAGGAGCAGCGTCGAGGCGCCCGCGCGCAGCGGGAACAGCAGCAGCCCGCCGAGCCCGAAGGTAAAGCCGAGCGGGGGAGTGCCGGTGAACACGTCGTCCGGGCCGGGCTTGATGAGGTGGCGGGAGAAGGTGTCCGCGGTGGCCAGGATGTCCCGGTGAAAGTGCATGGTCACCTTCGGCTGGCCGGTCGTGCCCGACGTCGGGGCGAGCATGGCCACGTCGTCGGCGGCGGTGCTGACCGCGGTGAACCGGCCGTCCCTGGCCGCGCAGCGCGCGGTTAGGTCATCCGATCCTTCGCTACCATAAAGGAC
>CABEDN010000337.1_pt1 | contig 9831 bp, 7 predicted proteins | sample 3423051 | NCBI WGS metagenome assembly CABEDN01 (sample SAMEA5534330, study PRJEB31848) | metagenome | biome: tundra; feature: field; material: soil | place: USA | collected 2013-05 | depth 0.15 m
CTCGTGTCCGGCATGATCGTGTTCGGCAGCGAGACGCCTGCGACCGCGCTCGACTGGACCTTGCACGTACTGCTGTCCAGGCCGTCCGACTGTCAGCGGATTCGCCTCGACAAGTCGTTGCTGCCGACGGCTGTCGAGGAGGCGCTAAGGCTGTTTCACCCGCCTGCGGCAACCGATGACGGCCTGCTCCGATACGCACACCACGACCTGGTCGTGGCCGACCAGATCGTGGCCGCGGGCGAGATGGTGTTGCTGGACGTCGTCGCGGCCAACAGGGATCCCGAAGTGTTCGAGCGGCCGTACGAGTTTGACTTGAACCGCGAAGCGGTGGGCCATCTGTCCTTCGGGCACGGCTTCTACCGGTGCAACTTCGCGCAGCTGGCTCGCGTGGAGATCGAGATCGGGGTCCGGTGCCTGCTCACCCAGATACCCCGCATCCGGCTCGGGCAGCTGGACGGCGGCGGTCCGGTGCCAAGCCCGGACGGACGCCCGGCCAGCCCGCCGACCGTGTGCTGGTGACCGGTGACCGGCTGAGCTTGTCCCTCCAGGCGGACAATTTCAAACCGCCCGTGAGGAGGTTACGCGGGTACTCGAAGAGCCGGCCGCCGCGGAGCCGCCGGCCGGGCAGAACGGCAGAGCGGCGGGGAAGACGAGGCCCGGCTCGCCGGTCGGGGCGGTGACGGTGGGTGCTGCCGTGGCAGGATGGCACCGGGGCGTCGGTGCTCCCGAGGTCGTACCAGGACCTGCTGGAAGTGGCATCCGACGCGGGGCGCCCGCTGTGGGCGGGCGAGTTCGCGGTCGCGGCGCGACTGCCCACGGCCAAGGCGAAGGTGGAGGGCCTGCGGTCGAAGCTGAGGCTGCTGGTTGAGCGGGGCTGGCTGGCCGCAGTGCCCGGCGGCCTGTACACGCTTCCCGATCACGCGGGAAAACGGAGAAACCCGGACGGTAACGGGCTCTTCTTCCTAAGTTCGGAGGTGCTAACCCGATCCGGACCTCACGGAAGGAGAACCCTCATGGCAGCCTACTGTGCAATCCCTCCTGATGATCCGTTCGCCGTCTCGGGTGGCATGTTCGCCGCCCTGGCGTCCGAGCTCGCCGGCCCCCGCCGCAGCGGGGATGACCGCCTGCGAGCTGGAGGAACTCGTGGACGAGCGGGGCCGGGAGGTGCTGCGGCAGCTGGTGCAGGACCATTACGGACTGCGGGCGGTGCGGGAAGAGCAGCAGGCCCGGGAGCAGCGTGCCCTGGCGACCGGGCCGGACGGGATCACCCGGACCCGGCTGGAGACCGGGCACGGCCGGCTGCTGGCCACGCTGTTCGGTACGGTGACGGTGACCCGGTGCGCCTGGCGCAAGCCGGGGGCGCCCGATTACCGTCCCGCCGACGCCGCTCTGTCGCTGCCGGCCGGACGGCACTCCCATACCCTGGCGAAACTCGCCGCCCTGGAGGCGGCCCGCGGCTCGTTCGACGCTGCGCACGCGGCGATAGCCCGCCGCTGCGGGCCGGTCATCGGCAAGCGGCAGATCGAGGAATCGATCGTGAACGCCGCCTCCGATATCCCCGCGTTCTACGCCGCCCGGATCCCGGAGCCGTGCACGCCCTCGATGCTGGTGGTCCTGTCGTCCGACGGCAAGGGCGTCGTGATGCGCCCCGGCGCGCTCCGGGCGGCCACGGCGAAGGCCGCGAAGCTGGGGAAGATGCGCACCCGGCTGGCGTCCGGGGAGAAACCGAACCGCAAGAGAATGGCCACCCTGGTCACCGTCTACGACGCCGAGCCTGCCATGCGCCGCCCGCACGACGTGATCTCCCCGCCCGGCGGACGCAACGGCCCCCGCGTGCTCCGGCCCGGCCCGAAGGCCCGGTCCAGGTGGCTGGCCGGGTCCGTCCGCCAGGACCCCGCCGGCATGATCGCCGCCGCGTTCGACGAGGCCGAGGCCCGCGACCCCGGCCACGTGCGGACCTGGGTCGTCCTCGTCGACGGGGCCGAGCACCAGCTCGACCTCATCCGCGCCGAGGCCGCCCGCCGCGTCGTCACCATCCACGTGATAATCGACATAATCCACGTTCTTGAGTACATATGGGGCGCTGCCTGGTGCCTGCACGCCGCCGGCGACCCCGCCGCCGAGGACTGGGTCGCGGCCAGGGCTCTCGCCGTGCTTGCCGGTGACAGCGAGCGGATCTCGCAGGAGATCACCGCCGAGACCGACGCCGCCGGCCTGAAAGGCAGCCAGCGGAACGGGGCCGCCGCATGCGTCCGCTCAACCTGGAAAACAAGCGGGAGTTCCTGCACTACGACGAGGCCCTCGCGGCCGGCTGGCCGATCGCGACCCGGGTAATCGAGGGCGCATGCCGGCATCTCATAGCCGATCGTCTCTCGGTGAGCGGCTCGAGATGGGGCCTGGACGGCGCCGAGGCCGTTCTCACCCTGAGGGCAGTGATCAGCAACGGCGATTTCGAGGAGTACTGGCGATTCCACCTCGAACGCGAGCACCAGCGGCTCTACCCCGGCGTTAAGCAGGGACAATACACACTCAGCGCCTGACCGGTTAGCTCACTCCAAGAGAGCTACACCCAGCCGCGATCCGCGGCCAGCAGCAGCGCGTCGCGGACCGCTGGCCCGGCCGGCACCCGCACCTGTTCCCGGCGCTCAAGGCGAACGCCGGCGGTCAGCACCCGGTCACCTACTACAGTTACCGCGGTCTGCTCAACAAATGGCTGGACACCTGCGACGTCCGCGACGAGCACGGCGGCCCGGCGCACCTGACACCTCACCAGTGGCGGCACATTCTCTCTGCTTAGTTATCGTGTTGCGATTAGCTCCGGAGCCCCGTGCGAGCTGTGATTTTCGGCTGCGGCGGGCCGTGTCGTGTTTCTATGGTTCCGGCTCATGATCCTGAGCTTCTTTTCGTCCCGGGGCTGGGAGTCCTGGGATATCGCGAACCGGCCGCTGCTTCCTGAGCGGATGCCGGTCCTGGTCGATGACGACCTTCTGTTCGAGGACGGCCCTACGGCACCGCGGCCGGCGACGGTTGTGAACCGGTGGCTGCGTGAGCTGCCGGCGAGCGGCTGCCCGTCGCCCGGCTCGTGGGAGAGCTACGCGAGGACGCTGAAGGAATGGGCCGAGTTCCTGTCCGGGCACGGAGTCGGCCTGTTCGACTCGCGTGATCAGCTGAAGCTCGCGCTCGGCAAGTACGCCGGGTACCGGGCAGCCGGGCCAGCGGAAAGCCGGTTCGCGGTGACGACGTGGGGCCGGCACATGAGCGTCCTGTCGCTGTTCTACCGGTGGGCTCTGGAAGAGGGCCACGCGCAGGCCGAGCCGTTCACCTACCGGACGGCGAGGGCTCTGTTCGCCGGGACCGGCCGGGATGTCCGGGTGAACCTGGCGGTTCGCCGGACCCCGAAGCCGCACGTGACGATCAGGTACCTGGAGCCCGACTTCACCCGCCTGTTCCTGGACGGGCTGCGGGGCCTGGCGCCAGGCGGCGAGCCCGACCCGTACTACCGGGGCCGTGAGCTGGCCCGCAACGCCGCGACCGGGGAGCTGGCGCTGGCGACCGGGCTGCGGCTGCAGGAGTTCAGCTCGCTGCTGGTCTGGGAGATCCCGCCGCTGCCGTCCCGCCCGGTGCAGGCACCGATCCCGTTCCCGGTCCCGGCCTCGGTGGCCAAGGGCCGCAAGTTCCGCACCACCTGGATCTCCTACGAAGCCCTCGCAGCTGTGCACCACTACCTGGACCTGGACCGGCCCGCGACCGTCGACGGCACGGACTGGCGTCCGCCGCCGCGGTGGGGCGAGCCGCTGATGGTGACCGACCCCGACGAGCGGGGCGGCCGGGTCAACGGCGTCCGCCGCCGGTGGGAGACGCTCACGCCGCCGGAGCGCCGCCGGCTGGTCGCCCCGGAGGGAGGGACGTGCATCCTCGCGGCGAAGGCAGGCGGCGGCCCGTTCACCGCCTGGGCATCGGTGTTCGAGCGCGTCTCGAACCGGATCCGGGCCCGTTTCGAGCCCCGGTTCCCGCACGTTTACCCGCACCGGCTTCGCCACAGCTTTTCCATTCGCACTCTGGAATACCTGGTCAGCGGCCACTACCGGCAGGCCGCCCGGGTGGTGAAGGACACCGACCTCGGCGAGGGCCCGGATGCAGCGCTGATGCTCTACCTGGCCAAGGCGGACCCGCTGCTCGTCCTGCGTGATCTTCTTGGCCACTCGTCGGTGCTGACGACGGAAAAATATCTTCGCAAACTGGACACTACCCGGATCTACCGGGAAGCCTGGGAGCGCTCTGGCCTCGGCGGCGGCCGCAGTTCCGACGCCGAGGCCGAACGCGAGGCCGACGCTGAGTTCAGCGACGAGCCGGACGGGATTGCAGGCTGATGCCCGCGACCGTGGAGACGGACCCGCCGGGCATCTGGTGCATGTTCAGCGACGGCAGCACCGCCCGGTTCGACCTGGACGGGCTCCCCTGCCCCGGGCTGGCGGCGGACCTGCTGACGGGCCTGGCCGGACTGGTTCACCCGCACGGCCGCATCGACGCCGAGGGAACGGTCAGCGCTTACATCCTGGCGTTCCGCGAGATGACGCGCAGGCTGTCTGCGTCCGGGTTCGCCGGCCGGGCCGCCGACCTGCGCAGAACGGACCTGACCGAGTACTGGATGGGCACGACGGGCTCTCGCGAGTCGTGCATCCGCCGGGCGCTGGAGGCGCTCGCCCGGGACGGCGGGGTCCTGGAGCCCGCGGTGGCGGAGCTGGTGGCTGGCCGGAACTTTAACCAGATCCCGTTCCGCAGGCCGCTGCCGCCTTACCGCGAGGCTGAATGGGAGTGTCTTACTGCCACCTGCGAAGAGATCGCCGGCACGGCGTTCGCTGCCCACAGGGAAGCGCTGGCGGCGGCCGCCCGGGGCAGGCACCCGGGCAGGGGCCGCTGGTCCCGGGAGAACGTCGCCTGGCTGCTGGCCCGGACTGGTCCTGCCGGGGCGGACCGGCTCGGGCAGCTGACCGGCTGCTCATCCGGGACGGTCCGCAGGCGGACCGGTTTCCAGGAGGTCAGCGCGGACCTGTTCCCGGCGCTGGACGTGGTGATCGCCTACCGGCTGCTGTTCGGCATCTACTCCGGCATCGTCCCCGACGGCATTGAAGACCTGGCCGTCAGCGACATCGACTGGGCCGGGGACGCGTCAGTGCTGCTGTCGTATGTCAAGCGCCGCACCTCCGCGGAAAGCCTGGTCCTGCCCCGGCGGGCAGTGCGGCTGCTCGAGCAGTGGCTCGATCATTCGGCGCTGCTGCGCGGCCTCGCCGCCCCTGGCGACCGCGAGCGTCTGTGGCTGGGCACCAGCCGCCCCGGCGGGAGCGCGCTAATCAGGAAGATCGGACGGACCGCTATCCGGCGCTGGGCGCTGCGGCATAACGTAACCAGCGATGACGGCGGGCCGCTGAAGATCCACCGGTCCCGGATCCGGACCACGCACCTGTCCCTGCGCGACAAGAGCGCCTGGGCAGGCCGGGGACGGGCGACGATCGACCCCAACCACAGCCCGCAGGTCGAGGGCGACCACTACCTGACCGCGGCCACCCCGGCCCAGCAGCACGCCGTCGACACGATCGTCGCCGATGCCCAGCACGACCTGATCCGGCGGGCGCACCCGCCCGCCGTCCTCACCGACGCCGACACCGCCGTCCTCGCACGCGACTACCCCCAGCTGGTCACCTCGCTCGGCCTGGACGACAAGGTGCTCTCCGAACTGGTCAGCGGGACGCGTGACGTGTTCACCGCGGCCTGCGCCGATCAGCTGGCGGGCCTGCACGGGCCGAAGGGACAGCCGTGCCCGGCACGGCCCTGGGTCTGCCTGCTCTGCCCGCTGGCGGTCTTCGCACCACGGCACGCCGTGAACCTGCTGCAGCTGAAGGCGTTCTTCTCCCGGCAATGGCAGCAGATGCCCGCTGCCCAGTTCATGGCCGTGTTCGGCCCGTACTCCCAGCGGATCGGCCAGGTGCTCGGCCGCTTCGACCCCGCCGTCCTGGATCAGGCAGCCCGCCACGTCACCGGTGACGACAGCGAGCTCCCGCTGCGCCCTGAGGAGCTAACACAATGACCGCCGCCCTTCCGTCTCCGCCCCCGGGCGGGTCGCCGTTCGCCGGCGCCGATGTCTGCCGGCAGGCAGGACTCACGCTCCCCGACGGGACGCCCCGGCCCATGTTCGACGACGACCTGTGGGACTTCACCCACGTGGCAGGGCTTCCCGTCTCGATGGGACCCAACATCCGCCGGCTCAGCTTCACGCAGATCACCGACCCGCGATGGCGGCTGGCCGCCAAGGAGCTGATCTTCGCGATGCTCGTACCGCGGCACGAGGCGGTCGCCCCGCTGCCGCGGGCCTACCGGGCCCCGGTGCACATCGCCACCGCCAGCCGGCGCCTCGGCGAGACCGCCCGGCTCCTGAACTGGCTCGCCGGCCAGGGCATCGCCAGCCTGGGCGAGGTCAGCACCCGTCACTGCGAGGCATACCTCTCCCATCGCCGCCACGTGACCAGCGAGGACGGCACCGTGGTCGGCGAGCGCAGCCCCGGCACCCGCAGGGGAGCCGCCCAGGCCGTCATCGACCTGCTCAACTACGGCGAGCTGTTCACCGCTGACCGGCCGGACCCGGGCCTGCGGCCCTGGGGCGGGGCCACCGCCACCGCGATCGCGGAGATGCCCAGCGGCCGGACCGCGAACAAGACGCAGCCGCTCAGCGACGATGTCCTGCAGCCCGTGCTTGCTGCGGCCCTCTACCTCGCCTCCGTCATAGGCCCCCACGCCGTCACCCTGAACCAGCAGGTCAGGGACACGGACCGGCAGCACGGCCGCAGTGCCCCCGGCCGGTTCGCCAAGCCGGCACGGGCACCCGTCGCCGAGATCACCCGGCTGCTGGACCGCTGCCGGCACGACGGAGAGCCGCTGCCCATGCTCCCCGGCTACCTGGCCGACGACCGGATCGCAGCCGGATGGCCGCCCGGCGATCCGCTGCTCAGGGTCAGCCTGAACATCCTGGCCCGCCAGGCCGGCATCAGCCAGTTCCACCTCCGATGGCTCGACGAGCTGCGCGGCCCGATCGAGGCAGCGGCCGCCGCAGTCGGCGTCCAGGAGATGTTTGCCCGTGACGGGACGCTCGTCGACCGGGCCGACGGCCAGGGCAGCGTTCCCTGGTCACCGCCCCTGCACCGGCTCGAGGCCATCGCGCTGGCCGGCGTCGTCCGCACCGCGGCGGCGACCGTGATCGGCGCGGTGTCGGGAATGCGCGCCAGCGAACTGATGGAACTCCGGACCGGCTGCCAGGCAGCCGAGGAACCCGTGCCCGGCATGGTCCGCTACCGGCTGGCCGGCAAGCTCGTCAAGGGCCAGCCGCTCGGCGGCACCCGCGACGAATGGGTCGTCATCGAACCCGCCCACCAGGCAGCAGAACTCGCCGGGCAGCTGCACGACGACCCTGCCGACGGCACGCTCCTGTTCGGCCGGATCGCCTTCGCCGTCCGCTACAAGTGGTTCCGGAACTGGGTGAACAGCCCCTCCGGCCAGCGTCTCGGGCTTGCTCCCATCCCGGATTTCCCCGTGACCCTGCGGGCACTGAGAAGAACGCTGGCGATGGAGCTCGCCTACCGGCCCGGCGGCGTCCTCGCCGCCAAGGTTCACCTCAAGCACGTCGCCGTGGCAACTACGGAAGGGTACGCTTCCCGCCCCGGCGGCGCCCAGGCCGAGCTGCTCGCGGAGGTCAACCAGCATGAAAGCGAACGCAACCTCGCCCTGCTCTGGGAGGAGTTCCGCAACTACCAGCAGGGCATCATGCCCGCCGGCCCCGGAGCCCGCGAGCTGACGCAGTTCTTCGCCCGCATCGACGCCACGCTCGACCCCGCCCAGGCCCCCGCGGCGAAAGTACAGCGCAGCGACCGGGAGATCCTCAGCCTCCTCACCAAGCGCGCCAGCGTGCTGCACCTCGGCACCGCGAACTACTGCTGGTTCACCGACCCGTCCCGGGCGCTCTGCCTCAGGCTCGCCGGAACCCCGGCCGCCGGCAAGCCCCTCATCGGAATGTGCGACTCGGCCCGCTGCCCGCAGGCCACGCACCATCCCTGCCACCGGCCCGTCTGGGCCGGGCACGCCGAGAACACGAAGACGTTCCTCGGCCAGCTCGGCCCGACACGGAAAACCGAAAGGAAGCGCCTGCAAGCCGAGTACGACCGTGCCGTCCGCGTCCTGGCGCGAATCGACGAGGCCGCAGGAGAACCCGGATGAGGCTCAGCAGGCAGCAGCTCGCCGGCAACGAGGCGAAGATCAGGGCAGCCATGAGCCGGCTCCTGAACGGCGACATCCCGCCCGGCGGGAAATGCGACATCAAGACCCTCGCCGGGCAGGCCGGCGTCGATCGCACCGCATTCTACGGCAGCCGCCCCTACGCCCACCTGCGCACCGAGTTCGAGCAGCGCCTTGAAGAACTCCGCCAGGCCGGCGAACGGCCCGACCCCCGCGACGCCCAGATCGCCCGGCTCAAGGACGAGATCACCCGCCTGAAAGAACGACTTAGCAAGTCAGACGACACGATCAGCGAGCTCGTCGTCTTCCGTGACCAGGCCCTGGCCCGCATCGCCGCCCAGCACGACGAGATCACCCGGCTGCGCCAGGAAGCCCATCGGGCAGCCAGTGTCCCCCGGCTGCCGGTCCCGGCCTCTTCCGCCAAGGAACACCTGTCATGACCAGCGACCAGTTCCCGGAATCCGGCCTCGCCAGCCTCGTCGCCGCCGTCCGAGCCGGCGCCGCCGGGCTCTACTCCCTCGAAGCAGCCTGCGAACTGGTCATCGGCACCGGATGGCTGCGCCGCGACGACTTCACCTGCTTCATCCGCACCGGCACCTCGCTCACCGACGGCGTCACTGAACTCGCCTGCATCGACTGGCAGTCCGTCATCGCCAGCCGCGAGACCGGGCTCCTGCCCTGCAGCAGCGGCGAGAACCGGATATTGAGGCTGGCCGCCAGCATCGCCGCGGGCATCCCCGTCGACCTCAACGACGCACTCAGCGGACTCGACCAGGCCAGCATCAGCCTCGTCGTCCGCGCAGTCCGCCACGCCAACGGACAGCGCCCCGATCAGACCGTCTTCTGACGATATGACGTGCGTCACACTCAGAAGCGGGAATCGCCACACGGCGCGCCACCATCGGCGCGAAACTTCCGCACTCGGATCGGCCAGGCAGAATCGCTACACAGATCCTCTGCACACGGCGAGTGCGGAGAGAAGGCACACCTTCGCCTGCCGGCTCATCAACCGCGACGTCCCGCAGGAAGTCGTCCGGGTCCTGCTCGACCATTCCTCAACCCAGATGACCGCTCATTACGCAAAGCTCACCGACCAGACCGTCCGGCGGCGCTGGGAACAGGCCGCCAGGGTGAACATCAGCGGCGAGCGGGTCACTATCGACCCGGACGGGCCACTCGGCCAGGCGCAGTGGGCGAAGACCCGGTACGGCATCGCGACCCAGACGCTGCCCAACGGCTACTGCGGCCTGCCGGTCCAGCGGCAGTGCCCGCACGCCAACTCGTGCCTCACCTGCCCGGTCTTCATCACCGGCCCCGAGTTCCTGCCCGAGCTTCGCGAGCAGCAGCAGCGCACCCTCACCCTGATCACCACCGCCAGGCACAACGGCCACCTCCGCGTCACCGAGATGAACGAGCAGGTCGCCGCGAACCTCGACCGCATGATCACCGGGCTTGAGGCCATCGGCCCTGACGAACAGGAGGACGCCGCCGATGCGGGCTGACAACTCCGCCCACATCATCGCCGCCGCCCGCCGCCGCTCCGACGACGCC
>CABEDN010000340.1_pt1 | contig 9829 bp, 6 predicted proteins | sample 3423051 | NCBI WGS metagenome assembly CABEDN01 (sample SAMEA5534330, study PRJEB31848) | metagenome | biome: tundra; feature: field; material: soil | place: USA | collected 2013-05 | depth 0.15 m
GGGGAGGAAGAGCCACTCGGGGTCACCTCGGGTTTCGTCGGAAAAAGGTTTGTCGGGAGGGGAAACTAGCCAATCACGTACCCTTTAGGCAACGCAAACCCCCGTTTACGTCATTACAAATTGAAATATATTACTTACCGTATGCAATTTATTACTTAGAGTCATTATTGCGCTTCCCGGATGCCGCCCGAGGCTCCTGGCGGGTGCTATCTCGCCGCCATCGCCACAGGCCACCAGCGTATGCCATCGGTCTCCTGCGGGCCTGACACCAGCCCGGCGCGTCACGAATTCGGCAGACATGTCCCACTCATCTCACTACGGCACCGGGTCACTCGAAGGGCACCCGGCAACGTGAGTCTCGACTGTGACGATCGTCATTACCTTGCCTCGCTAAGGCCAGCGCACGCCGCTGCCCTCATTTGGGATTTATGACACTCTGATCGATTTCCTCATAGTTTGGGGTATTTAGCCACATCTAGGCGCCTCAGCAGTGTTGATGCATGTTTGCGGCCGCTAAGCTCCCTGACATCATACTCACAGGGTGAGTTAGGAGTCACCCCAGGTCACCACAATGGCCGGCCTGAATGCGGTCGGCCCCGGAGTCCGCATCCGGCCGGGACGCCGGGCGGTCTCGGCCAGTCATTGCGGCCGGTCATTGCGGCCGGTCATTGCGGCATGGCGACCCGTCGCAGCGACGCGGCGATGGCCGCCGCCGCGGCACCGGGATCCGAGGCACCGGTGATCGGCCGGCCGATCACCAGGAGATCGGCGCCGGCCAGCATGGCTTCCTCGGGGGTGGCCACCCGCGCCTGGTCATTGGCCGAACTGCCGACCGGCCGAACGCCAGGGGTGATAAGCGTCACATCCGGGCCCACCTCGGACCGGACGGCGGCGACCTCGCGCGGCGAGCAGACCAGCCCCTGGGCGCCGGCCGCCACCGAGAGGGTGGCCAGCCGCAGGACCGCATCGGGCACCGGTCCGGCCATCCCGATCCGGCCCAGGTCGTCGTCGCTGAGCGAGGTCAAGATGGTCACCGCCGCCACCATCGTGTCCGGCGCCGACTCGACGACGGCGCGGACCACGTCGGCGCCGCCGGCCGCGTGCACCGTGAGCACGTCAGGCCGCAGCCGCGCGACCGCTCTGGCGGCCCCGGCCACCGTGGCCGGGATGTCGTGCAGCTTCAGGTCCAGGAATACCGACACCCGGCTGGCGCCCCGGACGGTCGCCACCACCTGCGGACCGTACCGCAAGTAGAGCTCGAGCCCGACTTTGACCGTGCTCACGTGCGGAGTCACCAGCGCCGCCCAGCGCGCTGCCGTTTCCAGGTCAGGCGCGTCGAGCGCGACCGCCACCGGCGCCGGCTTACTCACAGCCACTCCCTCGATGGATCGTTCAACATGTGACATATTGCTATCCAATACTTACAGTGTGCCATCTAAGGCCGTCCGGCCAGGCCCCGGGGAAACCGGCCGTGCGCCTGGGCTATGACATCGGCGGCCCGGTCCACGCTCATCGCCGCCAGTTCCTCCTCAAGCTCCCTCAGCACGCGTGAGCACGCCGAAGGGTCATGCATGATCTCTGTACCCACCGCGATCATGGTGGCGCCCGCCAGCAGGAGCTCAAGCGCGTCCCGGCCGGTTCGCACGCCGCCCATCCCGATGATCGGCAGGTCGGGGAACGCCTCCCGCACCTGCCAGACGCACCGGACCGCGACCGGCCTGATCGCCGGACCGGACAGGCCGCCGTACGTGCCGGCCAGCGCCGGGCGCATCGTCGCCGGATCGATGGCCATGCCCAGCAGCGTGTTGATCAGCGACAGCCCGTCCGCGCCGGCCGTGACGCAGGCACTGGCCACCGCCACCAGATCGGTGACGTCGGGCGACAGCTTGGCGAACACGGGAATGTCGTACCTGGCGGTGCCCCGGACCGCCGTGATCACGCTGCCAGCCCGCTGCGGATCGAAAGCAAACGGCCGGCCCGCGTCCTCGGCGTTGGGGCAGGCGAGGTTGACCTCGATGGCGGTCACGCCTGCCGTGCCGGACAGCCTGGCGGCCAGCTCGGCGTACTCGCGGATGGTCTGGCCCGCGATCGAGACCACCACCCGCGCGCCGCGGGACAGCAGCCAGGGCAAGTCGCGCTGCAGGAACGCGTCGATGCCCGGCCCCTGCCAGCCCACCGAGTTGAGCATCCCGCTCGGCGTCTCGGCTAGCCGCGGCGCGGGATTGCCTGTCCGGGGCTCGGTCATGATGGACTTGCTGATCAGCGCCCCGACCCGGGCGACGTCGATGAACTGGGCCAGCTCGCGGCCGGCGCCCGCACAGCCCGACGCGGTGAGCACCAGGTTGGGCAGCTCGACCTGGCCGATCCTGGCCCGCATGTCAACCGGCACGCGGCCGCCCCTCAGCCCTCATGACGAACGTCAGCCCGCATAGCGCGATTCCGGTGATCCCGTAACCCGGTCCGGGTTCCACCCGGGCGCGCCGAGCGCGTCGAACGGGATCGTCCCCATGTCATCCCAGCGGACCAGGTCGCCGCGGAACACCGGCCCGTCGACGCACGAGCGTACGATCCGGGTGATCCCGTCGGTTCCGGTGACCGGCAGCACGCACCCCATGCAGACGCCGGTGCCGCAGGCCATCGGCACGTCCACCGAGGTTTGCACCGGGATCGCGTACCTGCTGGCGATCGCCGTCACTTCCCGCAGCACGGAGACCGGCGCGGAGGCGTAGATCACGTCGGTGCGCGCCTCTCGGATGATCTGCTCGAGCAGCGCCGTGACCGGGCCGCGGGCCCCGAACGAGCCGTCGGACGTGGCGACCGTCGCGGAACGCCCGTTCCGCCGGGCGGACAGCGCGCCGAAAACCCGGTCCGCGCTCTGGGCGCCGAGCAGGTAGTCAATACTGCAGCCGCGTTCGGCCAGCCGCGCGGCTAGGGCGAACAGCGGCGCGCTGCCGTAGCCGACGCCGAGCAGCAGGCAACTCGACGGGTCCTTGGGCAGCGGGAACGGCCTGCCCAGCGGCCCCACCGTGTCGAGGGAATCCCGGGCCCGCAGCCCGGCCAGCCAGCGAGTCCCCGGCCCGCTGGCATCGAAGACGATCTCCACCGTGCCGCCATGATCGGGGCGGACATCGTGCACGGCGAAGGCCCGCCGCCCGAGCATGGAGGTCTGCGGGCCGCCAACGGCGATCGTGATGAACTGACCCGGCCTGAACTTGGTCGCGATGGCCGGCGCGACCAGCGTCATGGCGTGATAGGCATCGACGCGCCGCAGGGTCAGCACGGTACTGCGGATCTGGACGGGCGCCATGGGCGTCACCCACGAGAGGCGCGGCCGAGCAGCGCGGCGTGCTCCTGCAGCGACCGCACCCCCACCTCACCGCGGATAGTGGCCTCGATCCCGTGTACGGCGGCGGCCAGGCCTGCGACCGTGGTGACACAAGGAATGCCGCGACGGACCGCGGCGGTGCGGATCTCATAGCCGTCAAGGCGCGGGCCCGACTGCCCCGGGCTGCCGAACGGCGTATTCACGATCAGGTCCACCTCGCCCGCGAGGATCCGCGTTACCACGGTCGGCTCACCGGTAGGCCCGGGACCGTCGCCGTGCTTTCGCACGATCTTGGCACGAACCCCGTTGCGATGCAGCACCTCCGCCGTTCCCTCCGTGGCCCAGATCTCGAAGCCCAGGTCGGCCAGGCGCTTAACCGGAAATATCATCGATCGCTTGTCGCGGTTCGCCACCGACACGAACGCTCTTCCCTTCACCGGCAGCGACCCGTAGACCGCGGCCTGGGCTTTCGCGTAGGCCGTGCCGAACACCGCGTCGATCCCCATGACCTCGCCGGTCGAGCGCATCTCCGGGCCGAGCACGGTGTCCACGCCCTGGCCGGTCAGATCCCGGAACCGCCCGAACGGCAGCACCGCTTCCTTCACCGCGACGGGCGCGTCCAGTGGCGCGGCGCCGCCGTCCCCTTCCGCCCGCAGCAGCCCCTCCGCGCGCAGCGCGGCAATGGTAGCGCCCAGCATGATCCGGGCCGCGGCTTTGGCCAGCGGCACCGCGGTGGCCTTGGAGACGAACGGCACCGTGCGCGAGGCCCGCGGGTTGGCCTCGAGCACGTACAGCACTCCCCCGGCCAGCGCGTACTGCACGTTCAGCAGGCCGCGGACGCCCACTCCGGCGGCTATAGCCTCGGTGGCCGCCCGGATCTCCTCGATGTCGCTGCGTCCGATGGTGATCGGCGGCAGCGCGCAGGCCGAGTCGCCGGAATGGATACCGGCCTCCTCGATGTGTTCCATGACGCCGCCGAGGTAGAGCTCGGACCCGTCGTACAGCGCGTCGACGTCGATCTCGATCGCGTCGTCGAGGAACCTGTCGATCAGCACCGGCTGGCCCGGGCCCGCATCGGCCGCCCGGGACACGTAGGACCGCAGCGTGGCGTCGTCGTAGACGATCTCCATGCCGCGGCCGCCGAGCACGTAGGAGGGCCGCACCAGCACCGGGTACCCGATCTCGCGGGCGATCTGGACCGCGTCTTCGGCCGACATCGCGGTCCCGTACCTGGGCGCGGTCAGCCCGGCTTTTTCCAGTACGCGGGCGAAGGCGGCGCGGTCCTCGGCCAGGTGGATCGCCTCGGGCGAGGTGCCCACCACCGGAACGCGGGCGGCCTCAAGCGCCCGGGCCAGCCCGAGCGGCGTCTGCCCGCCGAGCTGGACGATCACCCCGGCCACCGGGCCGGTCGCCTGCTCTGCGCGGACCACCTCGAGCACGTCCTCCAGGGTGAGCGGCTCGAAGTACAGCCGGCCCGAGGTGTCGTAGTCGGTGGAGACCGTCTCCGGGTTGCAGTTCACCATCACGGTCTCGTAGCCCGCGTCGGTGAGCGCGAACGAGGCGTGCACGCAGGCGTAGTCGAACTCGATCCCCTGGCCGATGCGGTTCGGCCCGCTGCCCAGGATGATCACCTTCGGCGTGGTGCCTTCCGGCACCTCGGTCCCGTCGTCGTAGGTCGAGTACAGGTACGGGGTGCGGGCCGCGAACTCCGCGGCGCAGGTGTCGACCGCGTGATACACCGGCCGCACGCCGAGCCCCCAGCGGATCTCGCGGACCACGGCCTCGAGGCTGTCGCGCAGTTCGGCGATCTGCGCGTCGGAGAACCCAGTCTGTTTCGCCGTCCGCAGCGTCTGCGCGTCCAGCGCCGGGGCCGCGGCGACGTGCTCCGCGACCTGCTGGATGTAGTGGATCTGCTCGATGAACCAGGGATCGATGCCGGTCGCCCGGACGACGTCGGCGATGCTGGCGCCCGCCCGCAGGGCCTGGTGGACGGTGGCCAGCCGCCCGTCGTGCGGGGTGGCGCAGTCACGCAGCAGGCTTGCCGTATCTCCCGGGGGATTTTTCCAGCCGAACGGCCCGTGGTTGCTCTCCAGCGAACGGAGCGCCTTTTGCAGGGCCTCGGGGAAGTTCCGGCCGATGGCCATCGCCTCCCCCACGCTCTTCATGTGGGTGGTGAGCTCGGGATCCGCACCGGGGAACTTCTCGAAGGCGAACCTCGGCACCTTGACCACGACGTAATCGAGCGCGGGCTCGAAGCAGGCCGGGGTCTGACCGGTAATGTCGTTCGGGATCTCATCGAGGGTGTAGCCGATGGCGAGCCGGGCGGCGATCTTGGCGATCGGGAAGCCGGTGGCCTTGGAGGCGAGCGCGGACGAGCGCGACACCCGGGGGTTCATCTCGATCACGACCATCCGGCCGGTGGCCGGCTCGACGGCGAACTGGATATTGCAGCCGCCGGTATCGACGCCCACCGCACGCATGATGGCGATGGCGGTGTCTCGCATCCGCTGGTACTCGCGGTCGGTCAGGGTCATGGCCGGGGCCACGGTGACCGAGTCGCCGGTGTGCACGCCCATCGGGTCGATGTTCTCGATCGAGCAGACGACGACCACGTTGTCGGCCGAATCCCGCATCAGCTCGAGTTCGAACTCCTTCCAGCCGAGAATGCTCTGCTCGAGCAGGACCTCGTGCGTCGGGCTCGCGTCAAGGCCAGTCCCGGCGATGCGCCGTAGCTCGTTCTCGTCCCTGGCGATGCCGGACCCGGCCCCGCCGAGAGTGAACGAGGGCCGTACCACCACCGGGTAGCCGAGCCCGTCCCCGGCGGCGGTGTCCGGGCTGGCCGCTGGGACAGTGCCCGCGACGACCGCGAGGCATTCGCCGATGTTGCGGCAGATGCGGCTGCTGGGGACTTCGGCGCCCAGGCCGGTCACGATCTCCTTGAACCGCTCGCGGTCCTCGCCGGCCCTGATCGCGTCGATGTTCGCGCCGATCAGCTCGACGTTGTACCGGCGCAGGACGCCTGAATCGTGCAGGGCGACGGCCGCGTTCAGCGCCGTCTGGCCGCCCAGCGTGGGGAGCAGGGCGTCAGGACGCTGGAGCGCGATGACCTTCTCCAGCACCTCGGTCGTGATCGGCTCGACGTAGGTCGCATCGGCGAACTCGGGGTCGGTCATGATCGTCGCCGGGTTGGAGTTGACCAGGCTGACCCTGATTCCCTCGGCCTTCAGGACCCGGCAGGCCTGGGTGCCCGAGTAGTCGAACTCGCAGCCTTGCCCGATGACGATCGGCCCGGACCCGATCACCAGCACCGATTTCAGATCCTTACGCCGTGGCACGACTCACCCCCGGGGTTCGGTACCCGCTGCGCGCCTGACCCGGAGCGGGGGCCCAGGATTTGTCTGCAGTTATGGGGGCTATGACACCCGAAACTGCAGACAAATCACCGAGCGGCCTCATCGGGCGCGCTCGAGCGTGGTGCAGAAGTGGTCGAAGTGGTCGGCAGCGTCGTGCGGGCCGGGAGCGGCCTCAGGGTGGTACTGCACGCTGAACACCGGGCGGTCGATCAGCCGCAGGCCTTCCACCACGCCGTCGTTGAGGTTGACGTGGCTGACGACGGCCGGGCCGTATGGCGTCTCGAATGGCTGCTGTGCCTGGAGTGGCACGTGGGACCACGTTGTAGCGCTGGACGAGGCGGCGCGGCCGGCTTCGGGTGGACCGGCGGACCGCGCGCGGCGCGCATCGTCGGCGCCGCGCGTTTCCGCGGAAACGTCTGCTTCCGCGGGACGATGCGCTTCGCCGGGGAGGGCGGCGGCGAAGCCGTGGTTGTGGCTGGTGATGTAGACGCGGCGGGTGGTCAGGTCCATCACGGGCTGGTTCACGCCCCGGTGACCGTACCGGAGCTTGTAGGTCTTCAGGCCGAGGGCCAGGGCGAGGATCTGGCTGCCCAGGCAGATGCCGAAGACGGGCAGGCCGGCCTCAAGAACCCCGCGCATCGCGTCCACCGCGTACCCGGCTGCGGCAGGGTCACCTGGACCGTTGCTGAAGAACACCCCGTCGGGCGAGGCGGCGAGGATCTCCTCGGCGCTCGCGGCCGCCGGGACGACGAGCACCTCGCAGCCGCGGGCCGCCAGGTGCCGCGGCGTGGACGCCTTGATCCCCAGGTCGACCGCGACCACGCGGTACCTGGCCGGGCCCGATGGGCTGATCGTGTACGGTTCGGGCGTGCTCACCACCCGGGCGAGGTCGGCTCCGGTCATCTGGGGGCTGGCGAGCACGCGATCGAGCAGCCGTCCTGGGTCGGTCTCGACGGTGCTGATCGCCGCCCGCATGGCGCCTTGCTCGCGGACTCGCATGGTCAGCAACCTGGTGCCCCGGACCGCGATGCCGGGGATACCCTCGGCGCGCAGGTAGGCGTCAAGCTCGCCGGTCGCCCGCCAGCTAGACGCCACCCGGGCCGGCTCGCGCACCACGTAGCCGCTGACCCACACCTGGCCGGACTCGGGATCGGTGTCGTTGACACCGGTGTTACCGATGTGCGGCGCGGTCATCGCGACGATCTGACGGCAGTATGAGGGATCGGTCAGCGTCTCCTGGTACCCGGTCATGCCGGTGTTGAAGACCATCTCGCCGAACCTCTCGCCGTCCGCGCCGAAGGCGGTTCCGTGCAGCGTGGTGCCGTCCTCGAGGACCAGCAGGGCCGGGCGGGTTACCTCGTTCACCTCAGGCCAGCTTTCCGTCGAGCACGGTGGGCGTGCCGCGCAGGAAGGTGGCCACCACCCGGCCGGGCAGCTCCAGGCCGGCGAACGGCGTGTTGCGGCTCTTCGAGGCGCCGGCCGAGGCCACCGCCTCGGCGGGCGCCGCCGGATCGTACAGGGTGAGGTTGGCGGGGCCGCCAGCCTCGAGCGGGATACCGTGCCCGGCCAGCCGCCCGATCCTGGCCGGCCGCAGCGACATCCGGTCGGCGACCTGCGGCCAGTCGAGCAGCCCGGTATCGACCATGGCCTGCTGCACCACCCGGAGCGCGGTCTCGAGCCCGGTCATGCCGAACGCCGCCTCCGACCACTCCGTCTCCTTGGCTTCCACCGGGTGCGGGGCGTGGTCGGTGGCCACGCAGTCGATGGTGCCGTCAGCCAGCGCGCGCCTCAGCTCGGCCACGTCGGCCGCGGTGCGCAGCGGCGGGTTGACTTTGAACACCGGGTCGTAGCCGGCCGCGAGCTCATCGGTCAGCAGCAGGTGGTGCGGCGTCACCTCGGCGGTGACCGGCCATCCCTTGGACTTCGCCCACCGGATGATGTCCACCGACCCGGCGGTCGAGACGTGGCAGATATGCAGCGCCGACCGCACGTGGGCCGCGAGCAGGCAGTCACGCGCGATGATCGCCTCTTCGGCCACGGCGGGCCAGCCGGCCAGGCCGAGGCGCGCGGACATCTCACCTTCGTTCAGCTGAGCGCCCTCGGTGAGCCGCGGGTCCTGCGCATGCTGGGCGATCACACCGTCAAACGCCTTGACGTACTCCAGCGCCCGGCGCATCAGCAGCGGGTCGGCCACGCACCGGCCGTCATCGGAAAACACGCGGACCCGCGCGGCCGAATCCGCCATCGTGCCGAGCTCGGCCAGCCGGACGCCGCCCAGCCCGACGGTGACCGCGCCCACCGGCTGGACATCGCAGTGCCCCGCGGCGCGGCCGAGCCGCCAGACCTGTTCCACCACCCCGGCGGTATCGGCGACGGGTTCGGTATTGGCCATGGCGTGCACCGCGGTGTAACCGCCGAGGGCGGCCGCTGCGGTGCCGGTCTCGACCGTTTCCGCGTCCTCGCGGCCCGGCTCACGCAGGTGCGTGTGCAGGTCGACCAGGCCGGGCAGGGCGATCAGCCCGTCGGCGTCAAGCACCCGGGCACCCGAGTGGTTCAGCCCGGGCTCCAGAGCCACGATGGACCCGCCGCCAAGCAGGATGTCAGCCACCCCGGCCCCCTGGCCGCGGTGGCCTGCGACCGTGACGCCCCTAATCAGCCACCGGTCGGCCTCAGCGGGACCGCCGGCCGTCACTGGGCCACCGCCGGGAACTCGGTGCCGCCTAGCAGCAGGTACAAGACGGCCATCCGGGTGGTAACCCCGTTGGCTACCTGTTCCACGATCGTCGAGCGGACCGAATCCGCGACCTCCGCTGCGATCTCCACACCCCTGTTCATCGGCCCCGGATGCATGACGATGGCGTGCTCGGGCAGCCGCGCCATCCGCGCGGCGTCGAGCCCGTACCTGCGGCTGTACTCGCGCACGCTGGGGAAGTAGGCCGCCGTCATCCGCTCTTGCTGGACCCGGAGCACCATCACCACATCGCTCTTGGGCAGCTCGCTGTCCAGGTCATAACTCACCGCGCAGGGCCAGCTGCCGACGGCGTGCGGTAGCAGGGTGGGCGGTGCGGCCAGGGTCACCTCGGCACCGAGGGTGCTCAGCAGCAGCACGTTCGACCGGGCGACCCGGCTGTGCAGCACGTCTCCGACGATG
>CABEDN010000345.1_pt1 | contig 9795 bp, 10 predicted proteins | sample 3423051 | NCBI WGS metagenome assembly CABEDN01 (sample SAMEA5534330, study PRJEB31848) | metagenome | biome: tundra; feature: field; material: soil | place: USA | collected 2013-05 | depth 0.15 m
AGAGGGGAACGGTCAGCTGGCGGACCGGCTGTACGGGGCGCGGCCCGGGGGCTGCTCCGGGCGGGGCCCGGCCTTCACCGGCGGGATCACGTGCTCGGCGGACTTGGGGCCGAGCTTGAACGGCTTGCCGTGGTGCATCAGCGGCAGCGGGTCACCCTCGATCAGCTCGTACCTGGCTCGCTCCGAGTTGATCGTGACCTTCAGCCGCCGGCCCCGGTAACGCAGCCGGAACCTCAGCTCGGCGATACCGCTGGGCAGGCGGGGGCTGAACGACAGCGTGCCGGTCCCGGCCCGCATCCCGCCGAAGCCCGCGACCAGCGCAATCCACGCCCCGGCCAGCGAAGCCATGTGCACACCGTCCGAGGTGTTGTGCTCCACGTCCCGCAGGTCCATCAGCGCGGCCTCGGCCAGGTAGTCATGGGCCAGCTCGAGCTGGCCGACCTCGGCGGCGACCACGGCCTGGGTACAGGCCGACAGCGAGGAATCCCGCACCGTGAGCGGCTCGTAGTAGGCGAAGTTCCTGGCCTTCTGCTCGGCGGTGAAGGCATCTGGCCGCATGTACATGGCCAGCACCAGGTCCGCCTGCTTGACCACCTGCTTGCGGTAGAGCTGGAAGTACGGGTAGTGCAGCAGCAGCGGATAGTGGTCCTCGGGGGTGTTCCTGAAGTCCCACCTGGCGTAGTCGGTGAATCCCTCGTGCTGCGGGTGCACGCCGAGGCGCTCGTCGAACGGGATGAACATCGCGGCCGCCGCGTCACGCCAGGACGCGGTTTCCTCTGTCGTCACGCCGAGCGCCTCGGCCTCGGCGGGCATTCTCACGGCCAGATCCGCGGCGCAGGCCAGGTTCCGCTGCGCCATCAGGTTGGTGTAGACGTTGTTGTCCTTGACCGCGCTGTACTCATCAGGTCCGGTGACGCCCTCGATCCTGAAGTGGCTGGCCGCATCGTGCTGGCCGACCGAGCGCCACAGCCGGGCGGTCTCCACCAGCAGCTCCAGGCCGGCTTCCTTCTCGAACGCCGCGTCCTCGGTGGCGTCCAGGTAGCGCAGGACGGCGTCGGCGATGTCGGCGTTGATGTGGAACGCGGCCGTCCCGGCGGGCCAGTAGCCCGAGCATTCCTGGCCGCGGATCGTCCGCCACGGGAACGCCGCCCCGGACAGGCCGAGATCGGTGGCATGCTGCTTGGCGTCCGCCAGCCCCGTGTGCCGCCAGCGCAGCGCGTCCGCCGCGGCGGACGGATGGGTGTACGTGAGCACGGGCAGCACGAAGCTCTCGGTATCCCAGAACGTGTGGCCGTCGTAACCGCTCCCGGTCAGCCCCTTCGCCGCGATCGGCCGGAACTCCGCCCGCGCCCCGGCCTGCAGGATGTGGAACAGCCCGAAGCGCACCGCCTGCTGGATCTCGGCGTCGCCGTCCACCTCGACGTCGGCGCCTTCCCAGAACTCGTCGAGGTAGGCCCGCTGCTCGGCCAGCAGGCCATCCCAGCCAGTCAGGTGGGCGGCGGCCAGCGCGCCGACCACCTGGTCGACGAGGGCGGGCCTGGACCGCTCGCTGGACCAGCCGTAGCCGACGTACTTCACCACGCGCAGCTGCTCACCCGGGGAAACCTGGGCCGCCATCGTGACGCGGCCCAGATCGGGATAGGACTCGGTCCGGCACGCCATCTTCGCCGGGCCGGTTATCTCGTGCGACATCCCGGCCGCGAGCCGGAGCCCGCTGACACGTGTCCTGTGCACCAGCAGGGCCCGGGCCCGGTCCCCGTCGGAAGCCTCATGCTCCTCACCGACCAGCGGAGACTGAAGGATGGCCGACAGCCGGGGATCCTTGCCCGCCAGCGGCATCTCCTCGTTGGCGACGATCTCGGACTGCAGCACGAGCCGCAGCCTTTGATCGACCGGCTCGACCGTATAGCTGATCGCCGCGATCGCGCGCTGGGTCAGCGACACCATCCGCACCGAGGTCACCTTGATCCGGGCCCCGGCCGGGGATGACCAGTCCAGCTGCCTGGTCAGGGTGCCCGCCCGCAAATCCAGGATGCGTTCGTGGGAATGCAGGGTGCCGTACCTGATATCGAGCGGCTCGTCGTCGACCAGCAGGCGGATGATCTTGCCGTTGGTGACGTTGATGACGGTCTGGCTGTCGTCGGGAAAGCCGTAGCCGGCTTCGGCGTACGGCAGCGGGCGTACCTCGTACATGGAGTTCAGGTAGCTGCCCGGCAGCCCGTGCGGGTCGCCTTCGTCGAGGTTGCCGCGCAGCCCGATGTGCCCGTTCGACAGCGCGAAGATCGATTCGCTCTGGGCCAGCAGGTCCAGGTCGAGTCGGCTCTCGACCAGCCGCCAGGGCTCGGTTCCGTACGCGGACTGCTTGATCATCGGGCGTCCTTATCCGGGCCGTCATGGTCCGGGCCGTCATGGTCCGGGCCGTCTTTATCCGGGCCGTCTTTATCCGGGCCGTCTTGGCCGAGGAGATCCGCGACGTCTTTGACCACGACGTCCGCCCCGTGCTGTCGTAGCTGCTCCGCCTGGCCGACCCGGTCGACGCCGACCACGAGGGCGAAGTGACCCGCGTGGCCCGCGGCCACCCCGGACTGGGCGTCCTCGAAGACCACCGCGTGCTTGGCCGGCACCTTGAGCTCCTGCGCCGCGGCGAGGAAGGTGTCCGGGGCTGGCTTTCCGCGCAGGCCGCGATCCTTGGCGATCACCCCGTCCACCCGGACATCGAACAGGTCCGCGATGCCGGCGACCTGGAGCACCTGCACGGTATTCGCGCTCGCCGAGACGATCGCGGTGGAGATCCCTTTGTCCCTGACCGCATGGATATAGCGGATCGTGCCGTCGTACACCTGAACGCCCCCGGCGGCTATCTTGGCCAGGACCAGGTCGTTCTTGCGATTGCTCAGCCCGTACAGGGTCGGCGTACCCGGCGCGTCATCCGGCGTTCCCTCGGGCAGGTGAATACCGCGGGACTCCAGGAACGACTTGGTCCCGTCCAGCCTCGGCTTGCCGTCGACGTAGTCGTCGTACTCATGCGAGTCGAACGGGACGAACTTGGTCCCGGTGCTCTTGGCGTGCTCACGGAGGAAATCGTCGAACATTTCCTTCCACGCCGCCGCGTGTACCACCGCGGTCTGGGTCACCACGCCGTCCATGTCAAACAGGCAGGCGGCTACCCCGTCAGGAAGCCCAAGCATGTGCCCTCCGCGGAGGTTAGGCCGGGAAGTCCGGCTTGTCTGCGGGAACTTCCAAGTCAGCCTTGGCCAGTTCCTCGATGTTGACGTCTTTAAAGGTGACTACGCGGACGTTCTTGACGAACCGGGCCGGACGGTACATGTCCCACACCCACGCATCCCGCATCGTAACCTCGAAAAAGACCTCACCGTTGTCACTTGACCGCACGTTCAGCTCGACGTCGTTCGTGAGGTAGAACCGGCGCTCGGTCTCGACCACGTGCGTGAACAACCCGACGACGTCGCGGTACTCGCGATAGAGCTGAAGCTCCATCTCCGCCTCGTACTTCTCAAGGTCCTCCGCGCTCATGAGTCCATTCTCCTCTCGTTCTGCCCCGATGCACCCGCCGGGCTCAGCTCCGCAGCCACCAGGGCAGCTACCGGGCCAATAGCGCCAGCCGGATCCTCCAGGTCCGTAACGGCCGGCGCCGCGCTGGCCGCCCTGACCACATTGACGAACGAGTACCTGTGCACCGGACAGGGCCCGTGCTCGGCCAGGGCGCGGACGTGCTCATCGGTGACATACCCCTTATGCCGGTCGAAGCCATATAGCGGATAACGTTCGTGCAGGTCCCGCATCATCCGGTCCCGGCTGACCTTGGCCAGGACCGAGGCGGCCGCCACCGAGGCGGTGACCCGGTCGCCCTTCCAGACCGCCAGCGCGGGCGCGCCGAGACCGCGGACGGGAAAGCCGTCGGTGAGCACGTAACCCGGCTTGGACCGCAGCCCCGCGTACGCCCGGCGCATGCCGGAGACGTTGCAGACATGCAGCCCCGTCGCGTCGATCTGGTCCGAACCGATCACGACCACGTGCCAGTCCACGGCCCGGCGCAGCACCTCGGCGTACGCGTCCTCCCTGGCCTGGGGAGACAGCAGCTTGGAGTCGGCCAGGCCGGGCATCCGCCGGATGCTGGCGGGGTCGAGGACCACGGCCGCGACCACCAGCGGCCCGGCGCACGCGCCCCGGCCGGCCTCGTCGATGCCGGCCACCGGAGCGAAGCCAGCCCGGGCGAGCACGATCTCGTAGGCCGCCAGTCCCCCGTCACGCCGGGGCGTGTAACCCGGATACCGGGGATACAGCCGCCCAGCCGAGGCCCGAGATTCCCGAGATTCCCGAGATTCTGGAGATTTTGGTGGGACTGGAGGTTCTGGTGGGGTTATGAGCGGAGCCGAGGGGGCCAGGGTGCTGCTGCTGGCGGTCGGCACACCAGGAGGGCTGGTCATGACACTGGGAAGGGTACGCCAGTTACCCCGGTCGCGCCGCCAAGGTGGCGGCGGTACCCGGGCGGCCTGCATCGCCGGGGCCCTAGGGTCTTGGCGGCGGACCGGGCGGCGGACCGGGCGGCGGACCGGGCGGCGGACCGGGCGGCGTTTCGAGCGGGCCGGAAAGACGGCTGGCCGCGCCGGGCGATATGTCAGCAGTTCCGGGTGTTATAACCCCCGGAACTGCTGACAAATCCGGATGCCCGACCGTACGTCGCCGGGCGGCGCGTCCAAGGACGGCGCGTCCAAGGGCGGTACGTCGCCGGACGCGACGTTGCAGCCAGCTGATCGGGAGGGCGGCGGCGAAGCCGAGGGAGAGCGGAAGAGCCGGGTTCGATGGCTCGAGCCGGGCGGACAGCAGACCGGCGGTGCTGGCGTCAGCGGCCGCGCTTGTATAGCCGCCGGTGCTAGCGGGCGTCACGGCGCTGGACTCGTTGAGTTTCGGCTGCTCAAAAGTGGCCGGGATGGGCAGGATCCGCCAACGGCTGGGCGGCCAGATGATGACGAAGGCCCGGCCGATCACCGCGCTTTCCGGAACCGTGCCGCCGCCCGGATCACCCTCGTGATCCCGGGAGTCCGCGGAAATGGGCCGGTTGTCTCCCATGACCCACAGCCGACCGGACGGCACCATGATGTTGAACCTGGCTTGCGAAGGGACGGCGCCGGGATACAAGTAGGACTGCTCGATAAGCGGAATGCCGTTGACCGTTACCCGCCCCTGGGCGTCGCAGCAGGCCACGTGGTCACCGGGGATCCCGATGACGCGCTTGATGAGGATGTCGCCCGGGTGCCCGAAGCCGAACATGCTGGCAAATCCGCTGGCGAACTGCTCGACGAAATTCGAGCTCGTAGGCACCGTCCCCGGGTCCCACGATCCATCGCCGTCGAAGACCACGATATCGCCGCGGTGAATATCGCGGATGTCATAAACAATCTTGTTAACCAGGACCCGGTCATTAATCTCGAGCGTATTTTCCATCGATCCCGACGGAATGAAGAATGCCTGGATCGCATATGTCTTGATCACCACCGCGATCAGCAGCGCAATCACGATCAGGATCACCAGCTCGCGAAAGAACCGTCCGCTGCGGTTGCTCTTGGTCGCGGTCTTGCGCCCGCTGCCGCCCGCCGAGCCTGTGCCTGAGCCGCCGGCCGGTGCCCCGCCCGCGGCCGTCTCTGCCGGCACATCAGCCGCCCCGGCGTCACCGGTCGCCCTAGCGTCACCGGTCGCCCCGGCGTCACCGGTCGCCCCGGCGTCACCGGTCGTCCCGGCCTTCCCCGCCGGGCCTTCCGCGGTTACCGGGGTCTCGCCCGCGGCGGGTCCGGTCGCTTCGGCTCCCGTGCCTGAGCTGACGGCCCGGCCCAGGCCCGGTGCCGGAGATCCGGCCGCCCGGTCCGAGCCGGCGTCTGGCTCGGCCCCAGGCGTCACGCCACGGCCAGCGCCGCTCATCCGCGCCCCTTCCGCTTACGCTCCTCGCGTACCGGGACCACGACGCTCGCGCCCGGCGGACCGGACGTCACATGGACCGGACCTGTGCGGCGCACGCAAACCCGCACCGCTGCGGCTGTCGCCGTCATCCAACCGAGCTTAGCGCCATTGCCTACCGGTTGAGCGCCAACCCCGGGCTAACGCCGCCGTCAGATAGCCGGGCAATTGCGGGCGGGAATCGTATTTCGCGCAATAATGCCAAGGGTCATATACCGGCCGGCCGCGGGCTCGCGGCGCAGGCTGGTGACCAATTAACCCGGTCGGGGATATCCAGATCGCCGCAGCGCGGACGCCGGGCCGAACGGCGCCCGGCCTACGGCGCGGGCCGGCCTACGGCGCGGGCCGGCCTACGGCTGTGGGCCGGCCGGGCTGGACGGCACCGGCGAGGCGTCGTCCCGGCGGCGGCGCCTGGCGCGGCGCAGCAGGAGCAAGGGGGCGCCGATGATCCCGGCGCCGCCGGCGGTGCCCGCGACCGGGGCCGCCGCTACCGCGCCCAGCGCGGTCCGGCCGGCGCTGACCGCCGCCGCGCCGACGCCGGGCACGGGAGCACCCGCGGCTCCGGCGTGCAGCGCCGCCTGGCTGAAGGTCGACGGAATGGGCAGGTCCCTGATCTGCGATGACGGCCAGATGATCAGGAACGCCCGGCCTACGACCTGGCTTTCCGGGACGGCACCGCCACCCGGATCACCGGTGTGGTAGCGGGAATCTTCGGAGTCACCCCGGTGGTCGCCCATTACCCATACGTAGCCAGCTGGCACGGTCGCCTTGAACGAGAAGGCCGACGGGGCGTTGCCCGGATAGATGTAGGAACTCTCGCTCAGCGGAACCCCGTTGACCGTGACCTTGCCGTCGGTGCAGCAGGCCACCGTGTCGCCGGGCAGGCCGATCACCCGCTTGATGTAATAGGTCTGGCTGCTCTGCAGCCCGATGTCCGATAGCACCGCGTCGAAGAGCCGCACCACCGGATCGCCCGACGGCGGCGGGGCATCGGGTCCCCAGGAGTCCTGCCCGCTGAACACCACCACGTCGCCGCGGTCGATACCGCGGAAGTGATAAATGAGCTTGTTCACCAGCACCCGGTCGCCGATCTGGAGGGTGTTCTCCATCGACGCCGACGGGATCCGGTACACCTGAACGACGAACGCCTTCACCACCAGGGTGAGAACGGCGGCGGCGATGACGATGGTGAGCAGCTCGCGCCAGAAGCTCTTCTTCTTACCCGCCGGAGCGCTTGCGCCCCCTCGCGGGGTGCTCTTATCTCCGGCAGGCTCGCGGGTGCGAGCCGACGCGAGCCCGCCAGGATCGTGCTGATCGTCCGGCTGCCCGCCGGGCACGTCAGCTGCCGGTCTGGTCGCGACGCTCCTTGATGCGGGCCGCCTTGCCGCGCAGGTCCCTCAGGTAGTACAGCTTGGCCCGGCGGACCTTGCCGCGGGTGACCGGCTCGATCTTGTCCAGGGACGGGCTGTGCACCGGGAAGGTCCGCTCGACGCCCACGCCGTAGCTGACCTTGCGGACGGTGAAGGTCTCCCGGACCCCGCTGCCCTGACGCCGGATCACCACGCCCTGGAACACCTGGATCCGCGAGCGGTTCCCTTCGGTGACCCGGACGTGGACCTTCAGCGTGTCCCCGGGCCTGAAGTCCGGGATGTCAGACCGGGTCTGGGCCTGCTCGATTTCGGCAATCGCGGTATGCATGACAGGGTTTCCTCGGTGGTGGTCGTGTGCGGCGCCCGGCAGCAGCCGGCTCCTGGCCGGAGGCGTCGTAGGATGCTCCCGGCCGCGTGCCCGTAAAGACAGCGGACTTCAGTGTGCCATATCTTCGCCGCTAACCGGAAAGCCAGCAGCAGAAGGGTCCTCTTGGCCCGCCGGAAATCCGGCCCCGGCAGGCTCAGGACCCCGGCCTGCTGATTGATCATACCCGGCGTCGGCGAGTACCTGCCGGTCCTGCCGGTCCAGGTCCCGCAGCGCCGCGACCAGATCCGCCCGGTGCGCGGCGGTCCGGCGCAAGGCCATGTCACGCCGCCAGCGCGCGATCGCGGCATGGTTACCCGAGAGCAGCACCTCGGGCACCTCCCGCTCGCGCCAGGCTCGCGGCCTGGTGTAGACGGGCCCCTCGAGCAGCCCGCGCATGGCACCGGTCGCGTCCGCGTCGCCGCCGAACGAGTCGTCCCCCGCCGAGCACGCGTTACCCAGGACGCCAGGGAGCAGGCGCCCCACGGCTTCCAGCATGACCAGCGCGGCTGCCTCGCCGCCGGCCAGCACGTAGTCTCCGATGCTGACCTCATCGACCGGCATGCGGGTGCGCATCTCCTCGACCACCCGGCCGTCGATGCCCTCGTACCGGCCGCAGGCGAAGATGAGCCGCGGCCCGGCCGCGTACCGCGCCGCCATGTCCTGGCCGAACGGCACCCCGCTCGGCGTCGGCACGACCAGCCTGGCCGCCGCGGCGTCGCCCGGCCCGATGATCTCATCCAGGGCTTCGCCCCAGACGTCGGGTTTCATCACCATGCCAGGACCGCCGCCGAACGGCACGTCGTCCACCGTGTGGTGGACATCGGTGGCCCAGCGCCGCAGGTCGTGGACGCGGAACTCGATGTCGCCCCGGGCCGCCGCCTTCCCGATCAGCGAGACCCCCAGCGGGCTCTCGAAATACCCGGGGAAGATGGTCACGATGTCGATGCGAAGCCGCACGGCTCTCTACCTTTTTATTCTGAACGGACCGTGTTTATTCTGAACGGACCGTGGTCACACCGGCCAGGCCGCTAGGGCGTCTGGGCGGGGTCGAGCAGTCCGGGCGGCGGGTCGATGACGACAAGGCCGGCGCTGACGTCGACCTCGGGGACGATCGCCTTCACGAACGGCACCAGGTACTCGTCCTTGCCTCCGGCCTGCCGCACCACCAGCAGGTCCTGCCCGTAGTGCAGCACGTCGGTGACCACGCCCACCGGGTCACCGGCCGAGGTCCGCACCGACAGGCCGATCAGCTCGTAGTCGCGGAACTCATCCGGATCCGCAGTATCCGGCAGCTGGCTCGAATCGACGCTCAGCCAGCTGCCGGTCAGTTCCCCGGCCGCGGTCCGGTCCGTGATCCCGTCGAAGGCGACCAGGAGCTGGCCGGAATGCCAGCGGGTTGCGGCGACCGTGAGCTGGGCGACCGTGAGCTGGGCGTCGCCCGCGGACGGCTGCCCCTCCCCGGACCGGCCGTCGGGGAGGGTGCGGGCGACGTCAAGCACCGCGCCCACGGTGAACCGGAGGTCAGGCTCGTCCGTCCTGACCCCCATCACGACCTCACCGCGGATCCCGTGCGGGCGGCCGATACGGCCGACGATCAGCCGCATCAGCTCAGCGGACCTCGTTGGCGTCCAGCAGGTCGATGCGAACGTAGTGGCCCGCCGCCAGGGCATTGATCACCGTGCGCAGCGCCCTGGCTGTGCGGCCACCACGGCCGATGACCTTGCCGAGGTCATCGGGATGCACCCGGACCTCAAGGACATTGCCGCGGCGCAGCGTCCGGCTGGCCACCTGGACGTCGTCCGGGTACTGGACAATGCCCCGCACCAGGTGCTCGAGGGCTTCCTCAAGCACGTCAGGCTCCGCTCCCCGACTCGTCGGCCGACGCCTTCGCGTCAGCCGCCGCGACGCTTTCGCTCGCAGCCTCCGCAGGAGCGTCGCTGGCCGGCGCGTCAGCCGCGCTGGCCTCAGCGTCAGCCGGGGTGGCGTCAGCGTCAGCCGGGGTGGCGTCAGCGTCAGCCGGGGTGGCCTCAGCGGGAGCCGCGCTGGCCTCAGCGTCAGCCGGGGTGGCCTCAGCGGGAGCCGCAG
>CABEDN010000350.1_pt1 | contig 9760 bp, 9 predicted proteins | sample 3423051 | NCBI WGS metagenome assembly CABEDN01 (sample SAMEA5534330, study PRJEB31848) | metagenome | biome: tundra; feature: field; material: soil | place: USA | collected 2013-05 | depth 0.15 m
CTGACCGCGATGCCCCGGCGGCTGACCTGGTTCTGCGCCAAGGCCGCGGTGCTCACCGCCCCGGTGCTCGCCGCCTCAGCGCTGGCGGTCGCAGGCGCCGCGCTCGCCGGGCGGCTGATCCTGCCCGGCCACGGCTTCACCCCCGCGCACGGGTACGCATCCCTCACCTCGGCCACCGACTTCAGGGCCGCCGCCGGCGCGGTCTTGTACCTGACGCTCATCGCCCTGTTCAGCCTCGGGCTCGCCGCCGCGGTACGCGACTCCGCGGCCGCCATCGGCCTGGTGCTCGGCGTGCTGTACCTGTTCCCGATCGCCGCGGACGTCGTCTCCAACCCGACCCTCACCCGGCACCTGGACCAGATCGGCCCCCAGCCCGCCGGCCTGGACGCCCAGGCCACGGCCGGGCTGAACAGCCTGCCGCTCACCCCCTGGCAGGGCCTCGGCGTCGTCGCCCTGTGGACCGCCGGCGCCCTCCTCCTCGGCGCACTCGTCCTGAAATCCCGGGATGCATGACGCCTACGTGCCTGGGCTGTCGGCATGTACGTAAGCACGTGTCCGAGAGGGACTTGAACCCCCATCGCTGCGACCTGCGGCATTGCTCACCTGGCCGATACCGGCAAACAGATAACCGCAGGTCAGAGGCATGTACTTGTGTCCGAGGGGCGTCTGCGCCAAATAACCCATGCTTCCTTAGCGCAGAGTTCAACCTGGTTGGCGGCGGTGGCCGATGATCAGAACCGGCCGCGGCGTGGCGCTAGGCGGTGGCCGCGCGGCGCATCGTTGCCCGCGGTCAGCCAGGCTCCCCAGGCCTAGCCCACCACCGCCAGACCGGCTCGACCAGCCTTGCCCTCAGCCGCCGGGGACGCCGTCCACGACGCGGTGCGCCACGGCCCAGCGCGTGGCGGCGGCGCGGTTCGACACGCCGATCTTGGTGTAGATGTTCTGGATGTGATGCTCGGCGGTCCGTGCCGAGATGAACAGCTCGGTAGCGATCTCCCCGGACGTGCGGCCCGCGGCGACCAGGCGGAGCACGTCGATCTCGCGCCTGCTCAAACCACCCGGGCGGGCGCCGCGCGGCCCGGGTCTGGGGTCGCGGCGGGCCGCGTCGATTTGCCCGCGGGCGTACCCGGCGGCGGCGTCGAGGTCGAGGCCTGCGCCGGCCGCAACCAGTTCGCCCGCCTTGGTCGCGCCGAGTCTGGCGGTGAGGCGGTCCCCGAGCTCGGCCAGCTCGGGGACATGGTGGAAGCTCGACGATTCCCGCGACATCGCGCCCAGCAGCATGGCCGCGGGCTCGAGACGGTCGAGCCGTTCGAACAGCGCCGGGACGCTGGCCAGCGTGATGATCAGCTGCGGCACATTGCCTGCGCGGTGGAAGGCCTGGATGGCTTCGGCGAACAGCCCGAGCGCCACATCGGGCTCGCCATCCGAAGTGTGCAGGCGGGCCGCGTCGCGGGCGATGAAACCTTCAAAGAAACCGATGCGGTGCTCGTGCACAAAGGCGATGCCCTCCTCCCAGGCCGCCAGCGCCCGCCGGGCGTTCGTGCGGGAGAAGGCCATGCCGGCGATCCATAGCGCATAGGCGACCCAGTACGGGTTGCCGAGCCGGCGTGCGGCGGCGACCGATTCCTCGGTGAGCGCCAGCGCCTCCTCGACCCGGCCCGCCGACTGCAGGCCGTCGACGTACGAGGCCAGGCCGTAGCCGCGGTCGCTGCCGTAGCGCCGTACCACCTCGCCGGTCAGCTCGATGTAGCGATCCAGGTCCCCGCAGTAGACCTGGCCGAGAGCCTCGACGAACGTCGCGTACCCCGGCTCGCACGGGTCGTACCGGGCGTCGCCCTCCAACTCCACGGCCCGATGCGCGTTGGCCCTGGCCGCCTCGGCGCGGCCTGCGAAGCAGGCGTAGCCGGCGGCCGTGGCCAGACGTGGGAGACGTGGCACGTCTGCCGCGGCCGCCGCAGGGAGCAGCTCCTCGGCCCATCCGAGCGTCTCGAACAGTTGCACCGAGAAGCCCATCAACGCGGCGTGCGCGGCGATGTCGGTGGCCACCGCCACCTCGCCCTGGGCCGAACTCCACCTGAATGCGGCGCGGAGGTTGGCCAGCTCGGCGTCGACCCAATCAACGGCGTCCCGCCAGCCTGGGCCGTTCCAGCGCCGTATGAGGCTTCTCGCAGGCCAGGGGGCCGTCATTATCGAAGGCAGCTACCCGGTCAGCCACGGGAAGAGCGTCCGGTCCCTGGGTGATCTCCTGCAGAAAGGCGACCACTGACCGCCTCGCGGAGCCGTCCCGCCAAGAGGGCAAGCTCCCCTTCCACTCCTCCGCATCCATCACGCCAGGTCCTCCTGTCCGGGGCAAGCGGATACACGTACTGCGCTGGCACCCGGTCGGTCAGGCGGCCCGGGTAGCTCCACCACCCTGCCGCGTTCGCGGCCGCAGCGGAAGCGATCACCGGTGACTCACGAAACGGTGCTCTGGTCCGTGATCGCCGACGCTGAGGTTGAGATGGGCAGACCGGCGTGCCCGCGGCTGTTTCCGGACATGATGGATCTTGGACGATGGGGCCGGAGGACCTGACCGCAGCGCCGGCGCGGTAGCCGCCACAGTGTGTCCGACGGTGAATCTGTTAGGGGCGGATCAGAGCGCTTACCAGCGAGGAATGTCTGTGCCGTCTCCGCGATGCTGGCCAGCAAGCCGAGCCGCGCCGCCCTTAGTACGGGATCGTCGTCCATCACCAGCACGTCGTCGAAGAAGCAGTTGATCGCTGACGGCAGGGGCTCAGCCGCGACGACGTAATGGCGCTAGGTTAGCCTGCAACGACTTAGCCAGCGCCGCCGTCAGATGCCGGTGCGTCGCTGCGAGTTGTTGCTCGGCCGGCGCGAGCAAGTTGGCGTCGTCCACCATCGCAGAGGCGTCGGCCGGGACGATGCGGAGCACCCGCTGCCCCTGATGGTGAATGTCCGTCAACCGGAGGAAGCCCAGAAGGAGATCGAACGCTTAACTCGTAGTAACGTCGGCTGCGGGCCCCGTCGCAAAAGCGGGGTGTGAGACCTAGCCAGCGGAGGTGCCCGGATGGCCGAGCTCCCATCGCCCCCAGAGGGAATTGTGCTGACCCACTTCATCGTCTCGGACGATGTCGAGCGTTCTCGGCGCTTCTACACCGAAGTACTCGGCGGCAGGGTGGCCTTTCCCGGAGATCCAGTCAATGTTGCGCTAGCCAACAGCTGGATCGTCATCAATGGCGGCGGAGGCCCGACCGACGACAAGCCGACGGTCACCCTGGAGACGCCGCGCGATCCCGACCGGGTCAGCAGCTTCCTTAATATCCGGGTTAAAGACATCGAGGCCGTGTACGCCGAATGGAGCGCCCGGGGTGCTGAATTCCTGACGCCGCCGAAACAGCACCAGTTCGAGAAGCGCTGCTACATCCGCGATCCCGACGGTCATCTGATCGAAGTGGGGCAAACCACGGACCCAGAGGGTGACTGGTCGCCCGCTCACTGGCCGTCGAGTACGCCCGCCGAGGAGTCCGAGTGAATGCCCAGATCACCGGCGAAATCCCTCACATCGACGGCGGCCAGTCCCCCAGACGCTGAGCCTCGATCCACCGCGTGACGCTGAGGAGGTTCGGTTATGGCCCCGCCTCGTGCATACGCATAATTCGACGGCACAGCAAGCATCCCCGTCAACGGATTGACTAGCCTCGAATCCACGCCATGATCCGCTCGGCTGCATCGCGCTAATCGGCGCAAACTCGTTCGGGACCGCCCGATGCTGACGCTGAACGGGGAGGCGCACCGGCAGGAACGACGATGAGTCGGCCGTCATAGAGGCGCCATGCGAGCTGGCCGTCCCTAGGTTCCTCGGCCCCAAGCCCAACGCTAGTGACTCGTCGGCAGTTGGATATGCGGCACACTGCGCCTAGCCGCCGTTGTCGCAGGATCGCGGGCAACGTAGTGCTCCACATGTTCGTCCCCGGTACCGAGTTCATTGAGATCGCGCTGGTCATGGGTAGCACCTAAGCCCTGGCTGGCCTGCGGACGTCCCGTGCGGATAGCCGTCTAATCCGGAGCGATCCGCGGCGTTGTTACCATTCCGCGACCTGAACCCGACTCGAACCCCCATAAGGCTGATCTGCGAAAACTAGCCAAACCCCCCCTTGCTTGAGGACTGCCCCATAACATATCTGCAGGTCAGGCCATGATCACGATGTGTCCGAGGGGCGACACGCACCTTACGTACATGATCAACATCGTCCTGACCAAGGAATTTACGCTCGCTGCCGCCGGTGCGCGATGACCAGCACCCACCGCATTATCAGAGGATCAACCAGCTGGCCGTGATCTGCGTCGCAGCGGTCCCTCGGGCAGCCGCGAGTACAGCGAGTATGTGCTCTTGGTAGGTGGCTTCAAGTTCATCCTGTCCGCGGTGGGCGTGAGGCCAACGGCCGGCCCGGCCCTTGACCCCTGCTCAGCGCCACCGTATGGTTTAACCATGGTTACCGATAAACCAGACAACTTCGATGACGGGGTGTCGCCGATCGCGTTCTACCTGGACCGGGGGTTGGGGGTGCCGACCTACCTGCAGTTCGTGCACCAGGTCAACTATGCGCTGCGGCTCGGCTTCCTGCGCGTAGGCGACCAGTTGCCGAGGATCAAGGACGTGACCCGCTCGCTGGCGGTGAACCCGGACACGGTGATGAAGGCATACCGCGAGCTGGAGTTGCGTGGCATCGCGTCCGGCCGCCCCGGCGTCGGCACGTTCATTACGCGGGCACCCGACGTCGTCGGCCTCAAGCAGATGGCCATGCTGCAGAAGAAGCTCACCAGGTGGCTGGCCGAGGCGGCCGAGAACGGCGTGGACGAGCTTGGCATGAAGGCGCTGTTCACCGCGGCTCTGCGGGATTTTAGTGACGGCGGGGGCGCCGCGTCCCGTCTTCCCGGCCGCGCCGAAGGGCGCCGGGAAGGCGGGGCGGCATGAACGTCATCGAGACGGTCGGCCTGGGCAAGCGTTACCGGCAGACCTGGGCCTTGCGGGACTGTCATCTCACCGTCCCCGCTGGCCACGTGGCTGCCCTGGTCGGACCCTACGGCGCGGGCAAGCCCGTAACGGGATTGTGACATTCATTCGTCCAGATCCCCGACTTCGCCCCTGCCAGGGATCACACGCGCCCTCACTGGCGACCGCAGCCCCCGAACCCATGGCGCGAACGGGCAGAGTCGACACGGTCATCGCCGAGCGGCGGGTTCTCGCTATCCAGAAGACCGGGGCTGGCGCACGCTTGATCAGAGTCATCGGAGAGTTTTGCCAGAGTCAGACGGTATCCGCGGGAACGCCGGATCGGCCGGGCAGGTGGGTTAGCGGGGGCACCAGGACCGACGCCCCCGCGGTACGGCACAGGTCCGCGAGCGTCGCGAGCACGGCGAGCCCGATGGTCAGCGCATCCGCGGGTTCTATCGCCTTTTCGCTGATCAGGCAGTCGAGCGGGTTGCCCTCGGACTTGCCGCCGAGCTGCCGCATTGTCTCGGCGTCGGCGGGTTTCTCGTCGAGGCGGTAGAAGTCGGCCGCCGCCCGGAGGAGCGTCCCGGCCAGCATCTTGCCGCTGGGTTTCAGCGTGCAGTTCAGTTCCGCGAGGGCGGCGTCGAGGCGCGGCCCGAGATAGTCCAGGACGTCCCGGAGCGGGTCGAGGCCCACGACCGCCCACGTCGCATCCACCAGGCAGCAGGCACCCAGCAGGAAGACGGGGCCGTCGTGCTCGGGAAAGCCTCCCTCGACGCCGATGAGCTGGCTTCCGCGACCGCCCGATGCGGCGTACTGGACCTCGGCATCGACGGCCGGGCCGAGCAGCCGGATGACCTTCGTCACCAGGGGATCGGTAACCGGGACCCGATCCAGGACGACGGCACGGATCAGGGCCGAGACGGCGATATTCCAGTGGCCGGAGTCAGCGGCGAAGGCCTCCGCCGAAGGTATCTCCGCCGTCGCGAGCCGCGGATCCACGGCATGCTTCTTCATTCGCGAGCCTGCGAAGAAGCGGTCGCCAGCCGAACCCTCCGCCCAGTCCGGCACCTCGGCAGCTTCCGGCTCGGCGCCACGCCACCAGGAGCGGCTGACCGCCGCCAAGTGCTCCTTCCTCGCCTCGAACATACTGTTGAGTTTTTGTGCGGCCCGGGCCAGCTGCTCCAGAGCTCGCTGGCCTTCGAGGTCCGCCCGCGACGCCCCGGTACCTTGCCGCCGCTTCTTCTTCTGGTTGCTCGCCTTGCCCATGATCCTCCGTACAGCGCCTGAAGGCGGTCACCTGGCGTGATGACGTACCGGCTCGCCACCCGCCATGGCGGCTGGGTCAGTCGGTAGAGTCTGGTCTAGGGCCGCGCGCCGTTCTCGCCTGTCGTCGGGCATGCCGCCTAGCTTCCCATAAATGGATGGTATATTCCATCCATGCGTAGTGATGCTCCGGCGCTGCTGCCGATTCTGCGCTCCCGCCACCTCGCGGAGATCTTGACCCTTCTCCTGCTGCACCCCGACACCGAGTACAGCCTCAGCGAGCTTGCCGCCACGCTGGGCCTGCCGCTGACTACGGTGCAGCGCGAGGCAGCCCGGCTGATCGCCGCCGGGCTGATCGGGGAACGCCGCGTGGGACGGGCGAGGCTGGTGTTCGCGGACCCTGCAGGCCGCTACACGCGGCCGCTGACGGAACTGCTTACCTTGGCGTTCGGCCCGCATCTGGTGATCGGCGAGGAATTCGGCCCGCTGGACGCGATCGCTGTGGCGATCTACGGCTCATGGGCAGCACGGTATGAGGGCATCCCCGGCCATGCGCCGCACGATATCGACGTCCTGGTCATCGGAGAGGTGGCGCGCCGCGACCTATATGAGGCGGCCGAACGCGCCGAGCAGCGGCTCGGATTGCAGGTCAACCCTGTCTTGTGCTCCCGGTCCCGCTGGATCGCGGCATCTGATGCGCTGATCCAGCAGATCCGCTCGTCGCCACTTGTCTGGGTCACCGGGGAAGAACCACGCGAGGAGGACGGCTGATGCGGTGGGCCAACGGAGAGGCTATCGTCGAGCAGCTACTAGCCAAGGGGCACCTCGAACGTGTGCAGGGCGCACAGGCGGACGGCTGGTCGTGGCTGGACCGGGCGCGGCAAGCCCTGGACGCTGCACGCCTGGTCGCGGCGGCGGCACCTGATAGCAGCATCATCCTCGCTTACGACGCCGCCCGGCAGGCTTGCGTCGCCTTGCTCGCCCAGCAGGGCCTGCGCCCAACCACCGCCGGCGGCCATTATGCCGTTGAAGAAGCGATCCGCGCCCAGTTCGGCGCTGGCTTGCGAGCCTTCGGCGGGCTGCGTCGCAGGCGCAACGAGCTGGAGTACCCGCTCTACCCCACCGAGAAAGCCAGCGCTGGCGAGGCCGCTGAAACACTGACGACCGCCAGCGAGATCATCGACGCAGCCGCCCGGCTCCTCCCTGACCTCGAATTCTTCTGAACTGCTGACGCGGCGGCGTAATCCGTGCCAGCCGTCGCCTCTTACCCTCTCTGCTGCCGGCGGCCAGCCTCTGCCGACTGCGCGGGCCGCAAACTCACACATCAGCGATTCTCGCTTGTTTACCCGCAAGGTGAGAAATAGCGTGGGCGAGCAGATCGGCGGATACGACCTGCCCGAGCGTTCGCATCTGACTGCGTCCGGTGAACGGCTGTGACCCGCCGTCTAGTGCCGCCTGCCGGATGGCACGGTTGTCGGTTTCCCCTGGTCAGGCGGCATAGGACGCGCAACGGTGTCGGCAAGCCGGTTACTGCATTGTGACATTCATGGCCGCTGATGCGCGGTCGCGGACATTGCCTGGGAACAGTTCTTGTACAGGCACGGCTCCTGCCCGCTGTTCAGCGAGTTACCCGAGGCACGCGCGGTGCGGGCCGTCGCCCAGGCGGACGAGCCGACCGGGCAACTCGCGGGGATGATCAAGGCGGCACGTGCAATATCAAGGTGATCTCACCGAAAGGGGAATGTCGCGAATTCGGTGACGCAGACGGCGGCGAAGTTAGCGCGGATTTCCGCACCGGTTCTTCGCCCCTTGAATCAGGCCATTTCGAGGCCGAGCGGCGTCACTGCCAGCAACTCCCGGCCCGGCCGTGGGGCCGAGATTGCGGACACCCCGCTCCTTTGCGACAGGGCCGCTCTTGCGACCAGCGCCCGGTTAATCCCTTCTTGTGATTGCTTGCGATCATCTGGGCGAATCTAAAACCGGGCATTTCACTCACACCCTGCGAGCGCACCTGGACACCAATTTTCATCCGGAGCCAGTCCATCGGCTGTACCGACCCCGGAATAGGTCCGGTTACAGGCCTCAACTCCAGCAAAAGCCCAGGTCCACAGCAAACCCCAGTCCAACACAGTGGGGCCGAGGTAGCGGTGCGGAAGTCCGCGTTAGCGGACAACGGTCTTCTCGTCTCCAGTGGTGGCCACGTCCGACAGCAATCACGCGCGGCTCCGGCCAGCGCGTCCGGGTCCGTGCCACTGCTCATCGGCACGGACCCGGGAGGATGCACTCGCCTGCTGCCCAGCCTCGAACCGTTCGCGCACGAGGAACTCCGTGCGTGGTGGCTTGCGCAGGATGTGCCAGGTTTCAGCTGGGCGTTGGCCCGTTCGCCGCGGGATCGTAGCTGGGTGTGGGCGCGGTTGGCGGCCTTCTGCGAGGACGGGGTTGTTTCGCCCCCGGCAGGGGGGTGCACGTGCTCACCTGCGCCGATGTAGCCCTTGTCGGCCAGCACGGCCAGGCCGCGGGCCGTGATCAGCCGACTCGCCGAACCACTCCAAGATCAAGATGAAAAGGCTCACGGATCCCGACAGGTGGGAGCCGTGGCACGCGGACCCTTTGGCCGCCCCGAGGGGTTCTCGACGTCGAGGGGAGCTTTCCCTGAGTCTGCGGCCATTCGCCAGCCTCGTGGCCAAGCGCCGGCGAGGTGGCCAAGCAGGTGGCCGGCCGGTTCGCTGACGGGGTGTGGCTGGCGGAGCTGGCGGCGGTGCGGGACCCGGCGCAGGTCGCGGCCGCGGTAGCGGCGGCGCTGGGGATCCGCGACCTGCCCGTGGTGGCGGCGGCTGACGCGCTGGCCGACCTGCTGGCCCGGCGGCAGCTGCTGCTGGTGCTAGATAACTGCGAGCACGTGATCGGCGCGGCGGCGGAGCTGTGCGGCAGGCTGCTGCTCGGCGCCGATGATGTGCGGGTCCTGGCCACCAGCCGGGAGGCGCTGCGGATCGCCGGGGAGGTGCGGTACCGGCTGGCGCCGCTGACCCTGCCTGACCCAGATAATCCGGCGGATCCTGACGGGTCGGAGGCGGTGGCGCTGTTCGCGGACCGGGCCCGCCGGGCCGACGCGAGTTTCGCGCTGGATCGGGGGACCGCGCGGCTGGTGGCCCGGCTGGACGGGATGCCGCTGGCGATCGAGCTCGCCGCGGCGCGGGTCGAGGCGCTGGGCGTGGCGCAGCTGCTGGACCGGATCGATGACCGGTTCACCCTGCTGGAGGAAGGGGACCGGCTCGCGGCGGGCCGGCAGCGGTCGCTGGCGGCCGCCGTGGAGTGGAGTTACCGGCTGCTGGATGAACTCCAGCGGCGGGTGTTCCGCGCGGTGTCGGTGTTCCCGGGGCCGTTCACGCTGGAGGGGGCCGAGGCGGTCGCGGGTGCCGGCTCCGGGCCGGCCGTACTGCACCTGGTGGACTGCTCGCTGCTGGTCCCGCCGCGGGCCGGTCCGGATGGCCGGTCCCGTTA
>CABEDN010000355.1_pt1 | contig 9755 bp, 7 predicted proteins | sample 3423051 | NCBI WGS metagenome assembly CABEDN01 (sample SAMEA5534330, study PRJEB31848) | metagenome | biome: tundra; feature: field; material: soil | place: USA | collected 2013-05 | depth 0.15 m
GGTCAGTGGGCAGGCCGCAGAACCACTCCGCAAGGAAGCACTGGACACGGCGATCGCCCTTCCCCCGGGATCAGCAGCGGCATCACGTCGGCGCCGAAGCCTGTCAGGATAGAAACAGCCCTCGATAATGACAGGAGGCAAAGGATGACCGCCCAGCCAGACAGACCCGACCCGGACACCGGATCCTATGAGGTGATTCACCTGGGGGGCCAGGCCGCGGTAGTCGTGCCGGTCGGAGACTACCTGCGCTTGCGGGTCCTGGAGCAGGCCGCCACCCCGCAAGAGCTCGAGGACGCCGAGGACAGCGCGGCGGTGCTGGAATGGAAGGCTCGCGACGCCGCCGGCCAGACCAGGTTCGTGCCCGCAGACGAGGCACGGCGCCGCCTCGCCATGCCGCGGTGAGCCTGCGGGTCGAATACGACGAACGGGCAATCAACCAGGCGGCCTCGTTCCTCGACGACCCGTACGGCATCCGCGCGGTGCTGGACGCGATCGACCAGCTGGCCGACGACCCCCGCCCGGCCGGGTCGTTCCCCTACGGGTCGCCCGACCTGCGGCGACTGCGAGCAGGCCGGTACCGCGTCCTGTACGAGATCACCGGCGAGACGGTCGCCGTCCGGCACATCGCCCGCGGTACTCGCAGCTGACCGGCGGCCACGCCCTGACCGGGCAGACCTCACCGATCCCGGGTACGCAGGCACCGTCACCAGACGCGGCCATCCCGAATACATCCCGCACGTGCAACCGCCAACCCGTCCGGCAATCTGGCGCCAAGGCGGCGCACTGCCATGCCGGACCCGGTGATCCGCGTACAGCTATGCGAACGACCCGACCAGCCCGATGTCCGGATCTGCTTGAAATGGAGGTGATCGAGTTTGCGTTCGCATACATATGCGCTGACCTGTACGGCCGTTAACGGCGGCAGCGCTCGTCAGTCTCAATGCTTGTACTCCGGTTGGCGTCCATGCCTCCTACGCGATGTGAGGGACTAGGTCCGGAGCTTCCGTCGTTTCCGCGGCTTGAGCATCGGCCCGAAGCGAGTGCAGGCCTTTCGGGCATGCGGCGCCTGATGGCAGGACGCAGGCTATCGCGTGTGAGAACCTGGCAGTGTGGTGTTCATTGCCGACGACCTTGCGGCGTGGCTGGCCGGACTGCTCGCCGATGCGGGTCGCAAGAAACTGACCAATATGGTCCTGGGTACTGACCTGGATCGGGCGTTGGTATCAGCTGCCGAGGCCGCTATCCGGCTCAACGCCCCTGGCCAGTTCTGGCGGCCATCGGGGAAGCGCTGCGCCCCGTAGCTATACCCTGTGGCGCACGGGCGATCAGATGAGAATCGGTTCACGCCCGTCCGCGGGACTTGCCTGATCAGGCAAGTCCCGCGGACGTGGTGCGTGGAGACAGCGAGCGCTATCTCTATAGCAGGTCAGGATCGCACTGAGACCGATACGCCCGCCTCCCGCTGCGTGTTGCCCATCGTCGCGGTGGCGTGGACGACCTGGCTGACGTCCGGCGAGTAGCTGGGCGGGGTCACCCGGAACGTGGCGACGACCGCGTTGCCGGGCCGGACGGTGCCGGACACCACCCCGGCCGGCGTGACGGTCCATCCCACCGGCAGCTGCAGTGCCAGCTGGACGCCGTGCAGGGTCTGGCTGCCGCCGGCGGTCAGCGTAACGCGCACCACCGACGCCTTGCCGGCGTGCATCACGCTGGGCGCGGTGACGGCGACCTGGCGTGCGCCCGGGGTGGACGTCATCTGGAACGCGTTGCGCAGCGGCAGGTTCGCCAGTGCGGAGGAGTCGCCCACGTAGACGTGATAAAGGCCCGCGGTCTGGGTCCAGCCGTTCGCGTTGTCGCTCCACCACGAGGTGTCCTGCGGCGTGATCACGAACGACACGCGCGCCGACTGGCCGGGCGCGAGGTTCACTCGCTGGAACCCTTCTAGCTGGCGCGGCGGCTCACCGGTTGACGCCGGGTCGCCCACGTACAGCTGGGCGACGTCGCTGCCCGTTCGGTTGCCTATGTTCGTCACCGTGGCCGAGACCCGCACGTCCTGCGTGCCGGTCACCGTCGTGCTGCTCAGCCGCAGCCCGCTGTACGCGAACTTGGTGTAGGACAGCCCGAACCCGAACGGGAACATCGGTGCCAGGTTGTTGGCGTCATACCACCGGTAGCCGACGTCAATACCCTCGGAGTACAGCACCTCGGTTCCGTTGCCGGGGAACTGCGCGGTGGTGGACGCGGGTACCTCGCTCAGCGAGGTCGGGAATGTCACCGGCAGGTGGCCGCCCGGATCGGTCTGGCCGAACAGCACGCTGGCCAGCGCCGTTCCGCTGCCCTGCCCGGGGTACCAGGCGTCCAGGACGGACGCGACCTGGTTCAGCCACGGCATCGCGATCGGCGCGCCCGCGTTGACCACCACGACCGTGTGCGGGTTGGCGGCCGCGACCGCCTCGATGAGCTCGTCCTGCGCGGACGGCAGGTTGAGGCTCGGCCGGTCGGTGGCCTCGGACTCGGTGTCGTCCGAGACGACCACGACGGCGGTCTGTGCCGTCTTGGCGGCGTTGACCGCGGCGGTGATGCCGGGCGCCAGCGCCGACGGGGTGTCCCAGAGCAGCTGGGACGAATCGCCGCTGATCGAGAGGGTGTACTTGGTGCCCGCGGTCAGGTTCACCGCGACCGAGTACGTGTTCACCGGCGGCGTGCTGGGGTTGTCCAGTATGTGCGTGCCGTTCAGGCTCAGGTAGGTGGAGGTGTAGCAGCCGCACGGGTTGGTGAGGGCCAGCACGTAGGTGCCGGTCTCCGGCGCGGTCAGCGTTCCCGAGTAGCTGCCGCCGAACGGCGTCGGGGCGTACGCGGGGGAGAGGTCGGCCGACGGGATCGCGGGCAGCGCCGTGTCCGCTGGCAGCCCCTGCTGGTAGGTCACGCTGGTGCCGGACCCGGCGGCTGCCTGGATGCCCTGCAATGGGCTGACCGTCGCCGACGGGATCACGTAGGCGCTGCCGCCGCCGCCGTAGGCCGGCGAGACGGACGCGGACGGGCCGATCACGGCGATCGTCCCACCTCCTGACGAAGGCAGCGGCAATGTCTGGCCGGCGTTCTTCAGCAGCGTGGTGCCGGCCTCGGCCACCTGGTTGGCGAGCGCCTGGTGCGCCGGGGTGGTCACGGTCGCCGTGGGCGAGCCGGTGCGCGGCTGGCTGAACAGGTTGAACCGGAACATCTCGGTGAAAACTCGCTGCACCATAGTGTTCAGTGCGCTGAGCGGGATCGTCCCGTTCTCGATGTCGGTCTCCAGCGCCGTCCCGTAGTACGTGTTGAACGGCTGCTCCTGGTCGGTGCCCTCAAGCGCGCCCGCTGTGCCGTGCAGCGCGCCATAGTCCGACATCACGAACCCCTGGAAGTCCCACATCTCATCTAGCACGTCCGTGAGCAGGTACGAGCTGTTGCAGCTGGCGCTGCCGTTGACGTACGAGTACGCGCACATCACCGACGCGGCGCCGCCCTGCGTCACCGCCGCGTTGAACGACGGCATATAGATCTCGTGCAGCGCCCGGTCGGACACGATAACGTCGTCGGCGGGGGTGTTGCGATACGTCTCCTGGTTGTACGCGTCGAAGTGCTTGACCTGCGACTCGACGTCCTGGCTCTGCACACCGTCGATCTCCGGCACGTCCAGCGCCGAGTTCAGGAACGGGTCCTCGCTCAGCGCCTCGAACGACCGGCCCCAGCGCGGGTCCCGGTCGATGTTCACCGTCGGGCCGAGGTCGGCGCTGGCGCCCTTGCCGGAATCCTCCGCGCCGATGACCTGGCCGTACTGTTGCGCCAGCGACGGGTCCCAGGTAGCCGCGAGCGACACGCCGGCCGGCAGCTGGGTGACACCGGTCAGCCCGTCGGCGACACCGGAGGGTCCGTCCTCGAGGCCGACGGCCGGAATGCACAGCGCCGGTATGGCCGGCGTGTAGAACACGTACGGGTTGGTGGTGCCGTGGCCTTCCACCATGGTGATCTTGTCGTCCAGGCTCATCGCCGCCATGAGCTGGGCGACGCGCTGTGAGACGGGAGCGGTGGACGTCACCCACGGGCACGAGGCGGTCGTGCTCGCCGCGGCCGCGTCCTGGCCGGCGGCTCCGGTCGCGGGCAACGCGATCAGCGCTGCCAGCGCCGCCGCCCCCCCGGCGGCCGCGATCCGCCATCCGCCTGGCCCCCGCCTGTGCTTCTGCTGTCGCCTCAGGTATAGCCCGTAACCCGACAAAATGTGCCGATCTTTCCCGGTATCCATCAGTCGCCTCCGATACGCTCCGACTCTGGTCGTATCTGCGCGCTGGAACAGCACGTAACCCCACAAGTCGTAACACACAAGCAATCAGAGCGAAATACCCTGTCCGGGCCTTTCGCTCCGTGAGAGAGCTCCTTCGTGTGATGGGTCAAACCTCCTGTGCCCCAAGAGTCGCGCACGACCGGATGCGACGGTTGGGACCGCGGCCAGGTAATAGCCGGCGAAGTCAAGACCAAGCCCCGGGCTTCACCGACGGCCAGATCGCCCGCGACGCCAAGCTAAGCCACCGGCTCGGCGCGGACACTCACCTGCTCGCCGCAGTCGATGACGTCCCCAGTGACATCGCAGCATCAACGAGAAGGCCTGTGATCTGCCAGGGCTCTAACTCATCATCCTGCAAGAAGCCGAGCTCCGACCTGGCATGGTGGCATGAACTACCGCGCAAATCGGAGGCAGAGTTTCGCGCTGTCGTCATCGCTACAGTCACCCAACGTGATGAGCGTAAATCTCCGGCATGAAAAAGCCGCCGATTTGTACGGACTTCGGCCTGGTTTCGGTCAAGACAATGGCCGTCCAGATCCGAACATTCTGTGCCTGCGCTCGGTGCCGGGCCGGACCAGCGTCACCTGTCCGGTCATCCCTGGCGGTCGACGTTGTCCATCGCCCTGCGGCCGCAGGGTTTATCGGTCGCGGTCCGGGATCGGCTCGGCTAGCGCCGCCCGCCAGGAAGGCGCCTGGAAGGGGTCGGCGAAGTACTAGGTCTCGTGCGTTACCAGGTCGCCGGTGAACTCCATGACGCTCACCGCGTAGGTGGGCGCGCCGTCATAGGTGATCACGCACTCGCTCACCCAAAGGTCGCCACCGCCCCGGATCCGGAGGATGGTGAAGTGGCGTTCGGCCGGGTGCCCGCCGCGTTGCGCCTGGATCTTTGGCCGGCCCCGGAAGCGCTCCCCGGACTGCGGGTAGTCCAAGATCGCGTCTGCAGCGTAGATAGCGTGCTCAGCGCCGGTGTCTCCGCAGTCCTAGGCCTTCCAGTGCTGCTCTAGCAGGGCCCGGGTCCTGGCGTCACGATCCATTGCCCTGTTCACCTAGGCCTGATTAGCGACAGGGATCTCACTGCCGCGCGGCTCAGCGTCCCGAGGCCGATCCGGGGAATGGCCGCCGGCGGCCGGCGGATGTACCTGGGTCTGGATAACGCCTGGCGGCCTTCGCCGGCGGACCCGAACCCGCGGGGTTGCGGGCTGTCTCACTATTTCCTCCACGGGCAGGACTGGTTATCTACTGGGTGATACCGCGATCACGGCCGCGCTGCGGACGGGCCGCGCACTGTTCCTTCCCGCACCGCCGACTGCACACCGCGCGGCGGCTCAAGCGAGAGCGGGCCCGCAGAGGCTGCTGCAGAGAGCCCCCGGGCGGTGTAACTGGCTCCTGCGGAGGGCGCACCTTCGCCAGGGGCGACCGCCGCGCCGGGCGCTGCCCTGTTCGCGACCGGGCTGTTCGCCGGCCTGAAGACGTCATTGAAGCTGTCACTGCCGACCACCAACCTGCCCCAGCACCGAGCACGAGCCAGAACAGGACGCTCTGCGGGCAGTGCACGGCGCATCAAACGCGACTGTCATCCGCACCGATTCGGCAGGGAGTCATTGCGTTACGACTCAGGTCTAGACCGCGATGGTGACATAGGGTCGCCGAGGGTCGCAGTACGCCGGCAACTCGGGCTCACGCAAGGCGGTCGCGGAGGACGGGCAGATCGCTTGGCTGTTTCCGGCTTGCTCCCCGTCTTGCTCCCCCGGGAAGGGGCATTTCAGCGTGACTTCTTGCGGCCACGACCTGCGGCACGTGTCTGAGCTGCGAGGACTTCCGTGCCAGAAACCTGGGCGCCGGGGGGCATGCGCTTGCCTGCATGCAAGAGGTCAAAGATCATCTCTATGATCGAAATATGCCTCTTAACTGCGAAAACGTGGAGCTTAGGGGATTCGAACCCCTGACCTCTTGCATGCCATGCCTGACGGGTTCGTCTGTGATGATCCCGCTGAGTCTGGTTACCACAGGTCAGGAGGATTCCGGTGTCTGAGCGCGTCGCACTCCGTCTGCCATTGTCTGGGGTCGTTGTCACTTGGTTTGTCACTGGCTGCGGCACATTCTGGCCGGGCCTGGCCTCCTGGCGGTTCCTAGTTTTCGTCGGGTTCAGGCTCGGCAACGCGTGCCCGCACGTCGACGATCCATTGATCGACAATGGAAAGGAGGCCCTCGACGCGTCCGCCGGTCAGCTGGTCCAGGGGATGTTCGGCCTCTTATCGACCAAGGCGGCTTCGGCGTCCAGGCGAGGTACGCCCAGCGCGTGCAGGCTCGCCGTCAAGCGCGCACGGTCCTCGGCCCGGTTGTACGGCGGCGTCCGGCACATCCGCTTAACCCGGACCTCCAGAGCGGGCTGATCCCCGTGCGGGCTGCCGTACAGAGACAGCACCCCGCGGTACCGTGACCGGGCACGGCCCGAGTCAGCGGACAAGGTCACAGAGGGGTAGCTGACGCCGGTGCCACCGTCGGCCTGGATATGCGGGTGCGCCGCCGCCCAGCTGACTCCTGCAACTCCGCTTCCGCATCATAAGCAGCACTGGACGCCTCAGTCAGAACCCCGTCATCACCAACCAGGAAGATCGAGTCTGACATGCCGGTGATACTACGCCGTCCATCCGCAAACGGTTGGTCACCTCGGTGCCGGAGCAGCACTTACACCAGCGCGGCCTGGGGCGGCCGCCACCGGTTCACCGACGTCCGCCACACCCGGAACCGCTTCGCGACCTCCCGGTCGCTGGCCTCGGCTTCGATCATCTCCGTCGCCGCCAGCCGCACACGCCCCGGCGAGCTACTACTCCGCAGTCAGCCCGCCGCCATGACTTCCCGGAAGAGATGGTAGTCGGTGGGTGGCACTTGATACGCGGCTTGGTTTTCTAGCCCCAAGTACCAGACATTATTAATCAGCAAGAATCCCTTCCATTTTATTTTCCGCTTTCCTTTTGACTAAGAGATTTAGCAGTAAGTCGTCCGGCTACGAAAACCGCGACGATTGACACGGCGCCAGTGCTCACGGCGTGCTGTTGCCGGGACAAGCTTGACGTACCGCGTTCGCGGTACGTCAAAGTGACTGCGCTGGGTTGACGCGTGACGGTCGCGTTTCCTGGAAAGTCGGTAACACCGATTCATTGGACTTTCGAAGGGGTGTTCTCGTCATGGCTGGACTGGCGCAGTTGTGTATACGCCGCAAGAACTTGGTGCTGTTTGCATGGATCGCGATGCTTGCGGCGCTGGGCGGGTTGGTGGGGATGAAAGGGTCGGCCTTCAGCGATTCCTCCCGGCTGCCGGCCAGCGACTCGAGCACGGCGTACAACCTGCTAGCCCGGGGCGGCAGCGACGCCGCCAAGGTGACCACGGGAACCATCGTGTGGGACACCCGCAGTGGTTCCGCGCTCTCCCCGGCGGCGAGCTCGAGAATCTCGCCGATGCTCGCCAGCGTGGCGAGGGTCGAGGGTGTGAAGGGCGTGATCAGCCCGTTCACCGCCGCCGGCGCAAAACAAGTCAGTGCTGACTCGCACACCGCGTACGCCACGGTTGTCTTCACCTCCGATAGCCGTGAAGCCGCGGTACAGAAACTCGCCAAGGCAGCAGCCACCGGCCAGCTGGACGTCAAGGTGGGAGACACCGCCTTCACCAAGATCCAGCCCGGAGAAATCAGCGAGATCGTCGGCATCCTTGCAGCCCTGATGATCCTGATACTGGTGTTCCGGTCTGCCTGGGCCGCGGCGTTGCCGATCATCACCGGAGTAGCCGGAGTCGCCGTCTCCAGCCTCGCGGTTATCCTCCTGTCACACGTCATGACGCTGCCCAGCGTCGCCCCCGAGTTGGGTGCCCTGATCGGGCTCGGCGTCGGTATCGACTACGCGCTTTTCATCGTCAACCGGCACCGCAAGGCGCTGCGGCAAGGTGCCGACCCGGCCAGTGCGATCACTACGGCAATGAACACATCCGGGCGGGCCGTGCTCTTCGCGGGCGGCACAGTCATTGTCGCGCTGCTGGGCATGCTCATCCTCAACGTCGGCTTCCTGACCGGACTGGGCGTAGCCGCTGCGGTGACCGTATTCCTGACCGTCATGGCCGCGGTAACTCTGCTCCGGCGCTGCTGGCCAAGATGGGACTACGGGTGCTGCGCAAGTCCGAGCGCGCCACGACCGGGTCGCTGACACTGGCCGGCGCCGCCACGGCGCCGGATGCCGGGCCTGCCCGCTCGGGCGTCTGGGCGCGGTGGGCGCGGCTGGTCGAACGCCGGCCTGTCATGGCCGGAGTGCTGGCCGTCGCAGTGCTCGCCGCGCTGGCTGCGCCGGCCCTGACAATACGTTTGGGCGCCGCGGACGACAGCAGCGCCCCGACCGGGACGAGTGCCCGCAGCTACTACGACACCATGGCGAATGCGTTCGGCAAGGGCTTCGACGCTCAGCTGCTGCTGGTCGCCCAGACCCCAGACAGTCAAGCCCGGAAAGCGTGGACCAAGCTCACCAAGGAACTGCCTGACGTGAAGGGCGTCGCCTCAGTCGGCACGCCGACAGCGGTCTCCGGCAACAGCCTGTCCATGATCCAGGTCGTACCCACCACGGCCGCGCAGGACCAGGCGACCAGCGATCTCGTCCACACGCTGCGCTCCGGCCCCGTCCCGCGGGCCGAGGCCGGAACCGACCTGCGCGTGTACGTCGGCGGAACCACCGCCACCAACATCGACTTCGCCAACGCACTGACCAGCAAGCTGCCGCTGTTCCTGGCCATCATCGCCGTGCTCGGCTTCGTGCTACTCACCCTGGCGTTCCGCAGCCTGCTCGTTCCCGCCATCGGGGCCATCGGCAACCTGCTCACGATCGCGGTCGCGCTCGGCTCGACCGTCGCCCTATTCCAATGGGGCCGGGGGCCGTCGCTGTTCGGCATCGGCGGACCCGCCCCGCTGGAGTACATCGTCGCCATCCTCATCGTCGGCGTGGTGTTCGGCCTGTCCATGGACTACCACGTCTTCCTGGTAAGCCGGATGCACGAAGAGTGGAGCCATACCAGGGACAACCGGCGCGCCGTCACCGCCGGGGTAGCCGACACCGGCGGAGTGATCATCACGGCGGCCGCGATCATGGCCTGCGTGTTCGCCTCGTTCGGCCTCGCCGGGGTACGGACCATCTCGGAGTTCGGAGTGGGGCTGGCGATCGCCGTGCTCGCCGACGCGTTCCTCCTGCGGATGACCGTGATCCCCGCGCTGATGCACCTGACCGGGCGCCGGAACTGGGCGATCCCGTCCTGGCTCGACCGGGTCCTACCGCACGTATCCGTGGAAAACCCGAGCACGAACAGCCCGGCGCACCCCGTCGGCAAGCAGCGAACGCCCGCGCCCGCCAAGGTACCGTGACCGATCACCGGCGAGGATAGTTGAACGGGGGCAGCCCAGCAG
>CABEDN010000357.1_pt1 | contig 9734 bp, 12 predicted proteins | sample 3423051 | NCBI WGS metagenome assembly CABEDN01 (sample SAMEA5534330, study PRJEB31848) | metagenome | biome: tundra; feature: field; material: soil | place: USA | collected 2013-05 | depth 0.15 m
CCAATACCCCGCACCTGAAGACCACGAACGACAATCCGACCCAGCAGATCCGCCAGCTGGTGCAGTGCGGCAGCACGATGTACGCGGTGGGTACCTTCAACGAGATCCTGAAGGGAAGCACCACCTACACCCGGAGCAACATCGTAAGCTTCAGCGCCACCTCGCCCTATACGGTGACCTCGTGGGCCCCCAGCGTCAACGGGGAGATCAACTCGATCACCTTCAGCGGCGGCAACTGCGCGAACGCCTACATCGGCGGCAGCTTCAGCTCAGTCAACGGCACCAGCGTCCAGAACATCGCCGAGATCAGCGCGAGCACGGGCAACGTGGTCACCACCTTCGCGCATACCGCTAGCAGCCAGGTGGAGACGCTGCTCGGCGTGGACGGGCACATTCTGACTGGCGGCTACTTCACCTCTATCAACGGCAGCACCGCCGACCGCTACTTCGCGAGCCTGAACCCCACGACCGGCGCGGACGACGGGTTCCTGAAGCTGAACATCTCCGGGAGTTACAACTTCCCCGGCGTGTCCAGCAACGGGACCAGGGTCTACAACCAGTCGCTGTCGCACGGAGGCCAGCTCGACCTGATCATGGGTGACTTCACCTCAGTGGGCGGACTGGGGCGCCAGCAGATCTTCATGCTGAACCTGGCCACCAGCCCGGCTACGGTGACCGGCTGGAGCTCGCCGCAGTTCGACGGCAGCCAGGGCGAGGCGACCCCGTCCGATCCCACTAACGGCTATCCCTACGAGTGCGCCACGGTGGAGCCGTACTACGTCAAGGCCGCGGGCTGGTCGCCGAACGACTCCGAGGTTTACATCGGGACCAACGGATACCACCCGAACGGCTGGCCGATCGGGCAGACCCCGCGGAACGGGCTGTGCGACGCCGCCGCGGCATTCCCGGCCACCCAGACCGAGGTACTGTCCACCTGGATCAACTACACGGGCTGCGACTCGCTGTATGCGGTCTCGGCCGATAACAACGCCGCGTACTTCGCCGGGCATGAGCGGTTCTCGATGAACTCCGACGACTGCGACGCGCTGGGCCCGGGCGGGTACAACGCACCGGGCATCGAGGGCCTGCAGCCCAGCACCGGAGACCTGTACGTGAACTCGGGCGGCACCGCGGGCTACTACAGCCGTGACCGCGGGCTCGGTGCGGACGACATGCTGCTGACCAGCGTCGGCCTGTGGATCGCCAGCGACAACTTCGAAGGCAGCCAGATGTGCGGCGGCGTGCAGAACCTGTCGGGCATCTGCTTCCTGCCCTACAGCTAGGGGTGACCGGCCGCTGATGCGGGCCTGACGCGGCGGGGGCAGACTGAAGGCGGACCTGACCGTTTACCGAACGCAGGTGGCTGATGTCTCCCCTGTTGCTGAACGACGACGACGTCCGGGCTCGCCTGGACCCGGCCACGGCGGTCAGCGCCGTCCGCGCGGCGCTGACCGCCTCCCACGCAGGCACCTTGCACGCCCCGCCGCGGGCACGTACCGATCTGGGCGACGGCGACCTCGTCTTCACGGCCGGGCGGCTGGACTCGCTCGGGGTGTTCGGCTTCCGCGCCTATGACACCTTCGCCGGTGCGGACCAGCTGGTGGCCGTCTGGGGCCGCGAGGATGGCAGGCTGCGGGTGCTGGTGTACGGCGACGAGCTCGGCGCGGCGGACCGGAGCCATCGGCGCGGTCGCGGTAGACGTCGCGGCCAAGCCCGGGCCGGTACCCCTGGCCGTCTACCTCGCGGGCAAAGAGAACGCGGCGGCATGAGCCCAGGACAGCCCCGTGAGCCTCGCACGCAGCGGGCCCGGCTCGGCATCGAGCTGCATAAGCTGCGGCGGCTCACGGGACTGTCAGGGGACGCTCTGGGGCGGCAGCTGGGCCTCTCGCAGAAGACCGTCAGCAGGATCGAGCGGGGCGATTCCCTGCCGTCTCTGGCTCAGGTGACCGCGTGGGCCGGGCTGCCCGGGTGGCTCCTGACCGGCTATCCATCCTGGCCGGGATGCTCGACGCGGCGGTGAACGAGGTTGTCACCTTCCGGGACAGGCTGGCCGGGGGGATCACCTCCGTGCAAATCGAGTTCCGGGAGCTGGAAGCCTCGACCATGACAATCCGGAATTTCCAGCCCGGGTTCATTCCGGGCTTGCTCCAGACGGCTGCTTATGCCCGCCGTGTCCTGCGGATAGGCGGCGCCCAAGATTATGCCGATCTCGCGGCAGCGGTCGGCGTGCGCCTGGAGCGGCAGCAGGCCCTTTATGACGAGAAACGCCGGTTCGAGTTCGTCATGACCGAGGCGGCGCTGCGGTGGCGGCCAGGCCCGCCTGAGCTGATGGCGGCGCAGCTGGACCATCTGGCGTCGGTGGCCACCCTGGAAACCGTTCAGTTCTCCATCATCCCGGCCAGCGCGGAAATGCACGCGATCACCCGCTGCGGGTTCATCGTGTACGAGGACCGCAATGACGGCGATCCGCCCGTGGTTGCTATCGAGACGCCTCATTCACTTCTGTACGCCAGCGATGCCGCCGACGTTGAGCTTTACCGCGATCAGCTGGAACTGTTCCGCCAATCGGCTGTAAATGGTGCTGATGCGCTGAATTTCGTCCGTGCGGTAGCTCGCGGCAATTAGGTCATTTCCATCCCGGAATCGCCAGGCTGGTTAACTCGCGGGATTCCCCTTAAACTCGGCTGTGCTGCTGCCAGCCGATCAAAAGGGAGACAAAACGGGATGACAACCCGAAACCCGGGAAACAGGGAACTACCGCGCCTTATCCGCGATGCAACACTAAGGTTCCGCATCCGGGCGAAAGATGGCGCTCACGGCGCATTTGACGCGGAAATATCCCGGGCCGGGCTCCGCCCGTCCGTAAAGACAACCGTGCGCACCGGCCCCGCACCAGAGGGCTTAGCCTCACAGCTGGGAGTCCAGCCCGGTGAGCACGTTCTCATCAGGGCCCGGGAAATGTACGCGGATGATATTCCCGTGCAGCTGGCTACGTCATGGCTGCCCCTCGATATCGCCAAGGGTACCGCGATCGAACAGGTTGATACAGGACGGGGCGGGACCTATTCCAGGCTTGCCGAGCTTGGTCATACGATCACCCAATTCGCCGAAGCTATTTCCGTATCGCTGCCCGCCGATCATGAAGCGGACTTCCTGCGGCTAGGCCCTGGCCAGCTCATTTACAACATTCGCAGGACCGCCGCCGATCAGGACGGCCGGGTGGTCGAGGTCACCGATACCACCATGTCCGTGACCCGGTTCGGCCTGGTCTACCGCTGGCCAGCGGAGTCATGACCCCGGACGATAACGCCCCGGGGAATCCCGGGATAGATGAGTACATCGCGAAGCTCGTGGCCGAGGCTCCCCCGCTGAGTGCCGACCAGCGGGCCAGGCTAGCGTCTCTTCTGTCGGAATCGTAAAAGCCGGGCCGTACGGCAGAAAGCACCCATTTCCCGGGCACGCGTGATCCTATTAACGTCCGGGCGGTGCTGTACAAGACGGTCATAAACCCTGCGGGCATCCCTCCGTATAGCAGAAAACGCAACACGGAGACCTCTTCCCGCAGGGTTTATGACTCGCCGCTGCGCGGTTCTCCTGACAGCTTTACCCGGACGCAAAATCCCGGCGCCTATCTCAATTAAGGGGGAAATACCCCGGAACGAGAAAGGCACCACCATGAATGACGCGCAGATCACAATCAGCGGGAATCTTGTCGACGTCCCTGAGCTGAGGTTCACCCCCGCTGGTCACCCGGTGGCCAAGTTCCGGGTAGCGCAGACCCCGAGGTATCTCGACAAGGCCTCCGGTGAGTGGAAAGAAAATGAGACGCTGTTCCTCACCTGCAATGTATGGCGCCAGGCCGCTGAGAACGCCGCAGAAAGCCTCACGAAAGGCATGAGGGTGATCGTGACGGGCACGCTGCGGCAGCGCTCCTATGAGGGCCAGGACGGCGCCAGGCATACCACCTATGAACTCACCGCTGAGGACTTCGGGCCGAGCCTGCGGAACGCCTCCGCCAAGGTGACCAAGGCCGCCAGGACTACGGGCCCGGACACCTCTGGCGACTGGGCTAGTGAGCCTGCGGCCGGTGAGCCTCCGTTCTAGTCGGGACATAAGAAAGGGCCCGCCCCGGGATCAGACGGGACGGGCCCTCTTGCTGGGTGCTTGGAAAGGATTGGGGGGATGGGCTGGGCTCGGCATGTCTCTCGGGCTGCTTTAGGAGCCGTTGCCTTTTAGGCGCGCCGTGCCGAAATTAGAACTTACTAACAATTAGATGGAGATCCGCGAAAGCTCGCGCTGGAGAGTTTCTGATAACCCTCATGGTGCCGCACCCATCGCACTCCGTATTGTCGTGATTCACTAAACCTTCCTGATTTCCGTTGAATCCCTGGCACTTCCGCCTACGGCATCCCCCGGCTCAAGCGCCGTTTCCAGTTCCCCGATGAGCTGACGAGCCTCGTCGGCGGTGAGGTTTACGGATGCCTCGGTAAGCACCTCCGCGTACTCCCATACCTGGCCGGGGATCTCCCACGTCCTGATGCGGAGCGAGACCCCGTTCTCATCGCTGGTCCACCATTGCTGAACGTGAATTCCTCCGGGACCACCGGCAATCCACGCGTCACCGCTGATTCCGACATATCCGGAATGGGCCTTGCCGTTGCTCATGGGCCTTCCCTTCTTTCATCAGCGAGCAGATCCCGCAGGGCGGCCCGCTGTGTCTCGTTCAGTACCTTGGCCAGGACCGCCGCGAACGCGTTCACGTCGTCGTCAGCGAAGCTCACCGCACCGTCGATGGCCTGGCAGAGCAAGTGGACCGCCGAACCCTTTTCCACCCTGACCGCGATCAGGCTGGTATCCGTCACCTTCGCGGACTTGCCGGTGGCCGCCCGGACGACCTTGACGACATCCGGGCCCGTCATGGCCGGGTGGATCTCCCCTGAGGTGATGGCCTTCGCGACCTGATCCGGTTCCAGCTGGCTGACGAGCGCGTACTGGCTCGTCCACTTGGGCGGCATGTGTTTCCAGATGGAAACGCCGTCGTCCAGCTGGGGCACGGGGAAGGCCGCCATCGTCATCCACTTCGACGCGGTAGCGTGCGTGATGCCGAACTCGGCCCGCAGCCAGGTGTCCCACTGTTCCCGGGTCAGGTCTTTCCTGGGGCCCTCCCGCAGCTCGGCGAGCGCCCTGCCCGCAGACAGGAAGCCGTCCGCCATCGTCTTGATCCCGGCGTGGACGGCTTTCAGCAACGCCTCTTCCGGGCGCTTGCGGGTGCGCTTCCCGGGGACCGGCGGCACCACGGGCGGCGGTTCGTCCCCTCCGGCCGCGACCTCCGAGCCTGTCTCTTCCGTCACGACGCCAGCCGTTCCGACAGCATGGCCAGCCGCTGACGCTGGTCCTCCGTCAGCTCCGGTGCGATCCGGGCCAGCCGGGTTATCTCCCGCTCGACCCGCGCGAGGAAAATCTCGCCTTCCAGGCCCTCCGGTTCGGGGTGGCCGTATTTCCTGCACGCACCCCGCAATCCCGCGAGGGACTGAGCACTAGTTGCCATTCTTTGCAAACCCCCGTTCTAATGGCGGGTAGCACTGCCATGTGTTATCCATCATAGCCGGAATAGGACGCCGGGCAAAACCCGGAAATTGGCCGGGAAGACGTCTCATCACGCTATCCGTAATTCTCGACCGCATAACGTCACGGCAATTAATTACCTTTCAGGGGTTTTCTCTCCACTGCTCGCCAACAATGCGCCAACAAAAGCCGTCCTTTTGATAGGCAGAGCGCTTATGCGGGGTTACTTAAAGTTTATTTCCGGGGGCTGTTCGCGCTTTGCATCGTGTCGCGGGCCGGGGTTAGCGTCATTACATGGCCGTGAATCCCAGTGACGCCGACCCGGGGTGCGAACCTGCCCCGGTGCTGCGGCTCGCGAGGACCCGGCCGGTAACGCGGACCCCGGAGGAGCTGAAGGCCGCGATCAGGGAGGCCGCCGCGAGGATCGTGGCCGAGGCTCCCCCGTTCACCGGGGAAGAGAAGCGGGCGATCGCGCTAACCCTCTCCGGGCACTGACGCTGCACCCAGCAAAGCAGTCCGGGGCACGAGCGGGGCAGCGGCCTGCATTTGCCGGGGCAGCGGGACGGGTTATCCGGTCAGGGCTGCACGGTGCGGAGTGCACGGCGCTTGCGGGGCCACCCGACCTGAACCTGATCCGGCTGAAACTGCCGGGCATGGAGCTGCCCGGGGTGCAGGGTGATCCGCAGGCCGAGATCCCTCACCACCTGGCGGCGCTTGCCGATGGAGAGCCCGGCCCACACCTCCGCCACGTCCGGGACCCCGATCAGCGGCTCCAGGGGGCTGGTAGCAGCCTGGCTGGCCAGGATGGCCTCGCAGCGCTCAAGGCCCTGCCGGGGAGCTACTGTGGCAGCCTTCAGCTGGCTCGCGTCCAGGGTGCCCTCCCCGAACATCCGGGCGGCCTCGTCAAGGCGTGCCCGGTGGCCTGCGGCGTCCCGGCGGATCTGCGCCAGGTCCACGGCGCCTTCCTTCACCGGGAGCAGGCTCGCCGCGTCGGGCCTGGACAGCCGGGCGATCACCACCTCAGCCACCAGGGCGTCAACGGGTTCCGCGTGGACCCGCAGGTGCTCCCCGTGGGCCCGGCACCTGTAGGCCGGGATGATCCGGGTGCCTCCGCCGACCGCGACGAACGAGTCACATCCGGCGCAGCGGGCGATCAGCGACACCAGCCAGCGGGGGGTGTTCCCCGGGGAGGTGCGGCGGGCCGGATCAAGCAGGACCGCCCGGACTGCCCGCCAGGTGTCCGGGGGGATGTACTGCTTCCAGGCGTCCGCCCAGGGCGCGGGGCCGGTGATGTCCGATTCCTCATAGGGGACGTGCCCGGATATGACCTTGCCGTTCCTGACGGGCCTGCGGGCCAGGAAGCCGCCGTACCTCGGGAAGAGCAGCGTTGACCGGACCGAATCCGGTGTCCAGTTGCGGCCGGAAACGGTGCGGGTGCCCTGCCCGCGCAGGTCGGCGGCGAGCTGGCGCAAGGTGAGCCCGGACAGCACGTCATCGGCCATCGACTTGATGATCACGGCCTCGGATTCGAGGACAGTAACCCCGTCATCCTCGAATCCGAACTTCCGCCGACCGGACCGGAGGTAGCGGCCTTCATCGGCGGCGCGCTCCCGGGAACCGACGATGCGGCGGGAGGTGTCCGCGCTCGACTTGGAGGCCACGCTGACCATGATCCTCGCGGTAGCGATGTCCGAGGTGGACGTGAGCCGCAGCGTGCCCGTCACGGATTCCACCTGGCAGCCGGTGGTAACCACGGCGTCTATCAGGTCTTCCAGGTCCAGCGGATCTCTCGCGGCGCGATCCAGGTCCAGGCTGAGCAGCCCATCAGCGCGTCCGTCGCGGAGCATCGCCACGGCCTCCCAGAACCGGGGCCGGTGGGGACGGCGGACCTTCCTGCCGTCCGGCATCGTCACCATGCGCCGCCGGTACGCCGAGACACCCGGCTCGACCACCAGGTGAGTCTCAGGCGGCCCCAGCCCCCAGCCGAGGCGTTCCGCGTAGGCTGTGATCGCCTTGACCTGGCCGTCCACAGACGAACGAAGCCGGGCAAAGTCGCGGGCCTGCCAGGCCTCGAAATAGGTAGCGGCTGCGGCTGAGGCGTCAGACATGGCACGATTCCTTTCTGTCGGTTACGTGTCTTCAGCGTGCCGGAGCGTGATCTAGAAGTCCAAGAGATGTTCATTATCCGAACAGGAATCATTAGTTATAGAGGCTGGTGGGATGCCGTGGATTCCTACGGCACGCTGCATGCGGAAGATGAGCCCGATGGGACGGGTCCGTTCGTGGTGTACTTCGAGCTGCTGCTGGCTGCGCCGGCCGATGAGGTCTGGCAGGCGCTGACCGAGGCCGACGGGCTGAACCGGTGGTTCCCTCAGGATGTCCAGGTCGATCTGGAGCCCGGGGGGAAGATGCGCTTCTCCTACCCCAAGGGCCAGCCGGACGAGAACGGCGCTTTCTTCGAGGGCAGGGTGCTTGAGGTCGGGCATGAGCGTGCCTTCGCCTTCGACTGGGGCACCGATGTGCTCCGCTGCGAGCTGCGGCCCAGCCGAGACGGCTGCCTGCTGATCTTCACGGACACCTTCGCCGAGCTGGGCAAGGCCGCCCGCGACGCCGCGGGCTGGCATGTGTGCCTGGAAGCGCTCGAGGCGTACCTGGACGAGACCGCCCCGCCGCCGGCCGGCCGGTGGGAGCAGGTCTACCCCGGCTACGTGGAGCGGTTCGGTCCCGAGGCCGCCGCGATCGGCCCGCCCGCCGGGAGGTGACGCCCGGGAGGTGACACTAGCGTCCCAGGGTGCGCCGGTAGCGGACTTCATGGACGCCGCCGAGACGTTCCAGCACGTTGGTGGCGCCGTCCGGCGCGAACCCGGCGCGCTGGTAGAACCTGCGGGCCCGGGTGTTGTCCCGCAGCACCCACAGTACGATGGACTGGTATCCGGCCCGGGAGGTCCTGGCCAGGACCCGGTCCATCAGCGCGCGGCCGGTGCCGGTCGACCACCAGGCCGGACGGACATACATCGCGTAGAGCTCGGCGATCTGGCCGTCCCGGCCCGCGTCGGTCAGCGGATGCGGCCACGGCTCGGTAAGCACGTTTACTTCAGGTCCGTAGGAGGCGTAGCCGGCGATGCCGGGCGCGGCCGGAACCCGTGAACCCGGCGATCCCGCTGCGTCCTGCTCCCCCGCCTCGGCGACGATGAGCTTCTGCCACGGCCGGGTCCGGTACGTCTGGCGCACTCGCGCGCCGTCATCGGGCGCGGTGACGCGGTCGATGATCTCGCGGGAGATGATGCCCTCGTAGGCGGCGAACCAGCCTTCCCGCTGGACCGCCGCGATCTGCGCCGCGTCCGCGGCCGAACCCGCTCGGATCACCACCACCCGGACACGCTAGCGAAGACCCGCAGCCGCTAGCGAATCCGCAGCGCCAGGAAGAAATCCACCTGGTCATCCAGCGAGGACAGATTCCGTCCGGTGAGCTCCTCGATCCGCCTGATCCGGTAGCGCACGGTGTTGACGTGCACGTACATCGTCGTGGCGCACGCGTTCCACGAGCCGGAGCAGGCGAGGAACTCCCGCAGCGTAGGCAGCAGCTCGGCCCGGTGCCGCTGGTCGTAGGCCAGCAGCGGGCCGAGCATGCGCTGCCGGAAGGACCGCAGCACGCTGCCCGGGACGGTCGCAAGCAGCAGCTCGTGCGAGGCCACTTCGTCGCTGGTCACGACCGTGATGGCCGCATCTGAGCGGAGCGCGGCGAGGCGGCGCGCGCTGCTCGCCTCGTGCAGCGCACCGGACAGCGCGACCACCCCGGTAGCGGGCGCGCTGACGCCCACGCTGAGGCTGACCCGGGAGCGATCGGACTCCACGGCCGGCCGCGCCTCACGCAGCCGGGCCGCGAACACGTAGGCGGCCGAGCCGCCGTCGGCCGGGTCTGGTTCGGTTCCCGGCGGCAGCGGGACGAGCGCGATGATCTCTTCGCCGAGCGGTCCGAGGAGCGTTCCCTCCGCCAGCGGCAGGGCCAGTTCCTCGGCCAGCTCATAACGCCAGCGATCGTTATCCGGGCCCGCCACCCGGTCTGCCTGCACGCACATCGCGACGAGGAGATAACGGCCGTCAGGCGGCAGCCCGACGGCCCTCATCAGGGAGGCGATCTCGACCGGGGCAGCCCCTTCGGCTCCCCC
>CABEDN010000360.1_pt1 | contig 9721 bp, 11 predicted proteins | sample 3423051 | NCBI WGS metagenome assembly CABEDN01 (sample SAMEA5534330, study PRJEB31848) | metagenome | biome: tundra; feature: field; material: soil | place: USA | collected 2013-05 | depth 0.15 m
CGGTAAGGCGGCTTGGTACAAGTACTCGGCGACGCCCGGCCAGATCGGGGCGTCAGTCATCGAAGGCCACGTCGACAGCTACCAGGGCCCCGCCGTCTTCTTCCGCCTCGGGGCACTGCGCCCAGGCGACAAGGTGGACGTCAGGCTCGCCGACGGGATCACGGCGATCTTCAGCGTCACCGGCGTGCGCCAGTACCCCAAGACCCGGTTCCCGGCGAAAACCATTTACGGCACGACCGGCTACGCCGCCCTCCGCCTGATCACGTGCGGCGGCGCCTTCGACTACGCCACCGGCCATTACCTCAGTTCCACCGTGGTGTTCGCCTCACTCACCTCAGCGCGGCCGGCAGGCCACCGGGCCGCGGCGGCTGACACGTATCACCCGGGGCATGGTCGCCAGGTCCCGCTGGCCGTCCTGGCCGGGGTCACCGTCACGTCCACGACGACCTGGCGCACCCGCAGGACGCGGGCGGGACGACGCTGATCCCGCCGCTCGCGGCCGCCGTGCCGCCGGCGGCCTGAGCCGGGCAGGCCGTGAGGCCGGCCGTGCGCCTTACCGGCGGACGGCGTCGTAGATCGCCTGACCGTACTCGGCGCTGCGGTCAGAGCCGACGATGCCCGGTCCCATCTTGTTGGCCCCCCACTCGGGTCCGTGCGACCACGTGCAAAGTAGCTCTGAGTAATCGAAGGTGAGGTTCCTGCCCGCGTTCGGTTGAGTGGCCTGTGCTCTCGGCCCCTCGTCAGTCGGTGGTGTCGGGGGTGAGGGCGCGGTAGAGGGTGGATCGGCCGATGCCCAGGTGGGCGGCGATGGCGGTGATGGATCCGCCGCGAGCCTGGCGTGCGCGGGCGACGGCGAGGGTGTCGGCGTCGACGGCGGTGGGGCGGCCGCCTCGGCGTCCCTGGGCTGCTGCTGCGGCGAGGCCGTCGAGGGTGCGTTCCTGGATGATGTCGCGTTCCATCTCCGCGGCCATGGCGGCGACCATGAACAGCATCTTGTCGGCGATGGTCTGGCCGCTGGGCCGGTGGAAGCCGGCGCAGATGCCGGTGAGGATCTCCAGGTTGACCTGCCGGGCGTGCAGTTCGTCCTCCAGGAGGACGAGGAGTTCCTTCATGGAGCGGGCGATGCGGTCGGGCTTGTAGATGACCAGGGTGTCCCCGGGCTTGAGGGCGGCGAGTGTGGCGTGGAGTCTGGGCCGGGCGCCGCGGGTGCTGGCGGTTTCGACGATCACCTCGCGGCAGCTGGCCACGGCCAGGGCGTCGAGCTGCATTTGGTGGTCTTGAGTGCGGCCGCTGACGCGGGCGTAGCCGATCCGGACGGTGTTGGTGTAGACGGGGGCGGTCTGCATGTTCCGATCGTCCGGTAATCCGTCCCGGAACTTAACGACCGGAGCCCCGTTCCGGGATGGGTTCCGGGACGGCCTGTCCTGGGGTTTCGTGTCGCGATCTTGGCCGTCCCGGAATCGAGCGTTTCCGGGACGAGTAGTCGCTGATGTTTCCGCCCGCACGTTAAGTTACGGGTTGTGGGTGCCCGGGTTATGACGCGGCCGCCCTGGCGAACGCCTCGAGTTCGCCAGGGATGTCTGGTCCGGCTGGGACATACACGACCTCGGTCACTCCGGCAGCGCCGGCCTGGTCAAACCGGGCGGTTATTGATGGGGCGTCACCCGTCCAGCCGGGCTCCATGATTGCTGGTCCGGCGGCGGTCACGACGCTGCGGTCGCGTTCGGTCAGCTGTGAGAGATGGCCCTGGTGGACGATGAGGTGCCGTTGACCCTCGGGGCGTTCGGCTTCGATCGCGGTACGCCAGGCCTTGCCGCCGGGCAGGGCATCGACCGCATTGTGCGTATCTGCCACACGGCGTGGACGATGCTGGCGTAACCAGGACCGGCGGCCTCGATGACCCGCTGGCTGGCGTGATCCTCACCCGCCCTCATGACGGTGCCGAACCTGAGCAGCGCGCACTGTGCCCATCCTCGATCACTTTCCGCCGGGATGCTGGTCATGACGACGCCGGGCAGGTCGAGCTCCCGCGCCGCCGTAAACCCTTTCGGTCCGGCGGCTGCCGCCCACAGCGGCACGCTGACCGGACGCGGGGGCCCAAAGCCGGGCAGCTGCATCATCTGGCACGGCTGGCCGTCGATCTCGACGACCTCGCCATCGAGAAGCGCCCGTACCTGCCGGACATAACGGATGGTGTCGGCCCATGGGATGGGCTTGTGCCCCAGCGCGTGCCGCGCCGTGTAGCCGGTCCCGACGGCGACGATGAGCCGATCGGGCGCCAGCTCATGGATGGAGCTGATGGCTGACGCGGTCACCATCGGGTGACGCAGGCTCGGGACGGCTACCCCGGTCGCGAGCCCGATCCGATCGGTCCCGGACGCGATACGGGCAAGTGCCACCCACACGTCGCCGTGAAGCGCTGGTGAGTCGAACAGCCAGACGCGCTGGTAGCCGAGCCGCTCGGCGAGCCTGGCCTTGTCGACGACATCGGTGGTCGGCGCAAGCGCGCAGGAGTAGCCGGGGCGAGTCGTCATGAGGTGCTCGCGCTGGCGGGCTCCCACAGGGCGATCGTTGCGCCTTTCGGGTCCTGGATGACGATCACGGAGCCGGCGGGAAAGTCCACTCGCGGCCGCACGATGGCGGCACCGAGTTCCGTCGCTCGCTTCGCCGCGTCGTCCAGGCCGGTCACTGGCGCGTAAGGGATCCACTGCGGCTGGCGAGCGTCGTCTTCGGCGAGCTGCGTGAAGCCGCCCCACGGGCCATCGGCGTCAACCAGCATCGGGACGGTCGCGGGTCCGGCGGGCACGTCGGCGACGGTCCCGCCGAACAGCTCGGTGTAGAAGCGTCGTGAGACCTCAAGATCAGCGGTTCGCAGGTCCATGAAGACGAACGGTTGGGTCATGATTGCCTTCTCTTCGTCGCGGTTGCGTTGCCTGCGCGCCCGAAGTTAGGACCCACGTCCCGAACATTAGGACAAGAGTCCCAACAATGCAACCGGGCGGGTACGCTCCTTCCGTATGGGGTCATCCTTGGATAGCCGGGCGAGGCAATGGTCGCCGAATCAGCGCGCCAAGCAGGAACTGATCATCGAGGCGGCCAAGGAGGTCCTTGCCCGTGACGGCCTGGCTGGGTGCACGGCGCGCGCGGTGGCAGATGCCAGCCCGCTGACCAAGAGCGCGATCCACTACTACTTCGATGACATGGACGAGATCATCGACGGTGCGATGGCACGTCACATGAGCGGGTGCCTGGATCGCATCGGTGATGCGGCGAACCAGCACGAGCGTCCTGTCGATCGCTTCTGGGCCGCCATCCAGACGTATCTGGAGATTTTCGCGGAGCAGCCGAACGCAGCGCTGCTGTGGTTCAGCTACTGGGTGGAGGTGGGGCAGAAAGGCCGTCTGGAGCCGATCGATCGGATGCATCAAACGATGATCGGCGTCCTGCGCGATCTGCTGACCGGTATCCCGGTGGACGACCCGCCTGCACGAGCCCACGCATTGTTCTCCTACCTGCTGGGCACCATCATGCAGCAGGCCGTACGTCCATTGCCGTTCTCGGAGTTGATGCCGGAGATCACCACCGTGTGCCGCCTGAACTCCCCCTCTCCTTAAGCTCAGCCGTATACCCTGGCCCACCTGACCAAGTGAGGCCGGTCCGCACAGCGTCACAGCCGGACCGGCCCCGGCTCGTCAAGTGACGGGAGTGTCCGGGCCGAGGTCGAGTTGTTTGCTCATGTCGAGCTCGAACTTGCCGTACACGTTCAGATGGGTCCAGAAGAGAGCGGGCAGACCGCGCCGGTCGGCGTCGGTGAGTTTCTTCTGCCACGCGGGCTCGGCCAGGACGATCTGGGCCATCCGGGTGTTGAGGCAATAGGTAGACGATCGAGGCCTGGACCAGGTGCAGGGCCAGGGCGGACACCTCGACGTGCTCGCGGTCGTCGCCGGTGAGGTCGCCGGCCTTGCCGTAGAAGATGTCCTTGTTCGCCGAGTTCCAGTTCTCCACCACGTTGAGGCCCTCGTGGATCTCCCGGCGCAGGTCCTCGCCGGCGAGGTAGTCGCAGATGAACGGGGTGCGGATGACCCGGCCGAGTTCCTCGATCGCACGGTAGGCGGGGTGCTTGGGGCCGCCTCGGGTGAACCGGCGCAGCATCTGGTGGGCCTCGGCGGTCCTGAGCCGCAACGCGGTCGCGTAGTTGATCATCTGGTCGTACTGGTTGGCGATCAGCTCCCAGTCGATCGTCTTGCCCGACAGCACGGCGTCCAGCTCCGGCCACGCCTCTCCCCCGGCCAGGCCCGGCCGGTACAGGCGAGCCGACCCGACGTTCTTCAGCCGTGGCAGCAGCTTGAAGTCCAGCAGGTGCGAGAACGCGAACCCGACGATCGAGGCGCCGTGGGTGTCGGTGTACTGGGGGTCGATCTCGGCGGGGGTCAGGTGGCGGAGCAGGCCCTCGATCACCGAGGCGACCTCGGAGTCGGTCGTGGACCGCACCTGGCTGTAGATGCAGACGTGGCCTCCGGCCAGTAGTAGAGATCTTCGATGACGGCGGGCTGTTCCAGCCCGGATACCCCGGAAGCATGCGACATGAGGTGGCGGACCAGGACGTCCTGCTTGCCGCGGGCCGCGAACTCCGGCCAGTACCTGGCGACCGGGGCATCGACGTCCAGCTCGCCGCGATCGACCAGCATCAGCGCGGCCAGGCTGGTCACGGTCTTGGTCGATGACCAGACGTTGGTGATGGTGTGCTCGGACCACGGGATCGTCCGGGCCTGGTCACAGAAGCCGCCCCACTAGCATCCGCAGGGACGGTAACGGCAGGCCGGCGACCGCGGCCGCGAGCAGGGCGCCGAGCTCCCAGCAGGCTTCGAGGTCTGGCCGCCCGGGAGCTCCCGTCACGCAGACCGGCGGCCTGACCGCCCGCCACTGCAGGCCGGTGGTGATCGCCTCGACCGCACGCACCGCACCGCCGGTGTCCATGCCGCCGTGCACGTACAGGCCGTAGGGACGCCGCCGCGTCGCCTCCAGGCACGGATAGTAGATGCCGTCGAAGAAGTGCTTGAGCGCACCGGACATGTAGCCGATGTTGGCCGGGGTGCCGAGCAGGTAGCCGTCGGCCTGCAGGACATCGGCGGCCGCCGCGGTCAAGGCCGGCCTGATGACCACCTCGACGTCCTCGATCTCATCGGTCCGTGATCCGCTGACCACCGCCTCGAACATCTCCTGCAGGGCGGGCGACGGCGTGTGATGAACGACCAGCAGCCTGCGCATGAGCGCTGAGCTTAGACGACGGCGGGGGAACGCGGGCGTGCCAGGCTAGGTGGAGGGTTCGCTACCCTGGCGCACGGGCCCGTGATCTTCGGCGGGAGGACAGAGAGGCAGGCACAGCATGGCACGCGGCATTCAGGTCGGGGACCAGGCCCCTGACTTCACCCTCCCGTCGCAATCCGGGGAAGAGGTCCGGCTTTCCGACCGGCTCGGCGAACGGGTGGTCGTCTTGTACTTCTATCCCAAGGACAACACCAGCGGCTGCACCGCCGAGGCCTGCGCCTTCCGTGACAGCCATGAGATCTTCACCGACGCCGGCGCTGAGGTGATCGGCGTCAGCTCCGACTCGGCGGACAAGCACGCCGCCTTCGCCGGCCAGCACAACCTGCCGTTCACGCTGCTCAGCGACCGCGGCGGCCGGGTCCGCAAAAGCTACGGGGTCCCGTCGGTGCTCGGCGTGGTCCCCGGCCGGGTCACCTACGTGATCGACCGCACCGGCACGGTCCGGCACGTCTTCAGCTCGATGACCAATATCAGCCAGCACGTCAACGACGCGCTGGAGATGGTCAGGCAGTTGCAGGCCGAACAGGCCGCATGACCTGTGGATTAACTGTGAATAATGCGGTGGATAAGCGCCGTTCAATGGGAATAACCAGCCGCGTTCTGTGGACATCGCAAGGAAATCGCACAACCTGGAAATGATCGGGCCCAGGCTCTTGCGCGCGGCTCGCGAAAGCAGTAGAAATATCTCACCGTCGGAAACGGGCACCACCCGGAGGCGACTCCGGGACGGGCGATGAGCAGGGAAACCTGCACGTCACACGGGTGTCTGGCCCTGGCGGGCGGCGCGCGGCAGCAGAGCGGTCAGGCGACTGGACGATCGGGTGCGGCGAGGCCAGGCAAGGTCTCCTCCATCTCATACATGGAGGAGACCTTGTTTCGTTAGTGCCGTCTGTCATGAGCGCCGGGGTCTTTAGACTGGCCAGCTTTCCATGCGGTAGCCCATGTCCCAGAACATCCACTCGTAACGGCTTGAGGTGCGGAAGTGGCGGTGCGCGAGATCCCGCTCCGGCGCCGCCATTCCGGCGCCTAGCTGGTCGGTGGCCGCGAGCACTTCACGCACGATGTCGCCGAACTCCTCGCTGCCGTACAGGTCGATCCACCGCTGGTAACGCGGGTCGGGTGAGCCGCGGCGCAGCAGTTCCTTGCCGACCTCCCAGTAGATCCAGTAGCACGGCAGCACCGCGCTGACCCCTTCAGCGTAGGAGCCGATGCTGACGGTCGCCAGCAGGTAGCTCGTATAGGCGAGGTTCGTCGGCGCGGGCTCGGCCTGCGCGGTACTCGCCGGATCGATGCCCAGGTCGGCCAGCAGCGACCCGTGCAGGGCCTGCTCGACCTCGAGCGCTCCCGCTGCGTGCCGGGCGAACATCGCGGTGTCGGCGGACACCGGCGCGCGGCTCCCCACGGCCGCCAGGGCCTGCCCGTATCGCTGGAGGTACAGCCCGTCCTGGACCACGTAGAAAGCGAAGGCGTCCGGCGGCAGGCTGCCGTCGGTCAGCCCGGTCAGGAAGGGATGGGCCAGAATGGCCGCGTAGATGCCGGCCGCCCCTTCCCACAGCTCGTCGCTGAAGCTGTCGCTCATCGCGTCATCTCCCTACTGGTGGACGCACTGCTGGTGGACGCCCTGCTGCTAAACACAGAATCGCCGGAGGCGCAGCCGGACAGGACATGAACCGGTCCCTCGCCCGCGCCAAGCTGGGCGAGCCCGTGGGCGACCGCCTCCCCCGCCACCTCGGCGGCGTGGCGGGCCGCTGCGGCCAGCGGCAGCCCCGCCGCGAGTCCGGCGGCGAGCGCCGCCGAATGGGTGCAGCCCGCACCGTGGGTCGCGGCCACCCGGTGACGGGCGACCGGGATGGCCAGGTGCCGCGACCCGTCGAAGAGGTGATCAATGGGCTCGGCCCCGTGCCCCCCGGTAACCAGGGCGGCCCGCGCCCCCATCGCGACCAGTCGCTCGGCCAGCTCCGCGCGATCTTCGGTCGCCGTCTGGGTCAGCGCCTGCGCCTCCGGCAGGTTGGGGGTCACCACGGTCGCCAGCGGGAACAGCCGGGTGACCAGGGTCCCGATCGCGCCCGGGAGCAGCAGCGTGCTGCCGGAGCTGGCCACCATGACCGGATCCACGACCAGCGGCAGGTCCCGGCCGGCCAGCGCGTCCGCTACGGCCTCGATCAACGGCGCGCAGAACAGCATGCCGGTCTTCGCGGCGTCGGCTCCGATGTCGTCAAGGACCGCGTCGATCTGCGCCCGCACGAAGTCCGGCGGGACCTGGTGGATAGCGCGGACCCCCACGGTGTTCTGCGCGGTGAGCGCCACGATCGCCGACATGCCGTGCGCGCCGCAGCGAGCAAAGGCCTTGAGGTCGGCCTGGATGCCGGCGCCGCCCCCCGAGTCGGACGAGGCGATGGTCAGCACCCGCGGGCACGGGGGGGCCGGGATGATGGATCCCGCCGGGCTGGCACTCACAGTTCCGGCCGCCCGGCCAGCGGGCTGGACGCCTGGGCATGCCACCGGCGCGGGATGCGGCCGGCGGTCCGCGCGGCGTATCCGGCGGCCACCGCCAGCCGCATCGCGGTGGCCATCCGCTCGGGCTCGGCGGCGCGGGTAATGGCCGAGGCGATCAGGACCGCGTCGCAGCCGAGCTCCATCGCGAAGACCGCGTCGCTGGCCGTCCCGATCCCCGCGTCGAGGATGACGGGAACGCCCGCCTGCTCGACGATCATCGCGATGTTGTGCGGGTTGCGCACGCCGAGGCCGGACCCGATGGGAGCGCCGAGCGGCATGATCGCCGCGCAGCCCGCCCGCTCGAGCTGCCGGGCCACGATCGGGTCGTCGTTGGTGTAAGGGAGCACCACGAACCCGTCGCGGACCAGCATCCGGGCCGCGTCGATCAGCTCCACCGGATCCGGCAGCAAGGTGTGATCGTCGGCCACCACCTCCAGCTTGACCCAGTCGGTGCCGAGCGCCTCCCGCCCTAGCCTGGCCACCAGCATCGCCTCGCTCGCGGTGTGACAGCCCGCGGTGTTCGGCAGGATGCGCACCCCGGCGTCCCGCAGGACGGCGAGCAGCGAGCCTTCTCCGTCTCCGCCGGGCGAGATGCGCCGCAGGGCCACGGTGGTCAGCGCGGTGCCCGAGGCGTCCAGCACCCGCCGCAGCACCTCCAGGCTCTGCACTCCCCCGGTCCCGAGTATCAGCCGGGAGCTCAGCTGATGGCCCGCCAGCGCCCATGGCTCCGACCCGGCCGCGGTCTGGCTCAGCAGATCCGTTTCGCTCACGTCATCCTCCCTGTACGGCCGTGACGACCTCAACCTGGTCACCGTCACCCAGCCGCGTGCCGGTCCACGAGCCCCGGGGCACGACGTCACCGTTGACCGCGGCCGCGACGCCGGCCGCGGCCGCGGTCAGCACGGCGACCGCCTGGTCCAGCGTGGTCCCGTCCGGCAGCTCCCGCGGCTCGCCGTTGAGCCTCACCTGGACGCTCACCGGGAGCCGCCTCCCGCCGCGGCCCGCCCCGCTGCGGACGGCACGGCCACCGGCCGCTCGGCCGCGGGCCGCTCGGCGATGAACCGCCCGGGGGTGAAGGGCTCCCATTCCGCCGCGGGCGGCTGCCCGGTCAGGCACGCCACGATGGCATCGGCGGTGACCGGTGACATCAAGATGCCGTTGCGGTAGTGCCCGGTGGCCAGCATGAGCCCGCCGATCCCGCAGCCGCCGACGATCGGCCCGTTGTCCGGGGTGCCAGGCCGCAGCCCGGCGCAGGTCTCGGCCAGGAGCAGCTCGCTGGTCACCGGGAGCACGCTCATCGCGTCGCGCAGCAGGTCATGCACGGCTCCGGCGGTGACCGTCCGGTCCGGCCCGCGCTCTTCCGACGTGGCCCCCACGATCACCTCGCCGTCCGCGCGCGGCACCAGGTAGACGTCGGCGCCGCGCACGGTGGCCCGGAGCGTGTGGCTGATCACGGGTGGCATCCCGGCGGGGTGGCGCAAGCGCAGCAGCTGACCCTTGACCGGCCGCACCGCGGCCGGCAGCGCGCCGGGCAGCCCGGCGACCGCACCGGACCAGCATCCGGCCGCGACGACGACCATGGCCGAATCGATGTCCTCGCCATCCGCGAGCCGGACCCCGCGGACCTGCCCGTCCTGGACGCGCGCCTGCGTCACGCGGCCGCGGGTGATCCGTACCTTCGCGGCCGTCATCGCTGCCCGCAGCGCGGCCGCGTACCGCCGGTTGTCCACCGACCAGTCGCCCGCGAACAGCACACCGCCGTGCACGTCAGGGGTGAGGAACGGTTCCAGCTGGCGGCAGGCCCGGCTGTCCAGCTCCTCCGCGCTGAGCCCGGCGGACCGGCGGAAGGCGGTCAGCCTCGTCAGCGCCGCGAGGTCGCCGTGGTCATAGGCGATGG
>CABEDN010000364.1_pt1 | contig 9705 bp, 9 predicted proteins | sample 3423051 | NCBI WGS metagenome assembly CABEDN01 (sample SAMEA5534330, study PRJEB31848) | metagenome | biome: tundra; feature: field; material: soil | place: USA | collected 2013-05 | depth 0.15 m
GCTGCCGTCCCAGGCGCGCAGCCGGACCGGCAGGTCCAGGCCCGCGTGTGTCTTCAGCAGCGACGCGATGACGTCGGCGACGCCTTCCCCCTTGATGCCGGCCCCCTTCACGTCTGCCCCCTTCACGTCTGCCTCCTTCACGTCCACCTTGGCGCCCGCGCGGGTCATAGCCGGGCCAGGGTGAGCTGGCTGACGCCGATGTACCCGGCTCGGAAACCTGCTTCTGAGTAGCTCAGGTAGAAGCTCCACATCCGCTTGAATACCTCATCGAAGCCGAGTTGCACTACCTCGTCCGCGTGGGCGCAGAACCGGTCCCGCCAGATCTTCAGCGTTTCCGCGTAGTGGGCGCCGAAGTCGTCGCGGCCGGTGATCCGCAGCCGGGTGGAGGCGGCCAGGCTGTTCTCGATCGCGGTGACGGAGGGAAGCAGCCCGCCGGGGAATATGTACTTGTGGATCCAGGTGTAGGTGCGGCGGGTGGCCAGCATCCGGTCGTGCCCCATCGTGATCGTCTGCAGCCCGATCCGGCCGCCGGGCGCCAGGTGCTGGTCGAGCGCGGCGAAGTAGGCGTCCCAGTAGCGCTCGCCGACCGCCTCGAGCATCTCGACCGAGCAGATCGCGTCGAACTCGCCGTCGATGTCGCGGTAGTCGCGGAGCTCCACGCTGACCTGGCCGGCCAGCCCGGCTTCAGCGACCCGGCGGACGGCGAGCGCCTGCTGCTCCCGGGAGATGGTGATCGTGACCACCTGGGCGCCGCGCCGGGCGGCCCGCAGGGCCAGCTCGCCCCAGCCGGTACCGATCTCGAGCATCCGGCAGCCCGGCCCGACCCCGGCCCGGTCGAGCAGCAGGTCGATCTTGCGGTGCTGCGCCTCGGCGAGCAACGGGTCGGGCGCGATCGGGTCGGGCGCGATCGGAGCGCCATCGGGCCCGGTGCCGAACACCGCCGAGGAATAGGTCATGGTCTCGTCGAGGAACAGGGCGAACAGCTCGTTCGACCGGTCGTAGTGGCGGCCGATGTTACGGCGCGCGCCTTCCCGCGTCTGCTGGTCATCGGACGGGTGCCGGCGCACCGCGAGCTGGCGCAGCCGCTGCTGCCAGGGCGGCACCAGATCGCCGACGTTGGCGGCGAAGACGGTGAGCACCCCCGTCAAGTCGGCGCTGTCCCAGTCGCCGGCCATGTACGACTCGCCGAAGCCGATCAGGCCGGAGGCGCCGACCCGGCGGAAGAACTCCGGGGGCCGGTGCAGGACCATAAGCGGGGCCGCCGGCGCTCCCGCGCCGATCATCCGGCCGTCCGGAAACCGGACCCGCAGCGGCAGCTTGGCTACCCCGGAGGTGAACAGGGTGCGCGCGATGGCGGCGCGCAGGGAGGGACCGGCGGCCGTGGCGACATCGGGCCACCGGTCGGCGTCGATGAGCCGGGGCGCGGCATGCTGCGTGCTAGTACTGGTCACTGAACCCCCTCCTGGGGTAGATGAGCAGGCCGCGGTACTACCGGCAGCCCGCGGAGGTAAAGCTTGATCCCCTGCCAGCGGATCCTGGCGGCCACAGCCGCCGTCGACCAGGGATGCCGGACGGTGGCGGCGGCCAGCGCCCGGATGGTGGCCGGGACGCCCCGGCCGTGCACGCTGGCCGCGAACGAGCGCCCGTCCGGACGGCCGAGCACGACGCTCAGGGCGAGGTGCGCACCGGGCTCGGGCAAGCTCATCCGGTAGCCTCCGTCGACCGGGTAGAACGGCGAGACGTAAAACTCCTTCGGCACGTGAGCCCGGCCACGTTCGTCGGTGTGCAGCAGGTAGGCATGACGCTGGCCGTAGGTGTTGTGCACCTCGGCGACCACGCAGGCCAGCGTGCCGTCGGCCCGGTGGCACCAGTAGACGGTCAGCGGGTTGAACACGTACCCGAGCACCCGCGCGTTCGCCAGCATCATCACCCGGCCGCCGCCGAGGTCGACGCCGCGTTCGCGCAGGAAGTGGTCCAGGTTGACCCGGATGCCGAGGCGCGGGTCACCGAGATGATCCCGGGCGTCGAAGCGGGCCAGCAGCCGCAGGCCAGGCGCCAGCCGGGGCAGGTGATCCAGGTCGACCAGCCACTGGTAGCTGCGGTAGGTGAACACGTTGCGCAGCGGCGCGGTCCGGGAGTGGGTGATCTTGCACTCGTAAAGCGCAGCCCCGGCGGCGAGCGGGCGCGGTCCCCCGGTGCTCACCAGGTGCCCCCGAGCGCCCGGGCCGCCTCGGCGCCCGATCGGCAGCCGTCCTCGTGGAATCCCCAGCCGTGATAGGCCCCGGCGAACGCGGTGACCCCGGTGTTCAGCTCCGGCAGCCGCCGCTGGGCCGCGACCGAGGCGGGGGTGTAAGCCGGATGCGAGTAGTCCATCCGGTCGATGACGAGGTCCGGATCGACGACGCCCTCGCCGCCGAGCGTCACGATGTAATCCTCGGCCGCGGACAGGCTCTGCAGCCGGTTCATGTGGTAGCTGATACGCGGCGCCTCCAGGCTCACCTGGCCGGGGCGGCAGTGGCTGAGCTCGTAGTTCCAGGACGCCCGGGCCCCCCGGCGGGACGGGAGCAGGCGGGCGTCGGTGTGCAGCAGCGCCGGGTTGGGGATGTAGCGGAACGCCCCCAGGACGTCCTGCTCGGCCTGGGTGGGCCGGGCCAGCAGCCGCAGCGCCTGATCGGGATGGGTCGCGATCACGACGGCGTCGAAGGTCAGGGCCTCACCCGAGGCGTCGTGCACCTCGACGCCGCCGGGATGACGGTGCACGGCGCGCACCGGCGCGGAGACCCGGACCGTCTGCAGCCGCTTGGCGACCCGCTCCACGTAGCTGCGGGAACCGCCGACCACGGTCCGCCACGGCGGCGACCCGGAAATCGACAGCATCCCGTGGTTGGCCAGGAACCTGAACAGGTACTCGGCCGGATAGCTGAGCGCCGTCCCGGGGGGACACGACCACACCGCGGCGACCAGCGGGAGCGCGAAGTGGGCCTGGAAGTAAGCCGAGTAGCCGCCCTGGTCGAGGAACTCGCCGAAGGTGAGGTCCGCGCCGGACCCGGCGGACGCGCCGGACCCGGCGGAGTCGCGGGCGGCCAGCTGGCGGCGGGCAGCGCGGTGGAAGCGCGGCACCTCGGCCAGCATTCGCAGATAGCGGCCGCCGCCCCGGCTCAGCCCCGCGGCCAGGCCGCCCAGGCCGCGCTGGCCCGCGTACTGCAGGCCGCAGCCGCCGCACTGGACCGACATGCTCATTTCCGAGAGGCGGGTGGTCACGCCAAGCTCGGTGAACAGCCTGGTCAGCAGCGGGTAGGTACGTTCGTTGCAGACGATGAACCCGGTGTCCACCGGCATCGACGGGCCGGTGGCCGGCACGACGAGGTGGGTATCGGCGTGGCCGCCCAGCCGGTGGTCGGCCTCGAAGAGCGTCACGTCGTCCGTATGTGATAGCACATAGCCAGCGGTCAGCCCGCTGACGCCGCCGCCTATGACCGCGATCCTCCGCACCTGCGTGCTCCCTTCCGGCCTAGGACCCCTTCCCTCCGGCCTACGGTCCCTATTCGGGGCCGTTTGCGGACCGGATTGGCGGCAGCGCGGTTTGCTCGCGGCCGGATAGATGACGCAGCGCCTGCTCAAGGTGCGGCTGCCGGGAAAAGCAGCAGTCGCGGGTGTGCCGCCACGAGAACGCCGTCGACAGCGGGAAGGATCCCAGCACGTCGGCGAACGTGTTCGGCGGGTCATACTGGTCGAGCTGGTGAGCGGCGACCCACCGCAGCCCGCCGGGCAGCCCGAGTACCGCCTTCCCGTCCCTGAGCGACGTGGCCTCGGCCAGGACCCGGAGGGGCTGCCACCGAGGACTCAGCCGGGTGATCGCTCCTGCCGGGTGTGCCAGGCAGAGACCTCGTCTAGTTCTGCGTCCACCACACTGGAAAACGTGAATCCCACTGGCTTCGGCCCTCCCAGGCGCAGCGGCGCTTCGGGTCGCGATTAACCCGTGCCGTTAAATCAATACTAAATTTCACTAATCTGAAGAGCTTAAACCTCATCAGCGCCCGGACACTGGAGCCCGTCATGCAGCTACGCGAAGCCGCCGACGTCCTCGGGGTGCACTATCAGACCGCGTACGGGTGGGTGCGGCAGGGCGTGCTGCCCGCCATGAAGACCGCGCGCGGCTACGAAGTCAGCGACGGCGACGTCAGCGCGCTGGCGGAACGCCGGGCCTCAGGCACCGCGCCGCGGCCGCAGATCCGGGTGCGTGACTGGACGGCCCAGGCGGACCGGCTGCACGCCGCGATCGTGTCCGGCGACGAGACCGGGGCGCGGCAGGTGTTCGCCAGGCTCGCGCGCGGCGTGCCGATAGCCGACCTGTGCGAGCGGGTCATCGCGCCGGCGCTGGAGCGGATCGGCACGGACTGGGTGGCGGGTGAGGCGAAGATCGCGATCGAGCACCGGGCCACCGCCATCTGCGAGCGGCTCATCGCCGCCCGGACGCGCCAGCCGCAAGGCCGCCCGCGCGGCATCGCGGTGACCGCCACGCCACCGGGAGAGCGGCACGGGCTGCCGACCCTGATGGCGACCGCCTGCCTGCGCGAAGATCGCTGGCTGGTGCATCACCTGGCTGCCGACCTTCCGGTCGCCGAGGTGACCAGCCTGGCCCTGGACACCGGGGCCACCCTGGTGGTGCTGTCGGCGGCCACCACCGAGGCGGCCGAGCTGGCCCGCCAGGCGGCGGATGAGATCATGATCGCCGCGCCCGGGCTGTGGGTGCTGGCCGGCCGACCCGGCGACACCCTCGCCCGGCTCAGGGAGCTCGCCCGGGACACCGTCGCCGACAGCTCCGGTTAAGACAGACCAGCCGGCGCTTTCCTGTCACTCATACCCGGACCATACGACGGGAAGGCGCGCAGGATGTCTCAGGCCTGGCGCAGCGTCCCCTCCAGGTACGTCCGCACGGCGGGAACGCCCCCTTGCGCATTTGCGTGGCCAGGCGTAGGACACTTGTGACCTGTGAGGCAGTCACTACCGACCGTTGCGCACTTGCGTTATGTACGCGTAACCTCCCTTACAGCGCTGATCCGCCAGAGAACGAACGGTGATCTTGGTGAGGGCAGCGGCAGGAGCTGCTACCCCGGGGGGGCCCGATGGTGCAGGAGCCGGGTGCAACAGGCATGCGCAGCCGCCTGGAAAGACCCCGTCATGATCTGTTCGGCGGCGGCCGCGGGGATGCCCTGGGGGCACTGCGGCTGGAGTGGGGTCACGCCTATGTGATCGATGTCGACAGCACCGGCCGCTGGCTGGCGCTGCGGAAAGACGGGCTGCCGGCCGTAGCCGACTGCGGACCCGGCCAGCTCCTCGCCGCGATCACCAAGGACTACGCAGCCAGGCCAGTGAAGGTCCGGTGAGCGCCGGAGACCGCCCGGCGATGCTGCTCGCCCTGGACGAAGCATGGCTGCGGCCCAGCCAGCCTGGGCGATGTCCTGGACACGCTGGAGGAGATCTACAGCCCAGCGGGCAGCAAACGATCGTGCGGCGGCCGCGGCGGCGCCCTCCCCCTTTCGTACCGCTGGGGCTCTCGCGTTTTCGTTGTCACCGCTGGAGGACTAGGTCGGCAAGCCCCTGACCGGGGATGAGACGCACCCAGCTCTACGCGAGCGGCGATCGAGCGGCAGTTAACCGGCTCAGGCCGGTGGCCGGATGAGCCGGTCCGCGAACGCCGAGATCTGATCGCGCTGCTCGGCCAGATCCAGCGAGGCCGGCGCCACGACCAGGCGCGTCGTCCCCCGGGCGGCGAGGTCGTCGACGTCCGCCCCGGTCATGTCGATCGATCCCCAGCGGGTGTACTCCAACCCGTCCGCGGGCCGGCCTGCGGCCTGGGCGGTCGCCCGCATCAGGTCCACCTGGCTGGCTCGCTCGGCCACGGTGAGCCGGCCGCCCGGGAAGTAGCCGTCTCCGCGCAGGCCGGCCCGGCGGGCCGCGGCCCGGCTGGATCCCCCGATATGAACCGGGAGCGTGCCACCGTAGGGCTCGGCGAAGCCGTGAGGTTTGGGGAAGCTGCACAGGTTCGTGAAGGAGAAGAATTCCCCGCCGAAGCTGACCCCGTTCTCGTCACCCGCCCACAGCAGCCGCAGCACATCGATCGCCTCGTCGGCGCGGCGGCCGCGGCTAGCGAAGTCGACGCCCGCCGCCGCGGCCTCACCGGGCAGCGCGCCGACCCCGACGGTCAGCAGCCGCATCCGGCCCTTGGAGAGCACATCGACCGTCGCCAGCCGCTTGGCGAGCACCACCGGGTGGTGATAGGGCACCAGCAAGACGGCGGTACCGAGCAGGATCCGCTCGGTACCGGCCGCCACGAAGCTCAGGCATTCCAGCGGGTCGGCGATCGGGAACGACGGCGGGATCTGGGCCGGTCCCATGCTCGCGCCGGGATACAGCGCGATGTGCTCGGAGACGTAGAAGGACTCAAAGCCGCAGTCCTCCGCGTGCCGGGCGACCGCGATCATCTGATCCGGGTCAGTGCCGAAAAAGCCGGTGTTGAAGCTGAGTCCGAACTTCACCGCATCCTCCCGTGCTGATCTGGCGACACGTCCGTAACATCAGGCTGGCCCGGGAAAGTCCTCGGGCCGGATGGCGGCCCGCATGCGGGCGGGCACTGCGGCCTCCGGCATGCTGGCACGGCGGTGAGGTGATGAGGTGCAGGGGCGTTTCATCTCGGCGGTCGCCCTTTACGGGCCTAAGACCGGGCCGGTACGCGATGTGCTGGCCGGGGTACAGGCGATGGTCGCGGAGCACATCGGCAATCGTTTCCTTCCCTATTCACTCGACCAGATCCATGCCACCCTGATCGCGCTCAATGCCGTTCCCGACCCGGTTACTCGCGCCATCGTCAACGAGTACTACCTCACCCACCAGGGCACTGCGGTGGGGATGGATCTCCGGCGAGTGATGGACATCCTGGCCGCACGTTTCGCGCATCCGCTTCAGGTGCGCATCGGCGGCCACCAGCAGCATCGCGAGATCCCTTTCACCAGCCGAGGGCAGCATCTTTTCGACCGGGCTTTCTCGGCTCAGGACGACGCATTCGTGCTGGTCGGGTGGCCGGTCATCTCGCTGGCTCCGGCCGCGGGGGGCGCTGGGATGGCGCGGCCGGTGGACGAACTGCGGCGGGATATGAACGCAGCCAACCTGCTGCACCGGTACCACTTTCGCGATACCGACGTCGATAACGACCTCCACCTGGTGATCGGTCATCACGCCTGCGCCGAAGCCGGTACGGTCGCGCGGGCCGTCGGCGCCGTCCGCGAAAAGCTGGCCGCCGATCCCGTCGATTTCGCTATCGGCCTGGACGACGTGAAGATCGTGGCAGCCGACTCGCACACGCTGGCTCCCCCGCTGTACGTGAGCGATATCCCCGCCGACGAAGCGATCCTGCGCGGGCTCATGCGCTGATCCCCGCCGTCTGCCCTCGAGGTCCAGTGAATCCTTTCCATCCTGGTTATGCCTGGCGGGTCTGCAATACGTGGATAGCCTTGGCGAGCTGGCCGGCACGCCAGGGGCAGCAGCGGAGTTAGCGGAGGATGGGCCAGGTCTTGAGCTGGGCGTTCGCGCGCTCGCCGGGTACGCGGAGTTTCGCGTGGGCCTTGTTGTCGTGCACCGAGCCGGGCAGCGCCCCGGACACCCGTAGGATGTCGCCGCCGGGACTGGCGATTACCTGCAGGTTCATGCCATGCCTCTTGTGCTTTCCCGAGTAGAACGGGCGGTCCGCGGCGACCCGGTCGATGGGGATGAGCGTGCCGTCCAGGACCACGTAAGCCCAGCCAGCCTTCTTCGCGTCCCGCACCGCCCGGCGGAGCTTGGGGGCACGGGCCGCGCGCAGGGTCCACGGTCTCGCTCACGTATCTCCAGGCAGTAGTCGTGCCGACCCCGAACCCGGCCGCCAGGGCAACGGCAGTGCGGCACGGTAGAACAGCATGGAAGCCCTGGTAGTGATGATGATGATGATGCGAGTTTTGGTCGACTATTGACGCTGAATAAGTGGTGTCCGCTCGAGCGCCGTGAGTTGGCCGGGTGAGGTGGGGCGCAAGTTACCGGGCGGGCCCGGGACGGGTGCCGCCGCAACCCGGACGGCAGCCCGCAGGTAGCGCGCCGGCCGCCACGGTGAACGCCGTGACGGCCGGCGCGAACTGCCACCGGCTGACCATTTCCAGCCAGCCGAACGGGGCAGTGCCGGGTTTCCCGCAGACCGGGACTATCCCTGCACGGTGTCGTACGCCGGGGGGCGCGCCACGGGCGCGGACGCGGCGCGGGGGCGCCCGGCCCTCGTCCTGGCCCGCAGGCCGAAGCCGGCCAGGGCGCCGGCGGCCGAGATCACCGCCGTCGCGGTCAGCGCGGCACGGAACCCGTGGTTCACCGCGGCTGGCGAGGCGAAGCCGCCGTAGGCGGCGAACACCACCGACGCGATCGCGATCCCGAGCGTTCCGCCGAGCTGGCGCATCGCGTTGAAGACACCGGACGCGACACCGATCGCCTCCCGCGGGACCGCCCCGACGGCGGCGTTCTGGGCGGCGGGCAACGCGGCGGAAATGCCCGTCCCGGCCAGCACCATGGCGGGGACAAGCGCCGGGTAGGCACCGCCCGCGGCCAGCGCCATCCAGCCGAGTCCCGCGGCCTGGGCGAGCATGCCGGCCACCACGATCGGGCGCTCCCCGAGACGGCCGACCAGCCGGCCGGCGACCGGGGCGACAAGGAACAGCGTCAGGGTCAACGGCAGCATCCGCACTCCCGCCGCGAGCGGCCCCTGACCCATTCCCGCCTGCAGGTACTCCGCGAGGAAGAACACCGAGCCGAACATCGCCCCTGTCATCAGGAACCCGGAGGCGCTGGCGGAAACGAACGGCCCGTTCGGGAAAATGCTGACGGGCACCATCGGCGAGCGGGCACGGCGCTCCCAGCCCGCGAATACGGCGAGCAGCACCACGCCCGCCGCCAGCGGCCCGTAGACCTGCGGGGACCCCCAGCCGGCGGCGTTGCCGCGCACCAGCCCCCACACCAGGCCGAGCACGCCGGCGCCCGACAGCGCCAGGCCGGTCACGTCCAGCCGGGTCCGCGGCCCGAAGCTCTCGGCGACATGCCGCCGCGTGAGCGGGATCAGCGCGATCCCGATCGGGACGTTCAGCCAGAAGATCCACTGCCAGGCCAGTCCCTGCACGACCGCGCCGCCGATGACAGGACCGCCGAGGGTGGCCAGGCCGATGATGCCGGCGAAGATCCCCATCACCTTGCCGCGGGTTTCCGGCGGAAAGGCCGCCGACAGCAGCGAGAGCGCCTGCGGCAGCACCATGGCCGTGCCGATGCCCTGGACGGCGCGGGCCCCGATCAGCATCCCGGTGGACGGGGCGAGCGCGCAGGCCGCCGACGACGCGGTGAACAAGGTGAGCCCGGCGACCAGGACCCGCCGTCTGCCGAGCCGGTCGCCGGCCGCCGCGGCGGTCAGCAGCAGCACGGCGACCGTGAGCGTGTAGGCGTTGACGGTCCAGTCGAGCTCGGAGATCGAGGCGCCGAGGTGCAGCCTGATGGTGTTCAGCGCGGTGGTCACCACCAGCACGTCGAGTGTCGCCATCAGCGACGCCACCGAGGTGAGGACGAGCGTCCAGCGCTGTCGCGTGTTCATGTGAGCCTCCGGTGAGTTTGTTCGCGGTCACCGGTACATGCCGGTATGCGCGA
>CABEDN010000367.1_pt1 | contig 9704 bp, 7 predicted proteins | sample 3423051 | NCBI WGS metagenome assembly CABEDN01 (sample SAMEA5534330, study PRJEB31848) | metagenome | biome: tundra; feature: field; material: soil | place: USA | collected 2013-05 | depth 0.15 m
ACACCAGCGACCGCAGCTCGGCCAGCTCGGCGCCCCGGCCCACGAAACTGGTGGCCTGCGACGGCAGGTTGTGCCGTAGCGCGGGGTCGTCCAACGACCGCAACGGGCCGAACCCCACGGCCAGGCCTGGCCCGGTCACCTCAAAGACCCGCTCAGCGCGACCGAGGTCCTTCAGCCGATGCTCGCCCAGATCCCGGAACCCGATCCCGCCCGGCAGCCGGCCGGCCAGCAGCTCGTGCGTCGCGCCGGTCACCAGGACCTGACCACCATGGCCGGCGGCGAGAAGCCGGGCGACCCGGTTCACCACCGGACCGAAATAGTCGCCGTCGCGCTCCACGCAGGCTCCAGAATGCAACGCCATGCGCACCCGGATGGGCAAGCCGGGCGGCCACGGCTCCGTACCGACCGCCCGCTGAACAGCCACCGCCGACGCCAGCGCGGCGGACGGGTCGGCGAATACCGCACGAAACGCTTCGCCCACCGTCTTGAGGACGTGACCGCCGGCCACCTCGATCTGTTCGCGGACAATGCGGTTATGGCGGGCCGATGCCTCTGCCATCGCCTCGCGGTCGGCCTCCCACAGCCGGATGCTGCCCTCGATGTCGGTGAACAGCAATGTCACCATGCCGGAGGCGAACCCCATTCACCCATTGTGCACTCCCGGTCCCGCCCCCCGCCTGCTCGATCGCCCCATATGCGTGAACACCTGATCGCCGGGAGCGGTCCCCTCAAGATCGTGCGCCCGGCATGATCCCCATAGGAATGAGAGCCGCCGCGCCCGGCGCGGCGGCTCTCGACGACAGCTGGAACGCAGGCGGCTCCGCGGGCTCGGCAGGATGCCCGGCTACTCGCGGCCGAAGTAGGAAAGGTACACGTGGAAACATCCGTGCCTCCGCCATCGAAACGGTGGTCCTCGCCTTCATCATCCCCTGGCCGGCCGTCCGCGAGATCGCGCTCGTCCTCGACATATGGGTGGGTGTACTTCATCATCGCCGTCTACGCTTCCTTCGTCGTCCGCCCGCATGTCATCCACGCGGACGGCGCGCCGCGCCTGCGCTACGGCGCCCTCCTCGACATCCGCATCCCCGCCCAGGACATCACCGCCGCCCGCGTCGAACGCCGCTCCGCGCGCGGCAAGCTGGCGGCCGTGGACGCGGACGGCGGCGCCGAACTCTCCCAGGGCGGCCAGACGACGGTCACCGTGCAGCTCACGCGCCCGGTGACATTCAGCCGACCACTCGGGAAGACGGCCTGCGCCCGCACCTTCCGCTACTCGCCGCCGACCCCGCAGCCGCCGTCGCCGCAATCCGGGACCGCGCCCCCGCGCTAAAGACCACGCCGTCACGATGAACAGGAGACCCGTGTCATGACTTCGCATAGCACCTCGCCCGCCGCCAACGCCGAACTGGTGCGCACCGGATTCCAGGCGTTCAATGTCGGCGATGCCGGCCGGTGCCTGGCCCGCATCGCCCCCGACATCATCACCAACCTGGCTGAACTGCCTGAGCCCCAGCACGGGCGCGAGACGTGGCGGCAGGGCTTCGAGATGATGAGGCACGCCTTCCCCGACCTTCACGCGCACATCGAGGACATCGTCGCCGCCGAGGACAAGGTCGCCATCCGGCTGCGGTTCCGCGGCACCCACTCCGGCGAGTTCCTGGGCATCCCCGCGACCGGCCGCACCATCGAGTACGTCAGCCACGAGTTCTACCGCGTCGCAGAAGGGCTCATCGCCGAAGAATGGATCTGTTCGGACACGGCCACCCTGCTCCGCCAGCTCAGCTGACTGCATAACGCGCCAAGAAGGCACCTGACTGGCCGTCCGGCACAGCATCATTCCTGGCCGGCGGCCCTGTGACAACACGCCGGGTGACCAGCCTGGATGCCCGCTTACAGTGATCAGGCCCGATGCGTTATGGACAGGCTTTCGTGGTGATCCCTGACGGCTTAACGCACCGGCTACTCCGTCACCACGATCGGCACGCCGAGACCGGTCGCCTGTGGCAGTCACGCGAGTTCTGGGAGAAGGCCGACGCCGCGCTCGCCGCGGACGGCGAGCTGGCCCGCCTCCACGACGCCTAACGCGTCGAGGCAGCCAGGCTGGCCGGCATGCTCAACGATGAGCCCGCGCAGACGCCGACTGCCGTCCTGCCCGCCCTGGTCGGCATCACTCTTCACTGGTCAGACGGAACCACCACCAGCGCCTCTCCTGTCCGTCAGCCGCCGGGATAAGAGCGGCCTGGGACGAGCCCAGCTTGACACCCGCTGCTGAGTCGGGCGTGCATGCCCGTGGGTGCGCGCCGGCCTGGTGGTCTCCGAGGCAGCGGCCAGAGAGGGCGGTGTGATGATGGCTGCGGCGGTTCGGGAGAGCATGACCGTGGCCGGTCGGGCGGCGCGAGCGGGGCAGCCCGCGCTTTCGTCGGCGCTGTACTCGGCAGGGGACATCCCTGCGGGAAGTCGCTGTCCTTCTGGTGAGCGAGCTGTTCGGCGACAGCGTGCGTCACAGCGGCTCGAACGATCCCGGCGAGACGATCACGGTCTCGGTGACCGCCCTTGACGCCGGTGCCGTCCAGGTCGATGTCGCCGATCGCAGCGTCCCGGCGTGCCCGGCTGCGTGCGGCCGGAAGTGACGCGGAAGGCGGCCGGGAGCTCGAGGTGGTGCATTCCCTGTCCGCGCGGTGGGGCTGGTGGCGGTGCGGTAGCCGGACCGCGACGTAGTTCGAGCTGCGCTCGCCTGACGTCCCCGCTCCGTAACAAGCGTGCTGCGTGAGGCGGTCGTGTGCGGCGCGCCCGTGCTCTGCGGGCACTGGCACCGTAATGGCCCAGCATCTGTAGGGAGGTCAACGACATCCGGATCGTCCCCGCCGGCGAGACCCCGGCAATCATCAGGTACCGCACAGCCTAACCGGGCTGCGTACGCCCGTGAACAGCTCCCATTGCCGCGTCGCGGGCGCTGTCGCCCGTCACACCCATGGGGGGAGGCAATTCGGTCCCGTCGCGCGCCGTAGCACGCCGCACGGCCCGCTCTGCGCCGCGACGGCGGCCCGCATCCGGGGGCGCTAGCCGATACGATCGCGGACGTGGCGCGATCCTGCGAATCACTGGGGCTCTGGAATAGGCCGCCAGCACATTGCATATGTTCGCCGGCAGCATGGCGCAGCTAACTTTGCACTGCATGTCCGGTTAACGAAGCCCCGGCGTCGCGTGGCGAGCGCAGCCGTATATCCGTGCCGGAGGCCGTATCCCGCGCATGCCGTCCACGCCTAACGCAGGGATGCCTCGGTCACCTGCCAGTCGTGGCCCAGGCAGGGACCTGGGGCCCTCCAACCGGGCAGCGCCCGGATTGAACCCGCCCGCGTCGGCTTGGCTCCTGCACACGGCGCATGCCGGCGCCGACAGCCAGCGGGAGTAACCCGAGACCATCGTCAGCACCGGCAGCTGCGCCGGCCGGCGCTGCTGCCCGAACCCTTCGACCGGGACCGTGGCCGACGGGAACCAGAAGTCGCACTGCGCCACCTCGCCCGGATCGTAGGCCGTCCGGCTGGCCGGGTCCGGCGGCAGTCCTTGAAAGGTCGGACCGAGTTGGCTGCATTGGGCTTCGTGCCGCCGTATTCCTCCCTGAGGCCTCGGGCGCGCGGACGGAAGTGCTGCCGCTGCGGACCTGAACCAAGACTTCGCGCAGGCTGGTATTAGCTTGCCAGCCGAAACGGGACCTAAGCGGCCCGCCGTGGTTCGCGCTGAGCCAACCCAATGCGCTTGTACGGACGTATTTCGGGTATCGGGAAGAAAGCGGTAGTTGTTCGCACCTGACGTGCGACCTTCGATGGAGGCTGACCAGGAAGGAACAGCGCCGGTGATCGCGAGCCACCTGGCCAGTCGCCCGGGCAGGCCAGGATGGTCACGGGCGGTGGTCCCGGGTGCCGTCGCGATCGCGGCCGTCGGGCTCTTGACGGCAGCGGCCGCGGCCGAGAGCGCCGACGTGGCCGGGTCACTCAAGGTGCTGGCCCATCTCCGCTGGACCTGGCTCGCGGCCGGCATCGCGCTCGAGGTCATCTCGATAGCCGCCTTCGCCACGATGTTCCGCCAGCTCCTCAAGGCCGGCCGGGCAAGGCCCCGGCGGTCCGAGATGCTGGTCACCGTCTACGCCGCGAACGCGATGTCGGTCTCCGTCCCGCTCGCCGGCCCGGGCCTGGCCGCGGCCTACCTCTTTCGCCGCTTCACCCGACTCGGCGCCAGCGCCGCGGGCGCAGGCTGGACGCTGCTGGCAGGCGGCGTGATCTCCACCACCGCCTGGGTCGCTGTCCTGGCAGTCGGCGGCCTGGCGTCCGGCCACACCGTGGCGCTGGCGATCACCGTCCCCGCCCTCGCGCTCGCCGTGGCCGCTGCGGCCACCATCGCGGCCGCGGCCCGCTACCCGCGCCTGCGCCAGGTCCTGGAGAACTTCCTGACCCAGGAGCTCACGCAGGGCGCACGGCTGCTGCGCTGGCCGGCCACCGACCCGAAACTGGCTCTCCGGGCCTGGGCCCAGCGGTTCGGCGCCCTTCGTCTCCCGCCCTCTACCTGGGCGCTGGCCCTCGGTGGCTCGCTGCTCAACTGGTTCACCGACGCGGCGGTCCTGACCGTCAGCATCATTGCCGTCGGCGCCCACGTCCCGTGGCGCGACCTGCTCCTGGTTTACGCGGTGGGAATCGGCGCGCAAGGCCTGTCCCTCACCCCCGGCGGCCTCGCCATCACCGAGGGCGCGATCAGCCTGGCCCTGATCGCATCGGGCATGTACGTCCGCCAGGCCGTCGCCGCCGCTGTGCTGTACCGGCTGATCAGCTTCTGGCTCAACGCCGCGGCGGGGTGGCTGATCCTGCTGTTCCTGCAGGCCCGCAGGCCCGCAGCGCAGTCCGCCCCGGAACCCGCGCTGGAGCCGTCGGCCGGGCCAGTGCCAGAAACAGCGCCTCAAGCGCATGAACTCGTCCTGCTGCACGGCCAGCCCGGCAGCGCCGCCGACTGGGACGCCGTCCTGACCCGTCTGCCGGCCCACCTGCACGCGGTGGCCAAGGACCGTCCCGGCTACGGCGCGAGCCAGCGTGACGCCGGGGGCTTTACCGCCAACGCCCGGGCGATCCTCGATGACCTGGACGAACGGGGCCTAGACGCCGCTGTCCTGGTCGCCCATTCCTGGGCTGGCGGCGCCGCGCTCCTGGCCGCGAGCCTGGCCCCGCACCGGGTGAAGGCGGTGGCGCTGCTGGCCGGCGTCGGCCCGGGCTCCGTCAGCATCGTGGACTGGCTGCTCGCCGCGCCGGTCATCGGCCCGCTGGCCGCGCAGGTCATCTGGCGGTGGACGCCGTGGATCGCCCGCGTCCGGCTCGCCTGGCTCATCAGCCGGGAAGGGCGGCCGCTACACCCCGGCGAACATCTCACCCTGCAGGTCTGGGGGGAGAAGCACGCCAGCGCGGAGCCGCGGTGGCGCGCCTTCCTCACCGAGCAGCGGGCGCTGCTGCGTGAGCTCGCCGAGCTAGAGGGCGCGCTGTCGTCCATCGGGGTACCGGTGCTGCTGCTCGCCGACCCGGCCGATCAGATCGTGCCCATCATGACCGCGCACCGGCTGGTCAGCGAGCTTCCCGACGCCCGCTTGCGGCTCATCTCGGACGCGGGCCATCACTTGCCCCGGCGCGCCCCCGGTGCGGTCGCCGAGGCGATATCCGCGTTCGTCGCGGCCCTCGACGAAACGGCGCCAGCGGCTCCGCGTGAGGACGGTTGCGAGGCGGGCTGAAGCGGGAAGCGGACGCCGGTGAGCCGCTCGGGCGCGATCCACGGGCGGCGGGCGGGATCCGGGTCCTTCGCGGTGGCGGAGCGGCCGATAAGCTGGCCAGCCGCGCATGTGGGCGAGGTGGCTGGTACCGGCGAAGCTGTGGCCGGGAATGTCGGCGACGGCCGCGCGCAGCAGGCGGCGCTGCAGCTCGGCCGTGAACAGCCGAGGTCCGTCTCGAACCGTCGGCGGTGTCGGTCAGTGACTATGCCGCCACGCCCGCGTTGTTGATCAGCAGGTCGACTGGGCCGTCCCAGCCGGCGGCGAACGCCCGCACGGACTCGAGGCTGGCCAGTTCGAGTTCCCGGACCTCGGTGATGCCGCGGATGACCGCTGCGGCCGCCTTGCCCTTGCCGGCGCTGCGCACGGCGAGCACGACGCGCGCGCCGGATGCCGCCAGCGCCCGGGCCGTGGCCAGCCCCATGCCGCTGCTGGCGTCGGTCACGATCACTGTCTTGCCGGCCATGCCGGGGATGCCCGTCCGTGGATTTCAAGGGTCGCGAACCCGGGGTCCACGGACGCATAGCGGACGGCGGCAGCCCGAAATCACGCCTCGAACCGCGTATGCGCTGGTCAGCGGCGGGTGACTTGGGCAGGAGCGACGGGCTGTAAAACCGTCGGCTCAGCCGACGCTGATTCGAACCCAACACCTGCCACACCCTGGGGAAACGGCCCGCTAGCTGGGAATTCTCGGCTATCCGGGCCGTTTCTTCTCTGTCCCGCCAGGTGTCATCTTGTAGCGTTGTGGACCGGCGTAGTAATAGGACAACGCGCTAGAGGCGCCCGTTCAGCGGGATGCGGTTGAGGCGGGGACGTCCTCCTGGTGCGATAGTGCGGGCTTGGTGTCCCAGGCGCAACCAGAGAGGACGTCCTGTGAGCAAGAGTAGCGGCATGACCCGGGGGGACCGCAGGCGGAACGCGCGGCGGGAGCAGCTGCGGGGAATGCTGCCGCGTGATGGCGCGGTGATCGGGATTGACCTGGCGGAGGATAAGCAGGCGATCGCGGTGGTTGATCATGATCTGCGGCTGCTGGGCCGTAAGACGGTGCGGGTGAAGGCGTTCCGGCTGGATGAGGGGCTGGACTGGGCGGTCGGGCGGGCGCGGTCGAAGGGGTTCGCGGCGGTGACGGTGGCGTGCGAGCCGACCGGGCCGCGGTGGCTGCAGGTGCAGCGTCTGTGCGCGGAGCGGGGCCTGCCGCTGGTGTGCATTCAGCCGCTGATGACCCATATCGCCCGTGAGCAGCAGGATTTCACGACGCATAAGACTGATGAGGCTGATTGCGTGCTGATCGCGCGGCTGGCGGTGGAGCTGCACTGCTACATCCCGGAGGAGCTGGATGAGACGTGGGCGCATCTGCGGCACCTGGGCCGGCGCCGTCAGCAGCTGATCACGGCCGCGACGGCGTCAGCGCAGCGGATCCGGGATTTCCTGTCGGTAGCCTGGCCGGTGGTGACCGGGACGTGCGCTGAGCCGTTCAATTCGAAGACGTGGCTGGCGGCCTTGCAGGTGGTGACGTCGCGGTGCGGCGCGGACCCGGGCAAGCTGGCCGTCATGGGGGAAGAGGCGTTCACTGCGCTGGTCCGCGGCGCGGTGCCGGGCTGGGGCGGCCAGAAAGGCTGGGGCCCGATCCGCGGCCGTATCTTCGCCGCGCTGACCAGCACCGAGGGCGTGGTCGTCGCCTCCCGCCGCGGCCTGCTGCGCCGGGTCGCCGATGAGCTGGGCGACCTGCAGCGCACCCGCGCCCAGCTGCGGGCCGTGGAGGCGGACATGGCGGCGGTCCTGGACGAGCTCGGCTTGTCCCGGCTCGCGGACATCCCCGCCCTGAGCGCCGTCGGCGCGGCGGCGATCTTGGCCGAGACCGGTGACCCCCGCCGGTATGACAGCTCATCATCGCTGGCCAGGCACTCAGGGGTGTCCCCGTCCGATAACGCCTCGGGTGCTTTCTACGGCCAGGCGCACATCTCCCGCCGTGGCCGGCCCGGCCTGCGGCTGGCCGTCTGGCGCGCCGTGTGGCCGATGCTCATGGCCAACCCGGTGATGGCCGCCAAGTACGCGGCGATGACCAAGGCCGCCGATGACGCCGCCCGGGCCGCCGGGGTGCATGCGGACACTCTCGCGGGGTCACGGCCGGCCAGCGCGGCGGCCGCCGCGGCCCGCGCACGGCGCGCCAAGGCCCGTGTCGCGTGCGCCGCCTCCCTGCTGCGCTGGATCTACTCCATGGTCGTCCACGGCACCAGCTGGGACCCCGCTGTCGCCTCCGGCGCCCCCATCTGCCAGGCGGAGGCAGCCTGACCAGCGCTTTCCCTGCACCCGCCGCGGTGCGCCCAGACCTTCCTCCCCGATGAGGGGGAGAGCGAGCCCGTCCCGGCGTCGGGGACCAACCCCGTGCGACACCCTGGGCAGCTCTCCCCCGGTCGCCCGGAGCTTCTCACCAGCTCGGTTGAACGCTGCAGGAGCAGGCCAGCCCGCCACGCCGCGGGCAGGCCGAGCCCGCTTGCACTACGTAGAGCGAGAAGACCCGGGTCACAGGCACGCCGGCAACCGCCCCGCAGATGGCCGTCATCTCGGTGCGGCACTTCCCCGTGCCCTCAGCCAGGCCCCGGCACCCGCGCCCCCAGGCCACACCAGCGCCAGCCGTAGCAAGAACCCCAGCTCACAAACTTGCAGCCGAAACCATCACGAAACTCTCCCGAACCGCTTGACAGACTCCCTCTTACGCTGGTGTCGCAGTGAAATGGCCACGTGATACCGGCAAATTTCCGGGGACTTCTTCGACGCCCGCGACGCGGTGCAGGTCAAGTACGAGATGGTGCGCCGCGTCAGCGTGGACGGCGCACCGGTGACCGCGACAGCGGCGGCGTTCGGGTACTCCCGGCCGTCGTACTACCAGGCCGCTGCCGCCCTGGCCGAGTCCGGGCTGGACGGGCCTGGTGCCGGCCAGGCCCGGACCCCGCGGCGGCCACAAGCTCACCGGGCAGATCCTCACCTGGGCCGAACAGCAGCTGGCCGCCGATCCGGCACTGAAGCCGGCCGGGCTGGCCGGTCCCATCGCCGCGGAGTTCGGCGTGCGCGTGCACCCCCGCTCCATCGAACGTGCGCTGGCCCGCCGCCGGGAGCACTCCAAAAGCCGCTGACCCATCCGCCCCCGGATGCGGGAAGGAGCAGAATCCGTCCCTGTCCCTGCGACCTTCACCTGGCCCCGCGGCTGCTGAACCAGGCCCGTCACCCCCGGGCCCGGATGCCGGCCAGGCTCATGTTCCCGGCGGCGGGCCCGGCGCCCGCTACGAGCAACTGCGTCATGCCGCCCTGCCCGCACGCGCCACCGCGTTCCCGCTCGGGCTCGCCATGCTCACCAGCAAGGGCGTCACCGCCTGGCGGCGGGCCCTGGCCCGCCTGACCTGCGCATCCACCTCCAGCACCACACCAGCGTCAGCACCGGCGGCCCAGCTGCCGGGCCGGTGACCACCGAGCTCATCCACGCCCTAGCCGGGCTCGCCGTCGCGCTGGCCGGCACCTGACCACCCCGCAATCGCTCAGGGAAAGGAGTACCCGTGCTCACCGGCACCGCCTCATCGAAGGTGACCGCCGCTCGGCGGCCTTATCCGCGAATACGCCCAGGTCGCATAGGTGGCGGGATTTCCGGCACCCGCAGGACTTCTAAAGCATGAAGGCGGTGCCACCCGACGCGGTCAGCGCGTCACCGGGCATCGGGTCCGCCAGCGCCCTGATGGACACCACCCCGTAGAAACACACGATCACGGCCACCGCGGCGGCTGCGATAACGCAGGTCAGACGCACAGCGAAGTCCCCTGTGGACAGGCTCCAGGCGAGCACGCCGAGAATGCCGAGCTCGGCTCCGGTGCCGAACAGCGTCAGGAACGACGCTGCCAGCAGCGACCACATC